>Ga0308158_10000109_pt1 | contig 196306 bp, 192 predicted proteins | sample PhyBR2_FD_201038 | JGI IMG/M metagenome (GOLD analysis project Ga0308158, IMG submission 201038) | Phyllosphere microbial communities from UC Gill Tract Community Farm, Albany, California, United States - DLSLB.R2 | ecosystem: Host-associated > Plants > Phyllosphere > Unclassified | place...
TTTATCAGAGGCAGTCCTTATTTGTTTACTTAAAATCGGTTTTTCATCATAGAAGAAGGCCCTCGAAACGAAAAACGTTTCGAGGGCCTTCTCATTTATAAAACTGAGTTATGTCCCAGCCTCTTTTAATCATGCTGTTTCATCAGGCTTTTCTAATGTTTGACTCCATTTTCCTGAGCAGGACTTTTGAATCATTTTTTGAGATTAATATGTTATTAAAATAACGTTCACATTTTGTTCACCATTGAAAACGCTTACAATTAATTGGTAAGACCACTATTAGTATAACATCTCTGTTTTCCTCTTCTAAATTAGGATAGATTTTCCAAAGGAAGTGTCTCTATAATGAATTTAAATTCATTTTCAAAGGAGGCGTCCCATGCATCAGGTATCCGAAACAGCGAAGACAGAAACAACACGCTCTGCTGAAGCGATTGTCGAAAGTCCATCATTTAAACAATTGATGCGAGAAAAAAAGGCATTCATCTTACCCGCTATTCTATTTTGTCTCATTTTTTATTTTACGTTGCCTATCATGACCAGCTATTTTACCTTCTTGAATCGGTCGTTGCTTGGTGATATTACAGGAGCTTGGGTATTCGCTTTCCTGCAGTTCATAATGACGTGGACGTTCTGTACCCTTTACAGCAAAAAAGCGCGTTCGTTTGATCGGTTGGTCGAACAAATCAAGGAGGAATCCAAATGAACTATACAGCTGTCGCCCTGTTCGCCGCGATTGTCGGGTTGACACTCGTCATTACATACTTCGCCGCCCGTAAAACGAAGACGGCAAATGATTTTTATACCGCGGACGGTGGTTTGACCGGTGCTCAAAACGGAATCGCCATTGCCGGCGACTATATGTCCGCCGCTTCTTTCCTTGGAATTGCCGGAATGATTGCCTTGGCCGGATTTGACGGATTCTTTTATTCGATTGGTTTCCTGGTCGCCTACCTCGTCGTTCTTTATCTTGTCGCCGAACCATTGCGTAATTTAGGAAAATATACGATGGCAGATATGATTGCTGCCCGTTTTAATGCCTCGAAAGTTCGGGGTGTCGCAGCGATGAACTCCATCGTCATCTCCATTTTCTATATGATTGCCCAGTTGGTCGGAGCCGGTGCCCTGATTGAGTTATTACTCGGGATTCCTTATACGACAAGTGTCATCATCGTCGGTATTTTGATGACGGTGTACGTTGTGTTCGGCGGGATGACGGCCACTTCCTGGGTGCAAATCATCAAAGCCATTCTGTTGATGGCTGGAACAGCGGTCATTTCCTTTATGGTATTTGCTAAATTCGATTTCTCAGTCATGAAGATGTTTTCGGAAGTGAAACAAGCAACACCGCTCGGTGATTCATTCCTGAACCCCGGTAATAAGTTTAAGTTGCCGCTCGATACGATTTCCTTAAATTTGGCACTTGTTCTCGGAACAGCCGGCTTGCCGCATATCTTAATCCGCTTCTTTACGGTTAAAGATGCACCGACTGCCCGTAAATCCGTCGTGTATGCAACCTGGATCATCGGTGCGTTTTATATCTTGACGATTTTCCTCGGCTTTGGAGCCGCGGCTTTCGTCGGAGCAGATGACATCATTGCTGCGAATGCTGCCGGTAACATGGCGGCCCCTCTCCTTGCGCAGGCGCTTGGCGGAGACTTACTGTTCGCCTTTGTTGCGGCTGTTGCTTTTGCGACCATCCTTGCCGTCGTCGCCGGACTCGTTTTATCGGCTGCTTCCGCCTTTGCCCATGATTTCTACAGTCACATTCTGCGCAAAGGACAAGCGACGGAAAAAGAACAAATGACGGCTGCCCGTCTCGCCTCCATTGCCGTCGCACTCGTTTCGATGGTACTGGCGTTATTCGCGCAATCGATGAATGTCGCGTTCCTTGTTTCACTGGCCTTTGCAGTTGCAGCCAGTGCTAACCTGCCCGTCATTTTGCTGACGATTTTCTGGCGCCGTTTCAATACTGGCGGAGCTGTCACAGGTATGGTCGTCGGTCTTTTCTCTTCACTGCTTCTCGTCGCGCTCAGTCCTAATATCTGGGCAGTCGACGGTTCAGCCTTATTCGTCGGGGAAGCGTTATTCCCACTGTCGAATCCGGGAATTGTTTCGATTCCACTTGGTTTTCTAGGTGCGATCATCGGAACACTTGTTACGAAATCGGACGAAGTGGCCGGTAACTTCGAACGAATTCTTGTCAAAGCCAATACCGGTATTGATACAGCAACTGAAGTTGCAGCATCAAAAGAATAATCCCCTTAACGGCTCCTTCAACCCCCTTGAAGGAGCCGTTCCCTTTTACATTTTGCGAATGGATTGCCATACTAACCGTATGAAAGAACGTGAAAGGAATGTCTCAAATGGAATTTTATTATTTTTTACCGCTCGGCTTTTTCATTGGTATCATCTCCGGTTTCTTCGGAATCGGCGGCGGCATCATCTTAACACCGCTTTTGCTGATTCTCGGTTTTGCCCCGAGCGTCGCCATCGCGACCAGCTTAATGTTGACGCTTGGTTCGACCGTATCCGGTACGCTCTCGCACCTGCGCCTTAAAAACGTGGTTTGGCGTGACAGTCTGGTCGTCGGTCTCGTCGGGATCATCGGTTCTACCATCGCCACGCCAATCGTTCTCCGCTTGGAAGAAGTGAACGGTGCCCATCTCGTCATCTCGATCGTGTATATCGGTTTACTGCTGTATTTCGCCAATAAATTTTTACGTCCCAAAACAACAACCGGATCACAGACCGGTTGGAAAAACCGTTACCTGGCGCTTGGATTTATCGGACTGTTTGCCGGATTCATCTCGTCGTTGCTCGGTGTCAGCGGTGGTTTTATCATCACTCCGCTCCTCGTCGGTATCGCCGGATATGAGTTGAAGCGTGCAGTCGGAACAAGTATTGCTTCCGCTTTATTGATCGTCCTGTCCGGTCTCGTCAACTATACGGTCGCAAGTACCGATGTCGATCTCCTCGTCGGAGTCATGTTGATCATCGGAGCATTACTCGGTGCGCCGATCGGGGCCAAACAATTGGCGCATTTCGACAGTCCATTCGTCAAAAAATATCTCGGTATTTTTTATCTGACCGTGGCAGCAAGCGTCCTTCTCGAAGTCCTTCATTTCAATACGGCTTCACTGGTTGTGTTGATCGCCCTCAGTCTTGTCTTCTTGCTGACACTTGTCGTCTACAGTCGTAAACGATCTGTTCGACGCTGATTCTTCCTATCATTTCGCCTCCCGACAGTTTGCCGGTAAATCCGGTTGACTGTCGGGAGGTTTTTTTGTGTCTGGTTTTGACATGAAGTTATTTTATATTTTGTTGAATTTTACAACTTACAGGAATTTCTTTGTGCTTGTACACAACGAAAGATATACTTATTTCAACAGAATTTTTATATAGAGAAAGAAGGTCTGATTTTTATGTTGGAAGCGACGTATCATTCCCTTGAGGATTTAGCCGAAGCGATTGGTGTCGCACTGAGTGCTCCGATTACGATCGAGGACCGGAATCACCGGTTACTTGCCTACAGCACACACACAGCTGATACGGACCCCGCCCGGATTGCAACGATTATCGGGCGACGCGTCCCCGAATCGGTTATCGATCAACTGTGGAAAGACGAAGTCATCCAGAATCTTGCTGCGCAAGACGAACCTTTGATCATTTCAGCCCGGACGGATGTCGGATTGAATGACCGCGTCGCGATTGCAATCAAACAGGACACAGAAATTTTAGGATATATTTGGTCGATTGCCCGTAGTACTCCCTTTTCAGAAACGGAGTTATCCGACTTAAAAAAAGGAGCCTTGCTGGCTCAACGGCAATTGCTCGCAATCGACATGCAAAAGAAACGCCAGGAAGAAAAAACAGAACAATTCTTTTTTGAACTGTTGCATGAAGACATGCCCGAATCGGAAATTTTAAAGACCTTCTCTAAATTACATGTTGCGCCACCCGGAATCAGCCGTCTGATGGTGATCCGGTTTTCAGAAGCCATCACGCCGCGACTCGCGGATCGCTTACGCTACTTGCTGACTATCCAGCAAACCGTCCGACCGCTTTTGTACGCATACGATGAGACTGATTTTATTTTGTGGATCAGCACAAACGATCAAGATGCCCATCATGAACGACTCCAGTTCGATGCGTTCATCCAGTCATTCCGACAGATGCTCGCGGAACGGTTTAATTATACGAACTTCATCTCTGCCAGCAGCGAGGTGTTTACCGGCGTCCAGTCGATTCCGGAACGGTATGAGGAAACCGGCATCGTTCTCCGGTTAAAGGATGCTTTTCCGTTTGAACTCAGTACGGTTACACGATATGAACGTCTTGGTCTGTTTCAACTCTTGCCGATTTTTTCCGAACGGTTGCGCAGAAGAACCGTCCGCTTGGAAGAAATCGAACGCTTGCGTTCTTATGACGAGAAGCATGCCGCTTCCCTTTGCGAGACGTTGGAATGGTTCCTTCATTATGACGGAAACGTCAAACAGGTCGCTTCTCATCTCCATGTCCACCCGAATACGATTTTGTACCGGATGCGAAGAATCGAAGAAGAAGCCGGTATTCGGATGGAGTCGCTTCCGGAACGTGCCCTTCTCTACCTGTACCTAAAAGCAGACCGTTATCCTTTGTGATTTTTCACAAAGGATTGCTTGTATTTTTGAAATCGCCGATAAAGTAGAACGCTTTCATTTCTCGTATACTGAAGGAGAAGTGACACACTGTTTGTTTATTCGCGAAAGGGGATCGCATTTATGATCATCGGAGTATTAAAGGAAATTAAGAACAATGAAAACCGTGTCGCGTTAACGCCTGCTGGGGTAGCAGCATTAACGGGTCAAGGACATACGGTCATCGTCGAAACAACTGCTGGTATGGGGAGCGGCTTTACAAACGAAGAGTACACGCAAGCAGGGGCACAAATCATCGAGACAGCGGCTGAAGTTTGGGCGACTGCAGAACTCGCACTTAAAGTAAAAGAACCGGTTGCTTCGGAGTATCAATACTTCCGTCCCGAACTGACACTGTTCACATATCTTCACCTGGCTGCAGAACCTGAGTTGACACGTGCACTCGTCGATTCAAAAATTACAGCTATCGCATACGAAACGGTCGAAAAAAATCGGACATTACCACTCTTGACACCAATGAGCGAAGTCGCCGGCCGGATGGCATCGCAAATCGGAGCGCAGTTCCTCGAAAAACCACACGGCGGCATGGGAATCCTGCTCGCAGGTGTTCCGGGTGTCCGTCGCGGTAAAGTAACGGTCATCGGCGGTGGTGTCGTTGGAACAAACGCAGCGAAACTTGCAGTTGGTCTCGGTGCAGACGTCACAATCATCGATGTCAGTCCGGAACGTCTTCGTCAACTCGATGATATTTTCGGTAATTCAATCAACACATTGATTTCAAACCCGTATACGATCGCAGAAGCTGTCGCTGAAAGTGATCTGGTTGTCGGTGCCGTCTTGATTCCTGGAGCAAAAGCTCCAAAACTTGTCACGGCTGAAATGGTCGAGCGGATGAAACCGGGTTCTGTCATCGTTGACGTAGCGATTGACCAAGGTGGAATCTTCGAAACAGTCGATCGTATTTCGACGCACGATGATCCGACATATGAGAAGTTCGGTGTCGTTCACTATGCTGTCGCCAACATGCCGGGTGCGGTTCCACGCACATCGACACTCGCTTTGACGAACGCGACACTTCCTTATGTATTAGAGCTTGCGAACAAAGGCACGCATCGCGCGTTGGCTGAAAACGCCGCTCTTGAAAAAGGTCTGAACGTTGCCCAAGGATTCGTCACGTACGAAGCAGTTGCACGCGATCTTGGATACACGTACAAATCGGTGGAAGATGTGCTTCATCTACACGCGTAAGCTATCTGATAAAGACAAGAAACAGCCCATTGCTGAAGCAATGGGCTGTTTCTTGTCTTCTCTTTCCATTATTATGAAGATATAACACGACATAAGGTGGTTTTCACATGATCTATACGTTACATGCACAATCAAATGAGATTACGGTTCCCTTCGCAGAGCTTGATCTGTTGTCTCATTTGACGTCTGAATTCGAGCCCAAGCTGTTTCAGCAAAAAATTGAACGCCTGCACCAGTTGGACCCCGGGCATCCGCTTCCCGGGATTGCCAAAGCTTATGCTTTCTTTCACGAACAAAACTTTTCAGCTGCACGTCGGCAACTCGAACAGGCACGTGCCGAAACCGGTGATCATGTCCGGGCGCACCTGCTGCTCGGTTTGATGAGTGAAGTCGAAAATTTTCAACATGAGGCCGAACGGCATTTCCTGGATGCGTTATCGCTTTTTCCGGAGGAGCCGAGTGTACACCGTCATTTAGCCGTTCATTACCACGAGCGGGAATTTTTCGGCGAGGCCGCGTCTCATGCACTCCAGTATCTGAAAAAAATCGGTCCCGGTGGAGAAGGAACCTTGATGACCATCGATATGATGCAATCCATGCCCGGGCATGACGAACACGTGCTGGAGTCTCTTTATTCATTGCTGTTCGAGATTCCGGAACACCACCACGATATGGTATTCCATGCGATTGCCGCAAACAATGCGGAAATGCGTTATGAATTATTCCATCAGGCACTGGACGGCGAACCGGATGAAGCAGCCGTCTTCCGGCTCGATTCCATGCTTTCCCTGATGGTCGAGCACAGCATGTGGGCGGCCGTCTATGATCAGACAAAAGACCGGATGTACCGGTCCGTTTTTAATACGATTTGCCGTGATTTGACGTATCGTCATGCCGGAATCCGGTCCATTCCGCTCTACCTGACGATCCGGTCCCGGTATTTCATGCGTCGTCTGTTGCACCGTCCGTAATTTACAGGGCGAATGCGACAAGGGCTCCGATCGTCAGCGGAATCAACAGGTTATCAGTATCCCGGTAAGAGACCGCTTCGATCAAAGCGGCAATGTTGGCCAGTAAAAACCCGTAACTGACGGCAAGCCAGGTCGGTTCTTCATAAAAGAGAAAGGTCACTGTCAACACAAGAAAAGATGCTAAAAACATCGCGCTGCTGCCTTCAAACGAACGACGGATTTTTCCGCGGGTGTAGAATGTTTTTCCAAAACGTTTTCCGACGAGGGCGGCTAATCCGTCTCCCCAGGCAAGAACCATGCTTCCTGCGACAATCGCCATCGGTTCCTGTTCGAAAAAGAACAGAACCAGCAGCGCCAAGGAAACCGGGTAATACACCGTTCCATACGAAATGCGTTCCACCTGATTCATCCGCCCGGTCCCTCGTTTCAAGGTAATCCAATTGACCAGTGTGAAAAAAAGCAGCGGTGTAACGGCGACGTACCAATGTTCCATCCAGGCGAGTGCCAAGAACACCCAGTGCCCGACCGCGATATGAATCCACTTCCGTATCGTCTCGGGTTGCACCCGCAATTTCTTTCCCGTCCATTCGAGAAGGGCTAAGACGATTCCAACGATGACGATTGTTCCGATTGCAGCAATCCACTCCATACGAATCCCCCTTTTTTGATAGTTTCATTGTACTTCGTTCAATTGGCGTTTGCTCTTTCGAACCTTCATTTGTTAACATAAGGTCAAATGACGTTCTAGAGAGGAAGTATTCTGCATGTATGATGCTCAAGCAGTACAAACGTTATCCAGTTGCCTGCTTCGTTTAAAAGAAGGCAAAGGAATCGGGACCCTTGTGTCAGAAGATGAAGCCGATCTGCCGAAAGTAATGACCCGTCTCAAACAGTTCGACCCTTCCAAAAACGGTTTATCCATTAATGAAATCGTTCACCTTGCCAATGCATTGATCGGGGAACATATGTCGGCCACGACGATTCAGAATTGGACGAAACGCGAAGTCCGTGACATCATCGGTGTTCCGCACCGGGGTAAAAAGTATTCCATTAACCAGGCTGCCATCATTTACTTACTGGACGATTTAAAGCATTTGTTTTCACTGGAAGAAACACGTGAGTTATTGACGATTGTCTTCAAAAATCCAAACATTGATGAAGATGACTTAATCAGTCCGCTTGACTTCTATCTTGTGTATACACAGCATGCGGAAACGAGCGGTCCCATCGAGTTGACGGAAAAACGCTTGAGAAGGTCCTTAGAGCGCATCAATGCCTATCGCCCTGAAACTGTCCACGTTCTCCAACTGTGCCTCTATGCGCGCCGTATATCGCATCTGACGCACGAAGCGAAGCAACGTCTCCAACATGTCTTACAAACTTAACAAAAAAAGATGTCCGGTCATCATCGATGGCCGGACATCTTTTTTATTTTAGACTGCTGTAAGTGACTTGTAGTTGACGTTATTCGTCAGGCTCTTTAGAACCGAGAGTAATTCGTACATCGAAAGCTTATCCGCATCTTTGACGAGACGGTATTCATCGCCGTCTTGCAGCAATTCTGCGACGACTTCTCCCGCTGAACTTCGTACTGAGAATTTCCCTTTTGTCAGGTCGAAGGAAATGGTGTACGTACCTCGTTCGTAAACGTTGTACTCACATTTCTTCGAGAAGAGTGAAAATTTCTCACGCATTTGACCTACTTCTTGACCATCGTGGTTCATCACGACCCATTTCTTGCATGTCGGGATGAACTTACCAAACGCTACCCCTCTACCTTCACCATTCATTACTTGAACACGACCTGTATCGTCGTGTTGAACCGCCCCAATCATTTGGTGGGATTCATCATAAATCGCGGCATGACCTTGCGAAAAAACGCAACCCTGCACATAGACAACTTTGCGCAACAGAAATTCTCCTCTCACTGCTAAAAAGTGCTGGTATTTCGTCCCCAGTATATTTAGACATTCCGTATAATTTTGATTTTCTTTATCTGACTGATATTTCGTTAACGAAAATGATTATTGCACCGTTTGAACAAATTGACAACCCCCTTTTGTCGACAATCATTCGACAACATTAGCGAAAGCCAATTTCATGAGCAAATTCCAGTAATTCGTTTCGATCAATCAACCGAACCTGATTCGGTTCTGCCAAACGATACGCAGCTTCCGTATAGGTCGAATTCGTCACGACCCACCCTTCATCCATCCCGTAAAACGGGACGGCCGCCGCCACTTGTTGAACGGCTTCGAGTCCTACGACCGAACCATATCGTTTCGCTTGAATCGCAATCCTATACCCTTGTGCGTCTTCAATCAATAAATCTGCTCCGAAATCACGTGAGGCCGGTGTCAACTCGACACGATACCCGGCTCTTTCAAAAAGCTCGACCAACCATTCCTCAAACTCTCGTCCTTCCATCCGGTCCAGCCGATTGGCGAGTGACGGGGTCAGGAAGGAAAGGATTAAAAAGAGTGTACACCCTACTATACTGACAATCAATATTAAAGGTTCCCAAGAACTCGAAAAAAAATAAGCAGCGGCTCCCCCGCCTCCTGCAAATAAGAAGGCAATCATTCTTCGTTTCGTATGTGTTTGCATCGTTCTGTTCCGCCCTTCTGAGTCCGCTCATCGGTTTATGTGGCACACCGGCTTTTAGTCGGAATCGTTCTCTGTCTTCATCATACTAAATTCGTGCTTGTCTTGCGTAAGCGATAGGAACGACGTCATAGGATGGAGAATATATAGAGAATACGTCACCTTACTGATTTTTTACACACATTCGTCTACCGCTCATTTCTTTTAAGGAGGCAGCTCATGGCAGAACATTCATCTCCTTCTTCCAGCAGAGTCATCCATGCAACGTTGCGCGCTCTCGAAGAGCCTGTCGTGTTAGTGGATCGACTCGGTATCATCGACTTTGCGAACCCTGCATTTCATAATCAGTTCCAGCTGTCATCAGCTGATACATCGCTTTCTTCATTCTTTTTACTCGAGGATACACTTTTCCCGATTTCAAGCCGGATTCAAGTCGTCTCGCTTCCATATACGTTGACGATTTCTCCGGTCGAGCAGACGGATTTCTTTTTAGTCACGATCAAGTCACTTGATCTCCATCAACTATTGAATTCAACGATTGATGCCGCGATTCTCGTGACGGATCCGGATTTTCACATCACCGCCATCAACGAGACAGCCGGCACGATGTTCGGCGTCGATCCCGCTGTGCTGCCTCAGGAGATGACACCGATCTCGATTCATGATCCGGAAGAATTCCAACTTCGGAAACAGCATCTTGAACAGTTAAATCTAAAAAACTTGTCCGATGAAGATATTCTCTTGTTACACGGACGGGATACAGAAAACGACTGGACGTATCACCGGACAGACGGTTCTTATTTTTACGGCCGCCTGTATATGACACGTCTTCAAAATGGCGGTTTCTTTTTATTCATCACGGATATCAGTTCTCAAAAGCAAGTCGAGCTGCACCTCGCGAAAAGTGAACGGCGTTTCCGCCTGATTGCCGAATCGGTTCTTGAAGCCGTCATCTTTCATGATAACGGCGTCATTCTCGATGCGAACCGGGCAGCGGAAATTATTTTCCGGACCCGACTCGAATTGATGAAAGGTCATCAGATTCTCGACTTTATCCAACCCGAGTTTCAGAACTCCGTCACTCAGCGAATCATGAGTCATTATGAAGAACCGTATGAAGTCATCGGGCGGCGGGCGGACGGCACTTCTGTCGAAATTGAAGTGTTCCCCCGTGAAATCACCTACGAAAAAACCCGGATGCGCGTCGCCGTCGTTCGCGACATCACCGAACAAAAGAAAATCGAAAAGATGTTAGAGCGTGAAAAAAATGCCATCATGCGCCAACGCGATATCACACAGTCGATTCTCCAAGCTTCCAATGAAGGTTTTTTACTGACCGGGGAAGACGGCAGTTTTGCCTATATGAACGTCAAAGCACGCAAGCTGCTGGATGTACCGGGCATCGCGCCAAGTAAAATCCAGGAACGGATCAGCATGATTCCGAATCTCGACTTAGCGACACGGTACGCCATGCTGCAGCAGGTCGAGGAATTGCTGGCAGGGAAACATTCCGAGATTTCCTTCCGCTTCACCTTGCAGCAACCGGACGAATCCGGTCATCATTACTTTGAATTTTATGCGACCTCGATCAAAAAAGAACGGAGCCGCTTTTCGCGACACGGTTTCCTGTTCGTCTTCCGTGACCGGACGGAAGAACAGAAAATGGATCACGTCAAAGATGAACTGATCAGCACCGTTTCCCATGAATTACGGACACCGCTCTCATCTATTCTCGGTTTCATGGAACTATTGCGTTATCGGCAACCGACACCTGAAAAAACGACGCGGTATGTGGAAATCGTCCATGAAGAAGCGAAACGCCTGACGAATCTTCTCAATGATTTCTTAGACATCCAACGCATGGAAGGCGGCAAACAAGATTATTCCTTCAAACCGTTTTCGTTACGCCAATTGTTGGAAGAGACGATCGAAACTTTCGGTGAGACGTCAGAGACTCATACGATTCATGCTGTGACGGACGATGACCCAATCCTTATTTTTGCCGATGAAGACAAGGTCAAACAAGTCATCATCAATCTGTTGTCCAATGCCATTAAGTATTCCCCTGCCGCTGATCATATTGATGTCCGTTTGGAAAAAACAGCAGATCAGGCCATCTTAAGCGTGACGGATTACGGTATCGGCATTCCGCCCACCGCTTTTGATAAATTATTCACGAAATTTTATCGCGTCGACAACTCCGCCGCCCGAAAAATCGGCGGAACCGGCTTAGGACTCGCTATCTGTAAGGAAATCATCGAATCTCACGGAGGCGCCATCTCCGTCGAATCGGAGTTAAATCAAGGATCGACGTTCACGATTGTATTGGAGCTGGATCCACGAAAGGATTTTGAGAAAAAATGACGCGAACTTACCTGATGACAGGATTCCCCGGATTTTTGGCAACGAAGCTGATCGAACGTTTAGCTTTGGTTCCTGAACAAATCGACTGCTTCTATCTGTTGTATCTTAAACATGAACACGCGAGCGCTGTTTCGCAGAAGGAACAGTTTTTACGGACGACGTCGCTCAAGGAAGAGCAGTTGATTTTAATTGAAGGCGACATTACGAAAGAAGGGTTAGGTTTGCCCGAGTCCATTCGGAAGGAGCTGGCCGGTCGCGTCACTCATCTCTTCCACCTTGCTGCCCTGTATGACTTGGCGACTGCTTACGATGCCGCCTTCCGGATTAATGTCACCGGCACCTCGAATGTGACACGTCTCGCCCATACATTCAGCCGCTTGGAGCGTTATGTCTACTTCAGTACGGCTTACGTTTCCGGTCTCCGGATCGGAACAATCTCTGAAAACGAGTTGACGCATCAGGCTGACTTTAAAAATGCCTATGAAGAAACGAAATATCTGGCGGAAGTACGATTCCGCGAAGAAGTCGGAACGTTACCCTATACGATCATCCGGCCCGGAATCGTCGTCGGACATTCCGAGACTGGTGAAACCCCGAAGTGGGATGGTGTGTATTTTGTTCTAAATGCTTTACGGTTGTTGAGTCCTTTTGCCCCGTTGCCGTATGCCGGACGAGCAAATGCACTCGTCAATCTTGTTCCGTATGATTACGTCGTTAATGCGACGACATATCTCAGTCATGCGCCGGCCGGAATCCGGACGACCTATCACCTGACTGATCCGTTCCCACATGGTGCCCGCGCGATTTACGAGATGCTGCACGTCGTCTATTACGGTTCTTATCCGAGAGGCACCGTTCCGTTTCGACTCGTTACGTCCCTGTTCACACCGCGGATCGCGAAACGTCTGCAGATGCAACGTCAGACACTCGATTACTTCGTTCACCCGGCCCGGTATGATACAAGTAACGCATTGCGCGATCTGGACGGAACCGGAATCATCTGTCCGGACTTGGCGGAACTGATTCCCCGTCTTGTCGCCTATTACAAAATTAAGCATCCACAGACTGGAGAAACACTATGAACGTTTTAATCACAGGTATGAACGGAACGGTCGCGCCCGTCCTCGCTGACGTCTTCCAATCCCACCACTACGAGATTACCGCGTGGGATCGGTCAGTCGTCTCAACGACTGACCCTGCAATCATGGAAGCGTTCATCGATCGTGTCCAACCCGATCTGTTGCTCCATATCGGGATGGGTTCGGCCGAATTTGCCGAAACGCTAGCTCGTTTTTCATTCGAACGAGATATTCCGTTTCTTTTTACAAGCACTGCTTCCGTCTATTCCGACGATCAAAAAGGACCTCACGATCCGTCAATCGTCCCGGCCGCAACAGATGAGTACGGAGCATACAAACGAACGTGCGAACGCCTGATTCAAGCGGTCAATCCCGACGCCTACATCGTCCGGATCGGTTGGCAGATCGGGCAGACAGCCGGCTCCAATAATATGATTGATTATTTGGAACGCCACGCCGTCACAGGTCCGATTCCCGCCAGCACACAATGGTATCCTTCCTGTGCTTTTTTAGAGGATACGGCTCAGACGCTCTATACGATTGTCACGACCTATACTCCCGGTCTTTATTTGGCTAACGGGAATTCAAGTCATTCCTTTTTTGAAATCGTGACTGCTTTGAACATCCTGCATGGATCGAAGTGGCATATTACTGAAGATAACAGTATGACGCGAGATGATCGGATGACCGACGCACGGGTTGTCATCCGACCGATTTCAGAACGCCTATCCTTCGTCCATTAAAAAAGTGTCTTCCATCCCGGTTAATACGGGATGGAAGACACTTTTTGGCTGTTGTTGAACATCAACCAATCAACATGTTTTCTTTCGGATAACGAATCAGACGATCGTGTTGAGCGGCAAACGTGAACAGGATCGTCAATGATCCTACGCGGCCAAGTAACATCATAAACATGATCAACGCTTTCCCGAAGTCGTTTAATTCCGCCGTGACATTCAATGACAGACCAACTGTCCCGAATGCGGACACGGTCTCGAAAAACAGACCGACAAAGGAAAGATTCGGTTGCGACAACGCAAGCAATGTCGTAACCACGGCGATGAACAACAGACTGAACACGGCGATGGCATAAGCTTTTTGAACTGCCTGCGGTCGAACCGTCCGCCGCATCAAAACGGTTTCCCGTTGTCCGCGCAAATATGTCCAGACGTTTTTTAAAATGACAGCTGCCGTCGTAACCTTGATACCGGATCCCGTCGAAGCAGACCCTGCCCCGATATACATCAAGACCATCATCAAGCCGATTGATAACGGGACCATCGTCGTCAAATCAATGGTTTGGAAACCTGCCGTTCGCGTCGTGACGACTTGGAAGAAGACGATGTGTAACGCTTCAAAAAAGGATTTGTCATGAAGCGATCCGAGATGCGACACCCACTCATAAATCATCATCGCAAGAACTCCAAGTCCGTTGATGACAACAAGCGATAACACCATCAATTTCGAATGTAAGGAAATCTTCTTAAAACTCCGTTTCGCAGATAAATCGGCGATGACGGTAAAACCAAGTCCCCCGATCATCAATAACGCTGAAATCGTCAGGATGAACGTCGTATCCTGTTGAAAACCAATCAGGTTATCGCCCCATAACGCAAAACCCGCATTATTGAAGGCTGATACGGCATGGAACAATCCGTAATACAGGGATTTACCGAATGTGTACTTATATTGAATGAACAGATCAAGAGCAATCAACAGCATTCCGATCAATTCGACGACGATTGTCGTGAGGATGATGTTGCGGGTGAGACGAATCGTTCCGCCCGGACTGTCGAGATTAAACATTTCTTGAATAATAATGCGTTGCCGGATTCCGATTTTCCGTCCTGTTACACTCAACAAGACAAGCGCAATCGTCATGAATCCTAGTCCCCCGACCTGAATCAGCAGCATTAAAATGATTTGTCCCAACAGGTTATATGCCTCAGCGATATTAATCGGCGATAATCCCGTTACGGTACCGGCCGAAGTCGCGACAAACAGACAATCGATGAACGCGACGTCCTGACCGTCCTGTTGAGAAATCGGTAACCACAGTAAAAATCCACCTAATAAGATGGTCAACGTAAAACCGGCCGCGATAAAACGGGCCGGTTTATCAAACAGCTGATGATAAATCAGTTCCCCGAACCGTCCGAACTTCGCGAGCCGCGAACGTCTTTTATGAGAAAACATATTCGTACTCCTCCTAGATGAAATGACCCAATTGCATCTATCATACTCCCTCAAAAACATTTGTTCTATTTAAATTTTTAATCCGCTAAACGTTTTCGTTTTTTTTTGGTAAAATAGATAAAAGTCAACGTTTAATCATAAAAGGAGGTTGAGGGAAACAGTGGACCCTAGGACGGCTGACCATTCGATTGAAGATGTCTCGCGAAGGCTTGAACGCCAATCGCAATGGATGCCCGCACAGTTATATTATCAATTCGAGGAGTTATTATCGCTGCATGTGGATCAATCAATTCTAAACGAATTGTATATTGCATTAAAAAAATACGATGTATTAACCGATATAGAGCGTGACGAACGAAACGAAAGCATTCAATTGCTGATCGACGAAAACGGCGCGTGACTCTCGGTTTTTGGATTTCCGAGCAGAAGACGCCCTCTTCTGCTCTTTTTATTTTTCGTTCACGATTGGACAACATGAGGAAAGGTGGCACAACTGAAATGGATATCGTGTCGATTATTGGTATTATACTGGGGCTCATCACCTTAGTCGGAGGAATGATTTTAAAAGGGGCCTCCCCGATTGCATTGCTGAACCCTGCAGCACTTGTCATCATTTTTGTCGGTACAGCGGCAGCAATCATGATTTCATTTCCAAAAGAACGTTTAAAGATCATCCCGGCTTTGTTTAAAGTCATTTTCTTTGAACAACAATTGATGACGAAACAAACATTGCTCCAACAATTCCTGACCCTTTCGACACAAGCCCGAAAAGAAGGCTTACTGTCGCTTGAGACGGCACTCGAAGAAGTCGACAATGCGTTCATGCGCCGCGGCGTCATGATGGTCATTGACGGTCAGCCGTCGGAATATGTTGAAGATGTCATGACGCGCGACCTTGAAAACATGACCGAACGACATCATGCAAATGCGAATATCTTCACGCAGGCCGGTACATATGCCCCTACGCTCGGGGTACTCGGAGCCGTCGTCGGACTTGTCGCCGCGCTGTCTGATTTATCCGATATTGAAAAGCTCGGGCATGCGATTTCCGGTGCCTTCATCGCAACGCTGTTCGGGATTTTTACAGGATACGTCCTGTGGTTCCCGTTCGCGACAAAATTAAAGCAAAAATCAGCGACTGAAATTCAACTGTATGAAATGATGATTGAAGGGATTTTATCGATCCAGAACGGAGAATCGCCTAAAAACCTGGAGGATAAGTTACTTGTCTATCTGACACCGAAGGAGCGTGCGACGTATGAAACGGAAAAAGAAGCCGCATGACGAACACATTTCCGAAGGCTGGCTGATTCCTTACGCCGATCTCCTGACGCTGTTACTGGCCTTATTCATTGTCCTATTCGCTTCGAGTAACGTCGATGCCGTCAAGCTGAAAGCGATGTCCCAATCGTTCAGCTCCGTCTTTAACGGCGGCTCCGGAATGATTACGAACAGTTCCTTATCGACCTCACAAGAAGAAGAGGACTCAAAAAAGACGGATGCCCGGACGAAAGCACAAAGCTATGAAATTGCTGAACTTGAAAAAATCAAGGAAGAAGCCAATGACTACATCAAACAACAGAAGCTTGAGAAGGACATCAAAGTCGAGGTTACGAATGAAGGGCTTGTTTTCACCATTCGCGACCGCGCTCTCTTCTCCCCTGCCCAAGCAGATGTCAAAGGTGACGCGGTTCAAATTGCCCAAGGCATGAGTAACCTGCTCGTCAAAGCGGGACAGCGTCAAATTCAGGTGTCGGGTCATACCGATAATATTCCGATCAATACCGTTCAATATCCATCGAACTGGGAACTCAGTGCAGAACGGGCCATCAGTTTCATGCGTGCTCTTCAGCGGAATCCAAAACTGGCCCCTAAACGGTTTACAGTCAGCGGCTACGGCGAGTATCAACCGATTGCTTCGAATGATACAGAAAATGGCCGCAGTCAAAATCGCCGGGTCGAAGTCTTGATCCGTCCGCTGATTGATATCAAGGCACAAAATGTCCTCGATGAGACAAAGGTCAAACCATAATATCCGCTCACCAATTAAAACAGGCCCACTCCGAAAAAATCGGAATGGGCCTGTTTTAACGTGCTGTTCAATAGTATGGACGAATCATCACATACACGATGACACCCGTCAGACTGACATATAACCAAAGCGGCATCGTAAAACGGGTCCACTTTTTATGTTTCTCAAAGTTTTGATTCAAGGCATGAGCGAGTGACATCAAGACGAGCGGGACGATAATCGCCGCCAAAATGATATGCGAAATGAGAATAAAGAAGTAGACGGGACGGACAAATCCTTCGCCGCCGAATTTCGTTGATTCACTGACCGCATGATACGTCACGTACGAAATCAAGAATAACGTCGTCGTCGTCATGGCACCGCCGATGAAACGACGGTGATTAATCCGGTTGCCCCGGCGGATCGAAATCCAGGCACCGAGCAACAGCATAAAGGTAAAGCTGTTAAAGATCGCGTTTAAAAAAGGAAGCAGCGTCCAGTCAAACCCGTCACCGACCTGAACAGGTGGTGCAAAAAACAACAGTGCGACCAACAGATTGATGACGAGCGTCAAGAGGATGACGACCGGAACGAAATTACGTTTTTTAGCAGATTGTTGCATGTATTATTCTCCTTGTTTCCAATCAAAGTATCGTTTTAACCATTTTGGCAATGGACCGTCAAACAGACGTTCACGCCAGTAAAGATCGGCGGCACGCTGAACGGCGGCTCCCCGGATCGGGTACGGATGCACGACACGTGACAGCTGACCGACTTTATCTTTGCGAGCCATCGCATACACGACTTCCTGCATCCATTCACCGGCCTGTTCGCCGATGGCATGGGCACCAATCAATTTCCCGCGTTTATCGGCAATCAGTTTGACACGCCCTTCTGTTCGGCCGTTGATGACAAACCGGTCGACTTCATCCAGTCCGGTTTCGTAGACTTTGATGTCGCTGTACTTTTGACGGGCTTCTTCTTCCGTCAGTCCGAGGTGGAACAGTTCCGGTGTCGTAAACGTCACCCACGGAACGGCACGGTAATCCGGTTTGGTCCGTAAACCGAACAGAGCGTTTGTGACGACGGTTTTTCCTTCAAGACCTGCGACATGCGTAAACGGTAACGATTGAATCGTATCACCGACCGCAAAGATATGACGTTGATTCGTCCGAAGTGAACCGTCAACTTGAACATAACCTTTTTCAACATGGACGCCGGCACGGTCGAGACGTAACGCATCAATCCGCGGCTTGCGACCGACCGCAACGAGGACGGCATCCGTTTCAATGACACGGGACTCTTCACCGGTTTTGACCGTAACTTCGATTCCTTTTGCCGCTTTACGGACACTTGTCACCGTCGTATCCAAGTGGAGCGTCAATTCCTGTTCAATTTGCCGTTGTAACACTTCGACCATACTGCGGTCTTCTTTCGGCATCAGTGATTTGGCACCTTCAATCACGGTTACTTCCGTTCCGAGATGCGCATAAGCTTGCGATAATTCAAGGCCAATCGCACCGCCGCCGATAACGAGTAATCGTTCCGGACGTTCCGTTTGTTCAAAAATCGTCTCATTCGTTAAGTACGGAATCGTATCGAGACCCTCAATCGGTGGAATAATCGGCTGTGATCCGGTCGAAATCGCGAATTTTTCTCCGACGACCAACTGCCCCGCCACTTCCACTTCATTGGCACTCAAGAAACTGGCTTCACCGATATAGACATCCACGCCTAAATCCTTAAACCGTTTTGTTCCGTCATGCGACTGGATGATGTTCCGGGCACGGTCAACGCTTGCTTTCGTCTTGCTGTAGACCGCTTCCCCGTTCAACGTCACATTGTATTTGGCGGCTGTCTGCTTCATGACATGAACATCGTGTGCCGCTTCAATCAATGCTTTTGACGGGACACAACCGTAATGCAGGCAATCACCGCCGAGATGCGTATGTTTTTCAATTAATGCGACGTGTGCGCCGAGACTGGCAGCCCCTGCTGCAATCGTCATTCCGGCTGCTCCGCCGCCGATTACGACCAACTGATAACTTTTCATCGGGAAGCCTCCTTATAGCGTGCCGAGATGTCTTCCATTCGTTTGCGGTTGACGCCCCAGTCGGAATAGCCGACGCGGGAAGCTGAACGGAAATGGATTTGTTGAGAAGACTCGTCGAAGTAAAATTCAACATCATCTTTAAAACGAAACACTTTACTCGAGAAGATGGCATGAATGTACGTCGAATCTTCTTTGACTACTTTCACCCGCTCAAGACTTTGAAGAATCCGCATGATTTGAAATTTTGATTCTGCTAGATTTCCGTGAAAAGGTAAAGGTGTCATCTTCAACGCTTCTTTATCCGTCTGTGTCGATACCGCGTTCGGTTTCCCTGTGAGCGGACTTAATTTGCCGTTCGATACGCCAAGTGCCATGACTGATTCCTCCATTCGTTTCGTCTTGCTGTGAATCATGATTCTGATTTTACTTTACCAGTTCAGTTTCGAAAGCGCTTCTCATTTGACTTTCCCGTTATGCTTTCGTGACCGGCAACAGGATGGTCGCAATGGCTCCGCCTTCCGGTTGGTTATCGATGAACAATTTCCCTTCATGGGCTTCCACCAGTTCCCGGCAAATCGCCAGTCCGAGTCCTGTTCCACCTTTCCCTTTTTGGACCTGATAAAACTTCTCCGTCACGTGGCGGAGATGATTTTTCGGAATCCCGGGACCTTCATCGCTGAAGGATAAAAAGAGGACACGTTCCGAACGGACAAGACGGATCGTAATTTCACCGTCAACCGGCGAAAAGCGGATTGCATTGTCGAGCAAATTCAAAAAGACCTGTTTCAAACGGTTCTCATCATATAAGCCGACAACCTGTGCCGGTAATTTCCGGATGATCCGGATATTTTTCTCCTCCAGCTTTTGCCGGAGTTGCGCCGTCACCGTCTCGATGACTTCCGTCAGATTCACTTCCTGCCGGTACAGGACTAAACGACTCGTTTCGAGCTTTGAAAAATCCAGTAACTGTTCGACGAGGGAAATCAGACGTTCGGTTTCGGAATGGATGATCCCCATTCCGAGCGAGGCTTCTTCCGGCAATCGTTCCGGCTCTGCGAGCAACGTTTCACTCCACCCTTTGATCGAGGTCAAAGGTGTTCGCAACTCATGCGAAATACCGGAAATGAACTCATCTTTTAACGTTTCCTGTTGTTTGATTTGTTGTCCCATATAGTTGATCGTCCGGGCCAGCTCCCCCAGTTCAAACGTATACTCTTCATTGACTTTGACATCATAATGCTGTTTGGCAATTTGATCGGACGCACCGATGACTTCCTGAATCGGACGGACGATTGACGACACGAGACGGGACGAATAAATGTAGGCCAGTCCCCAAATGACGACACCCAACAGGAGAATCGCCAAACAAATTTCAATGACCCGCTGATCGATTTTCGCAAGCGACGTCGTATAACGCAGTGCTCCCGTCGTCTGTCCGAAAGAAACAATCGGTTCCGTCACTTCAAGCAGATGTTCCCCTGTCGTCGGATCATCATAACGTTTCGTGATTGTTCCCCCGCTCAACAAACGGGTCACTTCCTGTTTCGTCATGTTTCGTTTTGAGACGAATCCCGTCGACGAATAGCGGGGAATCCCCTTTGCATCCAGGACTTCAATTTCTGCATCCGTGTAGGCATAGGAATCGAGTACGTCATGAATCGTCGCCTCCGAATCTTGAAAATCATAGGCCAGACCGCTGTTCGCAAATAAGACGGCACTGGCATTCGCATGTCGTTTCAAGACATCGGTCGCCGTCACATAATAATAGTTATACGTCACGAAGGATAAGATTCCGATGACGAGCAGCACCGTCACCGTGATGATCGTCATGAACCGCATCAAAATCTGTCGTTTCATTTTTCGTTACGCCACTTATAGCCGTGACCCCACAACGTCTCGATGAATTGGGGTTCCGCTGGATTTTCTTCGATTTTCTGACGCAACCGGCGAATGTTGACGTCGACCGTCTTACGGTCGCCGAAATAGTTTTCGCCCCACACCGCATCGAGCAACTCATCCCGCGACATGACTTGATCTTCATTTTTGATGAAATGGCACAACAAATCATATTCCGTCGGTGTGACTTCGACATCGACTCCTGCTTTTTGCACCCGCTTCGCTCCGAGATCAATCCGAAATGGTCCGGAGACCAGTTCACGCGGTTGTTTCCGGCGGCGGAGCGTCTCGACCCGGCGGAGCAGGGATTGAATACGTGCCAACAGTTCAGCCGGACTGAACGGCTTCGCAATATAATCATCCGCCCCGACGCTGAGTCCCATGACTTTATCTTCTTCGCGCGTTCGCGCAGTCAGCATGATGATGCCGACAACTTCATCTTTTGAGCGGGCCTGTTCGCAGACCGCGAATCCGTCGACTTCCGGCATCATGATGTCGAGCAGCAGGATATCGAACGTCTGCTGTTCAAAATAGTCCAGTGCTTCCCGTCCGTTCTCCGCTTCAATCACTTCATATCCTGCACGTTTTAAATTAATGACGATGAAACTGCGAATCGCATGTTCATCCTCGGCCACTAATATTTTAGTCATCTTATTTTCCTCCTGCTTTTTCCTTTATTCCACGAGTGCTACGTTGGCAGCGTACTCTTCATAGGATTGATTGGTCGAGATGACATACACGTAATCAATGCCTTCTTTGATTTTTTTCTTGCGATGACTGGCGATGTATTGAGTCTTCGGAATGATTTCGAGCTCAAAATCAATCGTCCCGGTATCCCGGTTGATGAACCGGACCCGGTTGTCCTTTTTCTCAATCGTTTCACGCGTCGCCCAGTTTGCCGGGAAACGCATCACGAAATTGTATTCGAGATCGATGTATTGCTCTTCCCGAAGTTCAAAGCCGCTTTCGAGAAATGGTTGCACGTCGGCGCCATTCCAAGCGTAATATGCCGTAATCCGCGGTTTTTCTTCGGCCGCGCGTCCGATGCTTCCGTCAGGCGTATATTGATGCGCAAATTCGATGACACCGTCCTGATCGACATCTTTCGGGAACGTATACATCGGCTCGACGATTTCTGATGTCTCACCCCAACGGACGGGTGTCAGCCGGGTTTCTTCAAGCTGAAAGACCAGCAGATGCATCTTGGCTTCACGGGTAAAGGAGACGAATACCCCTTTTTTCTTGGCCGGATTGACGGTATCGATTTCAAACAGGTCATGATCCGCAAACAAATCACCGTCTTTGACCGGCAGTGTGATGTCTTGCCGGTTGGTCGGATTTAAGGCTTCTTCATAATATATGAGTTCTGTCGTCTGTTCTTTTTTGAGCAACACCATATCCTGACGTCGATCCTGATTCAAATCGGCAATCGTCAATCGATCATATGTATCGATTTTCGTAACGTGAATCGATGGCTTCATCAAATCTTTCAGGAGATAAACGGTATTCTTTTCAAGACTCGTCACACCAATCATCAGTTGATTCGACTTTTGGGATTCATCAAGGATGACATGGAGCTGGTCAATCGATCGGCCTGTCGCAATCGGCTGGCTGACACGCAACACCCACTTCTTTTTCAGGCGTTCATGTACCAACACTCTGATTTGAAATGCTCCCTGATGTTCAATCCGGTAAAACGTAATGGCTTCGTCCCGCCCATCCCGGTTTAAATCAATCAATTCATACAGCCTGGAAATGGATTGATTACGCGGCGCCACGATTTCCGCCTCTGTCGGCAAATCGGTATCAATTCTTGCTTTTAATGACTTTTCCCATTCCGGTAAAGCCGGGTGCTCCAGCAAGGAAGCAGGATGAGGCAGTGTAAGACCACATCCGGCCAAATATAGGGTCGATAAGAAAATTATAAAATATTTCATCAGACTTAAATCCTTTCCATACATGCTCTTCTCAAACTTTATCACACTCTTTCAAGCGAGAGTATATTGTGGAAGAAGAGTCAACTTGTTAAGATGTAACAGATATTCGAAAGGGGTTTATATTTATGGCTTACGAAATGATTGTACTTGATCTTGACGATACATTATTGACGAGCGACCACACGATTTCTCCAAAAACAAAACAATCGTTACTCGATGCACAGCGTCGCGGAAAAAAAGTCGTGCTCGCAAGCGGTCGTCCGACTTACGCGATGATTGATTTGGCAAAAGAGCTCGAACTTGCCCGCTACGGCAGTTATATTCTGAGTTTCAACGGGGCTTCGATCATCGACTGTAAAACAAACGAGTCCCTGTTCTCCAGTACCCTTCTTCCGGAAACCGTACATCGCCTTTACGATTTAAGTAAACGTGAAAATATCGATATCCACACATATGTCGGGCACGAGATTTTTACGGAACGGGCTAACGAATTTTCGACGATTGAAGGCGAACTGACAGGAATGGATGTCATCACGGTCCCGGACTTCAAGGCAGCCATTACAGAACCGGTCGTCAAGTGTTTGATGCTTGCGGAAGAAAATCGTTTGGCGGAAGTCGAGCTGAAACTTCAGCTTGAGTTAGCCGGTGAGCTCGCCGTCGCCCGCTCCAAACCGTTTTTCCTCGAATTTACGGAGGCCGGCGTGACGAAAGGAACAAGTCTCGCGTTGCTGGCTGAACGCCTCGGGATCAAACAGGCAGATGTCATCGCGTGCGGAGACGGCAACAATGATTTATCGATGATTGAATGGGCCGGTCTTGGTGTTGCCATGGCAAATGCTGCCGATACCGTCAAAGAAAAAGCCCAGTACATGACTGCCTCTAATGATGAAGACGGCATTGCCCTCGTCATCGAAAAATTCATGATGGACTGAACAAAAAAACCAATCCACTCCATTGTTGTCGGAGTAGATTGGTTTTTTGGGATGTCAGGAGATACACCAGTCGATCGGTGTTCGATTTTGTTGCTGCAACCAGTCGTTCGTTTGCGAGTACGGCCGGCTGCCGAAAAACCCGCGGCTCGCCGAAAGCGGACTCGGATGAACGGATTCGAGAACAAGGTGCCGATTCGTATCAATCAAACTCTTTTTACTTTTCGCATGGTTTCCCCAAAGAATGAATACAATCGGTTGTTCCTGTTGTCCAAGCACTTCGATGACGCGATCCGTAAACGATTCCCAGCCTTTTTTGGCGTGGGAACCCGCTTTTCCTGCTTCGACCGTCAAGGACGTATTCAGTAAAAACACACCTTGGTTCGACCAGGCTTCCAGATTACCCGTCGTCGGTGCCGGACATCCGAGATCGGACATTAATTCCTTGTACATGTTACGTAAGGACGGCGGAATTGCAACCCCGTCATTGACGGAAAAACTCAGTCCATTCGCCTGATTCGGTCCGTGGTACGGATCCTGCCCCAAGATGACGCAACGGACATCCTGCGGTGCCACCGCGTCAAATGCATGGAAAATTCGATCCTTCGGCGGATAAACCGTCGTTTCCCGGTAAGCGGTCTTGACGAAATCCCAGAGCCGGATAAAGTAGTCTTTTTCTTTCTCTTCTTTTAAAATCTCTTGCCAGGCTGTATGCATCCCGTTCGCTCCTTTTTCAGTCTCAAGCCCCTGTTCGTCCGGCCTGATTCTGCTATGATGGTATATGAGGTGGAATAAAGATGATTCAAACAATTCAGTTGTTCGGGTTGCCTTTTGTCGATGCAACACCATCGCATTGGTATACCCATATTAAAACGATTTTACACAATAACGAAAAGGCCTTTCTCGTCACCGCTAATCCGGAACTCGTTTTACGGTCTTTGCGTGATCCCGCGTACAAGCATATTTTACAACAAGCGACGTTCATCACGCCTGATGGAATCGGCGTGACGGCAGCCAGTAAACGGATGGGGAAACCGCTCACTGCGACATTACCCGGCATCGAGACGGCCCGTGAACTGCTCCGGACTGCCGATGCTTTAAAAAAACGTGTCTTTCTACTCGGCGGTCGTCCGGAAGTCATGAAGTCGCTGATTCAACAATTATCAATCCGTTTTCCTGATATCCAGTTCGTTGGGACCTTTCATGGATTCGGCAAGGAAGAACAAGCTGCCAAAGTCATTCAAACAGCCGACGCCGATTTGATTTTAGTGGCCCTCGGGGCGCCGAAACAGGAAGAATGGATCGCATCCGTTTATGACAAAGTGGATCACGGTCTTTTCATCGGTGTCGGCGGAGCGTTTGATGTCTGGTCAGGTCACAGCAAACGGGCACCGAAGGTCTTCCGAAAGTTGAAGCTCGAATGGCTGTACCGGATTTCCAGTCACCCGCGCGGACTGGAGAAGTTAAAGGACCTGCTCCTTTTTGCATCTCTTGTCTTACGAAAAAAATCGCATCTGTAAACACAAAATACCCGCTATCCGGTTGACCGGACAGCGGGTATTTTCGTTTCTTATGCGTTGACCGTTGAGAATGAACGACCAAGTTCTTTTGCTTCTGCGATTGCGGCTTCTTTGATTTCTTCTGCTTTTTCTGGGTTCATTGCCATACCTTCGATGAACAATGAGTTGTAGTCTGTTACACCAGTGAAAGCGAGTGCTTGACGGAGGTAGTCATCGCCGAAGTTGAGGCCAGAACCAGCGTATACGCCGCCTGTTGCCTGAATGTGGAGTGCTTTTTTGCCTTCCATCAATCCTTTAGGACCTTCTGCAGTGTAAGCAAACGTTTTACCCGCAAGAAGAACGCTGTCGATGTACATTTTAAGACGGGCTGGGAAAGAGAAGTTCCACATTGGCGTTACGAATACATATTCGTCCGCTTCCATGTACTGCTCCAGGTGTTTCGTCATTGTACCGACTTTAGCGATTTCAACTTCTGAAAGCTCTTCGCCTGTCGCGAATTTGCCCCATGCGCTGAGTACGTCTGTATCGATTTCTTGGACATCTTCTTTATATAGATCAAGAACTTGGACTTCAGCGTTCGGGTTAGCTGCTTTGTAGCTTTCGAGGAAAGCTTCACCAGCTTGAAGGCTGAATGAATGTTCTGTTGATTTCGGGTTTACAGTTACATAAAGTAATTTAGTCATTTTTATTTCTCCCTTTTATTTAAAGTAAATTCTGTAAGTAAATATACCAACACCATTTTCTTTTGTCAATTAGTTTGATTTCAAAGAAAGCAACAAAAAAAGCTTAATCAGGATGATTAGGCTTTTTTTGAATGTGTATAATGGTCTGCACGATGACCGATCCGTTTGAGCTGATCGATCAACTGTTCTTTTTCTGGAATCGAAAGGTCACTGAACAAGTCTGTGAGGAACGCTTCGTGCTTCGGGAACGTTTCTTCCATTAATTCTCTTCCCGCCTCCGTCAGTGTTCCGAACGTTACGCGACGATCCGTCGGGCATGATCGTCGGGCCAGGAGACCCCGGTTCTCTAATTTATCCACGACGTACGTGACACTGCCACTCGTTAATAAGATTTTATCGCCGATTTGTTGAAGTGGTGTATCGCCTTTGTGGTACAACAATTCCAGTACACCAAATTCCGATAAATTCAGCTGATGGGTCTTGATGTCTACTTTCACTTGTTCCGCTACTGCATGCATTGTGCGAGATAGAACAACGAGCATTTTTAATGCCAGCTTCGAGTCTGTCGATTCCATTTTACGTTCGCCCCTCTTTATCTTGATTCGAACCAATCATAGACCTCTTTTTTCCATTGGTCAATTCCAGTCCGGATTTTCCACTTTTATGACGGACCTCTCAGTTTTTGCTTGCCGTGAAACGCGTTTCATAGTTTACGGTCTTGATATACACTACAAGGGAGGTCTTCTCATGTCAGTTCAAACATTCTTGTCTCGTCTCGTTCAGAAAAATGTTGCTTACGAATTAGCGATTGAACAGTTGCACACATCGACCGGTTACTATTTGTGTAAGCATACGTTGGTCGATCAATTCCCGGACTTGCCGCCAGCTCATCAGGTCGAACTGCTTCAAAGAATTTCGGAACAACTCGATCGTTCGGCTTGGCTGGAAGGCCCGATCACGAGACAGGACTGGATTAAGATCCATCAACAATTATCCAACAGCTAGGAGGAACCTTTGATGACCAACATTCGTGACTTAGCACGTGAAGCAGAGGTTTCAGTGACGACAGTCTCGCGTGTCCTCAATGATCATCCGTACGTCGCGGAAGATAAACGCCGGGCCGTCCAGGACGCCATCACAAAGCTCGGTTATATCCGTAATCAAACCGCTGTCCAGTTGTCGACCGGTCAAACGAAAACGATCGGTGTCATGCTGCCTTACGTCGATCATCCCTACCACGCTGCCATCCTGCACGGGATTGCCCAGTGCGCTTTTGAGGAAGGCTATCGTTTTTTGACGTGGCAGACGAACTATATTGCGTCACATGAACAGACGGTTCTTCAAGCCCTCGCCCAACGTGAAGTTGACGGACTGATTGTCGTGTCCCACAGTCTGCCGGTCGATGAGATTTTACGATACGAGCAGTACGGTCCGATTGTGTTTTGTGAGCATCATGAAGATGTCTCTTCCGTCTATATCAATCATTATACCGCGTTTCAAAGCGGGTTAAAGACCCTTCAGTCTTTCGGGCATACTCAGATCGGGATTTGTCTTGGTCGCCCTGACAGCACAAACAGCCGTGCCCGAAAGCAGGCCTATCAGGATACCGTGTCACCGGAAGATACGTCATGGATTTATCAACAGGCGTTGACGATTGAGGACGGAGCCGACATCGCCCGGCAGTGGTCCAATCAATCCTGTCGCCCAAGTGCTTTGTTAACCGCCAGTGACCATGTGGCCGCGGGTATCATTCTCGAGCTTCGCAAACAAGGTTACCGGATTCCGGAAGATTTAGCCGTGATCGGATTCGACGGCAGTGATTTGGCTGTCGTCCTGAATCTGACGACGGTTGCCGTCCCTTATGAGACGATCGGCCGCCAAGCCTTTTCCATCGCGATCAGCGACAATTGGCGCGACCATCCCCAAATCGAAATCCCGACTGCTCTGCTGAGTGGATTAACGGCTGTTAAAGTCAAAGAATAGATGAAAACCCGCTCTTGTCTCGCAAATGCGTCAAGAGCGGGTTTTTTGAATGATTTGCTGTTTTATAGAGAACCTGCCGCAACGTAACGCGATCCCCAGTAGCCGCTCCGGAATGATTCTTTGACGACCTGTCCGTAATAGGAATTGGCATTGATCATCGTCGATCCATCAACCGCAATCCCGACATGCTGAATTCCGCTTCCGTGCGTGAAGAAGACGAGATCTCCGGCAACGGGAGCCGTTCGTTTCGTCGCGCCGTATTGTGCCGCTGCCGTCCGCGGTAACGACTTGCCTAACGCGTTGTAAACATAACGTGTGAAGCCGGAACAGTCGAAACTGACAGGCCCCGTCGCACCGAATACGTACGGACGTCCTTTTAAGCCTTCTGCGACCGATACGACGGCTGCTCCATTTTTAGTTAATCCTGTTGTCGCTTTTGCATTAAATGCTTTTGTATATGTAGCCGCTATGTACGCATTTTTTCCCGCATACCGGAGTTGATACCAATTGTTTGCTGTTTTACCGAGGACCGTTACCGTTTGTCCTAGTTTCAGTTGACCCAGTTTTTGTCCCATCGTCGTCGCTTTGGACCGGACATTCAACACATCGACCGCTACGACAACTTTTTTCGATGTACTGGCTTTCGTTTGTTGTGGAACAGCCGCGAAGCTGCTGATGAGTAATATTGCCAATACAACGATCCGCACTAAACATGAACTTTTCATCCGTCTGTCTCCTTTATAAATATGTTTATGCAAAAAACTAAATTATCAGATAATTACTGTTTTTATCCTATCATGCTGATTTCTTCCATCGTGTTACAGTTTATTAACAGGGTTAGTTTCCCGTAACACTTCTGTAACAAATAAAAAAACAGGTCCTGAAACGGCAGTTTAGAGCCGTTTCAAGAAACCTGTTCAAATGATTAAACCTTAAGTCTGCTTAATCCATTGACTTCTTTTTCCGAAAGCGTGCAAAGAATTCGTAGACGATCGGAACGATCAGCAACGTCAAGAGTGTCGAACTCGTTAGCCCACCGATGACCGTTACCCCAAGTCCTTTCGAAATCAAGGCGCCGCCTTCAAGACCGAGTGCCAGTGGTGACAAGGCACCAATCGTCGCGAGAGCTGTCATCAAGATCGGACGAAGTCGTGTTCCTGCCGCGTCCAACAAGGCTTCCCGCGTATCGAGTCCTTCTTTTTCCTTATGAATGACACGGTCGATCAATACAATCGCGTTTGTTACGACGATTCCGATCAGCATCAATGCACCGATCAACGAAGAAACGGAAATCGTTTCGCCTGTAATCAACAGGGCAAGTAACCCGCCGATGATCGCAAACGGAAGCGAGAACAAGATGACAAGTGGTGTCAACGCGCCTCCGAATGTGACGACAAGAACCAGATAGACAATCGCGACGGCTGCTGCCATTGCAAGTCCGAGTTGCGTGAACGATTCCTGAATTTGTTCCGTCACACCGCCTGCTTTATAGGAGACACCTGTCGGAAGATCAATCTTTTTGACCGTTTTATCGATTGCTTGTGAAGCTTCTGTTGCTTTGTCTGTTTTTAATTCTGCTGTGACTGTCGCGACCAGCTTACCGTCCCGCTCACTGAGTGAATCTGGTGTCGTCCCTTTTTTGACCGAGACGAAATCCGACAGTTTCCGGACACCAAGCGGCGTCGTCACATCTGTTTTTTGTAGATCGTTGATGGAATCATATGTCGTCTGTTCGTTCGGAACGATGACATCGAGTTCCTTACCGTCTACTTTTATAGTAGAAAGTGGTTTTTCTTCACCTTGCACATTAGCAATACCTTGAGCCAATTGCGCTGTCGAGATACCGAATTCAGCGGCTTTTTGTTGGTCGACTTCAAATGTGTACTGTGTATACGACTCCTTTAAATCAGTCGTTACTTTACGCACGTATTTCGATTCGCCTTCAATCGCTTTCACGAATTCAGGTGTAATCTTTTGCAGATCCTCAATCGAATTGGCATAAACCGAATACGAGACACCGGAAGAGGCCGCTCCTCCGCTGAAGTCCTGTTCTTTCCATTCGCCGGTCGGAATCTCTTTATTCAATTGTTTGATTGCCTGTTGTTTTACATCTGCAAAATCAGCTGTATCCGGATCATACTGGGCAATGAAAACAGCTTGCTTTGTATTTCCGGGATTCAATGGATTTTCTCCACCGACTGTAAATTGAAGATTATCCACATCACGTTGCTTTTCAAAATATCCTTCTGCCAGGTCGGCAGCCTTCAATGAATCATCTAACGTTTGACCCGGTTTTGGATTATACGTCACGTAAAATGTTTTTTCACTCTCTTGATTCAAGAAGTTGACACCGATGGTCGGAACAAGCGCGAAACTGCCGATCAGCAACAGTACAGCGAGACCAAAGACGACAAATTTATGGTTCAACGACCAATTCAGTACACCACGGTACCAGTTGGCGAGTTTTCCACCGTCTTCTTTTTCCGGTTTTGGTGCCTTCCCGCGTTTAAAGAGTGAATCAGCAAACATCGGAACAACCGTTACAGCTACGATCAATGAGGCAAAGAGTGCAAAGACGACCGTCAAGGCGAACGGAAGGAACAGTTCACCAACAAATCCTGTAACGAATCCGAGCGGCAGGAAGACGGCAATCGTGACGATTGTCGATGAAGCGACCGGAATGAAGACTTCACGTGTCGCATCAATGATGAGCGCCTTACCTTTTAACGGTTCAGCCGGATCCGTCAATCGACGGTAAATATTTTCAATGACGACAATCGAATCATCCACGACTCGACCAATCGCTACCGTCATGGCACCAAGCGTCATAATGTTGAGTGAGATGTCCAACTGTTTCAAAACCAAAATCGCCATCAGCAGGGATAATGGAATCGAAATGACCGCAATGATTGTTGATTTGAAGTTCCGTAAGAACAAGAGAATGATGACGACCGCGAACAAGGCACCAATCAATGCTTTGCTGATCATCGTCGAGACAGATTCTTCAATCGGCTTCCCTTGGTCAAGCGTGACCGATGCTTTGACGCCGTCGTTCTCTTTCTCAAAGTCTTTAATCGTCTCTTTGACCGCATTGACGACTTCGACGGTATTGGCATCCTGTGATTTCGTTACCTGGACGCCGATTGAACGTTCCCCGTTCGACCGGGAAATCGATTCTTCGATTCCTTTGTCTTCAATCGTCGCCAGTTGTGACAATTTGACGGTCGGAACTTGCGTCGGTGTTGCAGCAGCCGGTGTTTGTCCTGCCGTTGCTGTCGGTGCAGATGATGCAGGTGACTGCCCTTGTCCTGTACCTGATCCTGATGCAGGTGTTGGCGTCTGTCCTTGTCCTGCGTCTGGTGTTGCTTGTGGCGTGTATGGCAAACGGAGATTTTTTAACGCGTTGACCGTCGTGGCCTTTCCATCGAGTACGACTGCCTGTTCTTTATCGCCTAATTCATATAACCCGAGAGCTAAGCGGGAATCATTTGCTTGAATCAATTGTTTGACGTTCTCTTCCGTCAATCCGTACTGTTGCAGTTTCTTCTCATCAAATCGAATCTCAATTCGACGGATTTCCTGACCGGCGATTTGAACCGTCTGTGCTCCTTCGATTCCTTCAAGTTTCGGTTGGAGTTCGTTTTCGACCAGTTTCGTCAAATCGGACAAGGAACGGTTTTCGTCCGATACAGCAAAGCCGATGATCGGGAAAGCATCAAATGAAATACGCGAAACTTGAGGTTCCTGTGCGCCTTCCGGTAAATCTACATTAGCTAATGCTTCTTTGACTTTTTGTTCCGCTTCGTCCATGTCTGTACTGAAGCTGTAGTCGATTTGTAGATTTGAAGCATTCTGGAAAGAGGACGAGCGGACGGTTTCGACTCCGCCAAGATTCTCGACCTTACTTTCAAGTTCACGACTGACCTCATCGAGTACTTGTTCCGGTGTTGCACCCGGATAAATCGTCGTCACAGACACAGTTGGTGTCGTGATGTCCGGCAACGTCTCGAGTTTCATCGTCGTTCCGGCATAAATTCCGGCAACTGTGATGATAATCGTCAGTAACCAAAGAGCAAACTTATTATTGACTGAAAATTGAATGATACGCTTCATGGTAAAAATCCGCCTTCTCTCTCTTCTTTTTCAATTCCATCTTGTTACTTCGCTGCTTGATCAATCTTACGTGCTTGTTTTAATAAACTTTCAATCAAGGCTTGCCGTACGTCAGGTGCGGGCTGACCAAACTGAAAATGTTCCGACATTTTCAAGCCGTCCAGTGTAAAACGGATCATCATCGCTTCGACAGGATCTGCCTGTTCCATCAAGTGTTCAAAAAATTGATGGACCTGCTTTTTTCGTTCTTCCACGAAAGCGGCATTTTCCTTTAACAGGGACAATAAAAATAATACCGTGTCAATATCGAGACAAAACTCTTCATCCCGCTGTGCCTGCAGCATGACGAAAGCTTCCATCGGACCAAACCCTTGTCCGAGATACGTCTGATACTGCTGGAACTGACGCCGTTCCTGTTCTTCGATCACACCCATCAACAATTCTTCTTTTGAAGAAAAATGATACAACAGCCCGCCTTTCGAGACATTCGCCTGTTTCGCCACTTCTTCAAGTGTCAGTTGCGGAAATCCTTGGGTCAGCATGACTTGAACGGTCGCATCCGTAATCCGACGTCGTGTTTCTAACGCTTTTGTACTGACCATAACCTTTCTCCCTTCATTTTACTGTACCGTCTGGACGGTTTCTTTTTTAAATATACGAAGTTCTGTTACGCTTTGCAAGATTAAATCCATGTTTCACGTGAAACGCTTTATTTCACTCGAAGCAACTCTATTCAAAAGCGCCCGCCGTTTCTCTTTTAATCAAGAAGCGGCGGGCGTTTCGGATGATTTTTTAATTTTTTTCGCGAGCGCTCTCCATCAAAGCCTCATACATCGCTTGTGCCAAGTCATGTTCACGCAACACACCGACTCCACGATCCGTCGGGCCACCCGGTGCTGCCACATCCTTGATCAGTTCTTCTGTCGGACGTTCTTCATGCAACAGCAGTTCCGCTGATCCTTTCATCGCCTGGGCGATGATTCTCCGGGCAGAAGAAGCATCGAAACCGGCTTTCGTCAGCACAGGTGTCATCGCACCGACGATTTCATAGAAGAATGCGGGACTGCATCCTGCAGCTGCCATCAGATACGGCATCGTCACTGCATCCGTTTCGACCGTTTCACCCACACGTTCAAACAATGCCGTCGCCTGTTGTCTTTTCTCGTCCGATACAAGGTCACCAAACCAAAGTCCGGTCATCCCTGTCCGAAATGCGACCGGCGTATTCGGCATCGCGCAGACAGCACCACATGAAATATGTGCTTCGATTTCTGCCGGTGTAATGTGCGCCGCGACGGACACGACCAGTTGATCCGTAAAAGTTTGTCGTTTGATGTAGTCGAGCACTCCGTCCGGCTGCATGGCCAAAACGACGACATCAAATTGATTCACCTGTTCCTCAGCCGTCGTCCGGACACCGTACTGCTCCGCCAGAGCAAACAGACGCGACCGGTCTGCCCGATTGGTCATCGTAATCGTTTGAGGAGATATCCCGGAATCCAGCCAGCCTTTGACTAACGACTCACTCATCGAACCTGCTCCTACCATTAAAATATTCATTCGATTGCCTCCCAACAAAAAAAGGACCAATTGCTGGTCCTTCGGATTTCCTAGTCATTATACACGAACTGCCAAGTCCTCGACAGCAACGACGCGGAGTCCTTTTTCGTTTAACTTCTTGACGATTTTCTTTTTCGTCTTCTCATCACAATCCGTCGGTAATGTGATCAAGACGCGGCGCATGACACTGCTTTTTGCATCCAATGTCATCAGACTCGCAACCGTTGAGTATTTGTTAATGATTTTCGCGATTTTTTCAAGCGCCCCTTTTTGTTCGCTGAGGGCGACTGTCAGGACATAACTGCCTGAATCGCGGTTCCACGCTTCTTCGAGCATACCAAGCATTTTTCCGTGGGGTAAAATCCCGAAAAATTGTCCATCATCGTTCAGGACAGCAATGTAAGGTAACTCTTTGATGGAGAAAAAGACTTCAAAGAAGTTACTGCCTGTGTAAATGAACTTCGTCGTGTTTTTGATCAGTGTCATGACGTTGTCGTCTAAACTTCCGCCGTTCATTCCGTGGCGGTAAATATGCATTTTATAGATGTTTCCTTTGAACAACTGGCCGGTTTGATCAAGAACCGGGACACAGCGGTATCCTGTCTCTTCGAGCGTCTGTAACGCTTCTCGCAGCGTAGCCGTCTCTGAAATCTTGACACACTGGTGTTTCGGAATACACAAACTTTGAACGAGCATACAAAACGTCCTCCTCTTTCCTCTACATGATTCTAACTGATTTACATGGCGTCCTAACTTAATTCCTTGTTCGCTCTCACTTTTCCTGCTTTTCTTCTATTCCCTTACAAAGGGCAACGGAAAACACAAGTTTCCTTAAGATTAATAAAGGAATCCATGATATTGTCGCAATTTTTAATTCTTTGTTAAATCAGCAATCCCCTTAGTATTAAGATTTATTAAGATTTCGTAAAGACGGGACATAGTTGTATTCTTTTACAATAGCGTCTGATACAATCGAACTCGTGAAGTCACTTCACTATTCTATTCTTGTTCTTAATATGGAGGCAGAAGAAATGTTCAGTAAAAAACAAGATCCATTCGCGGTTAAATTATCTGAGATTGCAGGACACCTGCAACGCACGTCACAATTTTTCGTCGATTTTAAAATTAATGGTATTGCCGATGTCAAAGAATTCGCCCATAAAGTAAAAGATTTTGAAACAGCCGGTGACGATCTGATGCATCAATTGATCATCGATTTGAACAACGCGTTCATCACACCGATCGACCGTGAAGATTTATTAGCACTTGCTAATTCACTTGACGATGTCCTTGACGGTTTTGAAGAATGTTCTGCTATTTTTGAAATTTACAACATCGTCCAAGCAGACGAGCATATGATCCGTTTCGTGGATGAGATCCACATTGCGGTCAACGAACTCGCTTTATCAATGGACTTGTTAGTAGCACGTAAACTTCAACCGATGCGTGAACACGTCATCAAAGTAAAAGAACAAGAAACAATCTGTGACAACCTGCGTCGTAAATCAATCAAAGCATTGTTCGCAACAGAAACAGATCCAATCAAAATCATTCAATACAAAGAAATTTATGAGTCGCTCGAGTCAATCGCCGATTACTGCCAAGATGCAGCTAACGTCATTGAAACGATCATCATGAAAAACGCATAAGTGAGGAGCTAACGAGATGGATAGTCTTTTTATCATCACCGCCATAATCGTCGTTCTTGCACTCGGCTTTGATTTCATTAACGGTTTCCACGATACAGCGAACTCGATTGCGACTTCGGTGTCGACTCGTGCTTTGAAACCGCGTCATGCCATTATCTTGGCTGCGACGATGAACTTTTTAGGTGCAATCACGTTTACTGGCGTTGCTAAAACAATTTCCGGCGATATCGTTGATCCGTCAACACTCGAACACGGAAGTTATGTCGTCATTGCTGCTTTACTTTCTGCGATTGCCTGGAACCTCTTGACGTGGTATTTCGGTATTCCGTCCAGTTCTTCGCACACGTTGATCGGTTCAATCGCCGGTGCTGCTATTGCGTCTGTCGGCTTCGGCGGAATTGAAGCAAAAGGACTTTTAAAAATCGTTCAGGCTCTGATCATTTCACCGATTCTTGCCTTTACACTCGGATTTATCGTTTACGGTATCTTCAAAGTGGTGTTCAAAAAAGGGAATTTGGCGAAGACGAATCGTCGTTTCCGTCATATGCAAATCGCAACAGCTGCGCTTCAATCGTACACACACGGAACGAATGATGCGCAAAAAGCGATGGGTATCATCACGCTTGCCCTCATTTCATCCGGTTTCCAAACCGATCATGAAGTTGCGACATGGGTAAAACTATCCTGTGCGATTGCGATGGGTCTCGGAACGTCCGTTGGTGGATGGCGGATCATCAAAACGGTTGGTGGACAAATCATGAAAATCCGTCCCGTTAACGGGGTTGCGGCTGACTTGACGTCTGCTGCCATCATCTTTGGTGCGACAGCAATTCACTTGCCGGTTTCAACGACACACGTCATCTCTTCTGCCATTCTCGGTGTAGGTACATCACATCGGAAAAAAGGCGTTAAATGGGGAACAGCTCAACGTATGTTGATTACATGGGTCATCACATTGCCGATTTCAATGGCAGTGGCGGCGCTCATCTACTACATTCTTGATTTCCTATTCATTAAATGATTCATTCCCCATCTAGTCAGCTAGGTGGGGATTTTCTGTCTTGATTAAGCCCCTGCAGTTGTCGCTTGGACTAGAATTCGCTATGATTGATGGCAAGAAGATATGCTTATTTTATTTAGGAGGAATTCCACATGACAAAACGTAAAGCTTTAACGATTGCCGGCTCTGACACGAGTGGCGGCGCTGGTATTCAAGCTGATTTGAAAACGTTCCAAGAACTTGAAGTCTACGGGATGAACGCATTGACGGTCATCGTTGCTCAAGATCCTGATCATTCTTGGCACCATGCGGTTTATCCAATCGATGCCGAACTCGTCCGGACACAAATCCATACGGTCCTTGGAGGAATTGGTGTAGATGCGATGAAGACGGGTATGCTCCCGACTGTCGAAATCATTGAAGTGGTCGCTGAAAAAATCAAATCATCCGGTGTTAAAAATGTCGTCATCGATCCGGTCATGGTCTGTAAAGGCGAAGATGAAGTGCTGAATCCGGATACGGCTAACGCTTTACGCGATGTCCTGACACCGCTCGCAACGGTCGTGACTCCTAACGTCTTTGAAGCAGGTCAATTATCCGGTCTCGGGAAAACGCCTTCGACAATCGACGAAATGAAGCTCGCCGCCGCCCGGATTCATGAAAAAGGCGCGCAATACGTCCTGGTCAAAGGTGGCAGTAAGATTGACCACCCGCAAGCAGTTGACGTGCTTTATGACGGAAAAGAGTTTATCCTAATTGAGGACGAACGTATTGAGACACCGTATACGCACGGAGCAGGATGCACCTACTCTGCCGCCATCACGGCTGAACTCGCCAAAGGAGCTTCCGTGGAGCAAGCGGTCCGTACAGCGAAATCGTTTATCACTTCTGCGATTCGTCATTCATTCCGGTTGAATGAATATGTCGGCCCGACTGACCACGCTGCTCATCGAACAGTAACGTCTTGATCGTTCAGGAAGTCCGCGCAATGCTCGCGGACTTCTTTCTGTATAGGAAAGGGGATTTATCATGCAAGCACTGGATTTAACTGCTGTACAAGACTATATCGATAAGCATGCCAATACACCACTTTACGTACACGTCGAAACGACGAACGGGGCATATGCAACACACCAGGATCCGACATTCCACAGTGCCGGCATGTTTTTCCGTAATGCCGAGATTACGTACGAACGTGGACTGATCACCGGAAACGGTCCTTACCGGATTGGTCTGAAACTGGCCCACGGCTGGTTGTATGGTGAAGGATTAACTGATTATGAGTTTGCAGGTGATCAACTGTTGATTGCCGGACACGACGTTGAAGGACGCCTTGCGATTGCCTTCGAACTCAGTCCGACTCCATTCGCGCAAGGCGCAGAGGAGGTAGAATAATGGCGTACAACGAACAAGATCATCTTCTCGTCATCTTCCCTCACCCGGACGATGAAGCATTCAGCTCGGCTGGAACGATTATTGAACATGCAGAGAATCGCGGACCTGTCACGTATGCCTGCCTGACACTCGGTGAAATGGGACGCAATATGGGACGTCCTGTCTTTACGAATCGTGAAGAACTCGCGACGATCCGCAAACGTGAACTGATTGCCGCTTCGGAAAAGATGAAGATCTCCGACTTACAAATGTGGGGACTTCGCGACAAGACGGTCGAATTCGAAGACGAAGCGATGCTTGCTGAGCGGATCGGCGAATTGATTGCGAAAACACAACCGACACGTGTGATTTCGTTTTATCCCGGTTACGCCGTCCATCCGGATCACGAAGCAACAGCCCGTGCCGTCGTCCGGGCACTTCGCGCGATTGACGAAAACGAGCGGCCTGAATTTTTAGCCGTCGCTTTCGCTAACAATACGCGTGACGAACTCGGTGAAGGAACGTTTGTTCATGATGTCAGCGCTTATACCGATCAAAAAATCGCTGCCCTTCAGGCACATGCTTCCCAAACCGGCGGCCTGATGAAAGTCATCTCAGAAGACTCGAATATCCGTGATCTGCTCGTCAAAGAGCGGTATTATCATTATCCGTTATGATTTTTTCACCCTTGAGCGCACTGTCGTTCAAGGGTGTTTTTTTTGTCTCGTGAAATCCTTGATTGTCAGTCGACTTTTCAGCCACCTTCTGCTAGTGTGAATAGTTGAGACTGTGTCTCCGGAGTTCGTAACCTCCTCCGTCACAAAAACTAGGAATGGAAGTGTATCCAATGAAAAATGAACGTGCTCTTGTCGTCTTCAGTGGCGGTCAAGATTCGACGACCTGTCTGTTTCAGGCACTCGCCGATTATTCAGAAGTTGAAGTCGTTACCTTCAACTACGGACAACGTCATGCCGCAGAACTCGATGTCGCTCGCGAAATCGCATCTGAACTCGGTGTGAAGCATCATGAACTCGATCTCTCACTCCTCAGTCAATTGACAAGCAACTCTTTGACTGACCACTCACAATCAATCACGACAAACGAAGACGGGCTTCCTTCTACCTTTGTAGACGGCCGAAATCATCTGTTCCTGTCCTTTGCAGCCGTCCTTGCAAAAGGACGCGGTATCCGCCACATCATCACCGGCGTATGCGAAACGGACTTTTCCGGTTATCCCGACTGCCGTGATTCCTTCATCAAGTCACTGAATGTGACGCTTAACCTCGCGATGGACTATCCATTCGTGATTCATACTCCGCTTATGTGGCTCGATAAAAAAGAGACATGGGCACTGGCTGATTCGCTCGGCGCATTTGATTTTATCCGCGAACGGACATTGACGTGCTACAACGGCATCATCGGAGACGGCTGCGGCGATTGCCCGGCTTGTGAATTACGGAAAAAAGGCTTAGATGCCTACATCGAGGAGGTCCAACACACATGAAATTCAATTATGAAGCACCTGAAACTGTCGAGCGCCCGACCGGCGACTCGCTCATTTATACAAAATCCCGTGTCATGATCGTTAAAAAATTGACGTTTGACGCAGCGCATCACCTGTATGACTATGACGGCAAATGCCGTGCTCTGCACGGGCATACGTATCACGTCGATCTCGGCATCAGCGGATTCCTGGATCATCGCGGCATGACACTCGACTTTGGTGATTTGAAGAAAATTTTCAAAGAGCATCTCGAACCGTTGCTTGACCACCGGTACTTGAACGAGTCTCTTCCTTACATGAATACAACGGCTGAAAACATGTCGGCCTGGATTTTTGAAACACTCGGCAAACACCTGCCGGACGAACGGGGTCTCCGTGTCGAATTCGTCAAATTGTATGAAACACCGACGGCATTTGCTGAAGTCCGCCGGGAATGGATGCTTGAGTCATGAGTCAACTGAAGAAAACACCGAAGATTCCTGTCCTTGAAATCTTCGGTCCGACTTTCCAAGGCGAAGGACGTTCCATCGGTCAAAAAACGATGTTCGTCCGGACCGGCGGCTGCGATTATTCCTGCGCTTGGTGTGACTCGGCATTTACTTGGGACGGATCGGAGAAGCCGGATTTACTGACAGCAGATGAAATCCTGGTACAACTCGATGCCCTCGGTTCATACGGACATGTCACGATTTCTGGTGGTAATCCGTTGTTGCACGCCTCGATTGGAACCCTGGTCGATGCGCTGAAGAGCCGCGGCATCACGATGTCGGTCGAAACACAAGGTTCTTACTGGCAGAACTGGGTTCTTGATATTGAAGACGTCACGATCAGTCCAAAACCGCCGTCAAGCGGAATGACCGTTGACTATGACCGTCTCGATGTCTTTTTCAAGCGGTTGCCGGAGCAGCAACGGGCTGTTAAAATCGTCATCTTTGACGAGACGGATCTTGATTTTGCCGCTGCCATCTCTGATCGGTATGCCTTAAAAACACTGTACCTGTCACTCGGTAATCCGGATCCTGCGGAAGAAGGTACGATTGCTCCGCGGATGTTATCTGATTTAAAAACTTTATGGGAACGCGTTGCAGCTGACGAACGATTTAATCACGCACGTGTCCTTCCACAACTACATGCCCTCGTTTTCGCAAACGACCGCGGCGTTTAAGGAGATTAATTATGCGTCCAGAAGATTTAAACGATTTGTCCTTACTTGGTCAAAAGTCTGTCCCTTATATTTTTGAATATCAGCCGGAAGTGCTTGAAGCCTTCCCGAACCGTCACCCGGAAAATGATTACTTTGTTAAATTCAATGCTCCTGAATTTACAAGTCTTTGCCCGATTACGAATCAACCGGACTTTGCGACGATCTATATCTCGTATATCCCGGATGAAAAATTAGTCGAATCCAAATCATTAAAACTCTACCTGTTCAGTTTCCGCAATCACGGTGACTTCCATGAAAACTGTATCAATGTCATCGGGAAAGATCTCGTCAAACTGATGGAACCCCGTTACCTTGAAGTATGGGGAAAATTCACGCCACGCGGCGGAATTTCGATCGACCCGTACTACAATTACGGTAAACCGGGAACGAAATATGAACAGATGGCCGAACACCGTCTCTTCAATCATGATTTATATCCAGAAACAATCGATAACCGGTAATACCAAAAATCCTCTTCCATGAACTGCCCCATAAAAGTTGGACATAAAAATCCAACTTTTATGGGGTGTTTTTTATGGTCAAATATACAAAGGCGTTTAAAGTCCAGGTCGCTGAGCGTTATCTGACAGGACGAGACGGATACCGAGGTGTGGCGAAAGAATTCGGGATAACGCATAACCTGGTCCGTGAGTGGTCACATCTCTATGAGCGCTGGGGGGAAACGATCTTCGATCCTTCCTATACAACACACTCGCTGGCATTTAAACTGGAGGTATTAAACGACATGGCGACCAATAAGCTGTCCAATAGAGAGACGGCCGTAAAATACCGAATTTCCTCCCCGGGGATGATCTCGACATGGCGATCGACGTATGAACGGGAAGGGACCGCAGGTCTGGTCGCCAAACCGAAAGGACGTGCCCCGATGACGAGACGCAAGAAGAAGGATTTTGAAGAGATGACAGAAGTCGAGAAGCTCAAAGATCGGATCGAGTATCTCGAGATGGAGAACGCTGCGTTAAAAAAATTGAAAGCCTTGGTTCAAGAAGAGAATGCGCGACGAACCGGATCAAGGCACAAGTAATCGACGAATTGCGGTCAATCTATCCCGTTCCGGGACTCCTCCGCGTGCTCGGAATGGCCCGGAGCGTCTATTACTATTGGCGGACGCGCCTGACGGGCGAAGACAAGTATGCGGAGGTGAAGGCAGCCATCCATACCCTCTTCCACGAACACGAGGACGATGTGGTTATCGTCGCATCCACGCACTTCTCGAACGCCAGGGCTTCCGGCACGATCCGAAGACCGTGCGCCGTCTCATGAACGAGCTCGGTCTCAAATGTCTCGTCCGCATGAAGCGATACCGCTCCTATAAAGGACGGGTCGGAGAGGTCGCACCGAATCTTCTCCAACGGGACTTCAAGGCCACCGGCCTGAACCAGAAATGGGTGACTGACGTCACTGAGTTTCACCTGTTCGGTGAGAAGCTCTACCTGTCGCCGATGATGGACTTGGGAAACCGTGAGATCATTGCCTATACCCTATCGGACCGCCCTACATATCGATTCGTTGGTGAAATGTTAGACAAGGCAATCGGGAAGCTCGACGGGAAAGCCCGACCAATCCTCCATTCCGATCAAGGGTGGCATTATCAATATAGAGCGTTCACTGGTACGCTCCACGAGCACGGCATTACGCAAAGCATGTCCCGTAAGGGCAACTGTCTCGACAACGCAGCCATCGAAAGCTTCTTCGCCGTGCTCAAGTCAGAGCTCCTGTATCTCAAGGAGTTCGATGACATGGACCACTTCAAATGTGAGCTCGAGCGTTACATCGAGTACTATAACCATCGTCGTATCAAGAGACGACTAAAAAACCTGAGCCCGGTGGAATACCGGACTCAGGTCCTCAAGGTCGCCTGACAAATTATTTATTGTCTAACTTTTTTGGTTCAGTTCACCACCTGTCGGTGAAAGAGGATTTTTCCGTTGTTAACTGGATGGTAAATCAATGATTTTTTGATCTTCTTCTTGTTGAAAAATCATTTGCGCCGGCCAAATGTCACGCAGTAAATGTTCGTACGGAACACCCAGAACCTTTGCCAGCCGTTCAATCATCGAAAAGGACGGATGAGCCAGGCTTCGTTCAATCCGATTCATCATTTCCGGTGTCGTTTCCGTCAGCTCGGCAAGCTGTTCGAGCTCCATGCCTTGCCGGTTCCGTAACGTTCGAATTCGTTCTCCATAGTTCGTCAGAGGACTGATCGATTCACTCATGATTTCGTCTCCTTTTTCCAAGCACACGACGCTCCGCTTTTATTCCTGTTAACTTATTCCCGATTTTCTTTTTTCAACACTTCTTCTTTTCGTAATATTCATGATATGAAATATAATTTCAAAAAAATCATAAAAAAGAACTAGCTTTTTAAAAAGTTATCGCTTACAATTTTAGGTGCAATCGGTTGCATTAATCGCTTACATTTTTTGCACTAATTACACAGATAACAGATACATAGAGGAGTGAAACCACATGAAAAACAAGATTTCATTTGATTTCTGGCAAAAGCTAGGAAAAGCGTTAATGGTAGTCATCGCAGTCATGCCAGCTGCCGGAATCATGATCTCGATCGGGAAGTTGATCGGGATGTACGGTGGCGACATCGTATTTATGCAAACGGTTGCAAGAATCGTCGAAGATTTAGGTTGGGCCATCATTACTAATCTGCACGTTTTGTTCGCCGTTGCGATCGGTGGATCGTGGGCAAAAGAACGGGCCGGCGGCGCATTCGCCGCATTACTGGCGTTTATTTTGGTCAACCGCGTTACAGGCGCCATCTTCGGTGTCAATTCGGCGATGCTGGCAGATCCAAAAGCAACTGTCACATCTTTACTTGGTTCTGATTTAATCGTGAAAGATTATTTCACTTCTGTCCTTGGTGCTCCGGCACTCAACATGGGTGTATTCGTCGGAATCATCTCCGGTTTCCTCGGAGCCGTCCTCTTCAATAAATTTTATAACTTCAGCAAGTTGCCTGATGCACTTGCATTCTTTAACGGTAAACGGTTTGTGCCCTTCGTCGTCATCGGTGGTTCCGTCGTTGCCGCGTTCGTTTTATCACTCGTTTGGCCGTTCGTTCAAGGATTGTTGAATGACTTCGGACGCTGGATTGCGACATCACGTGATACGGCACCGATTCTTGCTCCGTTTGTCTACGGAACACTGGAACGTCTGCTCTTACCGTTTGGTCTTCACCACATGCTGACGGTTCCGATGAACTACACGGAACTCGGAGGAACGTATAAGATTTTAACAGGTGCAGCACAAGGCTCGACCGTCGCAGGTCAAGACCCGCTATGGCTCGCCTGGATTACCGATCTCGTCAACTTAAAACAAGCTGGTAATACACAAGGGTACAACGATTTAATCAACAGTGTCGTCCCGGCACGTTTCAAAGAAGGACAAGTCGTCACTTCTCTTGCTTCACTGATTGGTGTCGCGGTTGCCATGTACATGTCAGTTGACGAAGACAAAAAGAAAGCGTACAAACCGGTCTTCTTATCTGCCGGCCTTGCCGTCTTCTTAACGGGTGTCACAGAGCCGATCGAATTCATGTTCATGTTCATCGCGCCTGTCCTTTACGTCGTCTATGCCGTCTTGACTGGTGTCGCCTTTGCTCTGGCTGATGTCATGCATCTCCGGATCCATGCATTCGGAGCGATTGAATTACTGACACGGATCCCGTTGATTGCCAAAGCGGGACTGATCGGTGACTTGATCCGCTTCATCGGTGTCTGTGTGTTCTTCTTCTTCCTGAACTTCTTTACATTCCGTTTCGTCATTAAAAAGTTCAATTATGCTACACCCGGCCGTAACGGAAACTACTTGGATGATGTCGTCGTTTCGGACAATGCGCAAGCTACGAATGAAGCAGCTGCAACAACCGATCAATCACAAGCATCCCGGATTATCGGATTACTCGGCGGTCAATCGAACATCGAGGAAGTCGATGCCTGCATGACACGTTTACGTGTCACGGTCAAAGATCCAAGCCTCGTTGCTCCGGAATCGGATTGGAAATCCAATGGTGCACTGGGGTTAATCCTAAAAAATAATGGCGTGCAAGCCATTTACGGTCCTAAAGCAGATGTCTTGAAATCAGATATCCAGGATCGAATCGGCGCATAAACCAGGTGATTTAGGGTAAATAAGAAAAGGTGAAGCTCTTCTTGAGTTTCACCTTTCTTTATTGAAAAACAGGAGGATCAACCCATGCGATTACTCACATTAAACTGCCATTCTTGGCAAGAAGCTGATCAACTCGAAAAACTTGATCAAATCGTCACGCAAATCATTCAACAGGATTATGATGTCATCGCCTTACAGGAAGTCAGTCAACTGATGGACACGCCTGTTCTGTATGACAATATCCGTGAAGATAATTTTGTCTATCTGATTCAACAAGCCTTGGCTAAACAAGGTTTCGATTATTCGTTTGTCTGGGACTTCTCGCATATCGGATATGATGCGTATGAAGAAGGTCTTGCCCTCTTGACGAAACATCCTATTTTAAAGTCGGACAGTTATTACATCAGCCGCAGTCAGGACACGATGGACTGGAAGTCCCGTAAAATCGTCCGGGCAACCATCGATCTCGACGGGACGCACATCACGTTCAATTCCTGCCATCTCGGCTGGTGGGAAGATGCCGATGAGCCGTTCAGCGAACAGTTCAATCATCTGATTGCCCGCATGGATCCTCTCGAATGGACGATGTTCATGGGAGACTTCAACAATGATGCCTTGGAACGTGAGACCGGTTATGACTATATGATGCAACGCGGTCTTCATGATGTCTTTTTGCTGGCGCAGGAAACGGTCGGCATCGAGACGGTCGAAGGAAAAATCGATGGTTGGGAAGAAAATCAAAAAGGATTGCGTCTCGACTTGGTCTTATCGAACCGAAAAATTGATGTCGACCGTGTCGGAGTCGTCTTTGACGGTGTATTCGCGCCGGTCGTTTCCGACCACTTCGGAGTCGAAGTCGATATCTCAATTCAAAAAGAACCCATTTAACGGTTGACAACGCTTTCTTTTCTTTTTATGATGAGAGCAACAAGTCAATAGTGCGGATTGTGACAGTACGGCTGGCAAGACTGATTCAGCATCTCGTTTGTGGAGATGCTGTTCGGTCTTGCCTTTTTTTGCGCCTTGTTTGCCGCACACCTTTCCTAAAGGAGGAACTTAAGATGGATTACAAACAAACTGCAGCACGTGTCCTTGAACTCGTCGGAGGTCGGGAAAACATCATTACCGCCGCCCATTGTGCGACACGCCTTCGTCTTGTCTTACACGATGAATCGAAAGTCGATCAGGCTGCACTCGAAGATTTAGACGGTGTCAGCGGTGCCTTTTCAAGTTCCGGTCAATACCAAATCATCTTCGGAACCGGCACGGTCAACAAAGTCTTCGCTGAGTTCGCTCCGCTTGCCGGTGTGAAACTGGACGGTGAAGAGCCGCTTGATGTCAAAAAAGCCGCTTCACAAAAATTAAATCCGTTTGCCCGTCTCGCCCGCTCCTTATCCAACGTCTTCGTACCGTTGATTCCGGCCATCGTCGCTGCCGGTCTGTTAATGGGACTGCTCGGTATGATCAAAGCTTTCGGTTGGGTCAGCGGTGACTCGGCCATCGTTCAGTTACTCGATATGTTCTCGTCCTCTGCCTTCATCATCTTACCGATTCTGATCGGTTTCTCGGCAGCCCGTGAATTCGGAGCGAATCCGTACCTCGGTGCCGTCATCGGTGGAATCATGACCCATCCGTCGTTATTGAATCCGTGGACACTCGGAAACAGCGAACCGGAAGTGATGCATTTTCTCGGCATGAACATTGAATTAATCGGCTATCAAGGAACGGTCTTCCCTGTCCTCCTGACGGTTTGGGTCATGGCTAAGATTGAACAACAGGTCCGTAAACGGACACCGGAAACACTCGATCTTCTCGTCACACCGTTCGTAACGATTCTTGTAACGGGATTCCTCGCTCTGATCGTCATCGGGCCGATCGGAACGTTGCTCGGTAAGGGAATCTCGTTTGTCCTTGTCTTCTTCTATGAACAGTTCTCAGTCGTCGCCGGTCTCCTGTTCGGTGGTCTGTACTCGACAATCGTCATCACGGGGATGCACCACAGTTTCCATGCGATTGAAGCGGGCTTACTTGCCGATAAGAGTATCGGTAAAAACTTCTTACTTCCAATCTGGTCGATGGCAAACGTCGCTCAAGGCGGAGCCGGCCTTGCCGTTTACTTCATGACGAAAAACGTCAAACTCAAAGCACTCGCTCTCCCATCAGCATTTTCCGCGTTTCTCGGGATTACGGAACCTGTTATCTACGGGGTCAACCTTCGACTCGGTAAACCGTTTATCGGCGGCGCAATCGGTGGTGCAATCGGTGGTGGATACGTCGTCTTGACGCAAGTCGCAGCGAACGCTTACGGATTGACGGGTATTCCGATGATCGCCATCGTTGCGCCGCTTGGGGCTTCGAATTTGATCAACTACCTCGTTGGTTTTGCGATCGCTGTCGCAACAGCCTTCGTTTCTACCGTCATCTTGATGCGTCTTGATGCACGCAAACAAAAACAGACGGATTTGGCTGCTTAATTAAAAAAATGCGACCCCTTGAGAATCCTCTTCGGGTCGCATTTGTCAGTTTTCCTAGATTGCCGATAACCCGTATAATGAAGGTAGAAAGGAGGGAGTCAGACTGATCATTCATAAAGTACTCAATAACAACGCGATCGTTACAAAAGAACAGGGTCAGGAACGGATCATCATGGGACCGGGCATTGCTTTCGGCAAGAGAAAGAAGGATCCCGTTGATCCGACGAAAATCGAAAAAATGTTCATCCCGTCTTTTGAGAATGCTGAACAGTTCAAGGAAATCCTGACGACGACACCACTCGATATCATCGATTTGTCAGAACAGATTATTTCTTATGCAGAAGGCGAACTAAAAACACCTTTTCATGACTACATTCACGTCAGTCTGACCGATCACCTCGCCCATGCCGTCCGTCTGGCTCGGGAACAACTGGTCGTCCACAACCGGTTGGCGGAAGAAATCCGGTTGCTGTATACCGCCGAATATCAGATTGGCGAATGGGCCGTCGCCCATATCGAACAAAAGTTAGCCGTTTCCTTACCAAAAGAAGAAGCCGCGAACATCGCGCTCCACTTGTATAATGCGCGTCAACGGCATCCCAACATGGCAACTGCCCTGCAAACGGCGACGTTACTAAACGAGTTGCGGGAACAAATCGAAGCCTTTTTCGGTCAGACGATCGAAACGACGTCGATGACCTATTACCGGTTCTTCACCCATATGAAACTCGTCTTAGCCCGGATCGAACAAGGGCAAACGTTGCATGATATGGATGATGTCATCTTGTCTGCCGTCAAAACGCGGTATACGGACGCTTTCCGTTGTGCGGAAAATATGGCTGCTTGGTTGGAACAGGAACTGCAGACGACTGTGCCGCAATCCGAAGTCGGCTATATGGCTCTTCATGTAGAACGGATCCGGCCAGATTTTGAAAGGAGTAAATCACATGAAAATTTATAGTCTTGGTGAAGCACTGATCGATTTAATTCCACTCGATGCCGATAATGTAACATTCCAAAAAAATCCGGGTGGGGCTCCGGCCAATGTCGCCGTCGGATTAGCGCGGCTCGGTGCCGACAGTTATTTCCTCGGGTCTGTCGGTGATGATTCGATGGGACACTTTTTGAAGGATACACTCCACCATTACGGTGTGAAGACGGATCACCTCGTCTTTGATCCGGAGCATAAAACCGGTCTTGTCCTTGTCACGAATGCCGCCGACGGTGAACGGTCGTTTGAATTCATCAACAGCTACCGGGCAGATATGAGTTTTCATGAAAAAGATATTCCGGATTCACTTGCAGAAGCGGATCTCCTGCATATCGGATCGATCTCCTTGATTTCCGGAGATGCGGTCGAAGCAACACGGCGGGCGATTGAAGTCGCTAAGGCGAATAATGTCCCCATCTCTTATGATCCAAACTTACGTGAATCGTTATGGTCGGACTTAGATGCCGCCCGTTCCACGATTCGTTCTGTCTTACCGGATGCTCAAATCGTGAAACTGGCGGAGGAAGAACTGACCTTTTTAACGGGACAGACGAATCTGGATGAAGGAGCTGCCGAGCTGCTCGCAGAATATCCGATCCGGTTGCTCGCTGTGACACGCGGCGCAGAAGGTTCTCTGATTTATACCGACCGCTCGATGGCTGAAATCCAGGCGATTTCGGTGGATGCAATCGATACGACGGGAGCAGGCGACGCCTTTATGTCCGGTCTCCTGCATCAATGCGCCATCCGCTCGTTTTCGTTTGACTGGGATGAAACGGAATTACAGGATATCGGTCGATTTGCCGCGATTTCCGGTGGATTGGCTGCTTCGGTCAAAGGCGCGATGGTGGCTTTACCGACGCTTGACGAGGTCTCCCGACGCTTGACGTAACCTACACCAGAAGACAAAAGTCCGCTTCCCTGTCAGTCAGACAGAAGAGCGGGCTTTTGTTACGGTCCAGATACAAATTCCTTAATCACCTTCAACGTTTCATCCTGTTGTTCTTTTGGCGTCAACGGACTGTTGTTGTCCCCTTTTTGTTTTCCATACATTCCGAAGTTGGCATGGTTGCCGTCTTTGATCAAGTGAAAGACCGCATCGGAACGGACATCCTGTTTGCTGGCTTTAATATCCTGCACCGGTAACACCCCATCCCGTTCGCCGTAAACCGTTAAGGAAGGTGTATCAATGGCATCAATCGGATACGAGGCCAAGAAAATCATGCCTTTGATTTTCGGACTGTCTTCCAAAATCGTCGAGGCTGCGCTTCCGCCTAACGAATGTCCCATCAAATACCAGCGTTTGATTTTCGGATGATCTTCGATGATTGATAATCCTTTTTTAGAGTCGAGTAACGCAATGTTAAACGGCAGTTTTGGCAGGGCGACGTAATGTCCTTCTTTCGCTAACTGATGACCGAGATAACTGTACGCGGCAGGATCCACTTTTGCGCCTTGGTAAAAAATGAAGCCTGTTTCACTTGTGTCATCTCCGAATTGATAGCCTTGACCGACCGGTTCACCAAGGTATTGCTGCGCTTCTTTTGTCGGCATGTAATCAAACTGAGCCCAAATCATGAATGCCGCTACTAAGATACCAACTATGATCAGCAAACTGACGCTGATGCGTTTTAACCATTTTTTCATGTTCATCCCTCCTCTTTTAGGATACCCATTATAATGTGCTAAATCACATATGAAAACATTGTTTAGAATTTTCAGTTAATGTAAGCATATCTATCTCTTTTTCAATATTTGGTTTAAGATGAAAAAAGCATCCGTTATTCGAAAGGGGAATCATTTGTTTTGCCACGTACTGTTGTTTCCACGATTCAGTGGTTTTTGTTTATTATCTGTACTAACATTGCCCCGCCACTCGCGATTGCCGCCTCATTTGAACTATCAAGTGCAGATACCCTCGCTTTCCTCTCTCGTTGTTTATTCGTTTTTGCGATTTTGAGTCTCGTTCAGGTTTTATTCGGTCATCGTCTGCCGATCATGGAAGGTCCTGCCGGTATTTGGTGGGGAGTATTCGCTCTTTATTCTTCCATCGGAATCACATTGTATGGCAGTTACTCCAATACGTTACAGTCTCTTGGTTTTCTCTTAATCTTAAGCGGGATTATCTGTATCATCCTGACCCTGACCGGGGTACTTCGCCGCCTCGTTCCTTTGTTTACACCACAGGTCATCGGTGTTTACATGCTGCTGTTATCGGCTCAATTATCCGGTTCGGTCATGAAAGGACTGCTGAATATCGAAGATGGAAAGATTCAGGTGCTTCCTGCCATCATTTCTGTCTTAACCGTCATCATCTCACTCTACTTGGAACGCAGTGACCGGTTGCGTCAGTATGCTTTATTGATTACCCTGCTCGTCGGTTGGAGCATGTTTGCTTTGATTGGTCGTGCCGAGATGCCGACGTTTGACGGTCCATTCTTCACCTTCCCTGATTTGATGCCGTTCGGTGGTATTCATCTCGATTGGAGCTTACTTCCGACAGCCCTGATCATCTCGTTATTACTGATGACAAACGTCTTGGCGAACATCAAAGTCATTGAGCGAATCATCAGCGCAAAACGTGGAGAGAAGGTCAAAGGACAAGTGGCGACTGCCGGTGTGACTGCCGGAATCGGACAGATCTTCGCAGGAATGTTCGGAACGGTCGGTCCTGTTGCAATTTCCGGGACAGCCGGTTTCATCGCCTCAACAGATAATACGGACCGGAAAGCCTTTGCGATCGCTAACGTTGTTTGTCTGTTCCTCAGCGTCGTCACGCCGTTCGTCGGACTGATTGCCAAGATTCCGGTCGCTGTCGGATACGCGATGGTCGCTCCGATCGTTGCCGGTATGGCCATCATCGGTGTGACGGAAGCTTCACGGGAATTGAACCGCCAGACCGCGATGATTACAGTCGGACTGCCGGTTCTCGTCGGAATCGGTGCGTTGCTTCTGCCGAAAGGCGCCACTTCCGATTTACCTCCACTCGTCACGACATTGATGTCGAACGGTCTCGTACTCGGAACACTCGTCGCCCTGCTTGCTGAATCACTGCGTCACATCCGAACGAATGATTAAAAAAGACAGCTGATTTTGGAAAGAGTTCTTCCAAATCAGCTGTCTTTTTCGTGGATATTTTTTAACGAATACCACGCATATATTTCTGAAGTTTTGGTGCGAATGCAAACAGGATGATCCCGAGAACGATCGCAACGAGTCCGGTAATTCCGAAGTACGCCACTTCAGTATCCGCTCCGTAATATTTTACGATTTGAGCGTTTACGGCTTGTCCGGTCGCATTCGTCAAGAACCACAAACTCATTGTCTGTGCCGAGAAAGCAGCCGGTGCCAATTTCGTTGTCGCCGATAATCCGACCGGTGATAAGAATAACTCACCGATTACAACGAGGAAGAAGCTGAGCGCAAGCCAGAGCGGGCTGACCGTCGTATCCGTTCCGAACAATAAGCCCGGTAACATCATGACGATGAACGACAAGCCGGCAAAGACTAAACCAAACGAAAACTTCTGCATCGTCGTTGGCTGACGATCGCCGAGTTTAACCCAAAAGCTTGCAAATACAGGGGCGAGGACGATGATGAACAATGGATTCAATGACTGGAAGAAGGCCGGTTCCAGACCAAAGCCGAGGAACGAAAGATTTGTCCGTTCATCTGCAAAAATCGAAAGCACGTATGAACCCTGTTCCTGAATCGCCCAAAATACTGCAGCAGCAATGAAGAGCGGAATGTACGCAAGCAGACGCGAACGTTCGTCATCCGTAATCTTCGGACTCCGCAACATAAAGGTGAAGTAAGCAATCGGAATCAAAATTCCAAGGAATGTGACCATGAGCGTAAAGCGGCTGATCGTCAACAATCCTGTCAGCGATGCAATCGTACCAAGAACCGCAAGTGCGATAATGACAACTGCTGCAATCGTAAAGAACCGTTTGCGTTCGTTGCCTTCAAGCGGATTCAAGACGTATGTTCCCGCTTGTCCCAGATTCTTTTTCTTCGTCAAGACGAAGACTGTCAGACCTAAGAACATCCCGATTGCGGCAAGTGCAAAACCAGCATGGTATCCGGCTGAATCTGATACTTTACCAACAATCAATGGTGCGAGAAATGCACCGGCATTGATCCCCATGTAGAAGATACTGAAGCCGGCGTCACGACGGTTATCCGTTTTGCTGTAAAGATCACCGACGATGTTCGAAACGTTTGGTTTCAAGAACCCTGTTCCGATGACAATCAGTCCCATCGAGATGAATAATGCCGTGATTCCAGCCGGTAACGCGAGGACGATGTGTCCGAGCATGATGAGCACGCCGCCGTAGAAAACGGTCCGGGAAGTTCCGAGCAGTCGGTCAGCGACCCAACCACCGATGATTCCGGACATGTAAACCAGTGATCCGTAAACCGCCATGATCGATGCAGCTGTCGGTTTGTCGATTCCAAGACCACCGTTGGCAACTGAATCATACATGTAGAAGATAAGGATGGCACGCATCCCGTAGTAGGAGAACCGCTCCCAAAATTCCGTAAAGAATAACGTGAACAGTCCTTTTGGATTTCCAAAGAATCCTTTTTGCGGAACAGTCTTGTAGACCTGATCGCGATCAAACTCTGCCATATGAACGGCTCCTTTCGTCTACCCTCGATCTGTGTACGTTGTCCAATCTTTTTCCCGCTTTCCCCAAGCGATAAGCATGAACAAACCAATTGAACGCAAATACACTGTTTTGCCTGAATTGTCTCACTTCTTTTTTTGTTTATGAGACAGCACTATATCATTCAACCGTAAATCATTTGATGAGTCAAATATTAATTTCCGTCCATAAAAAAAGAGTGACACGAAAAATCCGTTCACTCAAGTCTGCATCTCTTTTGATTCCACAATCGTCACGCCCGGCGGTTCATGCAAGGTATGATGAATCATTGCCTGTGCGACCTTTGCCGCTTCAATCGGTGCATACGGACTGCGCCGCAACAAGGGGCGTAATACGGTCGACACCCGGGCCGCCGCCTGTTCACCGAAGCGGAATTCGTCCCGATCTCCTAATAACAATGAAGGTCGGAAGATCAGCAAGGCATCATAGCCGAGCACACGTAATCCGTTTTCCGCATCGCCTTTGACACGGTTATAAAATGTTTTCGCATTCGGATGCGCACCAAGTGCTGAAATCAGGGCGAATCGAGTGGCTCCGAGATCAAGCAATTCCCGCCCTGCCTCGATCGGATACGTGTAATCCACGAGACGAAACGCTTCTTGCGATCCGGCCTGTTTAATCGTCGTCCCCAATGCACAGTAGACGTGGTCTACTTCCGGTAATTCGATTTCCGTTACATGATCAAAATCAATTACCCATTCTTCGAGTTTCTGATGAAATCGATTCATCGGACGACGTACGAGAACATGTACTTCCTGATACGCATCATGCGCCAGTAGTTGATCGACCAGCTCCTGCCCCACTAAGCCGGTCGCGCCTAAAATAGCTGCTTTCATCATCCATCCTCCTCTTGATTTTCACGTTGCCCGATCGGTAAGAAATAGGATCGATTTCCCGTGATCCGTTCACCTGCACGTACCCCGACAGCACTCGGTCGCCCGCCAAGCACAAACACGCCAAACATGTATGCGACTTCTGTTTCATCTTCCAATGACCACATCGGTAATTCCTGATACCGCTGATACACGGCCGACTGATTACTGAATGAACGTTGTTCGTTGCTGAACAGGACCGTTCCATCCCCTTGACGGACGGTCACGGTATCCCCTTCCCGTCCAAAAATCGGTTTTTCGACGAAAGCTTGATGCTGACGTAAAAAAGGCTCCGGACTCAAATAGGTCGGCAGGAAGTACTCCTCAATGACTTCATGATCGTGTCCGGTCAAATAAGGATGGTTCGTTTCATGCAGGAGCCAAATCAATGCCAGGACCGACTTCGCCTGCATCAGGAAAGCCGATGGTGGATTGATGATTTCAAGCAGCCCCATCTCGACGAGCTGAAGCAATAAACGTCCGAGCTCTGTTCCGTCTTCATCACGGTCGAGTAAAGCCATCTCGATCGGAAACGTCTGCCTGTAAAGAATATCGATTCGTCGTCCCTGCTGGTCATACAATCCATCTTCTGCTCGTATCTCAAGTTCGTCAAGAGGACAGTATGTAGCACCGGCAACAAATTGTTGCAGATACTCTGTCGTCCACCGGTCTTCGATGTTGTCTCCGTGTGAAGTAAACACGACATGCGGATTTTCGAGATGGATCCGGTGGCTTGCCGCCTTCACCGCACGATCAACGCTGTCCGCCAACTGTTTCGCCTGCCCGTCATTGAACGGTCCAAATCCCGCTTTTCGTGCAATCCGGTCGTTGACTTCAAAACATTCCTTGATGAACGTCGGCGTATCCGCATTCCATTCCATGACCGATATACGATTTCCTGTGACAATAAAATCAAAACGGCTGATGATCGATAAAGGGCGCATCGTCTGCAACCGTAAAAAGGACAGGGCAGCTTTCGGAAAACCGAGTTCAATCAATCCGTCGTCATCCATCGTCCAAAGAATCGGAATCACTTTCTCAAAGATGGTATAGGCTTCCCGTGCCGCCGTCCGCAAGGCTTCGATCGTTTCTTTCGGAACAGGCATCACTTCTGTTAAGGCATACTTTTCACCGTCGAGCACATCCCAAAAAGCTTCGATATCCCCGTAGAGTTCCTGCCGCGTCCTCATCCGCCGAAGAAGCCGGACGATGATCCCGTCCCAAATCCTTTTGTCTTGGCATTATAACTTTTAACGTCTTTTGACCGAGGTGTATACCCTTTCGTCCGCATTGCACTATGCATCAAGGCGCGTGAAGCAAAATAACTTCCTCCCCAGTAAAAGAACCCGGAGTGTGTCGAACTTGAATCATCACAATACCAGACACCTTCATCATTATCATATTCATAATCGTCACAATCCGGATCATCCGGACGCTCCGCTTTTGCATTATCCGATCCACAACCGCTGAGCGTCGTTCCGACCAATAATGTAGCTGCAAGTGTCGCCTGCTTCATCCAACTCACATCGCATACCCCTTTCATCACAATTTGTTATTCTAAGTATACGCTTTTTCCAGCAAAAAAGTTTCTAAGTCGTTCCGGAACTTTTTTCGTTAATGCCAGTAGAATAACGAAGAAGACTTGAGGAGGAATTCAAATGTCACTTGCCTATTATGTCGAAGATCAAAATGAATTTAAATCCATTTATCAATACAGCCGTTTCGCCATTGACCCGGAAGAAATCATTGCGCATCAACTCTGCGAATTCCATATCATCGAAGGGCACTTATACGAGTTGCGGTCCAATGAAATGGACGGGGAATATGACCAGTTGATTGTCGATCATGTCGAGGCTTCCCCCCGTGATCCGGCGGACCGTGTCTATCCGCCGCACCAGATTCATCTCGAGTTCCGGCGCTTCCAGGCAGGCGGTTCACATCCCGTCATCAAGACAGTGACAGTCCCGAATCATATTCAGGCCATGCGCTTTTTGGTCAAAGATAAACTGAGTGTACCGGATCACGGGGTCTTTGAGCGGGACAGCTGTGAAGTCGATTTAGACCGAAACTGTTACGTGATTTATTTAGGTGAAGAAATCGTTTAATGAAAGAATTAAGTATAGTTCGTTTTCAAGACACGTTTTTTTTGGCATACTAGAGGATAAGAACGAATTAATCGAGGTGAACACACATGAGCGAACAACCAAAAAAATTGTCTCTTCAAGAAGCAATGATTGAACAATTAAAAGCCAAAAAACAATCACAGACAAAACGTCCGACCGGTTTGCGCGGAACAGAAACAAAACAAATGACAAGCCAAAAAACGAAAAAAACGAACAACCAGAAAAAACGGACAGGCGTCTAATTGAATTCGTGAAATAAGGGAGTAACTATGAGTATTTTAACGGTATCAAACTTAAGCCATGGTTTTGGCGATCGTGCGATTTTCGAAGATGTCTCGTTCCGTCTGTTAAAAGGGGAACACATCGGTCTCGTCGGAGCGAACGGCGAAGGAAAATCGACGTTCATGAACATCATTACTTCGCAGCTTGAACCAGACGAAGGAAAAGTCGAATGGGCAAAACACGTTCGGGTCGGCTATCTGGATCAGCACGCTGTTCTTTCCAAAGGACTCACGATTCGTGATGCCTTAAAGGGAGCATTCCAATATCTGTTCGATATCGAACAAGAAATCAATGATCTGTATACAAAAATGGGCGAAGTCGAACCAGACGAACTCGAAAAAATGTTAGAAGAAGTCGGTGTCTTACAAGACATCTTGACGAACAATGATTTTTATACGATCGATGCGAAAGTCGAAGAAATTGCACGCGGTCTAGGTCTTGATGAGATCGGTCTCGATCGTGATGTCCAGGAACTCAGCGGCGGACAGCGGACAAAAATTCTGCTTGCCAAACTGTTGCTTGAAAAACCGGATATCCTTTTACTCGATGAGCCGACCAACTACCTGGATGTGCAACATATCGAATGGTTGAAACGTTACCTTAATGATTACGAAAATGCGTTCATCTTGATTTCACACGACATTCCATTCCTGAACAGTGTCATCAACTTGATCTACCATATGGAGAACCAAGGACTCAACCGTTACGTCGGTGATTACGACAACTTCCTGACTGTCCATGAGGCGAAGAAGAAGCAACATGAGTCAGCCTTTAAACGTCAACAGCAGGAAATTTCCGAGCTGAAAGATTTCGTCGCCCGCAATAAGGCCCGTGTCTCGACACGTAACATGGCGATGTCGCGTCAGAAGAAGCTTGATAAGATGGACGTCATCGAACTCGCGCAGGAACGTCCAAAACCTGAGTTTCATTTCCAGACAGCCCGGACACCAAGTAAGTTGATGTTCGAAGCAAAAGGACTTGTCATCGGATACGATGAGCCGCTTTCCCGTCCGCTTGATTTGATGATCGAGCGCGGTCAAAAAATCGCGTTGCACGGAGCGAACGGTATCGGGAAGTCGACTTTGCTGAAAAGTCTGCTCGGAGAGATTCCTTCGGTTTCCGGTACAGTCGAACGCGGGGAAAATCTTCACATCGGCTACTTCGAACAGGAAATTAAAGAAAAAAATTCGAATACGTGTATCGAAGAGATCTGGGGTACGTTTCCTTCTCTGACACAGCAACAGGTCCGGGCCATGCTCGCGAAATGCGGTCTGATGACGAAACACATCGAATCGAAAATCGAAGTGCTCAGTGGTGGGGAAAAGGCGAAAGTCCGTCTTTGTAAATTGATGAACACGGAATCCAACATTCTGGTTCTCGATGAGCCGACTAACCACTTGGACGTCGAAGCAAAAGAAGAACTCAAACGTGCGTTACAGGAATACAAGGGAACCGTTCTGTTGATTTCACATGAACCTGAATTTTATGAAGCCGTCGCAACGGATTTATGGAATTGTGAATCATGGACGACTAAAGTATTCTAAAGGCAAAAACGATTGGACGGAAGACGGAACCCGATTTTACATCGAGTCCTGCCTTCCGTCTTTTTTTTGTGTTCTCATTTAATTCATAGACTTAATCATTGCCTTGTTCATCGATTTGTATCAAACTAAATGGCAGATGCAACTTTTTCTGAAGGAGTGGATGTCATGGAAACCATTACTAAAAAAGCCAACTTATCATTACTCGAACTCCCGAGCGGCGGGGAGGAATCGTTATTTTGCCGGCTTTATTCCCCGGCACTTGCCGCTCCCGCTCCACTCATCGTTCTGTTCCATGGATTCCCCGGGAAACAATTGAACATGGATTGGGCCGTTCAATTACAAAACCTTGGTTTTCATGTCCTCGTGACGTCTTACCGCGGAACGATCGGCAGTCCGGGTGCATTCCGTTTCCGGCATGTTCTTGAAGACGCGACCGCCGTCATGCAACATGTCGTTTCTCCTGAATTTACGCAGGCACATGATATCTCAGCCGATCAGATTTCAATCGTCGGTCACAGTATGGGCGGCTTTGCCGGACTCCACGCATTCATTGATGTTCCGGACATTGCCCATTACATTGGAATCTCTCCGTTTAACTTCGGTTTGATCGGTCAACTCGTACTCGACTACCCGGAACACGAAGAAGCGTTGCAGGGTGTGTTGAGCCGTGGTGCCACGTTCCTGTCGCACACGGACGGTGCTACGTTACTCGATGAATTAAAACAACATCATGCGAAGTGGAATCTGTTATCACTGAAAGAACAACTCGGAACACGCTCAGCCCTGCTCGTCACGTCGGAGCGGGATGAAACATCCATCAAATCGCTTCACCATGACTTGCTGCAGGATGCGAGCGCCTTTGAACAAATCATCGTCGACAGTGACCACAACTATATCGACAATCGGGAAGAGGCCTTTGAGGCCTGGACGACCTGGTTAAGACAACATTAAAAAAACAAGCATCCTCATTTCACGAATGAGGATGCTTGTTTTTTAGGTGCTGCCGTTTTCGGTCGGATTTGCATCCGGTACAAAATCAGTGTAAACAGTGTCAGTGTCGAACAGGCGTACCAAATGGTCGTAAAGAGCGTTCCGGTATCCGTCCCGATGAAAATGCCATGAAGCGTCATCAAAAGCCAGGCCGGAAGGACAAGCCAGTGCGTTAATTTCCATAATGTCTTTCCGAGCGTCTCTTTCAAGAAATCGGAAGTCACCAAAACAAATCCGAACAGGTAGAGGCTGATCGTTCCAAATGCATTCCAAAGCGGCTCATATGAGGCTGTTCCCGGAACCAGAATCTCCAGTAAGCTCAGAGGGGCATACGTATCGACAATGATCAATGTCGCATGAAGTACAATCGCCAGTAAGCCGGCCCAGCCACTGTACAGATGAATGTTGTGCAAACGGGCTTTTTGTTTTTTTAAGGCCGGGAACGAACCGAGTAAACCGGCTAATACCGATAATGTCAAAAAGAAATGTCCGGTCAGTCCGCTCAAACGAATCATCGTCCATGTTGAAAATAACCATTTCATCCAGTCCATATGGCTTGTCCTCCTTTCTCTTCCGCAACCATTTTTCCGGATGCATCCATCAACAACAGCCGCCCGTTCGGAAACCATTTGAACAGTTTGTCCTGTCGTTCGGCTTCTGTCATCTGAAAAGCCAGTTTCGTCATTACTTCTGCCTCATAGAGCTGTGGAGCGGATGCCGTGACTTGGACGAACCGGCTTTCAATCGGGCGCCCTGTCTTGCCGCTTAATAAATGGTGATTCGTTCTCTCGCCGACTTTCCAGGAACGATACAGCCGGCTTGAGGTCGCTACCGCCCCTTGCCGTAACCGGACTTCCGCAATTTCCGCTTCCGTTCCGGGATCCGTAATGGCAATTTTCCACGGCTCACCATCGGACCAGGCGATGACATCCCCGCCCGCTTCAATTAACCCGCGCGGCTGATTCTTACGTAAACGCTGGGCTGCCATCATCGCAGCCGCTCCTTTGCCGATTCCACCTAAGTCAATCGTTCCTCCCCCGACCCGGGTCACTTCGCATCCCTCCACTAAAAATGGACTGATTTCAGGCGGCAGATTCATTTCTGATTCAACCGCCCGGCGGAAGGGAAATGATCGGTCGTAACCGTTTGCGCGTTGCTGATCGAGTAAGAAGGGAGAAAAATAATGTTCAGTCTGTTCAAAATAACGGATTGCCCGCTGCAACAGTCGTGCAAGCGGTAACGATACTGTCAGCGTCTGACCAATCAGCAGTTGATTCAACTGACTGACTTCGCTGGATGAGTCGAATCGTGACCATTGCCGGTCCACATACTGAAAGAATTGCTCGATATCCTGCCATTCCTTTTCTTCAATCCTTTGGTGCGTGACAAAACGAATGATGTTATGCATTGAATAGAGTTGCCGCTCCATTTCGCTTCACCTCCTATTTCGAATGACTGGACTGGCCGTCACTTCCCCCGCTCGGTTGATTAAATCCGGAAGAATCGTTGCTTTGCCAATTGCCGTCATCACCGTCATCCTCTTCGTCGTAATATCCGTTGTCATCATCCGACTCTCCCCATTCATCGTCATCACCGTTAGACGGTTGGCTCGGGATTGTCGTCTCATTCGAATAAGAATCTCCCGTATTGACGGTATTCGCCGGCTGATCGTTTGTCGCAACGGTCAACTGACCAATCGCAAGTCCTAAAAATACACTGCTGCTCAGTCCCACAATCCATTTCGCGAACGGTTTCGGTTTCACATTTTTCCTCTCCTCTCGTTTCCTGTTATCTTTACTGTATCGATAAAAACTGACAACTAGCTGATGACAACTGTGGGATAATAAGAAAAAACAAACCGGGAGGAACAAGGATGCGGATTTTGATTGCAGAGGATGACAAGCGACTTGCCAAAATGCTGCGGCTTCATTTGGAACGTGCCGGCTACCTGGTAGATGTGGCTCATGACGGACTCGAAGCCATCGAGCAATGTCAGACTTTTCGTTATGATTTATTGGTCCTCGACTGGATGATGCCGCATAAAAGCGGGATTGAAGTAGCGACTGAATTGCGCGGGGAACGCTTTGAAGGCGGGATTCTGATGTTGACGGCCCGTGATACGGAAATCGATTTGGTACACGGACTCGACAGCGGTGCCGATGATTATCTCGTGAAACCCTTTCAGGCAAACGAACTGTTAGCACGCTTACGCGCCTTAAGCCGGCGTCAGAAAAAGGCATTCGTCTCGACCGTTTCGTATCAGGAACTCGAACTCGATATCACGACTCAGACGATTTCCTATGCCGGACAGTTACTTGAGCTGACACGTCGTGAATTCGAATTTCTGTCGCTGTTGCTCCGCCGCCCGGAACAGGTCATGGGACGTGAGCTGATCATTGAAGTCGTTTGGGGAATCGGCGCAGATATCACCGATAATGCACTCGACGCACTCGTCCGGCTCGTCCGGAAAAAGCTCGATGCCGCCGGTGCACCGGCTTTGATTCAAACGGTCCGCGGATTCGGTTACCGGCTCGGAGGTCCTCATGCTTGAAACCATTCGAAAACGGTTGACGTTATTGTTCAGCGGAACGTTTTTACTGTTGTTGATTCTGATTTTAGTCGGTGTTTACTTCACGACCGCCCGGCTGCTCGATCAAACCGAGCTGAACCAATTAAAGTCAGTGTCCGACCGTGATCTGTTCGAACGGATCGAGCACGGCGAAGACCGGTTAATCCGCAATCCGATTTACTTTCAAATTATGGATCCGGACGGATCAGTCCGCTACACGTCACTTCCTGACGATTTACCGGCCAAGACTCTTCAACGTTTTGTGACCGCGGACGAGGAAACTCAAAAAATCGAATTCGACGACCGGCACTATCTGCTTTATCAACGGGATAATGACGAACAGGGAATGATCGTTCTGATGAAAGACATCTCTGCCACAGAGGATACACTCCAGCGCCTGATCGCCATGTTAGCCGGTATCACGATTCTGTCAACCCTCGTCTTGATGGGACTCAGTTACGTATTAGCCGGTCGTTCCGTCGTCCCGGTCCAGCAAGCCTTTGACCGGCAACGCCGGTTTACATCAGATGCTTCCCATGAATTGCGGACACCGCTGACGATTTTATACAGCGGCATCGAGTTACTCGAGACCGAGCCGCTCAGTACGGAAGGAAAAACCATCTTATCGGATTTGAAGGCAGAGACAGCCTCGATGCAGTATTTAGTTTCTGATTTACTGTTATTGGCCCGTGAAGGTCAACCCGGTTCGATGAGCCCCGTCGATTTAAGTACGCTCGTCACACAGACTTCTGAACGGTTTAAACATACGTTGGTCGACCGGACATTGTCTTTATCTGTCGCGCCCAATCTGTTCGTCAAGGGGGACCCAAATCAGTTGATCCGTCTGTTGACAATCTTTTTAGAAAATGCTGCCGCTTACAGCGATGCTGATATCGAGGTACAACTGCAACAGACGTCAACGAATGTCCGATTGACCATTGCCGACTCCGGAATCGGTATTCCACCCGAAAATCACGATAAGATATTTGAACGGTTTTTCCGCGGTGATCACTCCCGTCACGGCAACGGAACCGGGCTCGGGCTCGCCATTGCCAAATCCATTGCTGACGCCCATGATGCGACCATCTCCGTCGAATCGGCGCCGCAGTCCGGAACATGCTTCACGATTCTTTTTCCAACTTCTTGATTCCCGTCAGCTAGCTGTCAGATAACCCGGGTAAAGTAACAGTATGTTCTTATTACTTATCAAGGAGGTTATCGTATGTTAGGTGGCGTACCGCTTCATCCTCTGCTCGTTCACGCACCGATTGCTCTTTTACTGTTCGCAACGATTTTATTACTGTTTAGTTTGAAATGGGTCCAGTTAAAATTATTTGTCCTCATCACGTTATTTGCCGGTCTCCTGTCCGGTGTCGCCGCTTACTTATCCGGTGACGGAGCAGAAGAATATGCAGAAACCAATCTCAGCAGTGCAACACATGCTGCCATCGAGAATCATGAACATTTCGCCTTGTTCAGCCTCGTTGCCTTTGGAATTGCGTTTGTTCTCCTGTTGCTCGGCTATCGTTCCAACAAAAAAACAATGCTTATGCTGAGCCTGCTCGTTGCCGTCGTCGGAAGCGGTTTACTCGCTTATACCGGTCATCTCGGCGGACAAATGGTCTACGCCAAATAAAAAATCCCCTTTTCTCCATAAAATTCATGGAGGGAAGGGGATTTTCGTTTACTTATTTGTGATGACCGCGGCCTGGACGGCGGTTGCTCGAGCGGCGTGTATTGCCACGACCTTCCGCCGGTTTTTTCGTTCCTTTGCTTTGATCATGTTGTGCACGAATCATTTCATCCGACAGTTCGACGACAATCGGCGTGACTTCGACGCCGAGTTCCCGCTCCATATCGCGGAAGCTGCGGCCGTCACGCGGTGTGACGATTGAAATCGCTACGCCGTCGTTACCGGCACGGCCTGTCCGGCCGATCCGGTGAACGTAACTTTCGGCATCATCCGGTAAATCGTAGTTGAAGACGTGTGTAACACCCGTAACATCAAGCCCGCGTGACGCGACGTCCGTCGCAATCAGGAATGGTGTTTTTCCTTGATAGAACTTCGCCATCGCCTTTTCACGTTTCCCTTGCGTCAATCCGCCGTGCAATTCATCCGTCGGATATCCCTGCATCTGTAACTCTTCGTTCAGCTTACTGACACGGCGTTGTGTCCGGCAGAAGATGATGGCGGCATACGGACGCATCTCGTCAAGCATCGTCCGGAGTGTCGCTTGTTTCCGGCGGTCTGTCGTCTCGACGACAAACTGTTCAATCGCATCGACCGTTACTTTTTCAGCTTCGACTTGGACTTCGATTGGATCACGCAAATACGTTTTCGCGAGTTGCTCGACTTTCTCCGGCATCGTCGCCGACAACATGACGAACTGACGATCAACCGGTGCTGCTGCGATGATGTCTTCGATTTCCGGTAAAAATCCGATTTGCAGCATCTGATCCGCTTCGTCCAAGACAAGCGTCTTCAGTTCGCTCAAATCAAGAGTTCCCCGACCGACGTGATCTAAAATCCGTCCCGGTGTCCCGATGATGATTTGCGGCATCCGGCCGAGACGTTGAATTTGTTTGAAGACATCCTGCCCGCCGTATACAGCCAGTGCCCGGATATCTTCCATGTTCCGGATTAACTTGTGTGTTTCGTCGGCAATCTGACGCGCGAGTTCACGTGTCGGTGCGACGATCAACGCTTGGACCGTTTTGCTTTCTAAATCGATTTGTTCAAGAATCGGCAGGAGAAACGCAAGTGTCTTCCCTGTACCGGTTTGCGCTTTTCCTATTAAATCACGACCGGCGAGCAAATGCGGAATCGCCTGCTCCTGAATCGGCGTCGGTTGTTTAATGCCTTGTTTTTGTAATTTCTTGATCCATTGTTCTTGAATGTGTAGTGCTTCAAATGTTGACATAGTATCCTCCTAAAAATTATCCACAGAAAAAAGCTGTGGATAACCTGCTTCGAATCGACAAAAACAGTTATCCACAGCCGTGCTTTTTCTAGTATACACAATTTACGCGTTTGTTGCTTCCTGTTTTAACTTTCGATCGAGTACAAATGTCCCAAATGGAATGAACGAAGCAATAAAGGCGATCCCTGCTTTTACAAACGACCAACGATATTTAAATTTAACGACAGCAAGCCATAACGCATACATGACGAACAAGACACCATGCATAGCTCCGACGACGGAAACGGCTTCCGGAATGCCTGCCATATATTTTAACGGCATGGCAATCAACAGTAAGACTAAAAATGAAATACCTTCTAAAATCGCAATCAATCGAAATTGACCTAACGTAGTTCCTAACATCCCGTCACTCCTTTTTTCTGGTTCCTGCCTTTAGTATACGGGACGTCCGTCAGTCTGTGACCTGTGTCACAGGATTGTCAGATTTCAAGTGGACGCAGACGGGCTTCAATCTGTTCCCGTTGCGGTTCAAGAAATGGTGGTAACGCCAAGGTCTCTCCGAGCGTTTCGACTGATTCATCGGTTGCAAATCCCGGCGTATCCGTCGATAACTCGAACAAAATATGATTCGGTTCGCGGAAATAAAGTGCTTGGAAATAATGACGGTCGACTTTCCCTGAGTTTGGCAGACGATACTCGTTCAGTCGTTTTACCCATAAGTCATACTCTTCGCTGTTCGGAACACGGAACGCGACATGGTGAACGCCGCCGCGACCGAGACGTTCCCGGTCGAGATCCGGTCGCGCCTCAAGGTGCACTTCTGCCCCGATTCCGCCTTGCCCCGTTGAATAAACATCAATCTCCGCAAAATCACCGGCAAGAGACGGATAACTGCCGATTTTCTTAAAGCCGAGGACTTCCGTTAAGACGAGGGCTGTCGGTTCCGGATCATTAACTGTCAACGTCACGGCGCCTAAGCCGATGATCGCATGTTCAGCTGGAATCTCATCGTGTTTCCACGGGACGCCACCTGCGACACCTTGTTCCCCATCTTCTGCGACGAGAATCAGGCGGGTTCCTTCCTGATCACGAAACGCCAGCGTCTGACGTCCTGCCCGTTCAATAATCGCATCATGGTCAACGCCTTGTTGCGCCAAACGCTTTGCCCAAAACTGAAGGGACGCTGTCGTTTTGACGCGGAGTGATGTCGACGAGATACTCGATGCGCCGGGTACACCGGTTCCTAAATGCGGAATATCAAAAAAAGTCAAATCTGTTCCCGGATTTCCTTCTGCATCCCCGTAAAACAAATGATAAGACGTCGTATCATCCTGATTGACGGTTTTCTTGATCAGACGCATCCCAAGAACTTGTGTATAAAATTGATAGTTCCGTTCTGCCATTCCCGTTAAAATAGATACATGATGAATGCCGAGTAATTCCATGTTTGCCACGTCCTTTTCTGAATGAATAGTTGGTACCATTAGTATATCTCACATATATCTTGAATTCAAGATATTAACTCATTAAAAAAATCGCCCTTCCGAAAAAGGACGATTGAAAAGTTGAGATTAAAGTTTTACGACGTTAGCAGCTTGTGCTCCACGTGCGCCTTCAGTGATTTCGAATTCAACTTCTTGACCTTCGTCAAGTGATTTGAAACCTTCACCAGTGATTGCTGAGAAATGTACGAATACGTCTTCTCCGCCTTCAACTTCGATGAAACCGAAACCTTTTTCTGCGTTAAACCATTTTACTTTACCTGTGTTCATGGGAACAACCTCCAAAAATAAATTACTTAATACATATGCCTCGCATATGAAAGAAATTCATTATTGTCCCGAAATACATGGAGCGACGAAAAAATTGTTCGTGACGCAATGTGAATCAGTAGTGACAATAACAATATTAAGCTAACGTCAGTATAAAATGATTGCGCTTTAAAAGTCAAGTTGTCTGACCAATAAATTTCCAATTGATTCCACTTTTCAAGCAAAAAAGCAGGTTCGGAATGATCCGAACCTGCTTCTGTTTATTAACGGTGGATCCAGACAGCTCCAGCAGAGTTATCTTTCGCTTCACCGATGACTTGAATTTTAAGACCATTGTTCGGGAGCAGTTTTCCTGCATCCGGAATCAATTGATTGATATACGATTTAGAATCATCAAACTTCGTCACACCTGCAAGTCCTTTGTAATCGTAAAGACCACGTGATGGCGAATCGATGAGCCATGCTGGTGCTTTATCGAAGCTGAAAGCCGCATCCGCGATTTGATAACGTGTGCTTCCTGCAACGACTGGTTTCCCTTTCAGAGTTCCGACGATTGCTTCAGGGTGCGAATCGACGACACCGAGGAATCCTTCACCCGGGTGAACGCCAACCCAGTTGTCCGTAAAGCTGCTGTCAGCATACCAAACGACAAGACCTGTGTTGTATTTCACGCCACGTGCATACTCAAGCGCTTTATCTGATCCTGCATAGTTCCGCCACTCGAGGTAGTATGCGTTATCCGCATAGCTGAAACCGTCCGAAGCAACGAAGCCATCTAATTTGAATTTCGGAGTACCTTCTGCATCGTCTTCAAAGACAACTTTTCCGTCGACTGTCAATTTCGCGTTATCCAGTGCGAATCCGTCGAGGGCAAGACCGGCATCCCCTGTGTAGTCGAATGTCAATGTGACCTTTTTACCAGCAAATTCGCTGAGGTCATATGATTTGTCGACCCATGCACCTTTTGAAGACTCAGCGCGTTGATCGCCGTCTGTATCTTCATCACCGATGACATCGATAACTTTTGAGACGCCGCCAGCTGTCGCTGTGACTTTCAAGAAGTCATAATCGAATTCGACATCAAAGTACGCTTTGTAATCGAACTTCGCTGATGTCGCAGCCGTCAAATCGAATTCCGGAGATGTCATTGACGTGTGGAGATCATTTCCTTTTGTGCTGTAGTAATATTTTTTACCGAAAGCCGGTGCGATGCCTTTAACCGGTTTTTTCGGAAGATTAACTTTGATGATGCCAGGGTTTTTCGATTTCGTTACACTTTGGTCAAGGTACGAAGCCGTTCCTGCTTTTGAAAGTGAATCAAAGTCAACGTTTTGGATGTTGGCCCAGTTCCCGCCCATGACGTTTTGGAAGAACTCTTTGTTTTGTGGTGAGAAGCTTGTCGGTTCTGCTCCGGCAATGTTCCCGTTCCAGCTACCGCCGCTCATGATCGACCATGAAGCAACCGGCTCTCCTTGACCTGTGTACTGTGTATCATACTCATCCGGAAGTCCAAGATCGTGTCCGAATTCGTGTGCGAAGACGCCGACTGCGCCGTCTTCCGGTTGAACTGTGTAATCGAAGGCTGCCATCTTGCCGCCCCAGTTTGTAGAATTTGAAGTTGTATTCGCTACAGGATACACACCATCGAGTGTCCAGCGGTGCGACCAGATTGCGTCGTCGCCGAGCGTACCGCCGCCTGCTTCTTGTCCTGTTCCGGCATGAAGAATCATCAAGTGATCGACAAGACCGTCCGGCTCATTCAGGTTGCCGTCACCGTCCAGATCGTACTGATCGAATTGATCGTACTCTGCCAGGTTAATGCCGGATTTTACTGCTGCATTCAATGAATCTTTAACAAGACCACGTGGTCCTTTTGCGCCCGGAAGGTTATCGTTGCCGCCTTTCGGATTGTCTGAACCATAATCTTTTGCCGTACCCGGTACTGTTAACCAGTTCGACACTTTCCCATCGACAGAATAGCTGCCGCCGGATTGTTCTTCATAATATTGTTTAAACGTTTTGACCTTATCACCGTTGAACAGTTCGAATTCCTTATCCCCGAACATCAAGTCCTGATAATGTTTTTGGTTGAAGTCTTTCGAATACATGTAGCCCGGCTCTTGGACGACATTGTTGTGTTTGAAATCACTGTATTCAACGAGCAAGACCAGTACTTTGTCCGTCCGAGTAGAACCGTTGTAAGCTGCTTGTTTGGCTTTATCGACTTTGACAAACCCATCTTTTTTACCTTTTTTGTAGTTATTGTGATTTTTAGCGAGTTGTTTCGCTAATTGATCTTTTTGTTTCGTTAAGAAATCTTTTGTTTTCTGATCGAATTTTGCTTCTTTTTCCGACTCATGATCATGATTGGCTTCCGGTTTCCCGTTCGCCTTTTTATCAAGATACTTTTGAACGGCTTTTTGTTTTTCAGCTGCAGATGCAGCTTTTGAGACGACCCCACGCTTTTCGAGCACTTTTAATAACCGATCCTGATCGACCGTGTTTAAATCCATCGGTGCACCAGCGACTGCTTTTTCAGCAGCTTCAACAGATTTTACCTTCCCACCAGGTAAAACTGGACCAACGGCAAATGCAGCTGCCGTGATTCCGGATAAGACCGCTAAGCTAAGCTGTTTCTTTTTTCCCACGTGAACTGACCCCCTATGTAGTAGTGAAAAGCATGACTGAGATAACTTTTCTGAATATTCAAATCATATATTGTTTTAGTAGCTTAATCAATTACTTTTAGAACAATTAGTTCTTTATAACTATACCTATTTTTGGAATTTAGTTCATTTTTACGGAAATCGACCGATATTAATAATAAACGTTCATTAATCCTTATCCTCATTTTTTAAAAGTGAGAAGATTGTTGATTCCTTCTCGCGATACGCTACATACATGATCCAATCCTAAAGGAGGCACCTTATGACACCTCTCCAAAAATTCGAACGGCAACTTTTGAAGAACTACTTAATCGGATCCTTTGTCGCTGTTTTCGGCGTCGGCTGTTTGTTCATTTTCGAAACACTGACTTTCGACGTACGGGAACGCGCGATCTTGCTGGCAATCATGACCCTCTCGGTTGTGTTAATGTTCAGCTTTGAATACATGGTCTACCGAAAACATATGCGACCGCTCTATCAATTCTTTCAAACACCTGTACCAAGTCAGGAGCAGCTTGCTGCGGCGTTTCGGACAACTCATCGTTTTCCGTTACTGACCATTAAACGGATCCTCGGACCGCATTTCCTGGGATTGTCGATTCCTTCATCTTCCTTAACGGCACTCGCCATTCATTTCGACTGGCTCGAAATGCCCTATTACCTGATCGGTCTTGCTTGTTTTGGTGCCGTTCTCGTCGCCATTCTCCATGCGCTGATCGAATTTTTCCTGACGTATCGTGTGACGGAATCCATGTTGGCGGAACTAACCGTTCAATCTCAAACATACGGGGATGGTGCGCTCACATTAACGAAAAAAGACTTCATTAGTCTGCGCCAAAAAATGTTGATCAGCACACTGATCATCGGTGTGTTCCCGATCCTGTTATTCGTCCTTGCTTCTGCTGTCCAGCTGACAGAAAACGAAAGCCTGCGTTCTTACTGGAGTTGGTCGACGTTAATTTTAATCGTCATTCTTTGTCTCGCGACATTTTGCAGTTTGCTTCTATATGAAAATATTCAAAAACCGATTCTGGCTTTACAAGAAGGAGTCGCGCAGATTGAATCAGGCCAATTGAATACGATTGACAACCCTTTTTCCGATGAGTTCTCTCAACTCGTCGGCGGCTTCAATTTGATGGTCGAAGGGATTCAAGGGCGCGATCAGGAAAATGAGCAGTTGCTCGACAGCCTGTTTACTTTGTTTGCTGCAACACTCGATGCCCGGGATCCCTATACCGCCGGACATTCCTTACGTGTTGCGGAATATTCGGTTGAGATTGCCCGCGCCGCCGGCTTACCCGACGATCAAGTCGAGCTGTTGCGTAAATCTGCCCTTTTACATGACATCGGAAAAATTGGAATTCGGGATGATGTTTTATTGAAGGAAGGACGTTTAACGGATGAGGAATTCGATAAAATCAAACAACATCCGGTCATCGGTGTGCACATTTTATCGCAAGTTCATCTGCCGGAGAAGTTACAACCGATTCTTCCTGGGGTAAAGTACCATCACGAGCGTTACGATGGGAAAGGATATCCAGAAGGTTTGGCGGGAGAATCGATTCCTGTCTTCGGACGGATCATGGCGATTGCTGATGCTTACGACGCCATGACATCCGATCGACCTTACCGAAAAGGAATGCCCGTCGCGAAAGCACTCGCCATTTTGGAAGAGGGCCGCGGGACACAGTGGGACGCTTCCTTTACACAACTGTTCCTTGATTTAAAGAGACCTTCCGTCATCACTGCCTCTTGATTCTCATGAAAGGAGTTTCTTATGCATCCTAAAATTGTCGATCGTCACGAATTGTATGTCATCGGACTTGGCTTGACGTGTGAAGAAAATGAATTGCATACCCTGATGCCGGAACTGTGGCGCGAGTTTTCACGCCGTTCGCACGAAATTCCTGCTGAACCGGGAAGTTATCCACTTGATTTGTCACTCGGACAACGCGGGACTAAACATATTCAGTGTATCGGTCTTCCTGTCACGTCACTTGACCAGATTCCTAAAGGGATGAAAGGACATCATATTCCTTCTGCCCGTTATATCTTTTGGAAACACGAAGGTCCCGATATTGAGATTTGGAAATCGTTTGAAAAGATGCAACGATTTGCGCAAAAACAAGGAATCACACTGGATCCGCTCAATTTTAAAATTGATGAGACACGTGACAATACACATCATCTCTATCAACGCATCCTTTAAAACCGCCTCCTGAAGCGGTTTTTTTGCTGTTTTGTTCAATTCCATTAGGTGACTTAACTATTCAGTCCGGGTATTAAGCACTATATTCAGAAAATTCTAATTAATGCAATCGACTTATTCTCGTTTCCTCTTTTCTTTGGCATAGTTAGACTCAACCCAAACAAGGAGGCGATTTATTTTGAAAAAGTTTCTCGCTACATCGCTTGTCGCAAGTGTACTTGTCGTTCCTACAGTAGTCGGAGCAGAAGGTCTTCAAACTGGTAAACTGACAAAAGCTTCATCAGCACCAGCTGCATCAATCGTTAAAGAGTACGTCAACAAAAAAGGTGACTTCTCTGTCCAGAATGTCGAAAAAGACGGATCTTCACAGATCGTACGTCTCCAACAAGAAGTGGATGGCGTCCCTGTCTTTGGTAGTGTCGTCGTCGGGAACGTTGCGAAAGACGGTACATTGAAAGCAGTCGTAAATGATGCCATCAACGTCAAAGGGAAACCAGGTCTCGCTAAAAAAGCATCACTTTCTGAGAAAAAAGCACTCAAACTTTATCAAAAAGCTATCAAAGCAACAGAATTCGAAGTAGCTCCTAAAGCAGAACTCGTCATCTATCCAGTCAAAGACGATGCGGTCTATGCTTACAAAGTCACATCAACAGTCCTCGCCGGTAAAGAGCCGTCACGCTGGACTTACTTCATCGATGCGAATTCAGGTAAAGTGCTTAATAAATACGATCAACTCGCTCATGCGAAACCAGTCAACACAGTAACCGGAACGACTTCAGTCGGTACAGGTACGACAGTTCTTGGAACAACTGCCACTTTCAACACAGTGAAGAGCGGTTCTTACTACTACTTACAAGATTCGACACGCGGTAAAGGCATCTACACGTACGATGCGAAAAATCGTAACACGCTTCCAGGTTCGCTTTGGGCGGATCTCGATAACCAATTCAATACAACATATGATCGTGCCGCTGTCAGCGCGCAAGTTAACGCCGTGAAGACATATGACTTCTACAAAAACACTTACGGCCGCAACAGTTATGACAATGCAGGTGCTGCACTTAACTCTTCTGTCCACTATTCAACAAGCTACAACAATGCGTTCTGGGATGGAACGAAGATGGTCTATGGGGATGGAGACGGTTCGACATTCACATACCTCTCTGGTGCACTCGACGTCGTTGCGCACGAATTGACGCATGCCGTCACGGAGTACACGGCTGGACTCGTCTACCAAAATGAATCGGGTGCCATCAACGAAGCGGTTTCCGATATCATGGGAACAGTTGCTGAGTACTCAGTCGGATCGAACTTCGACTGGCTCGTAGGAGAAGACATCTATACACCTGGTGTCAGCGGTGACGCACTCCGTTCAATGTCTAACCCGGCTGCTTACGGCGATCCGGACCACTACTCAAAACGCTACACAGGTACACAGGATAACGGTGGTGTCCACACGAACTCAGGTATCGTCAACAAAGCCGCTTACCTCCTCGGTAACGGTGGAACACACACTGGTGTCACAGTCACTGGTGTCGGCGTACCGAAACTCGGCGCCATCTACTACCGTGCCCTCAGCGTCTACTTGACTCCGAACTCGAACTTCAGCTCGCTTCGCGCAGCAGTCGTTCAATCGGCGAAAGACCTTTACGGTTCAACAAGTGCAGAAGCAACAGCAGCAGCGAAATCATTTGATGCTGTTGGCGTCTACTAAGAAAACTTCCTCCCAAGGATTTTCGACCTCCCGAGTCTATCGCTCGGGAGGTTTTTTTGGTCAAAAAAAAACGATCTGTCAACGACAGACCGTTCCGGTTTACTTCCCAGGATCACGTGCGAGACGAAGTCGCGTTGATCCGTTGTCCGGGAAAGCTTTCAGTTGCAGTTTTTCACCTTGGTACCATGTTCCGTAACTCGTTTCAACGACCGGTTGACCTAAGGCCGACAGACCGGAAGCCGATGCATTCGTCCAGTCGATTGCTTCGACGATTCCGTCGGAGACGACAAGCAGATAACCCGCATTTGAGAAGTGATACGTGTTGACGGCGTCTTTTTGTGTATTTCCAAGCTTACCGTACTTCGCTTCAAATTTTTCAAGCGGCTGTCCGAGGTATTGTTCCGGCTTCTCAATCGGTTGATTGGCAACGGCTTGGGATAACGTCTCAAGCAAGGTCTTGTCCTTAACCGATGACGGAACATCCATCCGGACATCTGTTTCCGGAATATAACCTTCGACCGCATCATTCAATTTTAAGTGAACCATCCCGTTTTCCGCATCTACAATTTCATAGACATCCCCTAAATCAGCTTTGTAAATCACACTGCTCCTGTTGGCATCCTGATAGACATCCGCAAAAGGACGTGTGACCCATGCAGCTTGGCTGATTTCCGGTTTATCCGCTTTTTTCTTCGGTTTCTTTTCTTTTTTCTTTTGCTCGTTCGACGCTGATTTTTTCGTATCTTTCTTGTCTTTCTCTTGCTCGCTTCCGACCGCTTTAGGGGACTCGACGGTCGACGTCGCTTGGCTGGCATCATTCGTCGACACCATGTAACCCCATCCTCCGACAATCAGCACGGTTGCCAAAATACCACCAAGCGCAACGCTCCGGCGATTCCGTTTTTGCTTACGGCGCTCTTTCCGGGATAACCGGTCCTGTTCCTTCTGTTGTTCATTTTGACTCATCTATTGTTCCTCCTGAATTGATCGCGACACTTTTTTAATCACTATACCACCGAATCCTGTACCGACAGTGGTTAAATTTCGATGACAGTTCTGCCTTGGTGGGTTCCGTCAAGAAGTGACGCGACGACGTCTGAAATCTCCCGTAGACTTTTCGTCTCCACCCGTTCACGAATCGGCAGTTTCCAGTCATTCGTCAGTTGATGCCACAGTCGAACCCGTTCAGCAATCGGAAGTTGAACAGCATCAATTCCGATCAAGCGAACCCCCCGTAGGATAAACGGATATACAGTTAACGTCATTTCAGCCCCGCCGACATTGCCGCATGTCGTGACGACGCCACCATATTGAACATAACGAATGATGGAGGCAAGTAACGGTCCTCCGACCGTATCGATGATTCCCGCGTACGTTCCTTTTTTCAGAGGGCGGGTCGTCTCATCCAAAAACGATTGCCGGGATAATACTTCCGTCACGCCTTCCTGTTTCAACCGGTCGGCTTCCGCTTCTTTTCCGGTGACCGCATGAACCGTGAATCCGAGTTTCAATAAAAGCGCAACCGTGATACTGCCGACTCCACCCGTTGCACCGGTCACGAGGACCGGTCCGGCTTCCGGCTTGACCCGCTCCATCAGTTCGTCAACCGACTGGGCGGCCGTTAATCCTGCTGTCCCGTAAGCCATCGCTTCAAAGGTCGTGACTCCGTCCGGCAACGGTGTGATCCAGTCTCCCGGAACGCGTATGTACTCTTGAAAACCACCGGACGTATTCATGCCAAAATCAAAACCGTTGACGACAACCGCCTCGCCTTCTTGAAACCGCGGATCGGTCGACGTGACGATATGACCGGCTGCATCGACTCCCGGCGTATGCGGATATTCTTTCGTCACTCCGTGGTTCCCGGAAACCGACAGCGCATCTTTATAGTTGATGCAGGAATAGTCGACGCGAATCAAAACCTCCCCTTCCGGTAAATCGGCAATGTGCTTCGTTTCGAGTGCTCCCGTAAATTCCCCGTCCTGTTCCCGAACGACGAATGCTTTAAATGTCTCTTTCATCTTCCAGTCCTCCTTTATGAATGACTCCCAGTAAGATATACCCAAACACTGTCCGGGGCATACCTGTTCTGATTGGATGGCTATAAAAAAAAACCGTGAATGCCGAAGCATTCACGGTTTTTGGCGTCTGACGAAAGGAAACTGGTTTTCCGCAGGTAGTCACGAGTGACAGGTAAACATGTCATCGGTCAGTGGTCATAGGTGTGCCGTGGCCGTCGTAATTCCCGATTGGAAGAGGTTTGTGTCAAAGCGCCGTCCTTGATCAGGAGTCTCACCTGATCAAGGCTTACATATAAGGTGTACCGTCAAAATCAATTTCCGTCCGGTAATTGGCGGCATTGATCGCATTGGAAATCCGGTGCGCTACCCTTTCAACTTCCTGCGCTTTAATCCGGTATGCATCCGGATCGTACAGGGCATGCCGGATGACCGTCGTCCCTTCAAATCCATATTGGAATTCGCGTTTCGGACGGGCCGCAAGTTCCTGGAACTGGGTTGCCTTTGCCCGAAGTTGCGTTGCCAGTTCAATCGCTTCGACGAGCGGCATTTCACCTTCCGTCGTCTCGATCATGGTCGACAAGTTCGCTGCGTACACTAACCGATCGAGTGTCCGCATATCCCGTCGGACTTCATCCATCGCTGACTCGACATCGAGCAGCGTCCGTTCCTGAGCGGTCGGCAAAGCCTCACCTTTTTCGAGATCCACAAACGCAATCCGGTCCACTTCCTCGACCAGCTGTTCGAGTTGCTTCCGTAAGATACTTTTTAGCTTCACAGCATCTGCTAAGTACATCGCTTCAGTCCCCCGTTTCTTGATACCGTTCTTCCAATCTGTACGCCTCCCCGGTCAGAAAAGTTTCACTTCAATTGTCCGAGATAGGCGGAAAAGTCTTGCTCAATGTCGGTCAGTACCGTTTTTGTCATCTCAGACGATCGATTCGGATCATAGCGGACCGTCTCGTACAGCTGTTGCAATTCAGGCGACGGCTGAAAACCGATCCGGGCAAACCATTCCCGGAACGACTCCGTTTCCCGGCGTTTCAGTTTTTGCGGGAGATGACGGTTGAACAGGACGACCTGTTGCCGGACCTGTTCAACCGGTAATGGTGGCAGTTCGTCTGCTGGATTCGTTTCTTCCAGGCGTTTTTTGATTCGAACCGAACGGGGGCTTATTCCCTCTTCCGCAGAGTTCCATTTCTTCCGTTTCCGGAAACGACGACCGATCAGAAACAGTAAGATCACCCCGGCAAGACCGGTTGCGACCAGCAAATAGGGAAAACCGCTCTCGCTTTCTTCACCCTGGCCGTTTGAGAACGGATGGAATCCGAGAGAAATGAACTTTACTTTCCGCCCATTTCCATCACCTTGTCCTCTCTTGTCCGTATCATATCCATAAATGATTTTTTCCTTAGGAGGCTCTTTTTTCTTAAACAAGTTCGACCACCAAAACGTCAACGGTTCGGATTCACAGTTGCTTACACATTTCGGCTGACCGCCTCCCGGAAACACTTCGACGTTTTGTAAAGCACCGTATCCTGCCTCAGCCAATGGTTTTATGATGCCAAGTCCTAAAATGACCACACCTATCAAAATAAGCAATCGACTTCGAAAGCGCACATCCTCACCTCGTTAATGTCATTTTTATCCATTATATACGAGTCTGACCCTAATTATCGGAATTTTTTGTTTTTTAAAGAAAAGAGCTTGAATCCGGAGTGGGACGGGAAAAGGAAAGAAGTGATTTTTAGAGAGGGGTTTCAAGTATGTTGAACTTAGATCATACACATGATCCATATCAAAACGGACAACTGATTGCAGAATATACCGAAACGAAATCAAATCAAGAGGCCGTCTTCCGGGCGGAGCAACTGATGAAAGACAGTTCATTCGTCGCGCCGCGCCGCACACCGCATCCGAGCCGCTACCTCCGATCCCTGATTTCACCGCTCTTTTTGACGGATCGGGATAAACACATCCTTCCGTTGACGAAAGCGTTCGTCAGTGAACAAGATGAAGTCCGGCCCAGCTGGTTCGGACGGCTGACGTATGAATTCGAGCAATTGATCAGTAACGTCGAAAAAGTCGATGTCAAAGACTATGGGGCGGTCGGTGACGGCGTGACCGACGATACGCTCGCTTTTAAGGAAGCACTCGCGGACGGGCACCGGCAAGTCCACGTTCCGGCCGGCACGTATCTGGTCCGCGGCATCCGCCTGCCGAGTTACACGATTTTGACCGGGGACGGAAAAGGACAGACAATTTTAAAACTGCATGACGCGGCACCGAAAGGACGCCGGTTGATTACGAATCAAAATTACTTACTCGGCAATCATCATCTGCTCGTTGAACGGATGACACTGGATTGGAACATCGAGCGGATCGGTGACGCCAAAAAAAGCAGCACGTGGGGCAATCATTCGAGTTGCTTGACCTATGCGCACGTGACGTACGGGTGGGTCTTTGACGTCGATGCGGTCAATCCGGGATTACACTGCTTTGATATTTCAACTCCGTACTATAACTATAACGGTGACGGGGCACGGGCCAATCTCAGCAGTTCGTTCATCTGGTTCGACGGTCTGACCGGATCCGGATTTGGTGATGACGGGATTACGACCCATCACAGTGACCATCTGTTCATCTCGAACTGTTTCATGCATGATCCGAGCGGACGCGCCCATGCGGCCGGCTTCTCGAACTCAAACGGGATTGAGATCGATGACGGTTCCCGCGATGTCTGGTTATTTAACAATGCGACGACCCGTTGTTTCGGAGGACTTGAAATCAAGGCGCACGCGACGTCATCTGCCGCATCGACCGTTAAAATCGTCGGGCATCTGTCTGTCGATGATCACCGGTCATTTAACTTCCGTCATATCGGTCATCATCAAGCAACGGATCCGACGTCCCAAACGGCATACAACATCATTGCGACCCGACTGATTGCCCAGACACCGCTGTATACGCCGCTGTATCAAAACTCGAAGCCGCGTGCTCTTATCGTCTCTGCCTATCGAAATGTCGTCATTCACGATTTCACGGTCCTCGGGGACCCGTATTATGATTATCAGGAACAGCCGGTCATCGGGATTCAATACAAAGCCCGAAACGTCACATTGAGTCAGGTCAAGATGAGCGGCTTCCGTCAGGCGAAAACGGATATCCAGGTCTTCGGCGGAGACAACCGGGCAGAAGACGTCCGGCTGATTGATGTCCGGATTGAAGATTCAGCCAAACACGGCATCACGATCGGTCCGAACATCGAACACGTCCGGTTGACAAATGTCGCCATTAAGGGCGATGGAACAGTTGGTCTGAACGCCAAGTCTGAGCCGGAACTGGAACGGTTTATTGCGACCGGCTACAAAGTACCGGTCCGGACGCATGCTACATCAGGCTAATCCACTAAAATAAGGCTGCTTCGACAAAAGTCGAAACAGCCTTATTTTCATTGTGCCCGGAGATAGGCAAGAACGCGTGTATCAATCGACCGATCCGTCTGTTCCCGCATCTCGAAGTTTTCCGTATGCAGATACGTCCGGAACGCTTCCGCAAACGAGCCGCGGTACCCGAGTTCAAGCAGCTTATCCATCAACTCCGATTCGAGCGCATCATCAATCGGTTTGATTTCTTCCGGCTTACTTGGTTGTAAATAGAGTGTATGCAACTGATAAATCCGTTCCAGTTCCTGGATCGGACTCGCGTGATCATCGACGCGCAGATCAATGTAACGATCATTAAATCCACCGTAACCGCCACCTTCTTTGACGACTAACAGTGCTGCCGACTGCATGCCCCGCGAGTCTCCGCCTGCCGCCTGCCCGGCTGCGAGCGCGCGCAGTAACCGTTCTGCGAGCGGTCCTTCCGTCGTCTCGAACACCCGGGCCATCTCCTTGACCGTATTCCCATCAACCAGGATATTTCCCTGTGCCGCAAAGTGCTTTCCCGCGATACCGCCGGCCCAGTCGTTGCATCCGTCACCTGTGAACGTCGCGCTCTTACCCGATGCATCCACGATTCCGACTTGGCGATCGGCCCGTCCTTCATCCGCTTCCGTCAAGCGTTTCAATACTTCGTCCGCCGACTTACCTTCTTCAATCATTCGCAACCCTTCCGGTCCATAGGCTGTATTCGCAAACGATTGTGTCGCAATTGCGCCAACACCGGCTTTCGCAAACGGTACGGCACTGCCAACTGCTAAAAATTTAGATTGAACCGCTACACCCCAAGCCTGTTCTTTTTCACAATACCCAACGATTGAATATGTCATCTGTCTAAAATCCCCCTTGATTGTCATACGTATCCGTTCGTCGTAGGAATTCCCGTTTCCTGCATGTGAAAAACCTTCCGTTCATTTCGAACGAAAGGTTTGAAACGTACTTATTGAATTCCTAGGACGACTGCAAGCAGTAATGCACCACATGCCAGGACAATCCAGATCGCAAACAGTTTCCAGACGAATCGTAACCATTTTTCGTATGGAATACCGGCAATCGCCAGGAACGCCATCAAGTGCGCACTCGTCGGGAAAATCATATTCGTCAAACCGTCGCCGTACTGAAAGGCGAGGACTGCGACTTGCCGCTCAATTCCGAGCAAGTCGGCAAGCGGCGCCATGATTGGCATCGTCGTTGCCGCCTGACCGCTTCCGGACGGGATAAAGAAGTTCGTAATCAATTGGACGACGTACATCCCGATGACGGCAAGGGACGTCGGTAACTGACCGACGGCATTCGACAAACCGTAAATCACGGTATCGATGACCCGACCATCTTCTAAAATGACGACGATTGCCCGGGCAAAACCGACGATTAACGCACCGAACGTCACGGCCTTGGCTCCGTCAATTAAGCTTTCGAATGTCCGGTTAACACCCATCGTAACGATACCGGCAAGTAGACCGATGATCAGGAACGATGCCGTCAGTTCCGTCAAATACCAACCCCACTCAAAGATACCGATGACGTTCAGCGTGATTCCGCCAACAAGCACAACCAAAACAAACAGATGTTTTTTCGAGAATTGAGAAAAAGTTGCTGTCGTTTCTTGTTTCCGATGTTTCTCAAGGTCATGCACAAGACTCTGTTCCGGATTTTTTTTGACTTTCTGTGCATAGTTCATGACATAAAGAATCGTCACGACTAAAAAGACAAGATAGACCGCCGTCCGGTAACCGAGTCCGCTGAACAACCGGACTTCCGCAATCGACTGCGCGACTCCGACCGTAAACGGATTCAGCATCCCTCCGGCAAAACCGACAGCGGCACCGAGACTGACGATCGCCGCTCCCGTCATCGCGTCATAACCAAGGGCACGTGCCAACATGATGCCGATTGGGACGAAGATAATGGTTTCTTCCGCCATTCCGATTGTCGCACCGGCAACGGAAAAGACGAACATCGTCATCGGGATCATGATATGCCCTTTTTGACCGAACCGATTAATCAATTGATTGATGCCGGATTCAATCGCGCCCGTTTGCCGGATGATTCCAAACACACCACCGACCAAAAAGATGTAAAAGATAATGGCGGCACCTGCCTCCATCCCTTTTGGAATGGCTTCAAACAAACCGAAGAAATTGACGGGTGCAGATTCAACCGCACGATACGTCCCATCAATGACGACCGTTTGTCCGTCCTGCTTTTCGCGGTCAAACTGACCGGCCGGTAATGTATACGTCAAGATGACTGCAATCAGTAAAATTCCCATGATAATCGCGTACGTGTGAGGCATCTTGAAGAAGGAGCGCTCCGAAGCATCTGCCTGTGGTTTTCGTTCATTCATCCATTTGCCTCCTGACATACCTTTAATTTTTTAAGTCTCTTCAAAGATAATGCCCTATTTATGGAAAAAATAACAGTCTATTTCGTCATTTAATTTTTTTGTAATATATTAAATCAATGAGAAAAACAAAAAAACCCGACCGCAGTCAGGTTTTTCGGATGTAATTTACGCGTTAAATGATTGAACATCAAGCGGTTTCGCAAGCGCTGTTTGTGCAAATGCCACGAACTGCCCGAAATGTGCACTCGTGTTATGGGATTCGATTGCTGCCTGATCTTCCCATTTTTCAATCATCATGAAGACATTTTCATCTTCCGTGCTTTGGAACAGGTCATAGCTGATATTGCCCGCTTCCAAGCGTGATCCTTCGATCAACGTTTTAGTAGCTTCTAAAAACTCTTGACGTTTTGCTGGTTGTACTTCTAATTTTGCTTCAATGGCGATCATTGGAAAGCCTCCTCTAAAATTTCATTAACTCAAGTATCGTAGCACCTTCCTTTCCCATTCTCCATTAAGATGCTTGGACGATTAAGGAAGTTATATTTCGGGTAAAAAAATGTATCATTTTTACATCAGAGAGGAGTTCATTTTATGAACGTCGAGACTTTTTATTTTGAGGATGACGGCGAAATCCCCAACAATCCTAATTTACCTGTACTTATTTATCGACATGTTTTTGACGATCCTTCTTCTATTGAAGAGACGTTTCATACCCACAACTGGCAGAACAGCTGGGTGGACGGGATTTTTGATTTTCACCATTATCACAGTGTCGCCCACGAAGTCATCGGTATTCTCGAAGGACATGCGAGCATTCAATTAGGCGGACCGCTCGGAAAAACCTTTACGTTGACGGCCGGCGATGTCGTTATCCTTCCTGCCGGTACGGGCCACAGGGCTTTACACACAAGCCGGAAGTTTCAAGTCGTTGGTGCCTATCCTAAGGGACAGGACTACGATACCTTAACCGGTGATCCGTGTGAACGACCGGATAACCTGAAGCGGATTGCCCAGGTTGAACGTCCCGAGACAGATCCTGTTTATGGCCAACATGGACCGTTACTCGAGCACTGGTAATGGCGTCTGCTTTCCTTTAATCGGAAAGCAGACGTTTTTTTCTGTTACATCAGTGGTAAACCCTACTATTGTGCTTTTTAAAGGAGGAATTGAGATGAATGAGACAGAACGGACCGTCATACTGGCGGCACTGAAACAAAAGACCGTCACGCTTCCGGATCAGACACATGTCCGGGCACTTGGTCAAGGAACATGGCGGATGGGAGAAGATCAAAGTAAACGCCAAGCTGAAATCGAAGCGTTGCATGTCGGACTCGACAGTGGGATGGAATTGATCGATACAGCGGAAATGTACGGGGAAGGAGCTTCCGAACAACTGATTCGCGAGGTACTGAAAGAACGACGTGACAATGTGTTTCTCGTCTCGAAAGTCTACCCGCATAATGCCGGCGGCGAAAAATTACGGGCTGCATGCGAACAGTCGCTCAAAAATCTCGGAACGGATTACCTTGATCTCTACCTCTTGCACTGGCGCGGCAGCATTCCGCTTCAGGAAACGGTCGACGGGCTCGAGCAGTTAAAAGCAGAAGGTAAAATCCGTCGCTGGGGAGTCTCAAACTTTGATGTCAAAGATATGAAAGAACTCCTCGCTCTCGATAAAGGAGATCAATGTGCTGTCAACCAGGTGCTGTACCATCTCGGTTCGCGTGGTATCGAGTATGAATTGATGCCGCTCTTAAAACAACACGGCATTCCGGTCATGGCCTATTGCCCACTCGCAGAAGGCGGCAGCTTACGGGACCAATTGCTGGATCACCCGACTGTCGAACGCCTTGCGGAAGAACATGGCGTCAAACCGGCACAAATTTTACTGGCCTGGGCGATTCGCAGCGGTGACGTCATTGCCATTCCGAAAGCCGGACAGGCTAAGCATGTCGAAGAAAATGGGAAGGCCGCATTAGTCGAGTTAACTGACGAAGAATATGCAGCACTTGATGAAGCATTCCCGGCACCAACTAAAAAAGAACCACTTGATATCGTCTAAGGAGGAATCATCAGTCATGAACAAATCAGTCAAACTCGGAAAATCCAATTTAACGGTTAATCCAATCGGTCTCGGAACGAATGCGGTCGGTGGACATAACCTGTACCCGAATCTCGATGAGCAGGCCGGTCGTGACCTCGTCCGCGTCGCTTTGATGAACGGCATCAACTTCCTCGACACGGCTTACATTTACGGTCCGGAACGTTCGGAAGAACTGGTCGGAGAAATCTGGAGTGAAACCGTGGAGCGGGAGGAAGTCATTCTTGCGACAAAAGGGGCACATCAACTCATCGACGGTAAGGTCGTCATGAACAACTCACCTGAATTTTTGAAACAATCGGTCGAGGACAGTCTGAAGCGTCTGCGGACAGATTATATTGATCTGTATTACATTCACTTCCCGGATGAGAAGACACCAAAAGACGAAGCGGTCGCAGCACTTGCCGAATTAAAAGCCGAAGGGAAAATTCGGGCAATCGGTGTCTCGAACTTCTCGCTCGAGCAGTTAAAAGAAGCGAATAAGGACGGTCATGTCGACGTCTATCAAGGAGAATACAATCTCTTTAAACGCGACGCCGAAAAAGAGATTTTACCGTATATCCGCGAACACGGCATTTCATTCGTACCGTACTTCCCGCTTGCTGCCGGTCTGCTTGCCGGAAAATACGATGCCGAAACGAAGTTTGATGATCTTCGGAAAAACGATCCGTTGTTCCAGGAGGATGTCTTCAAAGACAATCTGGCAAAAGTCGACTTGTTACGTCCGATTGCGGAAGCGAAAGATGCCGAAGTCGCACATATCGTCCTCGCCTGGTATTTGGCACAGGACGGTATCGATGCTATCATACCGGGGGCAAAACGGGCTGAGCAAGTCACGGATACGATCCGGACACTTGATGTTGAATTAACGGAAGACGAAATCCGCCAAATCGATCACATCTTCAGCTGACACAACAAAACCACGCCAGTTCGACTTGGCGTGGTTTTGCTTTGAGCAGATTAGGCGAAAAATTGAAGAATGGCTCGTATGATGAAGAAACAGGAGGCGATTACTATGAAACATCATTTTCACCTGACAGCAGACTGGCCCGGCAACCGCAATGACGTCGGACAAATCGAGACCGGCGAATTAAAAACGAAGATTTCAATTCCGGACGCAATGGACGGTCCCGGTGTCGGTACCAATCCGGACGAAATGTTACTTGGCGCGGCAGCAACCTGTTACATTATCACGCTGGCCGCGATGCTCGAACGCAACAACATCCCGAAAGTGTCCCTCACGATGGAATCGGAAGGAATCGTCGACGTCACGAACGGCGTCTTCACCTATGATGCCATCGTTCATCGACCGACCTTGATTCTGCCGGCAGAGACCACCGAAGCGAACCTGACAAAAGCACGCCGTCTGGCTGAAAAAGCAGAAGGATCGTGTATGATTACGCGGGCATTGGCCGGTAATGTGAAGGTTTCGTTAGAGGCGGTCGTGGAGTTTGAAGAATAACAATCTAGCATTTTTTTCACCCATTCAATTCGTGATTGATTGAAATGGGTGAATTTTTTATCAAAAGAAGTTCTGAAAAATTATCTATTCACATGATTTCACTTTAGCAAGACCAGTCTGATTTTCGAATCATTTTCATTCATATTCCTTGATGATATCGAATATGAACTCACGATTCAGCCAAAAACATTTTTTTGTTTCGGCTCCACCAAAAGGAGTCGGGTAAGTGTCTAGTTTGTCCTGCGCTTTAGGTCTCACATGGCAAACGGAGTACTCCGATTTTCTAGGAAGGCTGTCAGCTTTATCCTCTTTGATTCTGCGAACCGTCTCTTCCCATACTTCTTTGACTTCGGTATCCAATGTCTCAATCGGCATATTCCACATCACTACTCGATCAAATATGTAGTCATCTTTACTCACCTCTTTGAACACCACGAAAAGATATTTCGTCGTTTCAAACATGGTTCTCAACTCGGACTCTTCCCACGTCTCTTTAATTATTTCCGTGTACTTGAATGTCGGGAATGACATCTCTTCTCTCAGTTTTCCGTTCAAACCAATCCTCATCGTCTTTAGTTTAATCTTCGCCTTTAAAAACTCTTCAGATTTCTCAGCGTTATCAAACGATTCATTCAACATTCTAGATGCTAACATCGCGAATTTTGATTTTGCATCCGATTTTAGATCGAATCGATTCTTCAAGGAATCGACACTCATTCCTTTGAACTCCTCCATTTTCTTGACTATCCATTCCTCTAAGCGTAGTCCGGATAAACTCCCAACCATTCTTTTATAGGTAGTGACATCGTTGAGAATGTACTGATTCAATATCGCAGTCATATAAGATCCTTTCAAAGAAAAGGCTCTCTGCATCGCTAACTTATCTGAGTATGGTTGCACACGTAAACTTTTATTATTTGCACCTTTTGTACATGCTCCTAGATAACTCGTATCTCCCTCTGAAAGAAGATGAGCTTCACCGGATTTAATTTTTTCGACGATGTACTCCCAGTCCGCCTTTATGATTTCCAAATCCTCTTTCGGGAATTGGAACAACTGTGCATGCGTGATGGGATAATCTAATCGTTCTAACTCTTCTTTCCAAAGATAATTAACAAGTAGCAATAATTTGTTCTTGTAATAAAAACTACTTTGATCAAACTCTTCTTTCACCACATCCTGATAGTTGATGATGTTCAAGACGAGACGTTCTTTAGCTGAAAACTTCTTTCCCTTTTTCAATTCCTTATAGGGAGTGACCTTCAATTCGACGCCTGCGTCTTCAAAATCAGGCGCAGCATTGGAATTCGGCTTATATCCGAAATAATGTTCTTCCAACAAGGTACCTAAATTCCCTCTTGATGCTTTGTTTTCGATAGCTTCAGGCATCACTTCTCTGAAACTTTTTCCTACCAATCCTTTTGCATAGCGTTCAATGTCTTCAGGGTTACTTGTATCGTATTTATACTCACTCATCTAAAGACCTCCTGATTGAAAAATGTACTAATAAATTACATTTTACATCCAACAAGTCTTTATTGCTTGGTTAAACTATCGAAATCCATGAACTCCGCATTCTTCACATCAATCACAAGGATTTCCGAAATCAATATCTTGCTCGAGAAATTCTTCCACTTCACTTTCAGCGTCTATGCCATGATGCCCAGATAATTCAGTATGGGTTTTTATGATTTCTTCAATGACACGATTAAAATCCTTATTTACCTCATGCTCCCAAAATCTCAATATCGTCCATTCTTCACATAGATAATGCTCAGTCTGTTCTTTATCTCGTTCACGATTACGTTTGATTTTGTTTCTCCAGAATTCTACATTCGATTTAGGTTCCTTGTAATGAGTCGGACATCCATGCCAAAAACAAGAATCCAGAAAAATTACTAGCTTTATGCTTGGGAATGCAATATCCGGTGTGCCTAACAATTTTCTATAATTTTTTCGATATCTCAGTCCTCGATGCCATAATTCTTTTCTTACCTTTACTTCCATCTTCGTATCTTTACCATGTACTTTGCTTAGGTTCTTGTTTTTAACGACCATGTCCCTCGACCTCCTCTGCTGTTGTTTTTATTATCTTTTCCCATCTCCGTATAGTAAGGAAACAAAAAAGATGCTCTTGATGTGCATCAAGGGCATCTACGATATCAATTATTCAAAAACAATTTTTCTTGTAACGGAATTTCTTCGACATGCTTGATTTCAAGTTGTTCGATTCTTTTTCCCATTCGCTCAATTAAACCAACTACTAAAGCATTACCCATACAGAAATAACGCATGCGATCACTCATCGTATTCGTCCAATTATCAGGAAAACCGTTTAAACGTTCACATTCAAGAGGCGTCAAGAAGCGTCTTCTACCATTTACTTCAACGACATGAGAACTTCGATTTGTAGTCCCCTCGCTTGTCAACATCGTCCGTCCGGGTTTGTCCAAGTCATCGATTTCTGACATGCCTCCCTCCGAATAGATGTACTTATGTCCATCGACTGAAGTTCTTTCGATTTTTTTTGCACCACGTAAGAAATTGAATTTTTCAATTGCACTTTCACTGAGATAAAACTTATCAGGAACAGTTTCTTCTGGCTGTAGGATATCTCTCAGTAGAACTGGCTTCTCGAAAACAGGCTCAGTATGAATCGAATAGAAGTTTCCGTCATGCATGTAACCTGAGTTATGAAAAGAAGCAGAAAAACTATCTGATATTTCTACGAGGTCTTCAGGTAACTTACCGATTAACTTTCGATTTTTTATCACTTCATGTTTTACCGGAAATACCGGACTGAAAAACCCTTTTTCAAACAAAATATCTTCTGATTCGTATGAGTCAAGTTCTTTAGAGAATCCAGTATCATTTCTGGTTGCAAAGATGAATACGCGTCTTCTTCGTTGGGCCTGCCCATATTCTGCCGCATTGATGACACGCCATTCCACTTTATAGCCTAAATCACGGAATGTCGCTAACATGACCGCAAAATCACGACCTCTCTGACTTGCCGGCGATTTTAAAAGTCGATCTACATTTTCCAATAGGACATATCGCGGAGCCGTAGCTTCAATAACGCGTCTGATTTCCCAGAAAAGCACACCCTTTTTACCTTGAATCCCTTTTTCGCCGGAAAGACTTCTAGCTACAGAATAATCTTGGCAAGGAAATCCACCGACAATTAGTTTCGCATCTAGATTCTTAAAAGATTCGTCACTGACTTTAGTGATATCTTCATTAGAATGAATTCCTTCATCAAAATTCGATGCGTAGCAATCAAACGCATCCTGTGCTTTTTTCGATGGCTCCCATTGATTGCCCCAGACGACATTGAAAAAATCAGGGTTAGCTTTTTCTAGCCCAACCCGAAATCCACCGACACCGGCAAACAATTCAATCGTGTTCATTTTTCTATTTATATCCATAAATACGAACGTCCTTTCGCAGTACTAATTTAACTCATTATAGCAAATAATATATGTGTTGCCTAGATCGAAAACATGAAATAATGAGTAATTACTTATATATTTCAAAAAGACTTATCAACAGAATTTTCATATACTCAGAACTCAAAAATTAATTATCCACATGTGGATAACTTTCCATATGCTATACTTTTACTACTTATCCACAATTAGAAATGAGGAAATCGTGTGCCACGTGAAATTTATCCGGTTGTAGTTAAAACGACAGCCCTTGAACAAATTAAAGACGGACAACCGCTTCTGTATAAAGAACTGTTCCAAAAAACCAACCATCTTAAAGAAGCCGGTGCCTTGCTCCGGTTGACAACAGAAGATAAAGAATACCTTGCAACCGGTTATTTTGGCAAGCAGGAAAAAGGGATCGGTTGGTTACTGACGACTGATGAACTGCAAGACATCGACGAAACCTTCTTCAAAGAAAAAATCGAGGCTGCCCTCGATCGTCGAAATGATTTTTTTGAGAATGATTTAATTGATACGTTCCGTGTGTTCAACGGTTCAGGAGACGGAATCGGCGGTCTGACGATCGATTGTTTTGATCACCATTATCTGATTACGTTTGAAAACGAAGGTATCTACTCGTTTAAAGCCGATATCGTATCGGCGCTCGAATCACTTATCCATTTTAAGAGCATTTATGAAAAACGGGCTTTCCAGATCGATGGACAACCGGTCAAAGGTGACGATTTCTTAGCCGGTGAACGCGGTGATTTCCCGGAAGTCTTGCAGGAAAACGGAATCCCTCTGCTGTATCATCTCGATGCCGGTATGCGCACCGGTCTTGATATTCAGCAGCGTGAACTCCGTTCCGTCGTCAAAGAACATGCTGCAGACCGGCGTGTCCTGAATCTGTTTTCTGACACCGGTACGTTAACAGCGGCTGCCCTGCTCGGTGGTGCAACCGAGACGACAAGCGTTGATTTTTCAACACGGAGCCGTAACAAGACCATCGAACAATTGGAATTGCATCAACTCGATCCCGCAACACAGACCATTCTTGTGCAAGATGCTTTTGACTATATCGATCAAGCCGACAAAAAAACACGCTTTGATTTCGTCATCGTTCATCCGCCGATTCTTGTCAAAACACAGGCTCGTCATTTCCGGGCTGAGGTCGACTTACCCGCTTTGATTCAACAAACCATCCACATGACGCATCGTGGCGGTTTATTGCTGATCACGACAGACTGTCCTTTATTTGACCAAGCCCGCTTCATGAAGATGGTCGATCAAGCATTTAAAAAATTACGTCAAACATACGAAATCATTTGGGAAAGTACTCCTTTAGAAGACTTCCCGGAACATGCTTCTTTAAAAGAAACAGCTTTAAAATCCGTGTTGGTCCGTCGTAAATAAGCATATGATTCATGATTCTGCTGATGATTTTTTCATCAGCAGATTTTTTTTGGGATTAAAAGGAAAAGTAAAATGAATATCGAATCATTATTCTTAGGAAAATGAGCTTCCCTTTAAAGGACACTTATCTTTCCGAAATGTGACCGCTGATCAAAGGTTTGATAGGCCGCATTCAATGCATCAAGCTGACGCGGCACCTGCTCTTCGATCACAAGATCGATGACTCCATCCGCGACGAGTTGTGCGACTTCCGCCAGATGCTGCTGTTGACGTACCATTTCTTCCTTTTTCCCTTTCAGTAATGGAAGAGCAACAAAGACGGCTTCGAGCGTCAGTGCTTTACTGTGCATCGGTGTCAAATCCTGTGTCGTCCGGGTGGCGATTGAAATAATTTTCCCGCGTTCCTTCGCCAGGATGAACGACTCCTGCAAATGACCTCCGCCGACGGTATCAACGATGACATCGAATCCATCATGACCAAGACGCGCTAATAATTGTTCGGCTGACTCATCCCGGTACCGGTGCGGGCGAATACCGTGTTCTTCTAACCACGTTGCCTTCTCATCACTTGAAGCACTCGCTGTCACGTCACATCCATAATGTTTAGCCAATTGTCCGACAAGGTGACCGACTCCCCCCGTCCCACCTGCTACATACAAGCGCATCCCCGGATGAACGGCTGCCCGCTCCTTCAACACTTCCATTGCTGTCAGACTGATGACCGGCAGACAACCTGCTGTAGCAATGTCCAGATTCTCCGGTCTGAGTACAGCCATCTGTTCCGGAACCAACATTTGATCTGCCAGTGCTCCGGACCGGTTACCGAGTCCGCCGCCAAATGCGATGACGTGATCGCCGATAGAAAAAGACGTCACACTCTCTCCGATTTCAATGATCGTCCCCGTCACATCTCCCTGGAGAATTCCAGTTACAGGAGCTGCCGCCACATGACCAAAAAACATTTTGGTATCCAGTGGATTCAAGCTCGTTCCTTCCACGATAATTTTCAAATCATATTTTCCTAATTGTTCGAGTGTGACGTCTTTTTCTGTTAACGCAGCGTCTTTTCCATACTGTTCCACGACATATGCTTTCATAAAAAATCCCCCTTTTTTCAAATCAGCTTATCTTGTTTCAGAATACTCTAACATTCCTACTTCATGCTATGATGAAGCTACCTTAACTCAGAAAGGACGTTTTTGCTTTGAAACATGATTTGATTCGTCGTTTGACTACATATGCGAAAATCGATACACAGTCTGACTATGCCAGTACGACCGTCCCGACAACCGACGGACAATGGACACTCGCCCGTCTGCTTGTTGAAGAACTGAAGGAAATCGGCATGAGTGATGTGACCGTCGATGAAAACGGATATGTCATGGCGACTCTTCCTGCCAATACCGATGCGGACATTCCGACAATCGGATTTTTAGCCCACCTGGATACGGCGACTGATTTCACGGGAACAAACGTTAATCCGCAAATCGTTGAAGGATATGACGGGGAAGACCTGGTGCTTAACCCAACGATTCCTGTCATCCTGTCCCCAAAGGATTTTCCGGCACTAAAAAACTATGTCGGGCATACGTTGATGACGACAGATGGTACGACATTGCTCGGCGCAGACAATAAGGCCGGTATCGCCGAAATCATGACTGCGATGCATCATCTCCTCACGCACCCGGAAATCAAACATGGTCGGATTCGTGTCGCTTTCACACCTGATGAAGAAATCGGACGCGGTCCGCATCATTTTGACGTCGCTGCTTTTGATGCGAAATTTGCATATACGGTTGACGGCGGTCCGCTCGGTGAACTTGAATATGAAAGTTTCAACGCAGCTGCTGCAGAAATCGTCTTCCACGGAACAAACGTCCATCCGGGTACGGCGAAAGACAAGATGGTCAACTCGCAAAAACATGCGATGGCTTTCCAGAACCGGTTACCGGGCGATGAAGCCCCTGAATTTACTGACGGTTTCGAAGGATTCTTCCATTTGATTTCGTTTGATGGTTCAGTTGAAAAAACGACCGTCCATTACATCATCCGCGATTTCGACCGCACGAAGTTCGAAGCCCGGAAACACTTTTTGACGGCTTTGGTCGAAGAATGGAACAAGAAATACGGGGCAGGCAGCGTCGAAATCAAACTGAACGATCAATATTACAACATGCGCGAGAAAATCGAGCCGCATATGGAAATCGTTGATATCGCACATGCTGCGATGGAATCACTCAGTATTACACCGATCATTAAGCCGATTCGCGGCGGTACGGACGGTTCGCAACTGTCGTACATGGGACTCCCGACACCGAACATCTTCACAGGTGGCGAAAACTACCACGGGAAGTTTGAATTCATCTCTGTCGACAACATGGTCAAAGCGACAGAAGTCGTAGTAGCGATTGCCGAGCGATTTGCTCAGTCAGCAAAATAAGACGGTATAACGAAAGCAGATTCTCGACATGAGAATCTGCTTTTGTTGTGCTCCATATTTTTTTGTTCAGACGATAGATAAACTTTATTAAAAAATTACAGTTCACTTATTTTTCTTCTGTTGTTGTTTGTTGATCCGGAATCGGTAATTGGACCATACTGCCTGATCCGCTGACCAACGGTGATTTTCCGTCCCACTTCTTGACGGCTTCGTACTGAATCATCTCTTCGGTTAATGTTTTCTGTAATTCTTTTTGGGCTTTCGCCAGCCCCTGTGCTTCGATTAAACGCGCATCCGCTGCTCCCTTTGCTTCTACGCGCAGGCGTTCTGCTTCTGCTTTCGCAATCGCAAGATCCGTCTTCTTTTTGTCGAGCTCTTGTGACGCTTTGACACGCGCATCAATCGCTTCCTGCGTTTTAGCATCCGGTTTCGGTGCTCCAAGTGCCACGTCTTCGATGATGAAACCAATCTTTTTGACGTCTTCGGCAAACTGTGTCTGAATGTTCGTCGAAACCGTTCCCGATTGCTCCCCGAATAATTCAAGGACCGTGACTTTCGAAATTTGTTCGCGTGATGCGTCATAGAGACGTTGCTTTAAGTAACCCGCTGCAATTTCATCAATCTCAATCGGACCAAACTTATTAAAGACTTCCGTCACCTGATCGGGTGAGACAGAAAAACTGTACGTAAAGTCGACGACGATATTCTTTCCGTCCTTTGTCGCCAGTGTCATATTATCGAGCGATTTCGTCTGTGTCCGGATCGGATATTCGGTGACACGTGTGATCGGCGACACGATGTGCCAGCCTTGCGACAGGGTCTCGTCCTGGACACCGCTTGACGGTTTATAGACGACCCCGACCTGTCCGGGTTCGATTTGTTCGACGATGAATGGTGTCATCGCAAGAAGTGCGACGACGATTACACCCGCGATGATCATCGACGGCCTGATACGTTTTTTCGGTTTGATTTCTCTCATTTTGAGTCTCCTTTATCAATTTTATCTTGAATATACTTATACAGTTCAATGGCCAGCAAGACGATCAGTGCAAAAAATAATAACGTAAAAAGTGTTGCCACGCCGTCCTCCTCCTTCATGAATGTTCTACCTACTCTTACGCTTCCTGTTGGAAAATGTTTCATTTTGTTTAAAACCACGGTTGCTAAATTTTGCAATCCGGTCTAAGATGTAAAGAACTTTGTCCTTGAAACGAGACGTATCATTTTGTGGTACACTCGTAACAGCACATCACACACTAGAAACGAGGGTTCATCTCTATATGATTACAGTACAAAACGTCGGTCTCCGCTTTGCGGACCGTAAATTATTCGAAGACGTCAACATCAAGTTCACACCGGGCAACTGCTACGGTCTCATCGGTGCAAATGGTGCCGGTAAATCAACATTCCTTAAAATTCTTGCCGGTGATATCGAAGCCCAGCAAGGAGACGTCATCATCACGCCGGGCGAACGCCTTGGTGTCCTTCGGCAGAACCACTATGAATATGAAGAGTTCCAAGTCATCGAAACCGTCATGATGGGTCATAAGCGTCTTTATGAAGTCATGAAAGAAAAAGATGCTATCTATATGAAAGAAAACTTCTCGGACGAAGACGGTATGCGTGCTGCCGAGCTCGAAGGTGAGTTCGCAGAAATGAACGGATGGGAAGCGGAGTCAGAAGCAGCGATGCTTTTGCAAGGTCTCGGTATTAAAGAGAATCTGCATACGAAAACAATGGCTGAACTGACAGGCGGAGAGAAAGTTAAAGTCTTGCTTGCCCAAGCATTGTTCGGTAAACCAGACATTCTGTTGCTCGATGAGCCTACCAACGGTCTTGACCTAAAAGCCGTTAAATGGCTTGAAGAATTCTTGATCGGGTTTGAAAATACGGTCATCGTCATTTCCCACGACCGTCACTTCCTCAACAACGTTTGTACGCATATGGCCGATCTCGATTACGGGAAAATCCAACTGTATATCGGAAATTATGATTTCTGGTACGAATCAAGTCAGCTTGCTTCACGTATGGCAGGCGACCAAAACAAGAAAAAAGAAGAAAAAATCAAAGAACTTCAAGCCTTCATCGCCCGTTTCAGCTCGAACGCTTCCAAAGCGAAACAAGCAACATCACGGAAAAAGTTGCTTGATAAAATCACACTTGATGACATCCGTCCGTCTTCACGCCGTTATCCGTTCGTCGGCTTCACGCCGGAACGTGAAATCGGAAACGATCTGTTGATCGTCGACGGCATTTCGAAAACAATCGATGGTGTCAAAGTCCTTGATAATGTCCGTTTCTCGTTAAATAAAACGGATAAAGCCGTCTTCATCAGCCAAAATGACATCGCGATCACGACACTCTTCAAAATTCTGATGGGTGAGATGGAAGCGGACAGCGGAACATTCAAATGGGGCGTCACGACGTCACAATCTTATCTGCCAAAAGATAACTCCGCTTTCTTCGAAGGTTCGGACAAAACGATTCTCGATTGGTTGCGCCAGTATTCGCCGGCCGATGAGAGCGATACGTTCCTCCGTGGTTTCCTCGGCCGGATGCTCTTCTCCGGTGAAGAAGTCATGAAAAAAGCGTCTGTTTTATCCGGGGGAGAAAAAGTCCGTTGTATGTTATCCAAAGCGATGCTCAGCGGCTCAAACGTTCTTGTCCTCGACGATCCGACGAACCACTTGGATCTCGAATCGATCACAGCACTTAACGATGGATTGATTGCTTACAAAGGTGCGATGCTCTTCAGCTCGCATGACCATCAGTTCGTCGAAACGATTGCAAACCGCATCATCGAATTGACACCAAACGGTATCGTCGATAAAGAAACGACATACGATGAATACCTCAACAATGAGTCTGTTCAACAACAGTTATCAGCGTTGTACGCAACAAACTAATTCCATCAACAAGAGACCGGTCCTAGCGGATCAGGTCTCTTGTTTTGTAAACTGAAGATATACAGACCAAACAAAGGAGGAAGTCATGTGCGGCATCGTGCCTGTGCAGCTCTAATCGAAGACGGTCAGATTCTGATGGTCCGGATTGAGACTAAAAAGCAAAGTTTTTGGACCTTACCGGGCGGCGGCCTCAACACCGGTGAAACATTCGAACAGGCCGTTGTTCGGGAAGTCGAGGAAGAGATTCACTTGAACGTCCGCGTCATCCGACCGTTGTATACGAAAACCGATTCGTCCGGAACAGAAGTCTGCTTTCTCGTCGAACGTGTTGATGCCGCGGCTACTTTACTCGGACACGATCCGGAACGACCTCTTCATCAGCAGATCCTGACCGGGATGGACTGGCGTTCTCTTGCTGAGATGAAAGAGGATATACAAGTTTCCGAAGTATTGACTGCTTTGAATAAGACACCGTCTCTCCTTTTGTAAATGAAAGATTAACCAAGTGAAATGAAACTGTCCTGTTATGTTTACATCCTCTTCATAATCAACTGATTAAATGAGAAAGTAGCAAGATAACAAACAACTTGGAGGAACTTATCATGAAACGAACACTTATCGTCGGTCTATCCGCAGCTGTCCTGTCATCGAGCCTGATTCCAACATTCGCTGATGCCCATACATCCCATGCAGCACGCGATATCAAGAAAGTTGAGTTTCTATCGATGGATGCACCCAATACAGTCAATGAAATGGTCAAAACATATACAGAAGCGAAAGTGAAAGTCACGTACCAAAACGGAAAAACGGAAATCAAGCCGCTCGATTACAATCAATTGTTCTTATCACAGGATAAAATCGTCGAAAATAAAGGCGCCATGATTGCTGCCGGAACACCCATCGATGTCAACGGTGATCCGATCATCGACCGGAGCGTTCCCGATAAGCCGGAAGCCTTCGTCTCTGACGCACCGGATTCAAACAGTCTGCTTGAAGTCCATGGGAAAAAATATATGGTCTCACACTTTGAATATGATTCAATCGACAACGCTGGAAACGAGGTCAAGGGATTACCGGCCTCGATGACGTTGACAGAAGTCGTACAGGATAAAAAGACAGGTAAACTGGCTGTCAAAAAAGCAAGCAAAATCGATTTCAAGAACGTTAACGGTCTCTGGACACCATGTAACGGTTCAACGACACCATGGGGAACACATCTCGGTTCGGAGGAATATGAACCGGATGCCCGGGCTTTCGAGTCGGATCCGACCTCTTCTGCTTATAAAGAAGTCAATGCCTTCGCAGAACGTTACTTCGGAACAAAAGAAAAAGCGAATCCTTATTTCTACGGCTTCACACCGGAAATCTCGGTTGACCGCAAAGGAAAATCATCGGTCGTCAAGCACTACAGTACCGGTCGTTTCTCACACGAAATGATGCAGATTCTCCCGGATCAGAAAACGGCCATCTTTGGCGATGACGGTAACAACACGATGATGTTCATGTACGTCGCCGATAAAAAGAAAGACTTCTCACAAGGAACGCTGTACGCTGCCAAGTTCAATCAAACGAAAGCAACCGAAGGCGGTGCCGGGGATCTCGAATGGATCAAGCTCGGACATGCATCCGATAAGGAAGTAAAACGTTTAATCGACAAAGGAACAAAGTTTAGTGACATTTTTGAGACAGCTGACGTTCCAACACCAGGCTTTAAAGCAGTCAAGACAGCTGCCAGCAAAAAGGTCGAGTATCTGAAGCTGAAACCAGGCAAGGAAAAAGAAGCGGCCTTCCTCGAATCCCGTCGTTACGGTGCTTTACTCGGGGCAACGTCTGAGTTCAACAAGATGGAAGGCATCACGGTGAACGCACAAGACAAAAAAGCCTATATCGCACTCTCTTATGTTTCCGGCAGTACGGAAAAACAAGATGGTGCCGTTCAGGATGATATTCAGCTGGAAAAACGCGAATCCGGTGCGACGTTTGAAATCGACCTCGGTCGCGCTAAAGGCATCAACAGCCGCTATGTCCCGACGAATATGCAAGCCCTCGTCATCGGTGAGGATTTAGCGAAGCCGGATGCCTACGGCAACACAGCGAATCCGAATCTTGTTTCAAATCCGGATAACCTGGCCTATTCCGCAACATCGAACACACTCTTCATCGGTGAAGACAGCTCGTTGCACACGAATAACTTCGTTTGGGCATACAACTTGAAAACGAAGAAGCTCTCACGGATTCTGTCCGTTCCGGTTGGGGCTGAAGCGACAGGACTCCGGTCACTCGATCGTGTCGGCGGATACAGCTATCTGCTCAGTAACTACCAGCATCCGGGTGAAGGATTAAACGGAAAGCAGATTACAGCCGTTGATCCGAAGAAACTCGAACAAGCGATGCAGGAAGGCATCGGCATTCAAAAAACAGGTGGTGTCGGTTACTTGTCCGGTCTCCCGACAGGTCAGAAATCGTATTCTCACCGGTAAATCACAATAAGAACTTAGCAAAAAGCAGGCAGTGGATACTTTTAATCCGCTCCCTGCTTTTTTAGTTTCATAAGCCGGCTTTTTCGATTATGTGCGCAACTGATTGGCTTCCTGTTCCACACGTCGGAGTAACTCCTGCACGATCTTTTCTGTTTCCCGCTCGCCGCCAAGCGAAAGCAGGCTTCGTCCGACAAAATTAGCCCCTTCGTTTTTCCCGGTATAAATCAGCTGACAGCTTGTTTCGTCCAGCCGCTTTAAGGTAAATGTCATTTCGAGTTTAAAGATTTTAGCAAGCGTAAAACCAATCGTATTTTGCTTGAAATCCGGTTCATTCCGATAGGCAAGATCCGTCACGATGTATGTCTCCAGCCGATTTCCCTGCATATACGTTTGCCGGTACGTCGAACCGACGACCTCCGGCTTCCGTTCAATCACTTCATGCTGGACGACACCCGGAATCAGGCGTTGCAACCGGTCATGATCAAAGATATGCCAGGCTTCCTCGATTGGGACATCAAGCCTTTTTTCTTCATGCCACGTAATCATCCGAATACCTCCTTTTACTGAAAAATACCCTGATGTGTGCAGTTCTAACTTCCGACGGCACACATACAGGGTATTCGGCTTATTTGAATCGGTTCGTGATGATCATTTTACCGTTTGACGTTCCAGTGCAGCACCGAGGAACTTCGCCAGTTCGAGCATACCGAATTTACCGGCCGCCGCTTCCGCGTCCGAGTTGTAATTCGTATTCGTATTGACGTCATACGTATAAATCGTCCCGTCCGCATCCTTGATGAACTCAATCCCGGCAACCGCAATCTGATTCGCCTGCAGGAATGCTTCATACTTTTGAATGATCGGATCATTAAATCCGTCGACGACTTTAAACTTCATCGGTGTTTGTGGTGCTTCTTCCCCAACCGGGCAGAACAGGTCGTCAATGACACACGCATCTGCCGGGCACAATTCGAATCCTTCCGACGTATCGACTTGGACCGCGTAGACAAACTTCCCGCCGACGAATTCACAGCGTGTAATATACGGCTCCGGTGCCTGAATATATTCCTGGATCAATGTGATACCGTCGACCGGCTCATCAAACGTCGGACCGTCAAGATACGTCTCAAGTGCCTCAATCGAATGGAACAACTGGACACCAAGCCCTTTTCCGGCGCGGTTGTGTTTGGTGATGAACGAAGACACCCCGATATTTTTCGCCGCTTCGACGATTTGATCGCGTCCGACGGCAGCCGTCGTTTTCGGCACCCGGATTCCGGCTTTGCGAAGTGCCGTATACTGATTGATTTTACTGACTTCAAGACGCAGGGCACGTGTTCCGTTGAAGACGGTCCGGTCATGTTCTTCGAGCCATGCCAGGACCCCTTCCGTCAGTTCCGGTGCATAACGGTGACCGCGGGTATGCGACGATGCACTCATCCGGCTGTAAAAGACACCTTCCGGCGGCACTTCATCAAGCGGAACCTGCCCTTCGTCGAGGTGCCATTGTTCATACGGCAGTTCCAGTTCCTCCAGTCGTTTGATCAGATGATCCGTCCATTCCTGATTTTCGTGTAAGATATGAATTTTTGTCATTTGATTTGACCTACCTTTCGTTTTTCTTCGACGAGCGGCATGACGTCGCGCGCGAAGCGTTCCATTTCTTCCAGTTGCGGTGAGAATTGCAGGAGCAGCAGGGTGACGCCGACTTCTTCAAACGCAAGAATCCGCTCGGCAATCTGTTCCGGTGTTCCGATTAAATCGGGACGGAGTCCACGGTTTGAGACCGAATAGTCATTCCGTTTCACCTGTTGTTCGAGTTGCGATTTACTGACGAAGTCGTCATAACCGGCGTATCCGGCACTGTCTTCCTTCACATCCGTAATCCGTTGCCACTCGCGCACCGCTTCTTCTTCCGTATCCCGGCAGATGATATAAGCTGCCAGTCCAAAACTTTCAAGTGGTGCCTGTCCCGTCGCATGGCGGCGTTTTTTCATGTCTTCAATCTTGACGGACACTTCTTCGACCGTTCCGCCGTGCATGACATAGGCATCACAGTGGTTGACGATGGTTTGCTTGCCGGCTTCACTTTCTCCGCCTGCATACAATTTGATGCCCGGGCGTTGCACCGGTTTTGGATGCAGTTGTGTCTTCTCAAGCGTATAGTAGTTACCGTCAAAGCTGTACGGGGAAGCGTCTGCCCATAATCCTTTCATGATCGTGACAAACTCTTCCGTCCGGGCGTAACGTTCGTCGTGAGCCGTGAAAATACCGTTGTACTGCCGGGCTTCTTCTTCCCACCAGGCCGAAACGACGTTTAGCGTAAACCGTCCGTTGCTGAGCTGATCGATGTTCGCCGCCATCTTCGCGGTCGTCGCCGGATTATGGAATCCCGGACGGACGGCTGTCATGATTTCGAGACGCTCCGTTGTTGCGGCAATCGCCGCTGCTGTCGTCCAGGCTTCGAGACTTGGTGCTTCAAGCCCTTTGATGTCATTTAAGTTTAATTCCGCAATTAGTGTCGTCGAAAACCCGATTCGTTCTGCCGTTTGCGCGACCTGTTTCGCATAGTCGAACGTCGCCGGCATCTGTTCGTCTTCAACATTTCGTAACCATCCGCCAAAAATCGGTAACCAAAATCCATACTCCATCCGTTATGTCCCCCTTATAAAAAAATCGCTCTTCTCGAAAATCGAAAAGAGCGACGGATTGATCATGTCTGCTCTTATCTTCAAAGGAAAAATTCCTTTTAGGAAGTAGCACCTTCCGCTACGCGCGGGGTTGCTGAAGTGTCTTCGGGCCGTTCCCTCGACTTCTCTTGATAAGAATTATTGGAATTATCGTACACTTTTTAGCAGAGTAAAGCAACCATTAAACCTTGTTTTCCAATCGGAATTAAAAAAGGACGAGAGCTTGGCTCCCATCCTCTTCTCAAATTAATATGGTGCTACAAACGTTGATTGTTCACCAGGTGCTTCTTCTCCGCGGATCCGGTCGTAGAATTTCGCAAGCGTGACGCTGAAATAAGGTCCGACCCATAAGAAGGCGATTCCGATTGTAATTAAACCAAGCAGGAACCAGCCGATGAATGAAAGAACAAGCATGAAGGCTTCCATCTTATGTCCATCCATCATTTGACGCGAACGTGTAATGGCGTCCAAGATACCAATCGACGGCTCATCGCGTAAAATGTAGAACGTCAAGAGGTATGAAAATGACTTGATGATCCCCGGGATGATCAACAGTAAGAACCATAGACCGAGGAAAATACTTTGAACAATCGAAAGACCGACTGCTTTTAAGAAAATTTTGTACGGCTCAAACAAATCAACGATTTTCGCCTGTTCTTTCCGGGCGACAGACATCGCAAGCCATGTCCAGCCAATAGCCAGTGGAAGCAAAAGAATATTCAGTAAGAAACCGATCAAATCGATTGCTTGCATATCTTCATTCGCATCCGAAGCAAACATGCTTGGAATTCCCTGAATGATGAGAAACAGTAAAAACATAAGTGCCATAAAGACCCAGCGACCGCTGAGCGCTTCACGAGCGGATAATTTTAATTCTTTAATCATGAAGATCCTCCTCAAAATAAGTTCTATCTCTATTTACGGCTAATCAGGAGAGGAGTTTCATCTTTTTTCAGGATTTTCCTGTTTTTAACTGATTTAAGCGCGCTTTTTCAAGTTGGCGTTGGCACGCCGTATACAAAGAACGCCGCCCATCCAATCGTTCCATCGCAAACGGGATGTCATGTTTTTTCGCCTGGGCGATGACGTGTGCAGAAGCCGCATGAGATACCCGGCTTGTGACGACGACGATGGCATCGGTCTTTTTGGCGAGACCGGCGATTTTCTTCGCAGATTGGGCATCACCCGACAGATGAATCAGTTCGATTCCAGTTTTTTCGAAAAACGTCCGGTAGACCGGAGCTTGCTGTTCATTTCCGACAATGACGAGCCGCATGCCTTCAAACGATGCAAAATCGAGCGGTTCCTTATCAACGAAGTCGATTGGTTGTCCCGGTACCGACGTCGTCACAAGCGGTATCAATGGCTCGGATTTCTTTTCACGAATCCGGCGTATTTTCCGTTCCTGTTTGACCTTTGCCTTGCGTTTCATTTGTTTCAGATAGCGTTCCGGCTTTTTCTTGACGGTTGCCCCTTCAGTCGTTTCAACTGCCGACGTCACCGGTTTTGCCGCATCGTTTGAAACATCCAACAGCTGTACCGCCGGTTCTTCGTATTGAAACGGATATTTCCAGGCAATCGTCAGTGTTTCCGGATGCCCTTTCCACATGACGAGATCAACGAGCTGCCCTTCTTTCAAATGGAAAAAGCGCATATCATCAACCGGTGTCGCATAATAAAAGGGTTTCCCGGTCTCATCCTTTAACGGTCCTTCAACTGTTGATTCAATGATGCCATGGTTCTTGACGATACATTTTTCAAAAACGATCCGATCCGCCAACGGTTTCATTTGGTCAGTCGCGACAACCGCCAACACTTCGAGTGTCGTCCGGCGGGAGTCCTGATGTACGACTTGGACACGGATTTCCATTCCATGTTCAAGGTTCCATTGCCGGATTTCTGTTTCCGAGATATGACTGTTCGGCCATTCCCGTAAAGAACCACCTTTTAATTCACGCACAAACGTATAGGCGTAACGTTGTTCGATGACAGGATTGATCTGTGCAGGAGGAATGACAGATTGTTCGAATGTGACCTCTTCTTCTGGTTCGCTCCACGCGATGTCCGGTTTTGCGGAGGGTGTATAGTAACGCGACATCTGCACCCATTCATCGACTCCCCGAATTTCTTCGAGCAGTAAATCCCATTCTTCCACCGTTTCGACAATGTTCATTTTACCGGCAATCAATGCTTTCGCCTGTTCTACGATTTGTTGCATCATCTTCGACAACCCCTTTGCTTTTTTTCAATATAGCAAGGGGCTGTCGGTTAGGTTGCTCAAAAAAAGACCAGGTTATTTTTTGGATATGGTCAGGATTTTATTTCGATTGACGGATCACCGAGCCGGTATTTTTCGACGGAAACAATCAGAATCGTGATGATGACAAGTAAAAACCAGGACGATAACTTCCCGAAGTCGACCAGCTCCCATCCATCCTGCTGATTCGGATACACCCATCCCTTAAAAAAGGTCACGATGTTTTCCGCCAGCCAGATGAACCAGGCGATCAAGCCAAACGAGAGGGTGAGCGGCATTCGGTAAACCGTTTCATCCAGACGGAAATAGACCCAGGACTTATAAAAGACGAGAGCAACAAGTCCCATCAAAATCCAACGGAAATCAAACAGCCAATGATGGGTAAAAAAGTTCGCGTACACAAGCAGACCGGTCGCTAGAGCAAACAGAGGCCGGGGAAACTGTGTGATACGGAGGTCAAACCGACGGAAGGCCTGACAGATATAACTGGCGACGCTCGCGTACATGAAACCGGCATAAAGTGGCACACCCAACACCTTGCTGAAGGCATCTTCCGGATAACTCCAGGATCCGAATTGGACTTTAAATAACTCCAGTCCGAGTCCGATTGCATGAAAAATCAAAATCAGCTTAAACTCTTCTTTCGTTTCATAACGCGTAACGAGTAAGACGATTTGAACGACGAGGCACCAGATCAGGAGCAAATCGTAACGGGCAATCGGTTCTGCAGGCAGATAACGGGATGCAGCAAGTGCCAAGAAAATCGCGACCGGAAACACACAACAGATGGCCTCAAGGTATGTAAAACGGAAAAAATGACGGATTTTTTGCATGGACGGACCTCCTTTTCATTAGTATACGGATCAGAAGAACGGATTCCCTCCATCTCAAGATGGAAAATATCGGATTTGCTTTAGTTTCTTTCCTCAAACATGGTACAGTTAATGAATCAATTTTATTTTGAAACGAGGTGTCTCTCATCCATGAAGCAGACCATTCAAACGTCTTGGCTGTTCCGTTCCGTTCTGAAATGGGCATTATTCTTATTCGGTCTTTTTTTACTCGCTGTCGGTTCATCAATGATGATCACAGCACAACTCGGCGTCTCGACTTGGGACGTTCTGCATCTTGGTCTGCAAAATAAAACGCCGTTTTCCGTCGGGACGATTATTCTTCTCGTCGGCCTGTTGTTGGTGTTCGTCAAATACTTGCTCGACCAGATTACACCGCAGGTCGGCACACTCGTCAACGCGATTTTTGTCGGTGTGTTCATGAATCTCGTTCTCGGTTCAGGCCTCCTGCCCTCTTTCTCCTCGCTTTGGCAGAATACACTATGGTTGATTGCCGGCATCTTCATCATCGGGATGGGCGCGGGACTGTACGTCGCTGTCGGCTACGGAGCCGGACCGCGGGACGGATTGACCCTGACGCTCGCCGAGCGGTTCGGTACATCCATCCGGATGATGCGGACGTTCATGGAGATCACCGCTTGCGGAATCGGTTGGTTGCTCGGGGGACCCGTGTTCTTCGGCACGATTTTATCGATTTTCCTGATTGGTCCGTTCCTGCAGTTTTGGTTAGGGCATTTCCGCCGGATGATTGCAGCAATTGATGCCGGTACGATTCCCCGCAAGCAACAAAAAATTAGTTAAGTCGTCTGACTCGATACCATTTCACCTGAAATGGTATCTTTTTTTGTGGATGAAGCATATTAGTTGCGGCATGAAAGCAGACACGTTATATTCGTTTACATATCAATCTTTGATACGTCAAGGATTTTTCGAACGAAGGGAAGGATGTGATGAACTTGAGTATTTCCTGTACTGAAAAAGGACGACTGATTTATGCACTCGTCTCCGTTAATAAGACGATTGCTCAAAAATTCGATCTCTGTACGGACGGCTTCAGCCAAACCCGGATGGACTTATTAGCGCAACTCGAGGTCGACACGACCATCAGTCAAAAAGAGTTGCAACAACGCGTCAATGTTGATAATGCAGCCGTGACACGACATTTAAAACACCTGGAAACGAAGGGCATGATTGAACGTGTCCGTTCCGCAACCGATAACCGTGTCATTCTCGTTTCGTTGACGGCAGAAGGCGCTACACGAATCACCCGGTTACGTCAGCAAAAAGATGAATTCCTCGAACAACTGCTTGAAGGATTCACGGCAGACGAACAGCACCAGCTGGCACAAATGATTCAACGCATTGAAACAAATGCCCTTACCTTACCTAAAACAACTGTTAATTAAAAAGGAGACTTTCAAATGACTACACAAACTGCAACTGACTTCATGGAAATCGTTAAAGGACGCCGCTCGATCCGCAACTACGATACAAACGTCAAAATCTCAAAAGAAGAAATGACACAAATTCTTGAAGAAGCGACGCTTGCTCCGTCTTCTGTCAACATGCAACCGTGGCGTTTCCTCGTCATCGACAGCGAAGAAGGAAAAGCAACACTCGCCCCGCTCGCTAAATTCAACCAGGTGCAAGTCGAGACATCATCTGCTGTCATCGCTGTCTTTGGTGACATGAAAGCAATCGATCAACTTGAAAACATCTATGATACAGCCGTTGAAAAAGGACTGATGCCGCAAGAAGTCCGCGATCGTCAAGTACCTGCCATTCAAGGAATGTATGAAAATGTACCGGCAAGTGCACTGAAAGACAGCATTTTGATCGACTCAGGTCTCGTCTCGATGCAATTGATGCTCGTTGCCCGTGCACACGGTTACGATACAAATCCGATTGGCGGTTATGAAAAAGACCAAATCGCTGAAGCGTTCGGCATGGAAAAAGATCGTTACGTACCGGTTATGCTTCTTTCAATTGGGAAAGCCGTCGACGCTGGTTATCCGTCAGTTCGTCTGCCAATCAACGATATCGCAGACTGGAAATAAGCAGTACCCGTATCCATCCAAAAAATAGAGAACAAAAAAAAGGGAGATTATTACTATGACAACTCAAACAACTACAGACTTTATGGAAATCGTTAAAGGACGCCGCTCGATCCGCAACTATGACACAAACGTTAAAATCTCAAAAGAAGAAATGACACAAATTCTTGAAGAAGCAACACTCGCTCCATCTTCTGTCAACATGCAACCGTGGCGTTTCCTCGTCATCGACAGTGCAGAAGGAAAAGCGACGCTTGCTCCACTCGCTAAATTCAACCAAGTGCAAGTCGAGACATCATCTGCTGTCATCGCTGTCTTCGGAGACATGAATGCTGTCGACAGCATCGAAACAATCTACGACATGGCTGTTGAAAAAGGCTTAATGCCGCAAGAAGTCCGCGATCGCCAAGTACCTGCCATCAAAGGCTTCTACAGCCCGGAAGATACAGATACGCTTCGTGACAGCATCCTGATCGACTCAGGTCTCGTCTCGATGCAATTGATGCTCGTCGCCCGTGCACACGGTTACGATACAAACCCGATCGGCGGCTACGAAAAAGATCAAATCGCTGAAGCTTTCGGTATGGATAAAGACCGTTACCTTCCTGTCATGCTCCTTTCCATCGGAAAAGCAGTTGACGCCGGGTACCCATCTGTTCGTCTGCCGATCAACGACATCACAGACTGGAAATAATCGTTTGAAAGCTCCGGATTCCTACTTCAGGAATCCGGTTTTTTTGTATACTGACAAAAAGGAGCTGATCCAACGATGTATGATGTGACGATTATCGGTGCTGGTGTCGCCGGAATCTTTCTGGCACACGAACTGATGGCACAAGGTCAGACGGTCCTGTTGATTGACGCCGGAAAGTCGCTTGAACAACGGACAACAAAGGAAGCCTATCTCGGCTTTGGCGGGCTCGGAAAATCGGAAGGAAAATACAACTATTCTGCCGGATTCGGTGGTGAACTCGCTGAGAAGCTGGGAACAGAGACGACGCTTCGTCTGATGCAACAAGTGGATGATATCCTTTGCCGTTACGGCGCGAATGAGGTCGATACCTATTCGACCTCCAATCCTGAGCTCGCAGCCCGGGCACGCGCTGTCGGTCTTGATACGATTGAAACGACGGTCCGTCACCTCGGGACCGGCTTATCGGAACGTGTCTTACAGCGCTTTGAAGCCGCCCTTCAGAAGCAGGTCACCTTTCGTTACGAGACGCTCATTGAACGGATTGAAAAACAATCAGATGGATTTCAGCTTACAACGGCCCGCGAAACGTTTTTAAGTCAGCGTGTTGTGTTCGCAACCGGACGTTCCGGTACGGACTGGATGCAGACGCAACTGCGGATGCTTGGACTCACTCAAGACAAAACACGCCTTGATCTCGGGATTCGGATCGAGCTGGAGGAAACCGCCTTCCGGACACTGTTACAGGACACGTTTGAAACGAAGCTCGCCTATCCCTCAACCGCCGGAACGGCAGTCACGTACTGCATGAATCCAAAAGGACGAATCATCCGCAAACATCAGGAAGGTCTTGTCATGCCGGACGGTCAGAATTTCCGGGAACAAGCGTCCGGAACGACCAACTTGAACTTTACACTGTTTTTACCCCGTTATTTTGCAACACTTGCAGAAGCAAATCAGTTTGCTGCCTCCGTCATCGGACGGATCAATCAGGGAACAGACCGGATTGTCGTGCAACGACTCGGTGATTTGCGTGCAGCCTGTCCTACTTCCTCAACTGATCTTGCCGAAAACAAAATCAGACCGACTTTGGAAGCGACTGCCGGCCACCTGATGGAGGAAGTACCGGAAACCGATATTACCGTTCTGTTGGAATTCCTCAATCGGCTCGAGCTCCTTCTCGAAACACCGCTTTCTCCCGATACGCTGCTGTACGGGATGGACGGAAAGTTTTATGCCCCGGTGCTGTCGACGTCCCGAGTCTTCGAAACAGATATCAATGGGCTCTATGCAATCGGCGATTGCTCCGGCGTGACCCACTCATTGTCGCAAGCAGCTGCGAGCGGACTTTATCTCGGACAACACCTGACACAAAAAACAGCCGTCTTAAGAGAATAAGATCTCTTAAGACGGCTGCTTGCGCTTATTTTTTAAACGCTTCGTATACTTTCAGCTGTTTGCCTTTAACTTTTGTCGTCTTCATCGCCCGCAGGACGAGCGGACCTTTTCCGTTCAGGATTTCCACGTACGTGACCGTATCCTGAATCGTGATGATTCCGATATCTTGCGCGGTCATCCCTTCGATTTTCGCAATCGTTCCGACGAAATCAACGGCACGCAGTTTCTTTTTCTTCCCGCCGTTAAAGTACAGTTTCATGATATCGGCGTTGAGCTGCTCCGTTTTTGAAGCCCGGACATCAGCTGTCGTGATTTTTTCTTCAAATGCATCGGCTGTCCGGATCAGTTCCCGTTCAGTCGGTGCTTGGCGTCTTTCGATCGCCTGACCGCGGTACTGCTCGACTTCACGGAGACGACGCATATCCGACTCCGTCACCAAACTGATGGCTTTTCCGAGTGCTCCGGCACGTCCTGTCCGACCTGTCCGGTGCACGTAACTTTCTTTTTCAACCGGCATATCGTATTGGATGACGTGTGTGATGTTTTCAATATCAATCCCGCGGGCTGCGACGTCTGTTGCGACGAGGTAACGGAACTCACCGGCCCGGAAGGCTTTCATGACGGCGAGACGCTCGTCCTGTTCCATTCCACCGTGAATTTTTTCGACCGGATAATCCATCGATGCCAGTCCTTGGGCGACGAAATCAACATGTTCTTTTGTCCGGCAGAAAATCATGCACCGGTCCGGGTTTTCAACGACGGTAACGTCTTTGAGAACGGCAAACTTCGTTTTATCCGTGACCTTGATATAGCTGTGTTCGATTTCTGCGATTTCCGTTGCCTTCGTCGTGATTTCAACTTGTTTCGGTGACTGCATGTAACGGTCGCTCAACTGATGAATATCTTGAGGGAACGTCGCTGAGAACAGCATCGTTGTCCGTTGTTTCGGCAATTGTTTTAAAATCGTATCCACTTGATCGAGGAAGCCCATGTTCAGCATTTCGTCCGCCTCGTCAAGGACCAGATATTTCACTTTTTCAAGCGATAACGTGCCCCGCTCCAAGTGATCAAGCACTCGTCCCGGAGTTCCGACGACGATGTGTGTCTTCTGTTTCAGTTCTGCGATCTGTCCGCGGAACGGTTGTTTCCCGAAGACAGCTGTTGCTTTAATCCGTTTATAACGGCCGATGTTCATGACATCTTCCGTGACTTGCAGAGCCAGCTCGCGTGTCGGCGTCAAAATCAATGCCTGTGGTTTGTTTTCTTCCCACTCGACGAGTTCGCAAAGGGGGATCCCGAATGATGCTGTCTTCCCGCTGCCGGTCCGTGATTTGACGATGATGTCTTTTTCCGACAAGGCGACCGGAATGACGGCTTGCTGGACATCGGTCGGTGTATGATAACCGAGCTGTTCGATTGCTTCTAGAATCGGTGCACTGAGTTGAAAATCAGTAAATGGTTTTTTGGACATAAGAATACCTCATTTATTTTATAGTTTATGTTTAAGTTAGATTTGTTAATCAGACGTGACCTCTCATTATGCGCTACTTTCAGCAGGACGTCAAAAGAGCTTCCCGTCAGAGTGACAGGAAGCTCCACTTGCTTATTTTGCTGCGACTGTATCTTTTTTGATTTGTTTACTGCGGAGCTGACCACATGCAGCATCGATATCCGTACCGTGCTCAAGACGGACACCACAGTTGAGACCGTTCTTTTTCAACGTGTCGTAGAACGTTGAAATATCTTCTGACGTACTGCGTTGGTATTGACCGTGCTCGTCGACCGGGTTATACGGAATCAAGTTGACATACGTCAAATGACGTTTGTCTTCGAACAATTTCGCAAGCTCGATCGCTTGGGCTTTCTGGTCGTTGACACCACGTAAAAGGATGTACTCGATCGTGATTTTCCGGTTCGTCGTCTTGACGTAGTAATCGATGGCAGGCATCAATTTCTCGAGCGGAATGGCACGGTTGATTTTCATGATTTGTGTCCGGAGTTCGTTGTTTGGCGCGTGTAACGAAATCGCCAGGTTAACTTGAAGTTTTAAATCTGCGAATTTGTAGATTTTATCTGCGAGTCCACTTGTCGATACCGTGATGTGACGCGCACCGATTGCAAGACCGTTGTGATCCTTGATGACGTTCAGGAAATCGACCATGTTGTCAAAGTTATCAAACGGCTCACCGATACCCATGACGACGACGTGGCTGACACGCTCTTCTTTACCGACAGCATCGAGGTGATGCTGAACGTTCATGATTTGCTCGACGATTTCTCCGGCCGAGAGATCACGGCTCTTCTTAATCAAGCCACTTGCGCAGAAGCTACAGCCGATGTTACAGCCGACTTGCGTCGTGACACAGACAGACAGACCGTACTTATGACGCATCAGAACCGTTTCGATCAGGCTGCCGTCATATAATTTGAAGAGGAACTTGATCGTTCCGTCTGCTGATTCCTGTTTAACGGCTTGCGTCATTGAATTAATCGCAAAACTCTGATCTAACAACTCAAGGCAATCCTTGTTGACATTCGTCATTTCTGCGAAAGTAGTGACACGTTTACGATACAACCAATCCCAGACTTGTTTTGCTCGGAACGGTTTGTGACCTTGATGCGATAACCATTCAGTCATCTGCTCAAGTGTTAATCCATAAATGGATGGTTTATTCATTAGTGAGACCTCATTTCTTTTTCCAGAACTATAACATTCCTTTATCTTAGTAAAAATCAGCCGCTTACGCAACGTTCAAATCCTAAATGTTCACTTTCTGTAAATTTTCACGTTCACTTTGGCTTGTTTTCCGGTCCGGTTGTGTCAAATCGACAAACTGCGCTTCCGGAAACTGACAAAGGCACCGAGATGGAATAAGAAACTGATAGTCGCCAACAGCAGGAGATGCAAAAAGAAGTGGTGGGTCCCTTCCAATAGTTGTTGTGTGTTGAACAAACTGAAAATTGATCCGTAACGCATCCATTCTGTTTTTTCACTGAGACCGGATCCGATCGTCAGGACGATCGACAGCACAAGCACACCGCCGGCAATCGAAAAGGCGCGTCGTTCATCATCAAACAGGGTCGCAATGCATAAGGTAAATCCACCAATGGCATACAGCAAGAATAGCGCGTTTACTTGAAAGCGGACGAGCGTCATCCCGTCAATCGAAACTCCGGAAACAAACCAGTCGGCCATCAGTAAAACGAACGTATTACATACTACAAGACATGTACTGGCAAGAAACATGACAATCATCGCTGATGCCGTATATTGATGACGCGTAATCGGCGCTGCCAGATATAAAATCAGTTCACCGTTATCAATCGGCCGTGCCAGCAAACGCGCAGCAAGTGACAATAAAAATAAAGACGCGATGATTTGAAAAATCAGCCCGTAATAATTGCCGCCCAGTAAATCAAGCACATTATCAAAACCGGTGATCTTATCGTACTGGAAAGCTTTCAAGACTTCCGGCGGCAGTGCCTGCAGTTTCGCTTCGAGTAACCCAGTCTTCATCATTGACGGGTAAAGTGCAGCAAGCATCAAGAGATACAGGCTTGTCCCGACCGCATAGGCTGTGATCGGTTTCCCGTTATGCTTGAGTAAAGACCAAACGATCGTCATCATGATGGTTCCTCCTCACTATAATAATGTAAGAAGACGTGTTCTAAATCATCTGCTGAAGTTTGAATCGCCCGGACATCGTATTCGGTTAACAGACGAATGATTTGATTTAATGTCCGTTCGTTGCCCGTAAAAAAGGAAACATGATTCTGAAACCGTTGACTTCCGATCTGAAGCGCAAACTGTTCAGCATGTGCCTCGAGCCCAAATTCAATCGTGTACTGTTTTCGGCTCGACCGGACCAATTCATGAATATCTGCTTCGATGATGATCCGCCCTTCTTTAATCAGCGCTGCCCGGTCACACGATTTTTCCATCTCCGGAAAATGGTGTGAACTCATTAAAATCGCTTTTCCGCGTTGTCGTTCCTTGTCGACCAGACTTAAAAAGCGTTCCTGCATCAACGGATCAAGTCCGCTCGTCGGTTCATCGAGCAGATAAACGGGAGCATCCTTCATGAAACAGCCGACCAATGCCAACTTTTGCTTCATCCCTTTCGACATCTTCCGAATCTTGGTTTTCGTTTCAAAAGGAAACTGCTCGAGTAACTCCGACTGACGTTCCGGTTTACTTTGATGGAGTTGTTGCATTAAATTCAGAATCTGTTCACCCGTAAAATCACCGGGCAGATTAATCTCCCCCGGTAAATAACCGACGATTCGTTTTACTTCCTGAGACTGCTTCCAACAGTCGTATCCACCGATCGTCGCATGACCGGAGTCTGCTTGAATCAATCCCATCAATTGTCGGATCGCCGTTGATTTCCCGGCACCGTTTGGTCCGATAAAACCGAACACCATGCCCGCTTCAACCTTAAAGCTGACATCAAATAAACCTCGTTTCGGCGCAAATTCTTTCGTCACGTGTTGTAAATGAATCATCCGAATCGCCTCACTTTATGGGGTGGTTGCTGTTAGTACCTTATACCCGTTTTGGTACTTCTTGGGACAAATCCACCCGATAAATCACGAATCGTTCGTCGTGATTTTTTTCAAAAAGTTCTTTCAGACGGACTTCCTCCACCTGCTCAAAAATCGTCTGATGTTCGAGATAATACCGGTATTCGTCCGCCGGATAATACAAAATCAAATCCAGCGGGCGGGGCCGCTTTTCAACGGATGTTAAGATCTGATCAACGACCTTCATAAAGATTTGAACCGAAAACGGATTAAAGAAGTAACATTTCGTCACGTCATCCGGAATCGAATAGTTTTCCGCATACGTATGTTCAAAGCGGATGCTGCCCTGACGTCGCTTCATTTTTTTCATGTATGCCGCTTGATTCCTCAAAGCGTCTTCATAAAACTGTCCGTTCATCTCGACACCGATGACGGAGCAATCAAACCGGTCATGCAGATAAAAGTTCAACCGTCCTTTTCCGCATCCGAAATCAATGACCGTGTCCGTGTAATCGAAAGGATAGACGGCACATAACTCTTCCAGCGCTGCATAAGGCGTCGGTTCGTACCGGTTATAATGGCTGAACGCATTGTAAAGATGTTGAACATCAATCGTCTCGATGCGCAACCGTTCTTCGTACTCTTTTTCATTCATATTTGATTCCTTCTTTCAAGCATTATTGATTTCATCGTACTATACTATGAATGTACACATTTCATTCTATAAGGGGGATAATCCAATGATCGTCGTTACGAATCGGATTAAAGTCAAAAAAGGAATGGCCGCTGCAATGGCACCACGCTTCACCCGTCCAAGCGGTCTCGATACGATGGAAGGATTTGTTCGTGTTGAAGTACTCTTGACGCAAGGACTCGAAGAACATGATGAAATGAACGTCAACATGTACTGGGAAGACATGAAGCATTTTGAAGCATGGCGCAACAGTGATGACTTCAAAGCTTCCCATAAACGTCCGGAACCAACGGACGGGAAACAGGAAGAATCACCAATGCTCGGCAGTCAAATCATCATCTCTGAAGTCGCTTCTGTCAAAGAACGGACTTCTTAATACTTCATTCTAAAACAGCTTTGTCTCCTATTTCTTTTTGGAGACAAAGCTGTTTTTCATCTCTTGCCCGCGTAACCCCTTACTATATTTATATGGGTTTAAATTGTATGTAATACCATTATTTGTTATCATAAGTCCAATACAGAAAGAGAGAGGACTTATCATGCTAAATTCATTATCCATTTTTGAACAGGCCATTCGAGCTTTGCCGATTGATCGACCACTGACCCGCCAAGATTTATGTGTGGACAGTTTTTTATTACAGCAGGAACAGGATTTATCCGTTTATTACTCGCCGATCGGTGAATATATCAACGCTTCCGCAAAAGTCGTTTTCATCGGGATTACTCCCGGTTTCGAACAGATGCGAATCGCTTATGAAGAAGCGGCGGATGCTTTTCATCATGGCGCGACAATCGACGAGACGGCAAAACTCGTCAAATACAGTGCCAGTTTCGCCGGTCCGATGCGTCGCAATTTGACGGCAATGCTCGATGAACTGGAATTAAACCAACTGTTGAAGATTCCTTCAACAGCAACGTTATTTCATACGAATCAGGAACTGTTACACACGACTTCGATTTTGAGACATCCCGTTTTTTACCGTGATAAAAATTATACGGGACATCAACCGAAGATTGACCGGACACCGCTCCTGCAACATTATGCCTATGAGCACTTTGCGGCGGAATTAAATCAGTTACCCGCCCCTGTCATTTTGGTCCCGTTCGGACGCGTCGTCGAATCGACGGTCCGGACATTGCTTCATCAGGGACGAATCAAAAAACATACCGTTTTGTTCGGTTTCCCCCATCCTTCCGGAGCAAACGGACATCGGAAGCGACAGTTTGAAGAAAATAAAGACTATTTGATGAAGCAATTGAATTCTTATTTCAATACCTAACAAACATCCTTAATTTTTTTTTTGGAATGCGATAAAATTTTATTATGAAAAGAATATGACTATTTTATCGATGAGGTAGAGGCGCGGTCTTGATGAGTATTTGGTCTGAGGATGACAACGAAGACGATCGAAGAAAGGTGAGACCGCCGAAGTATCGTCATGTGTCAGACATGACGATGCTGGTCGAACCGGGAAAGACCCGTTCGATTGCCATACGCGTATTGTATGGAGCACTCCAATTCGGCTAAGAAAGACGCATCCAGCAAGGGTGTCGGCTTTGTTGCCGGTGCCCTTGCTTTTTTCTGTGCAACGGGTCTCATCTTCTAAAAAAGGAGGAGAAACCACAACCATGGTCAATTATTCAGATTCTATCGTCGCACTCGTACCAGCACTTGTCGCCATCGTTTTAGCGATCGTTACACGCAAAGTCGTCATCTCACTCGGTGTCGGGATTTTGATTGGTGCCTTGCTGCTTCACAGCTTCAATCCGTTGGATACTGCAGTTTATCTCGGGAAAAACATCTTCAGCCTGTTTTGGGCAGACGGTGCGTTAAATGAATGGAATGTCTTATTACTTGTTTTCTTACTATTACTCGGTGTCTTGTCGACACTGATTCAAACATCCGGCGGTGCCCATGCCTTCGGTGAATGGGCGACGACGCATGTCAAGACGGCACGTGGTGCAAGACTCGCTGCTTTCGGATTAGGGATTTTGATTTTCATCGATGATTACTTCAACAGTCTTGCTGTCGGAAACGTCAGTCGTCCGTTAACGGACCGTCGTGGCGTCTCACGTGCGAAGCTGGCGTATATCATCGACTCGACCGCTGCACCGGTCTGTGTCATCAGTCCGTTGTCAAGTTGGGGTGCCTTCATCATCTCAATCATTGCCGGTATTTTAACGACGCATTCGATTACGGATTACTCGGCGTTCAGTGCCTTCATGATGATTGTGCCATTGAACTTTTATGCTATCTTTGCTTTGTTACTGACGCTCTACATCGCCTATACGGGAATCGCCGTCGGACCGATGCGGACGCACGAATTGCGCGCTTTACAAGGCGAATTATTTGATGCCAACAAAGGTACACCGATGGGAATGGCGGAGGAAGTGAAGGAACACGACGGCGGAAAAGTCCGCGATCTGGTTGTTCCGATTATCGTCCTAGTCATTGCAACTGTCACAGCACTCCTTTGGACAGGTGCACAAGCCCTTGCAGCGGACGGCCGATCTTTTACATTAATCGGTGCTTTCGAAGCGACAGATGTGACACGTTCCCTTGTTTCCGGTGTAGTCATCAGTTTAGTCGTAGCCTTCTTAATGATGATCGGTCGGAAGATTCCGGCACGCGATTACCGCATCAGCATCTGGGCAGGGCTAAAATCGATGTGGCCCGCTGTCGTCATCCTGTTGTTCGCCTGGACGATCATCGCAGTTATCGGTGACATGAAGACCGGGGATTACCTTGCAAGTTTCGTCAGCAAATCGATTCCTGCTTCTTACCTGCCGTTCTTATTGTTCTTGATTGCCAGTGTCATGGCGTTCTCAACCGGAACGAGCTGGGGAACGTTCGGGATCATGTTACCAATCGGAGCCGACCTGATCATGGCAGTCGATCCAAGTCTGTTATTGCCGACACTCGCTGCCGTCCTCGCCGGATCTGTCTTCGGCGATCACTGTTCGCCGATTTCCGATACGACGATTCTCAGTTCGACCGGTGCCGGTTCCCATCATATTGACCATGTCACGACACAGCTACCGTACGCGTTGATCGGCGCAGCAGTATCCGCTGTCGGTTACCTCATTCTTGGTGTCACCGGTTCATCCATATTCGGCTTCCTCGGTGCACTCGTCGCCTTCGTGATTTTCCTTGTGATGTTGAATGTTCTGTCACGCCGCGGTGAAGTGCCGTCGCAACTTCGCTCGGAGTAAGACGAAGTAAACAAGCCATCCAAAAAAGCCGGACCTGATGAATTCATCGGGTCCGGCTTTCGTTATACGATCTTTTTATGTCAGATCATCAAGGCGCAGACTTCGTTGGCAAAGGCAACCGGATCTTCAATCGGTAACCCTTCCATCAACAACGCCTGTTGATACATCAGATTCGTGTAACGTTCAAATTTCGGACGGTCTTCCGCATACGCTGTCTCAATCGCCCGGAAGACATCATGCGACGTATTCAACTCCAGAATTTTGACCGCTGCGACATCCTGATTATTCGGCATCGCCTTCAGGATTTTTTCCATCTCGATCGATACTGCCCCATCCGTCGCAAAACAGACCGGATGTGACTTTAAGCGGGTCGAGGCTTTCACTTCTTTAACATGTCCCGCGAGTACTTCCTGCATCGCTTTAAACATTTCGGCTTGTGTTTCTGTCGTTTCCGGCTGCTCTGTCTGTTCGATTCCGAGATCGCTGCTCGTGACGGACTTAAATTCTTTTCCGTCATAGTTGAGGAGCATTTGAATCGCAAACTCATCGATTTCTTCCGTGAAGTACAGGATATCAAATCCTTTGTCTTTGACAAGCTCGGACTGCGGCAGTTTATCCAGCCGATCCGTGCTTTCACCTGACGCGTAATAGATATACTTCTGTTCTTCCGGCATCGCGGCGACGTATTCTGCGAGCGTCACCAGCTTTTTCTCCTTCGCTGAATGGAACAGAACAAGATCTTTCACCGTATCTTTTTGCATGCCGTAGTCGTTGTAGATGCCGAACTTCAGCTGACGACCGAACGCTTGGTAAAACGTCTCGTATTTTTCCCGGTCATCACGCAGCAACGCTTCGAGTTGTGTCTTGATTTTGCTTTGGATGTTCTTCGCAATCAATTTCAACTGCCGGTCGTGTTGCAGCATTTCACGCGAAATGTTGAGCGATAAGTCTTCCGAATCGACCATTCCTTTGACGAAACTGAAGTGATCCGGTAAGAGATCGCTGCATTTTTCCATGATTAAGACGCCGTTCGCATACAGTTCGAGTCCTTTCTCGAACTCTTTCGAATAATAATCAAATGACGGTTGCTCCGGAATGAACAAAATGGACTGATAACGGACGGCTCCGTCGGCACTGATATGAATGTGTTTGATCGGTGCGTCAAATCCATATCGTTTTTCCTGATAGAAGTTGCGGTAATCTTCATCCGTCAGCTCCCGTTTGTTCTTGCGCCAGATCGGGACCATACTGTTGACCGTCTTCATGACTGTCACTGACTCTGTTTCATCTGCTCCTTCGACCGTACGCTGTTCCGTCTCCTCCATCTCGATCGGATAGCGGATGAAGTCGGAGTATTTCTTGATGATGCTCCGGAGACGGTAAGATTCTAAGTATTCATCGTAGTTCTCGTCCTCTTCGTTTGCTTTGATGTGAAGGGTGATGTCTGTTCCGACCGTCTCTTTTTCGACCTCTTCGATCGTATAGCCGTCGACACCGTGCGACTCCCACTTGTAGGCGACGTCACTGCCGAACGGTTTCGTCACGACCGTCACTGTATCTGCGACCATAAAGGCAGAATAAAAACCGACACCGAACTGCCCGATGATGTCATGACCGTCTTTCGATTCATTTTCCGCTTTAAAAGCGAGCGATCCGCTTTTGGCAATCGTTCCGAGGTTTTCTTCGAGCTCGTCTTTTGTCATCCCGATTCCCGTATCGCGCAAAATCAGCTGACGTGTTTCTTTATTCGGTTCAACCGTAATTTTATAGGCATCCTTGTCGAACGTGATCGTCTCGTCCGTCAACGCTTTATAATAAATCTTATCCATGGCGTCACTGGCATTCGAAATCAACTCACGTAAAAAGATTTCCTTATGCGTGTAGATGGAATGAATCATCATTTCGAGCAATCGTTTCGATTCGGCTTTAAATTGTTTCGTTTCCATTTTCGATACCCCCTGTTCATTTTTAGCACTCTATCAACAAGAGTGCTAATTCATTTCCATTATTACGGATACGAAAACGGCTGTCAATCCTCTGCCGGATAGAATGCTTCGAATTTTTCGCGGACATGTTTTCCGATCTCCCGCAGCCCGTTCGTCGAGCCATACGTCCCATGACTTCGTCCATTTTCATCGACACGGCTGCCGAGACCGAGGAACTGTTCGCCCGGTTTAAAATGAAGTCCGATGACAGGCAAATCAAGTCCAGCCGAATACCCGAATTCAACGATAATATCCGGATAATCGGGTAATGAGAAGGGATTTTCCCAGACGGTACTTGAATCCAGTTTCCGAAACCGGTCCGTATGCTCCCGGCCGAGTAAAATGATACCGTGCAAAGAAAATAGCGGCAGTAGTTTCATGAAAAAGGTTTGTCCAAAAACGGATTGCTCCAGTTCATGCCGCATCGAAATCGTCCCCATATACCGTTTCGTCGGGAACGGAAAGAAATCGGTATGGATGACGGACTGGAGAGAGGAATCGTACAGGGACGCACCCAGTCCGTTTAAGAATCCTTCCAGTTTTCCGCCCTGTTCTTTTCCGAACCAGGTTTTGTAGATATCTTTTTGTTTAAAATAGTCATTAAACTTACGGATGCTTTGTTCCAGATTGTCATCGGTTAGATACGTCTCTAAAGACATACCCGGATCCAGTAAAAAGAACGGTCCCGTCGAGTCAAACCGCAGCGTTCCATCCTTTTTTAAAAACTGTCCGGCGGATGGATTCGTCGCCACCGTCAACCAGCTTTTTTTAGTCGCATCACCAAACCATAAGACCGGTGTCGTTCCCTCAATCAGTTCTTCTTTCATCCGTCCATTCTTCAACTCGATCTGATACTGAACGGCTTCCGTTAAGAGTTTTTTTGCTCGTTTTAAATGTCCGGATGTCAGCGTTCTCATTCCCTTCCTGTTGCGCTTTCCTGTTTGAGTTGTTCCCTTTCCTCCAAAACGTTAGACAGTTTGATGGGTTTAGCACGATGGACGCAGGGAATGTTTCATAAGGTGAAGCACAACAACGGACATTATTTTTTTAGGAGGAGATTTTTTATGAAACGACTTGAAAACAAAGTAGCCGTCATTACCGGCTCAGCCACAGGAATCGGTCAGGCAACGGCACTCGTCTTTGCCGAACAGGGTGCGACTGTCGTCTGCGCGGACGTTGATCTTGAAAAAGCACAAGTAACGGTCGAAAAAATTAAGGAAGCCGGCGGGAAAGCAGAAGCCGTTCATGTCGATGTCTCACAAGTCGACAGCGTCAAACAACTTGCCGACCATCTAGAGTCTACATATGGAACGGTCGACGTCCTGTTCAACAATGCCGGGATCGACCAACAAGGCGGGAAAGTCCATGAATATCCGATCGAACTGTTTGATCAAATCATCGCCGTCGATTTACGCGGAACATTCTTAACGAGTAAATTCGTCATTCCATTGATGCTGAAGAACGGCGGATCAATCATCAATACGTCATCGATGTCAGGACGTGCAGCCGACTTGAATCGTTCCGGCTACAATGCTGCAAAAGGCGGCATTGCCAACTTCACACGGGCGATGGCGATTGATTATGCCCGTGACGGCATCCGCGTCAACTCGCTTTCTCCAGGGACGATTGAAACACCGCTCATCGATACACTCATCGGTGGAAAAGAAGAAGAACAAGGCAAACAGTTCCGCGACGCCAACGCCTGGATTACTCCGCTCGGCCGTCTCGGAAAACCGCGTGAGATGGCGACGGTCGCCCTGTTCCTGGCGTCAGATGACAGCTCTTACGTCACCGGCGAAGACATCACAGCCGACGGCGGCATTATGGCCTATACGTGGCCGGGTGAAATGTTAATCGACGATAAATGGAAAACAGACGCGGAATAAACGGCTTCGGTTTTCTGTTCAGCACGGTTCCTACTTATGGAGCCGTGCTTTTTTTGTTCATTTTTGAATGGTTTGAGCCTAAGAAATTTGGTGCGCTTAAATGTTTTGGCCATTAGTTTACCTCACTGAACTACTTTTGAACGGGAAAAGTAAAACAAAGGGGGAGAATCTATGCTTACAGAATCGATTACTTATTTACAGCGTTGTTTACAAATTCCAAGCACAAATCCACTCGACGGTGAAGAGAACGTCGCCGCGTACGTCTATGATTTACTGACCTCTCACGGTATCAAGACAGACTGGATTGAAGTCTCTCCGAAACGGATTTGTCTTGTCGCCACGATTGAGGCCGGTGCTACTGCCGTTCACCCGAAAACGATCGGTTTCTCGGGTCATCTCGATACGGTACCGGTTAAAATCAGTGAATGGACAAAAGATCCGTTCGGCGGTGTCATCGAGGACGGACGGATTTACGGACGTGGTGCCTCCGATATGAAGTCCGGTGTCATGGCGATGGTCAGTATGATGATCGAATTAAATCAACGTGATGACTTGCCGAACCGTCTAAAATTGTTGATTACATCCGATGAAGAAAACGGTATGACCGGCGCCCGTCATTTGACAGAACGTGGTGACGCCGATGATTTAGACGCGCTGCTGATTACAGAACCGACGAGCGGTTTTCTCGGTTATTCGCAAAAAGGGGTCGTCGGTGTCGAAGTATCCTGCACCGGAAAAAGTGCGCACAGCTCTTCACCACAGCTCGGTCAAAACGCCATCGATGATTTGTATCGTGTCATCCGTGAAATCAAATCCGGCCGTTTTACGATGACCGATCAAAGTCACCCGGATCTTGGTCCGGTCATCGCTTCCATCACGTCGATTACAGGCGGCGAAGGTCCGAACGTCATTCCGAGTAAAGCCGCGTTTTATATGGACATCCGAACGATTCCGGGATTTGGACGGGAGCAGGTCTTACAGGCACTGGAAGAAGTGAACCAACGTCTGTCTCAACAGGACGATAGCTTTTCGATGGAGGTGACAGTCATTAAGGATATTCCGTCCTGCGAAACAGACCGTGACGATCCGTTCTTACAGATTGTCGCAGATACGATGGAATCCATCCGGCAACAGCCGACAACACGCGTCGCGATTCCGGGCGGAACAGACGGTGCGATGTTCAGTCAGGCGGCCCGAAGCTTTCCGATTGCGGTCGCTTCGTTCCACGATTTCCGGCTGGCACATCAAATCGATGAGTCAATCCCGCTGTCAGAGTATGCGGAAACGATTGAGTTGTGTACGCGTCTTGCGCTGCACTCCTATACCTGAAAAATCCTCCATCTGTTCCCGGACAGATGGAGGATTTCTACATATAAACGCCGATTGAAGCCAGGGCCTGTCCGATATAACTTTGATCGGACGCCAGAACGTGTGTCGCTTCACCGGCAAGACTCCATTTAATCCGGACGTGCCCCAGCCGGTCGTACGTCAGCTCCAATGTAAAGTCTCCTTTTTCGAACGAGATACTTCCCGGAAACTGTTCATGTACCTTAAGAAATTCATGCGCAAACCGGTCATACTCCGAAAAGCTTACCGTCATCTGATGTACTTTTTCCGCTTGATACCAGACATGAATGAGTAGCGCAGCGTGTGCCGGATCGACTTCCATGATGTGCCACGCCAACGTTTCGTCATATCCTGCAAACGAGATTATATGTTTCAACAGAATCACCTCTTTTTGAATGAATGCCTGTCAGACAGGGAATCGTTTACTATCGAATTGAAAATGAGTGTTGCCATCCTGCGAAGGGAGACTTCCGAATGAGTGATTCACAAAAAACGTTACCGACCACTCAGAGTGTCGATACCTTTTTGAGTACGATTACGCCATTGTCAAAACGGACGGACTGCGAGCAATTGCGGCAGATTTTTGAAGAAATGACGGGGGAACCAGCCGTCATGTGGGGAGAAAACATCGTTGGCTGTGGACATTACCAGTATCGTTATCCTTCCGGTCATCAGGGAGAATCGTTCCTGGTCGGATTTTCTCCGAGAAAAACGACAATCAGTCTCTATCTTGCGACCGGTGTCGATCGGGAGCAGTATCTCGCACGTCTCGGGACACATAAGAGCGGAAAAAGCTGTATCTCTATCACTAAACTAGCAGATGTTGATCTGCTTGTCTTAAGAGAACTGATTGTCCATTCGGTCGCTTTCCTCGAAAAGACGTATCCGAAGTTCTGATGTCACCAAAAAAACGTCCTTTCTTCCGCGGATTCAGCGAAGGAAAGGACGTTTCGTTTACTGTTTAAAATTAATGCCCGCTGTCTGTCGTATCGATATGACGAATGTGTTTGAGATTGACCCCGATGATGACGACAGACAGTAAGACGAACGCACTGCCGACATAAAACGGCAGGTTAGCATTATAGATTTCAGCCAATTTACCGGCCATGAATGGCGCGATAGCTGCCCCGAGAAAACGTAAGAAACTATATGCAGCGGATGCCGTCGAACGTTCGACCGGTGCTGCATCCATGACGGCTGTCGTAATCAAAGTGTTGTTATTCCCGAGAACTGCCCCGGCAAGAATGACACAGACGATGACAACAGCTGGTGTTTCCGTAAAGATCCCCATTAACAATAACAAGACGGCGAACAAGAGAAGCATCAGTACCATTGCTTTAATGGTGCCGAGCCATTGTTTTAATTTTGGTGCCGTTAACACGGATGTCAACGCAAGCAACATCCCCCAACCGAGGAAGACGAAGCCGAGTCCTTTTGCCGGCAATTTCATGACGAACGGTGCATAGGCCATGATCGTGAAGAATCCGACGTTATATAAGGCGGCGACGATTCCGAGCGTCAGTAAAGACCGGTGTTTCATGGCCTGGAACGGCGCAATCAACGAAATCTTTTTCGCCGGTGTTGCGGTTGCGACCGGTTTTGGCATCAAGAATAACAAGACGAGAAACGCGATGACCATGATCGTCGCAACACCCATGAAAGGTGCACGCCATGTGATCGAACCAAGTGTTCCACCGAGCAATGGACCGATTGAAATCCCGAGACCGACTGCTGCTTCATATAAGATGATCGCTTTCGCCGTTCCGCCAGATGACAGCGAGACGATTGCTGCAAGTGCCGTTGCGACGAACAGTGCATTGCCGAGTCCCCAGCCGCCGCGTAACGCGACGAGTGTCCAGATGCTGTCGGCTTGTGACGCAAAACCGGCCACCGTAGCGATGACGGCAATCCCGAGCATCAATGTTCCTTTTTGACCGATCCGCGAAGAAATTGCACCGGTGATCAGCATCGCAAACGCCATGACGGCGTTATAGCTTGTAAATAAGAGCGTCACTTCACTTTTTGAGGCTTCAAGGTTTTCGGCAATCGTCGGTAAAACCGGATTGACGAGCCCCATTCCCATGAATGCCGTGATACTGGCAAAAAATACCGCCCAAACAGCAATCGGTTGATGCAGTAAACCATGTTTGCTTTCCGATAAAACTGTTTCAGGCGCAAGTGTCGTTGTTTTTTCCGCAAGAGCCATATAAATCCTTCTTTCTTAAATAAACTGTTTAAACGAATGACGGATGACGTCACCGCGACTGATGATTCCGACGAGCTTACCGTCTTTTAGAATCGGTAATTTTTTAATTCGTTTTGAACCGAGTGTCGCTGCAATTTCTTCCATCTCGGTTTCTGTCGTCGCTGTCACTACCTTCCGGCGTGCCATGTCCATGACAGGACGTGTCAGGATGTGACGGACGCGCTCTTCATAGTTTTCATCATCGCCTTTGACGACATCGACATATAAAAACGTATCGACAATGATGTCTTTATGTTTGCCGATGGCCCGCATGATATCGCCGTCACTGATATAGCCGACGACTTCCTGCTCTCCGTTGACGACCGGAACCCCACTGATACCGGATGTAATAAAACGTTCTACTACCGTCCGGATCGTATCCTGTTCATTGACCGTAATGACGGTTTCTTTCATCGATTGATAAGCTTTCATCAGAATTCTCCTTCATCAGACGCTGTAATATAAAATAAGTTCATAACAACAAGTTTCACGATACAATTAAATAACATTTATGATTGTATAATACAACTATAACCCTGTCAAGAAGCCTGCCTTTGATTGACAGAGGACAGCCCGTGCGTAATGATGAGGGCAATGAATGCTAATGAGAGGTGACAATATGTCGAATCAATCCCTGGAAACAATCGAACTGGAACTGGCGATTCTTATTCGTCGTTTAACGACGGCAACGGCCGATAATCGGAACCTGGACCGTGCTTCCTATTTACTCTTGCGCCAGTTATCCGACTCCGGTCAAGTCGGTGTCAAAACCCTTGCCCGTGAGTTGCAACTCGACGTCTCGACCGTCAGCCGGCAAGCGGCTGCGCTCGATCAGAAAAAATTAGTCGAAAAAATAAAAGACCCGACAGACGGCCGGGCCTTCTTTTACAACATCACAGATTACGGTCAACAAGAGCTCGAAATTTACCGGACAGCCCGTTTAACAAGCATCGAACGGTTATTATATGACTGGCCGGATGAAGATGCCGAGTCATTTGGTCGATTGCTGAAACAATTTAATCAGGCGTTACGGGAACGGTGAGTTTTTGATCGAAGTCTGTACAAAAAATAGGGATGACTCAAAAGTCAGTTTCTACAAAAAAAGGGTGGCAGATTCTGGTTCTGCCACCCTTTTCTCGACTAAAAAGAATCACTCTTTTCACGCCACTCCTACAGGAAAAAGCGCATTTTGCGCTGTCAGAGACAAACAAGACCCGTTTTCCTGCCTTATTTAGGCAGGAACAACTGGCTTGTGTCTCGCCTGAGGAAAGGGCGTAAAGAGTAATTCTTTTTTGAGTCAGCCTCTTTTTATTCCGCCGACATTATCATTCAACTGCGTCATTACTCAGCCAATCGTTACCTTCTGTTGAATCCGTTCGATTTGCTCCGGCGTCGTCCGGCAACACCCGCCAATTAACCGGGCACCTGCTGCATACCATTCCGGGGCAATGTCTTCAAACGCTGTACACACTGCTTCACCGGACCAGGTTTTGCTGACCGGATCATACTGTTCTCCGGAATTCGGATAAACGATAATCGGGACATCCGTCAGTTGTTTCAACGCTGTGATGAAATCCGTCGCAATCGATGCCGGAAAACAGTTGGCACCGACCGCTGCCAGTTGCGGATGATCTCCTAACGCTTCCATACATTCGCTCAACGGTGTCCCTTCACTGATGTGTGTTGCGTCACGCAGGGAAAAGGCCAACCAGGCCGATTGTTCCGGAAACTCCTCGAGCAGTCGGAACAGTACTTTCGCTTCCTGCAGAGACGGAATCGTCTCAAACGCTAACATGTCCGCCCCTGCTTCAATTAACGCTTCGATCCGCGGACGATGGAATGCTTCGAGCTGTGCATCGTCGACTCCGTAATGACCGACATATTCAGATCCGTCCGATAAGTAGGCACCATAAGGACCAATTGATCCTGCAATCAGAGCGTGATCCGCGGCCTGTCCGGTTTCCGCACGCGCCTGTTGTGCCAGATAGACGGTTTGTTTGATCAGTTCAACCGCTTCATCTTCTTTAATTCCCCGACTGCCGAATCCGGTCACGCTTGCTTGATAACTCGAGGTGATGGCGCAATCTGCTCCAATCTTAAAATAATCCGCATGGACCCGGTGAATCTGTTCCGGTTCTTCAAGCAGGACCCGCGCCGACCACAGCGGGTCGTCGAGATTACTCCCGTGACGTTCGAGTTCCGTTGCCAGTGCTCCGTCCAATAAAATGTAAGGCTGTTTTTTTAATAATTGCTCAACTGGATTGTTGTTCTTTGACATCTTCCTCACTCCGTTTCCATGATGTTTTTGTCAGATGATGAACGATGTAGCAGACCGCGATAAAAGGAAAACCAAAATAAAGGGCAACCCGTTGCGTCGGATCAAAGGCGATTCCGATCAAAGAAGCCAGACACATCAAAAAGGATAAAATCGGTACAAACGGATACCAGGGCGTCCGGTAGACCAAATCGCTGACATCCTTTCCTTCTTGCAGATACCGTTTGCGGAACATGAACTGTGAGGCACTGATGCTCATCCAGACGACGACGACGGCCAGTCCCGAGATCGAGACAAGGGCAATGTAGACGGAACCCGGTGCATAGATGCTCGAAAACAGGGCAAGCAGACCACCGATCATACTGAAGAGAACGGCACGTGTCGGCACTCCGCTTGCATTTAATTTAGAAAAGAACGGCGTAATCATCCGTTGATCGGATAAAGACCAGAGCATCCGTGAGGCGGCATAAAGACCTGAGTTCGCTGCCGATAAAATCGCTGTCAGGATAACGAAGTTCATGATGTCTGCTGCAAACGGGAGACCGATCCGTTCGAACACGGCAACGAATGGACTTTCGAGTACTCCTTTTGAGTCGTTTGGTAAAAGAATCGCGAGCACAATGATCGTTCCGACAAAAAATAACACAAGCCGGAAGACGGTCGTTCGAATGGCCAGCGGTACCGTTCGTTTCGGATCAACGGCTTCACCTGCCGCAATCCCGATCAACTCTGTTCCGGAATAGGCAAAGTTGACGGCGAGCATGGTCATCAGAATGGCGAATGCTCCGTTTGGAAACAGTCCACCCTCCGTCAAAGGAGCAAGCAACGGAGCCTGCGATCCATCAGCAAGCGGTAAAAATCCGACAATAGCCGCTGTTCCCAGGACGATGAACACTAAAATCGTCAGCACCTTAACGGCGGAAAACCAAAATTCGACTTCTGCGAACAACCGAACCGTCAAGACGTTAATCCCTAAAATCATGACGACAAATAACGCGCTGAACAGCCAGACCGGAACGTCCGGAAACCAGCGTTGCATCAATAAACCGGCTGCCGTAAACTCTGAACCGAGCGCAACTGTCCATGTCAGCCAGTAGAGCCAGGCGACGGTATACCCTGTTCCGGACCCAAGATATTTTGTCGCGTAACTGTGAAAGGCACCGGTTTCCGGCATATGTACGCTTAACTCTCCTAAACAGAGCATGACGAGATAGACGGCCAGAGCTCCGACCAAGTACGATAAAATCGTTCCGACACGCCCCGCCTGCTCCAGCGTATAACCTGTACTTAAAAATAATCCCGTCCCGATGACACCGCCAAGTGACAGCATGACGATATGCCGGGATTCCATTTTCCGACGAAACGTTCCTTCTTTCATTGCTCCTCCACACTCCTCTTTCTCTCATAAAATAAAAAACGCACCCACATGCATGGGTGCGTCGGTCGACAATAAAAAGAAGCTTATCGATCGGGTGCAACACCCGCAGGAATTAGCACAGTATCTTTCGACCTGTTGCTGAGGCTTCAAAGGGCCAGTCCCTCCACCTCTCTGGATAAGAATGTAATTTTTCATAACAGTACCAACCCCGTTCTGAATTGTCAACACAATTCAGAATTTATCATACAAAAAAAACGCCTTACACCAAATTGGTATAAGACGTCTATCGCTTATTTTTTCGCAAACAAATCGGCAGTCTTCAATGCCATCCGAACCGCTTTGCGGTTCAATGTGCCTTGTTGATGCTTCATTTCTTTTGTTTGATTGTTCAACTTGCCTTGAAGCGATTTGATTTTTTTATCTTTTTCAGCCATTTTTGCTTTATCGCGTTTTTGAGCAGCCACGATTTTTTGCTCTTCGGCCGGGAAGTATGATTCAAAACGTGAAACAGCTTCTTCAATGCTGATTCCTGTGATCGGTTTAACGACCGGGAGCAACTCTGCTTTTGCCATTTCGCGATCAAACGGAACGTTCTCCGGATAGTTCGTTTCTTTGTAGATGTGCTCTAAATCATTTGTGTTCAAGAAATCAACGAAGTTGTCGAAGTTACGTGCTTGAACACGTGTCGGGCTTTGGAAGTCAGCTGACTCAATCACATCCGACAAGCGTGTGCTGTCTGTGATGTCATTTGCCCAGATATGTGTCAATTGGTGATAATCCGTTAATTCACGCATTCGTGCATCTTTCGGAATCAGGATACTTGGTGTTCCGGCAAGTGTTGCCGTGATGTTTCCGTGAAGACGTGCTCCGAAGCTGAAATCTGCTTCTTTCAAGAAGTCGATCCATGTCTGTGCGTTCAGGAAGAAGCGGACACGGTCATTCATGTAAGTCGGATCTGACATTTTAACCGGATAGTTCGTGACCGATAAGTCAGCAATCGGATGTGTCCCTGTGTACGTCAAACGCAACTCTTTCATCCATTGCGGGATGAAGTAGTGATTCGGATACTCTTCCATTCCGCGTGTGATGAAGTTAAGGACGTTTTGCGGTGCAAGACGTGACGAGTTAACCCCGATCATTGAATCTTTTGTGATGTTCGTTTCACGGATCTTCAAGTCACGACCGAACGCATACATCGATGGGCAACCGATGACTTTGTGGTCGATTCCTTCACGGAAACCAAGACGCGTCAGGTATTTTGATGTGATTTCGCCGCGAAGTCCAAGCATGCTTGAGCGCTCAAGAACTGCACTGACAAACGCTTTAACATCTTCATCGAACGAGAAACCGTCGTTTAAGTTCGCTTCAAACGGTGCACGTAAACCGACACCGATGACGACGACCGGAATCTTTAATTTTTTAATTAATTTTGTATATTTACGAAGTGTCGGAACGAATTCTTTACGGAATGCGTCAGCGAGTGGAATGACATACAAATCGAAGTTCGCGTTGATCTCATCTGCACGCTCTTCTTCATAATAGTAGTAATCAGGCGTGATTGTCGTACCTTCTGTCATCAAAGTGCGGAAAATACTGTATTGATAAATCAGGTTTCCGACATTTCCTCCGATTGAGTTATGTTTCATCAAGTATTCTGCGTCGAACTGTTCAAACGGTGTCATACCCGCACGGATAATAATACGTTTCATGTAAAATAATTCCCCTCTCACTTCTGTTCTCATAAAATATATTTTGGTTTTTTAACCATCTTGTCTTTTCAAGAATAGTTGAATGCAATTCAGCAAGTCAACGAATAGCTGAAAATTACACATTATTGTGGATTATTAAAAATATTAGGCTCAATACAACCTAACCTTTATTCCCGATATAACTACTAGTTAAACATCTTTTCTCGACATACGGTAAATTTCGAGGTTCGCATAAATCGCCGGCAACAATACTTGTATTGTATCGTCTTTCGAAAGAAGTGTTCCGAACAGGTGGGCGGATTCGACTTCACTGCCCTTCTCCATGTCACGTAACAAGGACGATTTCATCGTATCCGTCATTTGGGCAATCTGTTTCTGTTGAATCTGTTCAATCCCGTCACTGAACACGGCACCTTGGCATTCCATTTCTTCCTTCGCTTCCGTTGCCAGGCGACGGATCATCCTCATGCCTTGTTCCTGCGAACGAATCGGACCGATTGCTGAGCGGAAGAGTGACGTCACACCGGAAAACGTCGTGATGAACAGATACTTATTCCACATGTCGCGGGTAATCGTATCTGAATAGTTGATCGGAGCCGCTGTTCCGGTCAAATGCTGCTTCAATTCTTCCAAGCGGTCTGTCCGCGTTCCCGGCAATGGACCAAATAACAGATGGTGGGACGGACTCGTCTGAAGGATACGCCCTTGTGCATCAAGCGTCGATTCAATAAAGCAGAGTCCACCCAGCACACGCTGTTCTCCAAAACGGTCCACTAACTGTTTCAAATGTGCCATGCCGTTTAAGAGCGGCAGGATGTATGTATGTTCCGAAACAAAAGGTGCGATATCGTGCAACACCTGTTCCAAATGATAGGCTTTTGTCGACAAGATGATCACATCAAAGGTCTCGTCTGCCCCTGCTTCAATTAAACGCGGCGTAAGATGGATATCACCATGCAGACTGTTAATTTCGAGTCCTGATGTTTTTAACTCCTGTAATCGCCGCTCCCGGACTAAAAATGTGACGTCTTCCCCTTTTTCCGCCAATCGTGCGCCGAAATAACCGCCGACGGCACCGGCACCGACCACTAAAATCTTCATTTAATCCCCTCCATCTGACTGATTCATCACTTTCTCTTATATGCTTTCATTCTTTAGCCTATCACATCAGAAAGCAGCGATTCAGGAAAGATGACAATTTAATTAAAGCGCTTGCATTTTAGTTTCCGTCGTTTATACTACTTGTATACAAGTATACTTATCAAACAAAGTAGGTGCTTTTTTATGTCTGATCTTTTATACCCGATTAAATGGTTATCAAAAGCATCCGCCGGTGATCGTGTCGCCCATGAACTGCGGATGCGGATCATTTCCGGCAAGATCGAGAGCGGTACCGTCCTATCCGAAAACAAACTGGCCGCTGATTTTTCCGTCAGCCGGTCTCCTGTCCGGGATGCCCTGAAAGTATTGGCGTCAGAACGGATTATCCGGTTGGAACGGATGGGTGCCGTCGTCGTCGGGCTGTCCAAAAAAGACATTCAGGAAATTTATGACGTCCGACTGTTAATCGAAACGTTCGTTTTTGAACGGATCGTCAAGATGGATCGTCAAGATCTGGTCCGTGAACTGAGCAAAGTTCTCGAGATGATGAAGATTGCCATCAAGTATAAGGATGCGGATGAATTTTCGTATCAAGACGTCCTGTTTCACGAAACGATCATCCGGTCGATTGATCACGGATATGTCAGCATGATGTGGCAGAATCTCAAGCCCGTCATGGAAAGCTTCATCTTATTGTCGATGCGTCAGCGTCTCGATGAGGACATCGAAGATTTCGAACGGATTCTCGAGAACCATGCGCTTTACGTCGAAGCCATCGAGACGGGTGACCGCAAACGGATGATTGCTTCCCTGCACCAGAACTTCGATGATGTGCAGGAAGTTGAAGACTTATGGAAATCGCAACAATTGATGACGAAGGGAGTAGAGCCGCATGACTGAATACATGTTAGGGATCGATATCGGGACGACAAGTACAAAAGCAGTGCTCTTTACGACAAAAGGGGAAGTTGTCGGTCAAACGAATGTCGGTTATCCGCTCCACACACCGAACCGTTCAACGGCGGAACAGGATCCGGAAGAGATTTTTCATGCCGTCCTCGAAAGCATCCGGTTGATGACGAAACAACATCCGGCGGAGCAACCGAAATTCGTTGCCTTCAGCAGTGCCATGCACAGTCTGATCGCAATGGATGAACACGATCAACCGTTGACGGCCTGCATCACATGGGCCGACAGCCGGAGCGAAGTCTGGTCGAACCGGATCAAGGAGCAGTACGGGTACTCGATTTATCACCGCACCGGAACTCCGGTTCACCCGATGTCGCCGCTCAGTAAGATTTGTTGGCTCGTCGAAGAGCATCCGGACATTGCGGCACGGACGAAAAAATATATCGGAATCAAGGAATTTGTTTTCCAACGTCTGTTCGGACAATATGTCATCGACCATTCTCTCGCTTCAGCAACCGGCTTGTTCAATATCCATGAGCTTGACTGGGATACGGAAGCGTTGCAGGTCGCAGGCATCGATGCATCAAAACTGTCGCGCCCTGTTTCTACGACGACGTCCTTTACCGATTTGGCACCGGAATATGCCAAACAAATCGGATTAAACGCTTCGACACCGTTTTTAATCGGTGCAAGTGACGGCGTTCTGTCGAATCTCGGGGTGAACGCGATCCGCAAGGGCGAAATCGCGATTACAATCGGCACGAGCGGCGCGATCCGAACGATCATCGACCGTCCGCAAACGGACGAAAAAGGCCGGATTTTCTGTTATGCCTTAACCGAGAACCATTGGGTCATCGGTGGACCGGTCAACAACGGCGGTATGGTCTTACGCTGGATCCGCGACGAACTGGCCTCGGCGGAAGTCGAGACAGCGAAACGACTCGGAATCGATGCGTATGCTGTCTTGACGAAGATTGCCGAACGGGTCCGGCCGGGATCAGACGGTTTACTGTTCCATCCGTATCTGTCCGGCGAGCGGGCTCCGCTTTGGAATCCGGATGTCAGCGGTTCTTTCTTCGGATTGACGCTGTCGCACAAAAAAGAACATATGATTCGGGCCGCCCTGGAAGGTGTCATTTATAACTTATACACCGTCTTCCTTGCGCTCATCGAATGTATGGACGGTCCGGTCACACGGATACAGGCAACCGGGGGGTTTGCCCGTTCTGAAGTGTGGCGTCAAATGATGGCGGATATCTTCGAATCGGAAGTCGTCATTCCGGAAAGTTTTGAAAGTTCATGTCTTGGAGCCTGTATTCTCGGATTGTATGCGACAGGGGAAGTCGATTCGTTCGAGGTGGCAGCAGACATGATCGGCGATACACATCGCCATGTGCCAAATGAGGAAGCCATGCACGAATACCGTCAGTTACTGCCGATTTTCATCAGTTTGGCACGTGTTCTGGAAACGGACTATCGACGCATCGCTACGTATCAACGGGGTCTGATTCAAAGAGAAATTTAATTTAAGTTTTTGGGGGAAGTCACATGCCATTAGTCATTGTTGCCATCGGGATTATTCTGTTACTCGTTTTAATTATGGGGTTAAAATTAAACACGTTCGTTTCTTTAATCATCGTCTCGTTTGTCGTCGCTTTACTGCTTGGAATGCCGCTTGATCAAATCGTCACGACGATTGAAGCCGGTCTCGGCGGCACGCTTGGTCACCTCGCCTTGATCTTCGGGCTCGGTGCCATGCTCGGGAAATTGATTGCCGATGCAGGCGGTGCGCAACGAATCGCGATGACGCTTGTCGCGAAGTTTGGGGAAAAGAACATTCAATGGGCTGTCGTTGTTGCTTCATTCATCATCGGGATCGCGTTATTCTTTGAAGTCGGACTGGTGCTATTGATTCCAATCGTCTTCGCGATCTCACGTCAGTTGCGTGTCTCGATCCTCTATCTCGGGATTCCGATGGTCGCGGCACTTTCCGTCACACACGGCTTCCTGCCGCCACACCCGGGCCCGACTGTCATCGCCGGCGAGTACGGTGCTGATCTCGGACAAGTTCTTTTATACGGTTTCATCGTAGCTGTGCCGACCGTCATCATCGCCGGTCCGATCTTTACGAAAATCGCAAAACGAATCGTTCCGGAATCCTTTAAAAAGACAGGCAACATTGCGTCACTCGGGGAACAAAAAGAATTTAATCTCGACGAGACACCAGGATTCGGCATCAGTGTTTTCACAGCAATGCTGCCGGTTCTCCTGATGTCGATTGCCACGATTTTAACGTTATTACAAAAAACGCTCGGTTGGGAAAGCAACACTGTTTTATCTGCCATTCAATTCATCGGAAACGCATCGACGGCGATGCTGATTTCCCTGCTTGTCGCCATCTATACGATGGGACTGGCGCGTCAGATTCCGATTAAAAGCGTTATGGATTCTTGTACGACAGCCATCACGCAAATCGGTATGATGCTGCTGATCATCGGCGGCGGCGGTGCTTTCAAGCAGGTCCTGATTGACGGTGGTGTCGGTAAATTCGTCGCTAAGATGTTTGAAGATACGACCTTATCACCGATTTTACTGGCGTGGATCATCGCAGCTATCTTACGGATTTCACTTGGTTCGGCAACCGTCGCTTCACTGACGACAGCCGGTCTCGTCATTCCGTTGCTAGGCCAATCGGATGTCAATCTGGCACTTGTCGTTCTCGCAACAGGAGCCGGCAGTTTGATCGCTTCACACGTCAACGACGCCGGATTCTGGATGTTTAAAGAATATTTCGGATTAACCATGAAAGAAACTTTCGCGACGTGGACCTTGCTTGAGACAATCATTTCCGTCTTCGGACTTGGATTCGTCCTTCTGCTCAGTCTCGTCGTCTAAAAAAGGAGTCGGTACACTATGCTACATTCAATCGGAGTCATCGGGCTCGGCGTCATGGGGCGCAACATCGCCTTGAACATGGCAAGCCGTCAGGAAGACGTCGCTGTCTATAACTACACACGTGATTTGACGGATGACTTAATGGCACATAACGAAGGATTGTCGGTCCATCCTTATTACGAGGTGGCTGATTTTGTTCAATCCCTAGCCCGTCCACGAAAAATTTTCGTCATGGTCACGGCGGGAAGTGCAATTGATTCGGTCATCGAGTCGCTGATTCCACACCTCGAAACAGGCGATATCATCATGGACGGTGGAAACTCGCATTTCCATGATACGGAACGCCGCTTTGATCAGTTGCAACAACACGGAATCGAATACATCGGTGTCGGCGTCTCCGGCGGTGAAGTCGGTGCGCGGACCGGCCCTGCCATCATGCCGGGCGGTACAAAAGAAGCCTACGAACAAGTCGCGCCGATTTTGACGAAGATTGCGGCACAAGTGAACGGTGATCCATGTTGCGTCTACATCGGACCAAAAGGTGCCGGTCATTTCGTCAAGATGGTCCATAACGGGATCGAATACGCCGACATGCAGCTGATCGCGGAAGCGTACAGTTTTCTCCGGGTCCGTCTCGGCCTTGACGTGGAAGAAATCGCGGATGTCTTCGCGTCTTGGAATGAAGGCGAGCTGAAAAGTTATCTGATCGAGATTACAGCCGATATTCTCCGGAAAAAAGATGACGAGACCGGTCTTCCGTTGATCGATGTCATCTTGGATCAAGCCGGTCAAAAAGGGACAGGCAAATGGACGAGCATGCAATCGATTGATAACGGGATTGCTTCTTCGATCATTACGGAAGCCCTCTTCGCCCGCTATCTTTCTGCCGTCAAAGAAGAACGTGTCGCTGCTGCTTCCGTTCTCGGTGGACCGGAAGCCCGTGAGACACTCGATAAAGACGTCTGGATTGAACGGATCCGCCAAGCGCTCTACATGGGGAAAATCGCCGCATACGCGCAAGGGTTCACACAGTACCGGACGTCATCCGAGCTGTATGACTGGAACTTACGTCTCGAAGAAATCGCCTTGATTTTCCGCGGCGGCTGTATCATCCGTGCCGAGTTCCTCAATGTCATCAGTGAGGCGTTTGCGAAAGACGAGTCGCTTGCGAACTTAATGCTTGCACCGTACTTCGCGGACAAAGTTCAGGACTATCAAACGTCACTGCGTCAGGTGGTCGCTGAAAGTTCATTATCCGGACTCGCTGCTCCGTGTCTCAGCACATCGCTGACGTATTACGACAGCTACCGGACGGCGAACTCCAATGCGAACATCCTGCAAGCCCAGCGTGATTATTTCGGAGCCCATACGTATGCCCGGACCGATCGCGAAGGAACGTTCCATACGGACTGGCAGTAACTTATACAGCTTCCATTTCCTGTTTCATTTAAGGAAATGGAAGTTCTTTTTTTGTTCACACTTTGTTTATCAGAATAGGAAATTGCAGGTTATGTCTTGACAAAACTGAGCGTCTATATGAAATTAGTATTAGATTAGAATTATTCTAGTGTGATAGATACAGTTGTTACTTTCTACTAGAACAGATTCTTAAATAGAACCCAACAGGAGGATTTTTATCATGTCTTTAATCGGAAGTGAAGTAAAACCATTTAGTGCATCAGCATTCCACAACGGAGAGTTCGTCGATCTTACAGATGCCAACCTTCGTGGAAAATGGAGTGTCGTTTGTTTCTACCCAGCAGACTTTACATTCGTTTGCCCGACTGAGCTCGAAGATCTTCAAAACCAATATGCAACACTCAAAGCGCTTGACGTTGAAGTTTACTCGGTTTCAACAGACACGCACTTTACACATAAAGCATGGCACGAAACTTCAGAAACAATCGGTAAAATCGAGTACGTCATGATTGGTGACCCGTCACACGTCATCTCACGTAACTTCGAAGTCTTAAACGAGCAAGACGGACTTGCAGACCGCGGAACGTTCATCATCGATCCGGACGGTGTCATCCAAACTGTTGAAATCAACGCAGGCGGAATCGGTCGTGACGCAAGTACACTCGTCAACAAAATCAAAGCAGCACAATACGTACGCAACAACCCAGGCGAAGTTTGCCCAGCGAAATGGGAAGAAGGTTCTGCAACACTTACACCGAGCCTTGATCTCGTCGGAAAAATTTAAGGAGCGGATTTGAGATGGCTTTAGCAGCAGATATTAAAGCACAACTCGCTCAATACCTCGATTTATTGGAAGGAGATCTTGTCCTCGCGGTCAGCGCCGGGACAGACTCCGTTTCTCTTGAGATGAGCGAGCTCGTCGAAGAAATCGCGAGCATGTCACCACGAATCAGCATCGAACAGGCGGCCTTGCCGCGGACACCAAGCTTCAGCGTCAACCGTGTCGGGGAAGAGAGCGGCATTACGTTTGCCGGGATTCCACTCGGTCACGAGTTCACGTCCCTCGTCTTGGCGTTACTCCAAGTCAGCGGTCGCGCGCCGAAAGTCGACGCCGCACTGATCGAACAGATCAAAGGCATCAAAGAAACGTATCATTTCGAATCGTACATCAGTCTCAGCTGCCACAACTGTCCGGATGTCGTTCAAGCCCTAAACGTCATGAGTGTCCTGAACCCGAATATCAGCCACACGATGATTGACGGCGGTGCCTTTAAACAAGAAGTCGAAGCAAAAGAAATCATGGCTGTCCCAACTGTCTTCGTCAACGGCGAAGCCTTCGGAAACGGTCGGATGTCCCTCGAAGAGATTCTCGCGAAACTCGGTACAGGTGTCGACGCTTCTGATTTTGCGGACAAAGACCCGTACGACGTTCTTGTCGTCGGTGGCGGTCCTGCCGGTGCCAGTGCTGCGATTTACGCGGCACGTAAAGGAATCCGGACGGGAATCGTCGCGGAACGCTTCGGTGGTCAGGTCATGGATACGATGAGCATCGAGAACTTCATCAGCATGAAGTATACGGAAGGTCCGAAACTCGTGGCGAGTCTTGAAGAACACGTCAAAGAGTACGGGATCGATGTCATGAACCTTCAACGGGCGACACGTCTTGAGAAGAAAGACCTCGTGGAACTGGAGCTTGAAAACGGTGCGGTCTTGAAAACGAAAAGTCTGATCCTCTCAACAGGAGCACGCTGGCGTAACATCGGTGTGCCTGGCGAACTTGAATTCAAGAACAAAGGGGTTGCGTACTGTCCTCACTGTGACGGTCCACTCTTCGAAGGAAAACGCGTTGCGGTTATCGGCGGCGGGAATTCTGGTGTCGAAGCGGCGATTGATTTGGCCGGTCTCGTCAAACATGTGACGGTGCTTGAATTTGCACCGGAACTGAAAGCGGACGCGGTCTTACAAGACCGTCTCGCGAGTCTTCCGAACGTCACGGTCGTGGCCAACGCCCAGACAAAGGAAATCACGGGTACGGATAAAGTGAACGGCATCACGTATGTCGAACGCGAAACAGGTGCTGAGCACCATGTCGAGCTCGAAGGTGTTTTCGTCCAGATTGGTCTTGTGCCAAACACAGACTGGCTCGGCGAAACGATCGAACGCAACAAGTTCGGTGAAATCCTTGTTGACCGTCATGGCGCAACGAACATCCCGGGTGTCTTTGCAGCCGGCGACTGTACGGACAGTGCTTACAAACAGATCATCATCTCGATGGGATCAGGTGCTACAGCAGCACTCGGTGCTTTCGATTATATGATTCGTAACTGATCATGGAAACGTCTTGCTTCGGCAAGGCGTTTTTTTTTTGAATGAGAATAATACCTGCGTCATAAACGATGATTCTTTCCGTGCTTTTCTCGGGCAGGCGAGACCCGGCTTTCTCCCGTAGAAGTCACGGGAAATCCTCTTTTAAGTCGATACTTTAATTAGTAAAGATTCAGATTCAAACTGACCCCTATAAATTGTTCAAAATTGACACTTTCAGCTAGTCCAGCTATCTGATAGATTGAGAGTATTCAAAATCTATCATAAAGAAGGTCTGACACATGCAAAAAGCAGCACCGTATTCAAGCACTCGTACCCGGCAACTCGTCATCACTTCAATGTCGATTGCACTTGTTTTTGTTGCTACATTTTTCATTAATATTAAATTGCCGATCGCGGCAAACGGTGGACTCGTCCATATGGGTACAGCGATGCTGTTCCTGATCGCAATTCTCTTCGGACCCCGGACAGCAATGATTGCCGGTGCAGTTGGAATGGGACTTTTCGATATCATGTCTGGTTGGGCACTTTGGGCTCCTTTCTCCTTTGTCGGTCGCGGCTTACAAGGATTTATCGTCGGTTGGATTGCTTGGACGTATGGTCGTCAAGGAACCAAACCCGGTATTAACCTGCTCGCTATGATTGCATCGGTTCCTGCTATGCTCGCTGTCTATTATATCTGTGAAGGAATTTTATATAGCAACTGGGTAGCCCCAGCATTATCCATCCCGGGTAACATCACACAAAACGTCGTCGGAATTCTTGTTGCGATTCCAGTCGGGATTGCCCTAAAGAAAACACGTTTCTTCCGTCAACGTGGCTAATTTCACACAAACAACCCCGCTCTCTTCAAGAGAACGGGGCTTTTTTATGCTTCCTATGATGTGTTTAACGAATCGGTTGTGCTTCCGTTAATTCAAGTGTTTTTGTTGTTTCGGCGTGGATTTGATCAAAGAGTTCCGGATTCGCGACGAGTGACGTCCCGTACGACGGAATCATTTCTTTGATTTTTGCTTCCCAGCCGGGTAGTTGATCCGGGAAACACTTGGCCAGTACTTCTAGCATGACCGGTACGGCAGTTGAAGCGCCTGGTGACGCGCCGAGCAACGCTGCAACCGAACCGTCTGCTGCACTGACGACTTCCGTTCCGAACTGAAGTGTCCCTTTGCCTTGCGGTGTATCTTTAATGACCTGAACCCGTTGACCGGCAACGACGACATCCCAGTCTTCCGTCTTCGCGTTCGGAATGAACTCACGTAGTTCGTTCATCCGTTGCTCCGTCGACAGTAAGACCTGTTCGATCAAGTACTTTGTCAGTCCCATCTCTTTTGCGCCTGCTGCAAGCATCGTCAAGACATTGTTCGGTTTGACCGATGTGATCAAATCAAGATTCGATCCCGTTTTCAGGAACTTCGGTGAGAAACCGGCGAACGGTCCGAATAAGAGTGATTTTTGACCGTCGATGTAACGTGTATCCAAGTGCGGGACAGACATCGGCGGTGCGCCGACTTTCGCTTTCCCGTAGACTTTCGCATGATGACGCTCGGCGATTTCCGGGTTTTTACAGACGAGGAACAAGCCGCTGACCGGGAATCCGCCAATCTGTTTCGACTCCGGAATCCCTGTTTTTTGAAGTAACGGCAGACTGCCGCCACCACCGCCGATAAAGACGAACTTCGCGGTATGATGTTCAATCCGGTTGTCGCGTTCGTTTTTGACTTTGACTTCCCAGCCGCCGTCAACCCGTTTCAAGTCTTCGACACCGTGACCATAGTTAATCTCGACATCGAGTTGTTTTAAGTGATCAAACAGGATCCGTGTCAGTGCTCCGAAATTGACGTCTGTTCCCGAATCGATTTTTGTTGCTGCGATCGGCTCCGGTGACGTCCGGCCTTCCATGATTAATGGAATCCACTGCTTCAGCTGCTCCGGATCTTCCGAAAATTCCATCCCTTTGAACAACGGATTAGCTGAGAGCGCTTCCAATCGTTTTTTCAGGAACGTGACGTTTTCCGCGCCTTCGACCATACTCATATGCGGAATCGGCATGATGAATTCTTTTGGATTCGGCAAGACCTGTTCTTTGACGAGGTGCGACCAGAATTGGCGCGACAATTGGAACTGTTCGTTGACCTTAACGGCCTTGCTGATGTCGATCGTTCCGTCGGCGTTTTCCGTCGTATAGTTCAGTTCACAAAGTGCAGCGTGACCCGTCCCTGCGTTATTCCATTCATTTGAGCTTTCTTCCCCAGCACTCGCTAACTTCTCGAATACTTTAATCTTCATGTCCGGCGCAAGCTCTTTTAATAAGACCCCTAACGTTGCGCTCATGACTCCGGCACCAATCAAAATAACATCTGTTTGTTTAGGCATACTGCTCATGATATCCTTCCTATCCCCGTTTGATATTATGGACCTGTCATACCAGTTGAAAGCGCTCGTATGACGACAACTTACCTTTCCAGTATAACCCTATCACAGGTCATTCATAAATTAAAATATTGGGTGTCTCCACTTAAAAATAAATCGGCTTCCGAGTGTAATAGGACACATCCGAAGACATACTTTCCAGCAAACGGGCTATATACTCCTATAGAAGAAAAAGGAGGAACGTGCATGGCAACGCGCTGGATTTTCGGCAATCAACTCAATCACAGCTTACCGCTTCTGACAGAAGCGGATCCAAAAGAAGATATCATCCTGATGGTCGAAGCAACGTCCCGCTCGACCTGGAAGGCGTATCATAAACAAAAACTGGTACTGATCTTTTCGGCGATGCGTCATTTCGCAGAAGAACTCCGGGACAAAGGATTTACAGTCGATTACCGGGAAGCGGACTCGTTTGACGATGCTTGGAAGCAGCACCAGAAACAGTACCAACCGACACACCTCCTCTACACAGCCCTGACGGATGAGCCGATGCGCCGTGTCATGCAAAAATTTCAGGACGCTCTCCCGAAAACTATCACTGTCGATATTTGTTCCGATGTTCCGCTCTTTTTATTGACGCAGGACGAAGCCGTGGCACTGCTTGGGGACAAACCATGGAAGATGGACCGCTTTTACCGGCAGCTTCGCAAAGACCGCCGTTTATTGATGAACGGGAATAAGCCGGTCGGCGGAAAGTGGTCGTTTGATGCGGATAACCGGAAACCGGCAAAGGACGGCATCGATTTTAAAGCACCGATCCGGTTCCGTCCGGACCAGATTACACGTGACGTCATGAAAAAGGTCGACACGTCGTTTGCCAATCATCCGGGTCAGATTGAGAAATTCCACTGGCCGGTCACCCGAGCGGAAGCGCAGCGCGCACTCGCCCGGTTCATCGACGAACGGCTTGAGACGTTCGGGACCTATCAGGATGCGATGCTGACGGGAGAAGATACGTTATCGCACTCCCTGCTCTCCTCGTCGATCAACATCGGCTTACTGTCACCGGACGAAGTCATCAAAGCGGCAGCGGCCGCACTGGAAGACCAGGAAGCCCCGCTTAATGCCGTCGAAGGATTCATCCGGCAAATTCTCGGATGGCGCGAATACATGCGGGCGGTTTATTTAAGTGAGATGCCGGGGTACGAACAGGTCAATGTCCTGAAACACAACCGCGATTTGCCGGACTTCTTCTGGGATGGCGAAACAAAGATGACGTGTGTCGCAGAGTCGTTGCGACCGGTCATCGAAACGGCGCACAATCATCACATTCAGCGGCTGATGGTGCTCGGGAACTTTGCCAACTTGTTTGAGATTTCCCCGCAACAGACGGCGGACTGGTTCAATGAAATGTATATCGACGCCTATGATTGGGTCGTCCTTCCGAATGTGCTCGGGATGGCTTTGCATGCCGACGGCGGTCTGCTATCGACGAAACCGTATATCGCATCGGCGAACTATATCCATAAGATGAGCGATTACTGCGGGAACTGTCCCTTTAACCAAAAGGATGCCCTTGGGGACAATGCCTGTCCGTTCAATGCCTTGTATTGGGATTTCATCGCCCGGCACGAGGAACGGTTCTCGGGCAACCAACGGATGTCGATGATGTACCGGCAGTGGGCAAAACGCGACAAATCGGACCAGCAGGCGATTCGTAAAAAGGCAATCGCTTTGAAAAAGCAATTGGCGGACGGACAGTTCCATCGCTGAGCTTTTCATCAACATCAAGAAAGACCCGGCTCCCTGCCTTACTTAGCAGGGAATCGGGTCTCTGTTTATTTACTTGATGCATCACGCACTATGACGTTCTGCTTTTTGATGTTTTTTCGTCCGCAGCTGATACAGGACAAACAATCCGATGAACCAGACCGGTGTCAGGAGAAGCGCAGGACGCGTTTCGTCCGCTACGAGCATGACGATTAAAATCAGCGTGAACAGACCGAGCACGAGGTAGTTGACGAACGGTGTCCACGGCGCTTTGAACGTCGATGCGGCATGCAATTCCGGCTGTGTCTTCTTGTATTTCAAGTGACAGACGAGAATGACGCCCCACACCCAGATGAAACAGATCGCACTGATCGTCGTCACGATACTGAACGCTTGTCCCGGAAGTAATTTACTCAACAAGGCTCCACCAGAGACGACCAATGTCGAAACGAACAGCGCATTCGCCGGCACGTGATTTTTATTGAGCTTCGAAAACGATGCCGGTGCCTGTTTTTGATTCCCGAGATTATAAAGAATCCGGCTCGTCGAGAACATTCCGCTGTTACAAGCGGATGCGGCGGATGTCAGGACGACGAAGTTGATGATTCCGGCCGCGACCGGAATCCCGATCAGACTAAACGTTTTGACGAACGGGCTTTCCGTTGCATTCAGCCCGGTCCACGGATTGATCATCAAGAGGACAAGCAAGGCACCGACGTAGAAGAAGAGGATCCGTAACGGAATCTTATTGATTGCAGACGGAATGTTCTTTTTCGGATCAGCCGTTTCAGCGGCCGAGACACCGACCAGTTCAACACCGACATAGGCGAAGACGACCATTTGGAACGACAACAGGAATCCGGTAATGCCGTTCGGGAACATTCCGCCGTGCTGCCACAGATTCTTGACCGTGACCGGTCCGGCATCCGTATTAAAGCCGATGACGAGCAGAACGATTCCGACGCCGATCAAGGCCAAAATCGTGACGACTTTAATCAAGGCGAACCAAAACTCGAGTTCCCCGAACAGTTTGACCGTCAGAAGGTTAAAGCCGAGTAGAATCAACAGAGCGATGACGGCCGGAATCCATTGCGGGATATCAAACCAGTATTTAACGTAAACACCGACGGCAATCACGTCGGCCATCGCCGTCATGATCCAGCAGAACCAATACGTCCAGCCGGTTACGAACGCGGCGCGCGGTCCGAGATAATCTTCCGCGATATCCGTCAGGGACTGATAACCGGCTTTTGACAACAGTAACTCTCCGAGTGCCCGCATGACGAAGAAAATCGCAATCCCGACAAGCAGATAAGCAAATACAATCGATGGACCGGCCAACTGAATCGCTTTCCCCGACCCTAAAAACAACCCCGTTCCGATCGTTCCACCAATCGCAATCAATTGGACATGACGATTCGATAAATCCCGCTTTAATCCTTGCTGTTCCAAACCTGAACTCCTCCTTTGATAATCTCTCTGTTTCCCCCGGTCAGACTGTTCTGTCAGTCCAACAAAAAAAGAGACTGGACGGGTGTCCAATCTCAAAAAAATCATCAGAATAGCAAATAATCATTTTCCGGTCAGCAAAGCCAACACAAAAAATAAAGATTTAGTACTCTTCTGTCCTTTTGCCTGAGATTGTGAACCCTTCGGCGCCGTTTACACGGTCTCTCCAGAAGCTGCTCCTGCCATAGTGTGACCCATGACAATCATAGCTTTCTCTTTTTATTCGGTTGCTGAGGTGACATAATCACCTGAATTGTTTTTAATACTAGTAATCTTATGATTGTTTGTCAACCATTTTGTGTAATTCTTTCATTTCTTGTTTCATAACTTGAAAACAGGACTTCAAGCTCCCTTCCCAGAAGTCACCTAAATCATGATACTCAAGGAGGAACTTTCATTGCAGATCTATTACCTTATCCGTCATTGTGAAGCGACCGGACAAGCAGCCGATGCTCCGTTGACGCCACAAGGTCAAAAACAAGCGCTATTACTCGCTGACTTTTTTAAATCCATTCCGGTTGACCGGATTTTATCGAGTCCATTTCAACGCGCATACGACACTGTCTTTCCACTTTCCACTATGTATGATTGTCCAATCGAATTGGAGAATCGGTTGCAGGAGCGTATACTCAGTACTTCTTCGTTAAATGACTGGCGGTCTGACTTAAAAGCGACATTTTCTGATCTCAATCTCCGATTTAATGGTGGTGAATCCAGTCGTGAAGCAATGGAACGGACCTCATCCGTCCTCCATGAGGCATTTCTTCATCCTGCCCGTCACACCGTATTGGTGACGCACGGAAACGCGATAGCTCTGTTGTTAAAAACCATCGATTCAAATTTCGGCTATCCGGACTGGGAGCAGTTGCGTAACCCGGATATCTATCGTCTCGTCAAAAATTCTGAGGGTCTGACTTGCGAACGCTTGCCTTTCAATACGCAAACAGATTGAATGAAAAACGTCATTTTTTTCAAGTATTCACCAAATGCATATGATAACTTTTTATCTATTCTTTTAACTTATAGAAAACATAAGAATTATCTATTTTACTTCCCCTTTGAACTCGACTACATTTAACGAATTGATAACAAAGTGAAGTAGTTCGAATTCCTGTCTTACAGCGAATCGGCTTAAGAAAAGAAGGGGTATATTATGTCTACACAAGCAAGTCACGCACGAAAAGGGTATTTGATGATGGCTGTTCTCTGGTTCGCCTATGCGACGTTCGCCATGAACTGGGTCGCCGGTTCCTCATTAACCCCGCAAATCACGGCTCATTTTTTCGGAGACCGGACCGTTGACCCGTTGATTTCACAACTCGTCAACTACTCGATTACGACCGCCCGCGTTTTCGCGAACATCTTGGCGGCACTGATTTTGATGAAGCTCGGACCCAAGAAGGCACCGATGCTGGCACTGTTCTTCCTGATGATGGCGATCGTCGCCATTTATCTGCCGAACTACTGGGCATATACGGCGGCACGGATGGTCATGGGGCTCGGCGGCTCGATGGTCATCGTCTACATGAATCCGGTCGTCACCCGCTACATCAGTAACCCGACGGAAAAACTCCGGATCAATGCACTCAATACCGTCTCGTATAATGTCGGTGCGTTTGTCGTCTCGTTACTGTTTACGTTTTTTGCGACTCAATTCACGAACAACTGGCAGCTGACGTTAACGATTTTTGCTGCTTTAACAGCCGTCCTGTTCCTCGCCTGGTTGATCTTCAGTGAAGAATTCGATTTGAACACGGCAAGCGACCAAAATGAAGTCGTCACGGCTTACGGCTACCGGGATGCGATCAAAGACAGCTTCTTATGGAAGTATGCGATCGCGTTCGGCGGCTTCCTGACACTGTATATTCTGTCGCTCGTCGGACTCAAACCGGTGTTTGACACGTATACCGAGTTAAACGGATCGCTCGTCAATCTGCTGGTCTCCGGCGCCGGCATTATCGGGACCTTTGTCGGTCTGAAAATCGGCAGCCGCGGGACACCACGAAAACCGATTCTTCTGATCAGCGGCTTCGTGATGATTGGCAGCTTCATCGTCACGGTTGCATTTGGCAATATCTCACCGCTCGTCTCGTATATCTTTGCTTTCGTCTCCGGGTTTGCGATGTACATTCAGTATCCAATTTTCATGAACCTGGCCCACGAGATGAAAGGCATGACACCACAAAAGATTACCGTCTTGTTTGGCCTGTTCTGGGCGATTGCGTATGCGACCCAAACCATCTTTACGATTATTTGGAGTTACACGCTTGGTCAGATGGGTTATACGGCTTCGATGGTCGTCTTTTTCCTCAGCTGTTCGACGTACCTGATCTTTAGTCTCTTTTTACCGGAAACCAAACTGAAACAATCGGTTCCGGCATCGAAAAAAACAGCCTGATTGCAAACAATCCCCAGTGTCGTCTGCGACACTGGGGATTGTTTATTTTTGATGCGCACCGTATTGATGGCGCAGGATGAACAGCAACCGGATCAACGGTTCATGATAGGAAATGAAGACTCTTTCCCGGATCCCGGTAATGATTTCGTCTTCCGTCGCCCATTTGACGGTTTGGACTTCTTCTTCCTGTAACGTCAAGGTCGTCAGATCGACTTCCGTTTCAATTAAGTAATAGTCGTCAAATCCGACTTCAAACGGCACCGTCAACTGCGGCCGCCTTCCTTCGAATGACAGCGATAGTCCGAGTTCCTCGAACAATTCACGCTCGGCAGCCATTTTACTCGTGTCACCAGTCGTCGCACTGCCGCCGACACTGAGGTCCCACATGTTCGGCCAGCCCTCTTTGAACGGCTGGCGTTGTTGAATTAACATCTGTCCCTGCTTATTGAATAAACAGACATGCACAACAAGATGGTAATCCCCGTCCTTTAATTCCGTTCCCCGCGGCCAGGTCCGCCCTGTTTTTACACGGTCTGCCGTATAGATATCCCACCGTTCCATTTATTTCTTCCCCCTCATCCAGTCGTCCGAAAATAGCGTCGAAACCGTCTTATCGGCTTTCGCCCGATCAAGACCTAGGACGACACTCAAAAACAGTTGTTCTGCCGTATCGTCGAGCAGTGTCAATTCGTATTGTTTGCCGAAACGGACCCACCGTCTTTTGCCTTGCCCGATTTTATTCCCCTGATACATGACGCTGAATGTCATCGTCGCCCAGTTGATGTCGACATGCAACTCCCGGCTGTCGATCTGGTAATTCGAAAACATCACAAATCCGGTTTTTTGAATCGTCGCAACGACTCGCCCGTCCAGTTCAATCAGGACGTGGGGCAACATACTGAACGTCTGTTTCGTCACCCGACCTACTTCGGATCCTTCGTGCACGAGTTGCCAATTTTTCTGCATCTGGAATAACTGTCCTCTTACTTCATACACGATTTGTCCGGCTTCATCCGCAACCGTAAATCGGCGATTCCATTCAAACGACTGTTTCATCAAAAGCTGTTTCATATCCGCTTCCTCTCCTGAGTGCTTTCTTATCACGAACTGGATTCTTCATCTTCTTTGACACAGTCAATGGCAACGACAAGCGCAATCAAAATCTTTTCAATATCCGGATCAAAGACTTGAATTTCATAACTGTCACCAAACGTGAACCATTTTTTCTCGACGCTTCCGACGACTTCGCCGTGACGTTTGATTTCAAAGTCCATGTCCCACCAGTCTCCGTCGATTTCAAGATCTGCCGCATCAATCGTATAGCGGTCTTTAAAGAACGTAAATGATTTCTCGATCGTCAGTGTCTCCCCGTCGACTTCGATAAAAAACTTCGGCAACAGGCTGAGCATTTTTTTCGTGATGACGGCGACTTCCTCCCCATCAACCGTCGAGATGGAGAAAGTCTTCGGCAGCTTCATAAAGCTGCCTTCGACAAGATAAATGTCCTGTTCCTGCTGATCTTGAATCGAAAATCGTCCCCGTAAACTGAATACTTTCTGTTTCATGTACAGCGTATGCATAAGAAATCATCCTTTCGTTCATCTGATTATTCGTTAGGTTTGTATTCTTTAGGCAAGTGGTATCGGGATAGAACGGTCTTGTTTTACCTTATTCGACTAACGTGTTTGTTTTTCCCTCCCCATCGTCCCGCTGCTACGATTCCTGAAGGAGGCACTCCTATGTCGACTGATACCATCATTCTGACGATTATCCTGACATTGATTTCACTCATCATCTTCGTTCCGTTGGCGCTTGGGCTCTATCTGTGGAATATCGATCACAGACAACAGGAGCATTCCATCTTAAGAAACTTTCCGGTGCTCGGAAAAATCCGTTACATCCTTGAAAAAGTCGGTCCTGAACTTCGCCAGTATTTGTTCTTAAATAATAATGAAGACAAACCGTTTTCCCGGAACGATTACAAAACAGCTGTGCTGGCCGGTAAATATAATACGCGAACGATGGGATTTGGTTCCGAACGTGATTTTGAAGCAGCCGGCTTTTATCTGCAAAATGCGCTTTTTCCGACGAACCGTCAGGAACTGCGGATCGATAACCAACATAAAATTACGACTCACCTCTATCAGCTCGATCAGGATAATCTCCTGACCCGCAAAGAACATTTGGTCGAAAAGCAGATTGCACCGTTTTTACTTCCCGCCGCTGACGCTCCGATCATTGGAGAACATACCTGCCGTCAGCCGTTTCAAGTCTTCGGACTGATCGGTCAGTCGGCAATGAGTTTCGGTGCGCTCGGTGACCGGGCGATTACCGCACTGTCGATCGGTCTCGGCCGGGCGGAAGGAACCTGGATGAACACCGGAGAAGGCGGACTGTCCGACTATCATTTGAAGGGTGACGTCGACATCATCTTTCAGATTGGCCCGGGACTGTTTGGTGTCCGGACGGAAGACGGTGCTTTTTCGCTAGAGGAATTCAAAAAGAAAAGTGAGCTGACACAAATCAAAGCTTTTGAATTGAAACTGGCCCAAGGTGCGAAAACACGGGGCGGTCACCTCGAAGGCGAGAAGGTCACGGCGGAAATCGCCTCCGTCCGGAACGTCAAAGCCGGCGTCAGTATCGACAGTCCGAATCGGTTCAATGAATTCCAGACGCCGGAAGAGATGCTGACGTTTGTTGAACTGTTACGGGAAACCGGCGGAAAGCCGGTCGGCATCAAACTGGTCGTCGGCAATCTCAACGATCTGCACGACCTCGTCACTTATATGAAAACGTCCGGAAAACATCCGGATTTCATCACGATTGATGGCGGCGAAGGCGGCACCGGTGCCTCGTTCCAGGAACTTGCGGATGCGGCCGGTTTACCGCTCAAATCGGCCCTGCCGTATCTGCATCAGTTGCTGGTCGCTCACGGCATCCGCGACCGGATCAAACTGTTTGCTTCCGGCAAACTGATCAGTGCCGATAAGATTGCCGTCGCTTTAGGGCTTGGCGCCGATTTCGTCAACATCGCCCGTGGCCTGATGTTTAACGTCGGTTGCATCCAGGCGCAAGTCTGTCACACGAACCACTGTCCGGTCGGAGTCGCAACGACTGATCCGAAACTCCAGCAAGCGCTGATCGTCGATGAAAAAAGTTTCCGGGTGACGAACTACATCATCTCGCTCCGGGAAGGTTTATACAATCTGACCGCCGCTGCCGGTCTGAAGTCCCCGACCGAGTTGTCGGCAAAGCATATCATCTATAAACAATCGAACGGACAAGTCACACCGGCCACCGCCTTGATTCATTATCCGATGCCTCTTTCCTAAACCATCCGCTTGCACTTTTTCCTCATTACGCTTAAAGTGTATAGTTGATGAAATTTTAATTGTGCAAAACGAATTACCTTAAGGAAAGGGTTTTATATACGATGAAAAACAACTTTTGGCAGGACCTGCCACGACCATTTTTTGTACTTGCTCCAATGGAAGATGTCACCGACGTCGTTTTCCGTCACGTCGTCGCGAAAGCAGCGCGACCGGATGTCTTCTTCACTGAATTTACGAATACAGAAAGTTACTGTCACCCAAAAGGGAAACAGAGTGTCCGCGGACGCCTTGAGTTCACGGAAGATGAGCAGCCGATGGTCGCCCACATCTGGGGCGACAAGCCGGAATATTTCCGTGAGATGAGTATCGGAATGGCGGAAATGGGCTTTAAAGGAATCGATATCAACATGGGTTGCCCGGTCCAGAACGTCGCCGTCAACGGAAAGGGATCAGGACTGATCAACCGTCCCGATGTCGCCGCTGAACTGATTCAAGCAGCAAAAGCCGGCGGTCTGCCGGTCAGCGTCAAGACACGACTCGGCTATTCGAAAGTCGAGGAGTGGCACGACTGGTTACGTCATATCCTTGAGCAGGACATCGCCAACCTGTCGATTCACCTGCGGACGCGTAAAGAAATGAGTGCGGTCCCGGCCCACTTCGAACTGATTCCGGAAATCAAGAAACTCCGTGATGAAGTGGCACCGCAAACGCTCTTGACGATCAACGGAGACATCAACGACCGTCAACACGGTCTTGAACTCGTCGAACAGTACGGTGTCGACGGTGTCATGATCGGTCGTGGGATTTTCCATAACCCGTTCGCGTTCGAAGTTGAAAAGAAAGACCATTCGAGCGAAGAATTACTTGATTTGTTGCGTCTGCAACTCGACCTACACGATCAGTATTCAGCTGAATTCGAGCCGCGTCTCTTCAAACCGCTCCGCCGGTTCTTCAAGATTTATGTCCGCGGTTTCCGCGGGGCGAGCGAACTGCGCGCCCGTTTGATGGAAACGAACTCAACGGATGATGTCCGGGCACTGCTTGACGAATTCGTCGAACAAGAAGGCATTCACGCTGTTAATTCGTTTTCGATTTAAGGATTTGAATTGAATATGCAAAAGAGCAAGGCATCGCGCCTTGCTCTTTTTTTGGCGTTAGCTCACTTCCGCTTCCAATCGAATCTTTAAACAGGTCAATTCAAACGGTGTATCGCATGTTACTCGTTCCAAGCGCCGTTTCCCGACGCGCCGGTCGAGCAACGCGAAACCGCGGATGAAGGCATGGGGATGCGTTAACGCTTCTTCAATCGCGAGCGTCGGATACAACAGCAAATCCTTTTGCACGTCGTAATTGGCATGCCACCCTTCTTGCTCCAAATCACGTTCAATCTGCTCATATAATGCGCGCGATGTGTTGAACCAATCCGTTTGAAAAATCTCCAGTGTAATTCGCTCCGGTTTTTCCGGCAATTGAGCCTTCGTCAGCTCATAACGACAGTCCGCTTCGAACGTAAACCGCAAATCCTCCGCGCGGAAAATTTCTTCCCCGTCCAGTGTCATCCAGACTCGGGCTTCGCCGTCATGAAAGTGCCGGTCGACTGTGGCATATAAATCGAGACGCGGTCGAAGTGACGGCGCGACGAACGATAATATCTGCTTTTTAATTTTTGAGAATTGCATCGTGTCCTCCTTTTAAACGCGTTAAACACCAGGCAGCAACTGACTGCCTGGTGTTTAGTTTACCCGTTTTTCATATGGAACGATTCCGTTAACGTAAAGGTGATGTTTTTGAGTTCAAGCCCGCCGAGCGCAAAGTACAGCTTGAAGTAGTTGTGTGGATTAAAGACGAAGACGTCTTTCGTCTGCGTCACCCATTCGCCGTTTGTCCCGTTAAACGTAAACGTCGCGACCGGCATATTGTTCGCAAACAAGGTCACCGGCATCTGTGCCAGTTCCCCGGCGTACGACCGGGCTTCGAACGTGACGTGATACATCCCCGTTTCTTCCGCTGTGACAGCAAAAGCATGGCTACTTCCGGTCGACGTATCGAGTTCATCAAACACAATCGGAACACCGCTTTGAAGTTGCTGATGCGTCACAGCCTGTTCGTTCAGATCATCTGTTTCTTCCGGTAATCCGGTAACCTCGACCGTTGCTTCCTGACCAAGCGTCCGCTCCATGACCGGTGACCGCAGGATGAACTGACAGATGTTCGCCGCACTCCGCAACAACTCCGCCCGTGTCAACGTCCCATCTGCAAGCGACGACAGCGTATCATCCTCAAACGGATTTGCCCCCGGTTCTCCGACGACCATATAGAGATCGTTTTGCGAACGGACCATCGTCGCCGTCTGTTGCCGGTTGGCTTCCGTTTCTTCGGTATTGATTTTCGCCCACCAGTCGGTCATGACGACACCGTCAAAGCCCCACTCGTCGCGGAGAATCCGGGTGTTCTGATCATACAAGCCGGCGGTCCACAGACCGTTGACGGCACCGTACGTCGTCATGATCGCATAGGCCTGTCCCCGTTTGACGGCATGCTCAAATCCTTTCAGATAAATCTCTCGTAACGCCCGTTCCGAGACGATCGAATCGAGATCGTGACGATGGAACTCCTGGTTGTTGGCACTTAAATGCTTCAGCGTTCCCGTCACGCCGACCCGGTGCATCCCGTCGAGCTGGGCGACAGCCATCATTCCCGTCAAATGTGGGTCTTCTGAGAAGTACTCAAAGTTCCGGCCGTTGAGCGGATGACGATGGATGTTCATGCCCGGTCCAAGCAACGTGTCGATGCCGTTTTTCCGGAGTTCAAGCCCTGTCATTTCAAATAAGTCCGCAACTAAATCAACGTTGAACGTCGAGGCGACGAGCGTTCCGTTCGGCAACGAGAAGGCTTTGGTTCCGATATCCATCCGGATGCCGGACGGACCGTCGGCACAGCAGGCCGCCGGAATCCCGAATGCCGTCAACCGGTCGGTGACACCGCCAAATGCCGCTGCCGTTCCCGGAGTGACACGCGGGGAATTCATTCCCTCACCGCGGACGATTGCCGCCAGATCCTCATCCGTCAACTGATCAAGGAACATATCGAGTGATGTCTTCTCTTCGTAAACATCCTTCAGGGTCAGTCCCTGGTCGTCCGAATACGTTCGTGCTGCCGGTCGTTCAGCTAAACGGCGGGCTTCCGGATCAATCGTCCGCAGTGGTGTCGCTTCATACGTCACGTCGTATCCGGTCTCCGTCTGTTGCGGTTTCAGCCGGTCGAATGCCGTGACCGGTGCCATGTTTTCACTTAACGTCTCGATGACACGTAACGTTTCGATTGTTTGTGTCGCCACATGCGACGCTGTCCGGACATCTGTACCGACGTACAGATGATAGGCCCCCGCTTCAATGACGTAAGACGATTTATGCCCCATCGCACCGGCGTCATCGTAACTTGCATATTCCGTCAGCGGAACGGTCAGCGTCAACGTCTCCTGTTGGCCCGGTTCAAGCTGTTGCGTTTTCGCAAACGTCACAAGCCCGCGTGCCGGATTGCCGAGTTGTCCCTGCGGTTTTTCAAGATACACCTGGACGACTTCTTTCCCGCTGTACGCTCCTGTATTCGTGACGGTAACCGTTAACGTAACCTGTTGCTCCGTCATCTCAACGGTATCGGTGATGACCTCAAACGTCGTATACGATAAGCCGAATCCGAACGGATAGAGAACATCGTCTTTCGCAAACGTCTCGAAGTAACGGTATCCGACATAGATGTCTTCCTTGTAAATCGCCCGGTCCTCATGACCGAAGTACGGTGTTGACGGGTACGCATCGAGGGAACGGACAATCGTATCCGGCAGTTTTCCGGATGGGGTCACGGCTCCCGTCAAGAGATCGACCAACGCGTTTCCGCCTTCCATCCCGCCTTGCCATCCGTACAGGATCGCACTCGGATTGAAATCAAGCGCCCACTGCATGTCGATGACATTGCCGACGTTTAATAAGACGACAGTCTTCGGGAATGCTCCCGAGACTTTTTCGATCAGTGTCAACTCGACGTCCGTCAGCAGATAACTGCCGGGATCCGCTGTATTATCGCGGTCTTCACCGGCCGTCCGACCGATCATGATGATGGCGACGTCCGATTGCGACGCTGCGTCTGTGACGACTTCGTCCGTGACCGGCATTTCTTCCTGCGACCACGGTTCCGCCGCCCAGCCTTCGCCTTTATCAAACGGATGATCTTTTAGCCAAGCTTCATAGACGTCGAGCAACGACTGGTTTACCGTCACATCCGGATGGTCTTGCAACGCTTCGAGCGGACTTGTCACGTGTGTGACGTTAACCATCCCGCCCGAGCCCGTTCCGCTTTTATAATAGTTGAACTGATTGCGTCCGAACACCGAAACTGTTGTTCCCGCTGACAGCGGTAACGTCTGCTTGTCATTCTTCAGCAGGACCGCCCCTTCTGCGACCGTCTGCCTCGCCAGTGCCGTATAGGCGTTCCAATCTAATGTATATGTCGTCATCGATTCATCCTCCTGTTGGTTGTGTAGTCGCAAACCGTTTCTTCAGACCATTTGCGATTTCTGTGATGCAATCTTCCGCTTGCGGATACTGTCCGAGCTTTTCGATAAAGGCATGGTCCATCCCGTTGTACTGAATCCGTTTTGTCTTGACGCCGGCCCGTGCGAGTTTTCGTCCGTATGCCTCTCCTTCAAGACGGAGATAATCGTATTCTGCCGTGATGATCAATGCTTCAGGCAGTCCGGCCAGCTTATCGCTGAACAGTGGGGAGACATGCGGATCCTGCACGTCCGTCGTCCCTTGCAGGTACAACCGGTTCAACAGTCCATCCGTGTCTTCAAGGGCTGTGACGATTCCTTCAAGCAGCTTCCGGTTTTCGTTCATCTCGTAGGCATCGAGCCGCCAAGTAAAATCATCCGTCGGCAGAGCCGCGAGATTGATGACCGGATAGAGCAGGACCTGGTACTGGATCATCTCTGTCTGTTGTTCGCGGTCAAGCAGGGCACAGACCGTCGCTAAGTTCCCGCCGGCGCTGTCGCCGGCAACAGCTAGCTGCGCGCGATTGATTCCGAGTTCTTCCGCCTGTTCATGGACCCATGTAACAGCTGTAAAACAGTCGTTCAGTCCGGCCGGAAATGGATGTTCCGGTGCAAGCCGGTAATCGATTGAAATCACGACAACGTTTGCCCGCTCCGCCAATAACCGGCAAGGATGTTCGACCGGTTCAAGCGTTCCGCCGAAAAAGCCGCCGCCGTGGAAGTAGACCACTACCGGTAACAGTTCCGTCGACCGGGGACGATAGATTCGTGCCGGAATCGGTTGTTCCGCACTTGGAATCACGATGTCTTCCGTCGTGATGTCTGTCATCGTCAGGTCGGTGTTGACCCACCCCATCCCGGCCCGCGCTGCTTCGAGTGAAAAAGGACCGGCCGGTGAACTGTCCTGTTGTTGCTGCGTCATGACTTCCAAGACGCGCGGATCAAGGACACCGCTTTCCGTCCGGTCCGGTACCGGTTTGATGACGACTTCGACACCATCCTGCTGTTCACCGGTCTTTTTTTGCGCTAACCGGTCGACCAATTGCTGATACTCCTGTCCCATGTTTTTTCCTCCTTTTATCGAATTTCTGACGTGCTTATAAGAGATGATTCATTTGTAAAAATAAGTATCGAAACCGCTTTCGTAAATAATTAAAAAAATGTTCGATATCTCTTTTTCTTAAAAGATACCGCTTACAAAACCAATCATACGCATCTTTATCCGATTAATCAATCATTCTGGATGATTCAAAAAACGGCACCCGTCTTTCGTGTGCTTTCCTTGTCGGAATGACGCGAAACGAGTGCCATTTGAAATTAACTTAAAATATTTTCTTCCGAGACGAGTGTGAATCCGTCGATGACGGTATCTTCCTCGACTTCAATCAACAGACATTGTTTGCCGTTGTAATTGACCTGCTTGATGTACTTCAAATCTTGCGCACTGACCGAGATATTCGCGACTTTTGTGTTGATTTTAATCGATTTCGCTTCATAGTTCGGGACGATATTGCTTGCCTTCATCTCGTACGTCGTATCATCGATGACCGTTTTAAAGGCCCGTTCGACCTGTTCCGTACTGACGTCTTCGATCCCGCTCGCTTTTAAGACCCGTTCGACTTCTTTGACGTCCAGCATCGGAATATCTTCCGGCTCGTCTTCTTTTTCGTCTTCAACGACAAGCAGATGATTGACTTCCTCATAGACGCCGGCGAGCGTTTTCGAGTCGACCGATTCGCCGATGACGAGTTTGACGATTTCTTCAAACACCGCTTTGTCTTCTTCCGCTGTCACGATTTGTTCGCCGTTTAAGACGTTTTCGATGAACAGCAGGTCCGGTTTGTTCGGTTTGCTGGCTGTGTAGAGGACACGGTTGACGTCCGCGGCATTGTCCGTGAAGCACGGGAATAAAAAGCCGCCAATCGGTGACGCCAGTTTGATGACCGGATTGATCAACAGGTTCGACTTGAACTCGAGATCAACGTAGTCGAAGACAAGCGACTGTTTCGGCAGTTCTGTCTGATTGAGACTACTGAGAATGAACGGTGTCGTATAGACTTCATCGTTTTTATTGACCTCCGTCTCGTCCTCCTGCCGTTTTGTCGTCTTGTAGTACTGTCCGCGGATGAACGTGACGACGATATCGTTGTCGTACTGGACGTCCTGGACCATCTTCAGTGCAATCTGTTGCATCTGTTCCGTCCAGTCTTCCGTTTCTTCCGTGTAGAGTCCTTCATACAGCAACTGTTGCGTATGTCCGGTTGCTCCTTCTTCCGGCTGCTGAAACTTGACTTCAAACAATTTGATGTCGAGTTTCCCGGTCAGGACTTTCTTGAAATTCGCGAGGAACAACTCCTGCTGCTCGAGTTCAAGAAAGGCGAATGGCCGGCTTTCTTCATAGAAGATTTCACTCGTTTCCTTGCGGATATATACATTATAAATTTCGTTGATTTTAAGTAGTTCCGAGTCGACCTTAAAATGACGACGGATATCACTGATGTCTTGTTTGTTCATGGTAATGTTTCAGCTCCTTGGCATTTGAATTCCTCGTGGCTCCTGAAAAAAGGAGTGCCTCCTGCCCAAATCGAACAGAGGTACCCCTTTACTATACAAGAGTTGAATTTTTTTATGTGACGGTTTGTCAAATTAAGTGCAACACTTCTTCCGTGAAGACCTCGTATGCAGTTTTCCAGTTAAGACATTTTCGTGGTCTCCCATTAATCCAGGCGAGCGCTTGAGCGATTTCAGAGCGACTGACCTTTCCGAAATCTGTCCCCTTCGGGAAAAATTCACGGAGAAGACCATTGGCGTTCTCGTTACTGCCACGCTGCCAAGAAGAATACGGATCTGTAAAATATACAAAAGACAAATCTTCCATATTGAAGGTTACACACTGATATGAGCGTTCTTCTAATTCAGTAATATACGCTGTATATATCATTTCTCATTATCCTTTTCTTGCAGTAATATTTCTTCATAAATTTTCTCGCCATTCTTCAGACAAATTAAAAAGAGTGGTTGGTTTGTATCAGCATTAGATGCTACACAAACCAACCACTCATGTTCTTCATTATTGTAAACACAAGAATGAACCAATACCATTTCAGGAGAAATACTAAGCAGTTCTTCTGTCACAAGTTTTTCATCAAGTTCATCTTTATACAGAAGAACTGACTCCTCTCCAACTTGTTCTTCATCAACATCAATTCCAAATTGTAAAGACATGAAGATAGCAAAATGTTCGGCATTATAGTAACACATTGACCTTCCCCCCTTATATATCCTTTTTCTTTCAAGGATGTGTATTTTCCCTCTCCAATAATGAGATGGTCCAACAGCTCAATACCCATCAGCTTACCTGCTTCAGCAAGACGTTTTGTAACATCAACGTCTTCTCTTGATGGAGTGGTTTCACCAGAAGGGTGATTATGAGCTACCATGATACTCGCAGCAGATGACAAGATAGCTGATTTCATAACTTCACGTGGACTAACGATGCTGGCATTCAAGCTACCAATATGGCAGACATTTATGGATACTGGTTGGTTCTTTGTGTCTAAGGTTACAACAATGAAGTGCTCCCGGTCCTTATCTTCTAAGAATTCTTTTAGTAATTCATACGCATCCTGTGGTGAACGGATACTTCTTCTTTTATAAAGGAGGCTAGATTCTTTAACTAGCTTGACTGAAACAATGTTAACCCTTTTTGCTACTATTTCAAAATTTTCACCCTCGTTTTGTTTTGTAATCATTTTCATCCTCCAAATGGTTTTATTGTGGTTCCGTCGAGTTAATAATATATATTTAACACCATTGTTATTACGGTTGTAAAAGTAAAGTTTTTGATTGACTAAATTAAGGCTTTTATCAACGATGTATGTTAAAATAGGAACATAAGTTCTCATTTGAATTAACTAGCTGAGTAAATATATATTATTTATCTAATGTGACAAAAGGAGGCTTATTTTTATTGATAATAATTTCTAATTTGATTAAATCCCAAAGATGATATAATAAAATACTTGGTATCCTAAAAAGGAGGTTTCACCAATGGAGCAACTATCTTTATTAGACCTTGATGAATTTCAAAACGATGAAAATAAAGAATCGAACGGAAAATTCTCAAGTTCTTCCTTACAAAACCCTGCAATATTAAAAGATTTTCCTTTTGATAAGATATATGAAGTATCACGTAAAGAGGCAAGTCGAAAGAAGCCTATATTCTTCATTCATAAATACTTTGCTAGAAGAACGACTTGCAACTTTAGATTAGCACTTCTTAGCCTTCTTTTTGAAAAGGAGTCTGATATTTGGAGCAGATTCTATGATTCGAATCAACTTTCCGAGGGAGATAACCTAACCATTTTAGACCCTTTTATGGGTGGAGGCACAACTATTTTTGAGTCTCTCAGAATTGGTGCGAATGTTATTGGTAATGACTTACAACCTCTTTCAAAATTTGTAACTGAAGCAGAAGTACGCCCATTAGATGAAAAAAAACTAAAAAGACATCTTGATACTTTAGAAAAAAAAGTGGGGCAAAAAATAAAATCTTACTATAAAACTGACTGCCCTGAGTGTCAAAAAGAAGCAGATGTAATGTATAACTTTCACGTAAAGCAGGCTCGTACTTCAACAGCCAATAAAACTCATGACCTTTATTCAAACTTTATAATTGTTTCTAAAAAAGGAACATACACTTTATGTTGTCCAGAATGTAATACTCTTTTTAAAGATGACTTCCAAACAGGACACGCACACTGCCCGAAATGTGAATATAAAATTGACTCCCCAAATAGTGGATTTGTAGAAAGAGGAAAATATACCTGTCCTAATACAGGAGAAAGCTTTATGTTACGAGACTTAGATGACTCGACTGGGTATCCCCGGAAGACAAAAATTATTGCTCAAGAATATTACTGTGGTAATTGTAAAAGTCATGATTACAAAGGAATTTCAGAAAAAGACTTGCGTTTGCATGAAACTGCATTAAGGGAATTTCAAGAACTTAAAGATGAACTGGTCATTCCGGAACAACTAATCCCAGCAGGCTATAATACTAACCAAATGATAAATCATGGCTATAGAAAGTTTTCGGATTTATTTACGGACAAGCAATTATTATGTCTAGGCTTATTATTAAAAGAAATTGATGCACTAGAAGATGCAGATTCAAAATTTTGGTTTATGTTAGCATTCTCAGCTTCATTAGAAATGAACAACACCTTTTGCAGATATCAACATAATGCATCTAAAATATCTAATATATTTTTCAATCACGCTTATGTTCCAATTAGTATGCCTGTGGAAAATAACGTTTGGGGAACTAAATTGGGAACCGGTACTTTTATTAAGGCAGTAAATAAAATCATAAAAGGAAAAGAGTTCAACAAAAACATATATGATATTTCAGTGACTAACGGAAAGTCTGGCAAAATATTTTCGAGTGACATAGTAAGTGCAAATCCAGTTACTGAATATAAAGATTTGAATAAAAATCAACCTTTAATTACAAATTTAGACTCGAGAAAGTTAGAGCATATACCTTCAGGTTCTGTAGATGTAATCCTCACAGACCCACCATATGGAAGCAACATAATGTACTCGGAATTAATTGACTTCTTCCACGTTTGGATTAGTTCAACAAAGTTTGGGAAAGAGATTGGTTTCAACACACCTACTTCTCCAAAAGTAGAAGAGGTTATTGTAAATACTGTTCAACAAAAAACTTTTGATGACTATTCTCAGGGATTAACGCAAATCTTCCTCGAAGGTAACAGAACGCTTAAAGATGAAGGTTACTTAATGTTTACTTTCCATGATAATAGTCTTGATGGTTGGATTTCAGTTATTAAATCCTTGGTTGCAGCAAATTTTGAGATTGTTGCAGCTTACCCAATCCATTCTGAAACAAGAACAGGAGCTCATACTTCAGCTAAGAATTCAATTGCATTTGACATCTTTTTAGTTTGCAAAAAAAGAAATGAGAAGCCTGAAGAAAACTTCTCTTTTAATACTATAGAAGTTAAATCTTTGGAAAGTACAAACAATTTCGTACGAAGGCTAAATGATATTAATGCAGAAGTTACTATCAGAGATATAGAAAACATTTTCATCTCTCAATTTTTCGTTAATTGTTTTTCTTATCACGTGTCTAGTTGGGACACTCTGGACAATATAATTATTCGAGTAAAAACTCTTCTTAAACAATTAGATGAAATCTTTGAGGATTATAATATTGTAGAAAAAAGAACTGGTTGGTGGTCAAATTCCCAAGGTAAAGTATTCTTGCAAAACTTACTTAAAGTTGAAAAGAGCTAAAAAAATCACTCTCTAATGAGTGATTTTTTTTATAATGCAATGAAATTTTTTTAAGTTACATGATACAATTGTCAGTATATAACTTGAAAGGATTTGCATTGATATGACATCGCCGTATGATAATTTACCAATGGAACAATGGATTAATGTTACCGAAGAGTTAGTTGGCAACCATCCCTTAAATACTGACGATATAGTAAGTATCGTATTAGAAGCTTGGGACAGAATTTTAGAAACGAAAATCGGAGGTGAACTACAAATAGGGGTAGATGTTTTCCCTGGTCCGCAAATTATGGGAAATTACCTACACGAATTAATTCCCGCTTTACTAAGTAGAGAATTCCCACAGTATTGGCGCAAAGAAATCATTAAAGAAGATAAGGACGTTGTCTACATACCTGATAAAGACTACTCTGTAGAAATTAAAACATCTTCTAATCCAAATAACGTGTACGGAAATAGAAGTTATGGACAAGAAAATAGTGAAAATAATTCTGGTAAATCTAAATCTGGATATTATATCACCGTTAATTTTGAAAAGTTTGATGTGGAAAATCCTTCGAACAAGCCAGAAATTAAAAAAATCAGATTTGGATGGATAGACCATACGGATTGGAAAGCACAGAAATCTCAAACCGGGCAAGCTGCTCCAATTTCTAAAGAAGCCAGGGATAATAAACTAAAACTTATATATCAAAAATAGCAGGGATTTTCCCCTGCTATTTTTGATTAAGAATGAAATTTTCTTTATAGAATATAACCCTACTTTTTTAAATTTATCCACTATGTATAAAGCTATACATAGTAAACCAGAGTTGTGATATTCCCGGTAATCAGAGTAAAAACCTCATTTACTTATGGTACGGCTCATTCCGATTAATCCGATACGCCCGGTAAATCTGTTCACACAAAATCATCTTCATCAATTGATGCGGGAATGTCATCTTCGAGAAGGAAATCGTATCGTTTGCCCGTTGCATGACCTCCGGTGCGAGACCAAGTGATCCGCCGATGACAAACGCGATTTTACTTTTGCCGTACGTCGCTAATCGATCGAGTTCTGTCGCAAACTGTTCGCTCGTCCGTTGCTTTCCTTCGATAGCAAGTGCATAGACATGAACATCCGGTCCAATCTTCGCTAAAATCCGTTCGCCCTCTTTTTTCTTCACTTGTTGCATCTCGGCATCACTCAATTGTTCCGGTGCTTTTTCGTCCGGCACCTCTATTTCCTGAATCGAACAATACGCACCGAGCCGTTTTGTATATTCGGCAATTCCTTGCTTCAGGTACTTCTCTTTTAACTTTCCGACCGTAATAATGGTAATTTGCATCATTTTTCTCGCTTTCTGACAGAAAATTCAGGAGTTATCCACAGAGTTATCCACATGTCCACATGTTGATAATTATTTTTTGCTTGACACAAGATATGTCGCGGGCTGTTCACAGTACTCACACGTGACGTTTTTCTCTGCCGGTACCTCTTCTAAAATCGGGTACTCTTCCGTTTCATCAACTACTTCGTCGAGTGCTAACTCGACATGTTCTAAACAGACATATTTATCCACAGGTCTTCTCCTCCTTTTAAGTTATCCACATTTATCCGCTACCAGTATAACAAAAATTGACTTCTCCGGCCGAAAAAAGTTATCCACACCTCTTCTTTGAACTTACTTCCCTGATCTGCTTCCTCCCTTACCACCAATCACTTCATCGTGTCCGTTGCACGCGACTCCTACAGGAAAAAGCGCGGCTCGCCCGCGCTGTCAGAGGAAAACGAGACCCGGGCCTCGAGCCGACAGGCAAGAAGCCCGCGGCTTGTTCCTCGCCTGAGGAAAGCGCGTGACAGCGAATCACGATGAGAACCGGGGACACGATTCTTTAGACGCACAAAAAAGCTATCCGCACAAACACGGATAGCTCTTCCATTTGTTTATTGTACCGTCGCCGCTTGCGCCGACAGTTTAACATCGAGTGTCTGTTTCTCGCCGCCCCGGTAGAACGTCACCTTGACGTTGTCGCCGACTTTAGCGTCACGATACAATACACTTTTTAAATCAGCAAACGACCGGATGTCTTTTCCGTTGATCTCAACGATGACATCATTTTCTTTCATCCCGGCTTTTGCTGCTCCGCTGTTTTTTGTCAAACCAACGACAACAATCCCGCGGTTGACGTCACTCGGTAACTTCAGACGATCTTCCCGGAACCCGCTTGGGAATTCCTGAACGTCCCGGATCTGAATCCCGAGTTGCGGACGAATCACTTCACCGTTTTGTTCAAGGTCACGCATGATCGGCAACGCTTCGTTGATTGGAATCGCAAAACCGACCCCTTCGACGCTTGCTTCCGCAATCTTCATCGAGTTGATCCCGATCAATTGACCGGACGTATTGATGAGCGCGCCGCCTGAGTTACCCGGATTGATTGCGGCATCGGTCTGAATGACTTCGGTGTTGAAGTCCTGCTGCCCGTCCTTGTTCGTATCGACCGGCACCGTCCGCTCCTGGGCACTGATGACCCCACGTGTGACCGAGTTCGCAAAGATTCCGAGCGGATTCCCGATTGCAAGAACCGTCTCCCCGGCACGTAACGTATCCGAATCTCCGAGTTTGACGACTTGTGTCACTTTTGATGAATCGATCGACAACACGGCTAAATCGTACGTCGGGTCCTCCCCGAGCACTTTCGCTTCGAGTGCCGTTCCGTCGGACAACGTGACCGACAGCCGGCTTGCACCTTCGACGACGTGATAGTTCGTCACGACATACGCTTTGTTGCCGTCTTTTTTATAGATGACACCCGATCCGGCTCCGGTCTCCTGATCGGCACCCTGGAACGAGCTTTGCAGGTTCGTCACGCTGACGACCGCTTCCTTCGTCTGACCGACGGCGCTGACGATATCGTTTTCCGATTCCGTTGCTTTCGTCGCCGCCTGTTCCGGCGTCGCGTTTGAGACCTGGGCCGGACTTGTCATTTCGTCACGGACGAACGGCCAGGCAATCAGGGCAATCAACAGTGCCCCGATGATTCCGCCGATCAGGCCGACAAAAAAGGCTTTCCCGCCGCCGCGGCGTTTTGGTTCCTGCGGTTCTTCTTCATATGGTTCACGATAGGGACTGACCGGCTCGTCTTCACTGGGCCGCCGTGGCGGAAAGCCGCCTGTCTCATCGGTCGATGCGTAAGGCTGATCTGATTCATTCCGTGGTTCTTCTGGTCGATCCATCGACACACGCCTCCTTCTAGACTCTCTTTACACAAGTATACCCCCATCACGTGGCGAGTTAGCCAAATGTGGGGGTCTTTTGAGCATATTCAGTAATTTCCCATAATCAAAGCTTCAAGAGGGGTGTCGGAATGACCGGATCCGTGTCGAGCAACTGGATTTTGCTGAGGTCGACATCGCGGCTTGCGAGCGTCTGTGAGACACTCATCCGGGCCAGTTCCTTCATGTTGTTGTCCTTACTCAAGTGGGCCATGTGGATCCGTTTCGTCCGGTCGTCGAGCACTTCGCTCATCGCGATCGCGGCATCTTCGTTCGAGACGTGACCGTAATCGCCGAGAATCCGCCGTTTGACGCTCCACGGGTAATGCCCCATCTGAAGCATTCCGATATCGTGGTTCGCTTCAAAGATGTAGGCATCGGCTCCGCGGATGACACCCTTCATCCGGTCCGACACGTAGCCGGTATCCGTGATGTGAGCCAGCCGTTTGCCCTCATGGGCGAACTGGAAGAACATCGGATCGGCCGCGTCATGACTGACGTTAAATGATTCGACTTCGATATCGCCGAACTGTTTGACTTCGCCGACTTCCCAGAGGAACTTCAGTGCCGGATCAATCTTGCCGATCTTCGCTTCCATCGCCGCCCACGTTTTTTCATTCGCGTAGAGCGGAATGTTGTACTTCCGGGCCATGATGCCGACACCTTTAATATGATCGGAATGTTCGTGTGTGACGAACAAGCCGTCGATTTTTTCCGGTGACCGGTGAATCTGGTCAAACAGCGCGAGCATCGCTTTCCCGGTCAGGCCGGCGTCAACGAGCAGGCGGGTCTGTTCACTTTCGATATAGAGGGCATTCCCCGTCGAGCCACTGGCAAGGACGCTGTAGTGTAGGCTCATCGTGCATTCCTCATTTCTCTGAAACGGTATCAAGCCGTTCGATGGTCTGGACTCCGCCGTCGATTGCATTGACGAAATACAGTTCTTCTCCGTTCAGTTCAATCTGCCACGTCGGCGGTAAAATCTGCACCGATTTCGTCCCTTCCGTCACAAGACAGAAGTAACCGAGTTTTTGGCTCGTCATCCGTTTCGAAGCCGGGAACAGACCCTGCTCCGACAGTTGGATGACGGATTCACTCGCCGATAATAACGTGACATCCTGCGCCTGACGGACGACTTTGTTTAAGTGACGTTGTTTGTAGCTGACGATTTCCTTCTGCTCGTTCAACTGCAGCACGAGCAGGGACGGACCGATCATCGCATCATCTTCGCGCGACTGTTGCGGCGTCGAGTACAGCGGTTGCTCCTTGTACGTTTGAACAAACGTCATCTCGTTATGTTTACTGTCATATTTCCAAAACGTATAGTCGGTCCCGTACGCAGCCGATGACCGGACAAACGATGTCGCCGAATCACGCATCGCTTTCGCTTCGAGCGGGAACGGTTTCGTCAGACGAACCGACCACTCGATTTGATTTTTGACAGACGTGACGGCATCCTGGATCGGTGAACCTGATTTCGGCGCCAATGAACTCGTATCGACTTCCGCCGTCAAATAACCGATGTCTTTCGAGACGGTCTGCAGTTTCTTTTCATCAATTTTTCGTTCTTTCAAAACAGTTTTCCCGTCCGCGTTCGTCGTGACGATTCGGGGATCGATCATTCGGTCCATCAACTGAACGGCAAGATAGGCGTTCAGGATCAGGAACGTCAAAATCAGTAACGTTTTTGCTTTACTCCAATCCATGAATCCTTACCCCTCTTTTCCGATAGCTTGATCGACCGTCGTCCATTTCCCGTTGTGTTTGACGAACCAGGCCGGCTTAAACAAGGCATAACGACTCGTTTCAATTTCGTACGTCATCTCATACCCCATCCGGATACCGGAAATCTCATCCAACAGATCAGCGGATTGAAGCTGCTTTTCGATTTGATCAATCGACGGCAAGGTCGTTTCCCGAAGCAACAACTTCCGATCCGCCCGAATCATGCTGCGGCTGAGCGAACGGATTTGATTTTCTTCGAACGTGACCTTAATGGTCGCGAGATCGAAGTCCGGTTGTTCGAGCAACGGTCCTGTTTCACCGAAGATCGGATACCGGTTCAAATACAAGCGGAACGTCGCCGCCTGTTCTTCATCCGTTTTCGACATCTGATCAAAGTAATACCGGAAGCCGCTGCGTTGTGTTACAGGATCGAGCCATCCGCCATGGATGTTGATATAACTCACGATTGTACTGTAATCGATGGACGAGGTCTGGGTGTTCGGCGACAACGTATTGAAACGGAACGCATTGTAATCCCGGTCATAGGTCGAGACACTGACACCGTCCGTCAGAACGTCGAGATCATCCCGGCTTTTGATTTGCTGCACGTTCGAGTTTTCCGTAAAGAACGCACTCTCGATCCGGCTCAGCGGTTTCGGATCCTGTGCGATGTCATCGTAGACGAAGACTTCTTCCAGTTTTGTTGCACCGCTCGGGACATACGTATAGTCACCGCCCTTGAGCTCGACTTTCGTCATCGGTTTTTTCTTGTCATAGGCGAATAACCGTTTTAAGACCGTTTCATCGCCGATTAACTTAAAGTCTTTAAATCGTCCGGTCGTCGACTCCAGCCGAAGGATCGGTCCTTCATAATCGAGCAGATAAAGCCGTTTGATTGGTTCAGACATCGCAATTTGTTTTTCCCCGAGTAATTCCTCGAGCATCTTCGAACTGATCGGCGTCGGGAAAATCATCTCGACACTCCGTTTACTGACCGGAATGTTGGATGCCTTATCGGTCAAAACAAGAACACCGACATCAAACGAGGCGCCGATCCGGTTTAGAATCGTCCGACCGATGATCTGGGTCTGATAGGCACTTTCACCGTTCGAGTAGACGACAAGTTCCGGATTAATCAGCTGATTTCCTTCAACCGTCTTCGAGGCATCGATTTCATTAAACGACACCTGCTCTTGCTCAATCGACTCACTGCTCGGATGATACGTCCATAACATCGCCGTTTGGACAATCGAAGCGCTGACCAGAAGAATCAACGCGATGGATTTCAGTCGCTGTTTCGTCATCCGATGTCCACCTCTTCGATCACCTCATACGGAAGCGTAAAGTAAATCGTCGTGCCACGTCCCCACTCGCTTTCTGCCCAAATGTCACCGCCATGCGCCGAAACGACATCTTTGGCAATCGAGAGACCGAGTCCGGTTCCGCCAATCTTCCGGGCCCGTGCTTTATCAACCCGATAGAAACGTTCAAAGATTTTCTGTAAGTTCGCTTTTGGAATCCCGACACCTTCGTCTTTGATGCTGATGACGATTCGTTTTGCCCGTAACATCGTCCGGACGGTAATCGTACCGCCTTCCGGTGAATACTTGATGGCATTCGTCAGGATATTGTCCGCGACCTGGATCAACTTATCCTGGTCCCCACGGATGTAGACTTTCCGCTTCATGATCTTGCGCCGGAACCGAATCCGTTCCGGTTTTGTCATATCGTGACGGTCTAGGATATCGTTTAAGAATTGAATGTAATCAAAACGGACTTTGTTCATCTTGTATTCCTTGCTGTCCATTTTCGACAGTTGCAACAGATCAGTGACGAGGCGGATCATCCGCTCCGTTTCGTTTTGTGTCGTTTCAAGGAAACGAGGTGCCAGTTCTTCATCCTGGTATGCGCCTTCCGCCAGGGCTTCCAGATAACTCCGCATCGTCGTCAGCGGTGTCCGGAGTTCGTGGCTGACGTTCGCGACGAATTCGCGTCGGTCCTGCTCGACCTGTTCCTGCTCCGTGACGTCATGCAGGACGATGATCATCCCGGTAATCGGACCACTGTGCTTTTTGACCGGCGAGAAGAAGGCCCGGACAAGGAACAGTTCATCCTCACTGCTGAAATCGAGCAGACGGGGCGGCATCGTTCCGTCTTCCGGAATCATGAAGTCGTCTCCAAGTGCGAGGAGATCCTTTAAGTTCGTCCCGACAATACCGGATTCATCGACACCGACGATATCCTTCGCTTGATCGTTCATCAGGATAACCCGTAATGTCCGGTCTGTCGCAATCACGCCATCCGTCATATTTTCGAGGACGCTCGTCAATTTCCGCCTCTCGGCTTCAGTCGTCGCGTTCGCTTCGAGCAATTCATCCGTCAGTTCGTTGAAGGAACGCGCCAACTGACCGATTTCATCGTCGGAATACACTTTAACCTTCCGCGAGAAGTTCCCGCGCCGCATCTCGATCGCTTGACGTCGCATGTCCGAAATCGGACGGGTGATTGTCCGCGATAACAGGACACCGAGAATCGAGGTGATGACAAGTGCAATCACTGTCCCCGTTGCCAAGATCCGTGTGACTTGTTGCATTTGAGAATAGATCGACTCCATCGACGCCCGGACATAAATCATGCCGGTCGTCGCCCCGGTCCGCTCGGAGGTGACGGGGACGGCAAAGATACGGATCTTGTCTTCCGTCGTCGGATCAAGGACGGTATCGACACGAGATGAACTCGTGGCTTGTGCTTTTTTAATCAGTGAATTCGTTGCCCGTTGTCCGACTGCTGACTGATTGTCTTCGTCGGATGTCGCTTGAATGATCGAATCCTGATCAATGATTTGTACTTCGAGAATGTCGTTTCTTGACGTCGAGCCACTACTAAACTCAGACAGCAGCTGTCCAAGAGATTCAGACAACTGCCGTTTGGAGGCCTCATCATCGCCTGTCTTATCGAATTCCTTCCCGACATTGTACGCGACAAGTCCGGCCCGGTCTTCAACAGATTTTGAGAAGTTCGTAATGTACTGTTTTTCAAGAGAACGAACGAAGTAAACCCCAATGACTTGCATCGCGACTAAAATCAACAACGCATAAATGACGACAAGCTTCCACTGGATCGATTTAAAGAAGTTCGTTCCTTTTAACATCGTTATTCATTCTCCCCGTCTTGGAGATAGTAGCCGACACCGCGGCGGGTCATGATATAGATTGGTGTACTCGGGTTGTCCTCGACTTTTTCACGCAGACGGCGCACTGTGACGTCGACGGTCCGTACATCACCGAAGTAGTCGTATCCCCATACTGTTTGAAGCAGGTGTTCCCGGGTCATGACTTGCCCGATATTTTTTGCCAAGTAATGTAACAGTTCAAACTCACGTTGCGTCAGCTCGATTTTTTGATCTTGTCGTGTAACGGTATGAGAATTCGTATCGATATACAGTTCTCCTACTTTGAGCGGACCCGGTCCTGCATTGGCAGGTGCCGCTTCGACGGTATTGACGTTCCGCAAATGCGCCTTCACGCGTGCTAATAATTCGCGTGAGCTGAACGGTTTCGTGACGTAATCATTGGCACCAAGCTCAAGGCCGAGGACCGTATCGATTTCGGAATCCTTTGCTGTCAGCATGATGATCGGAACTTTTGAAGTTTTCCGGACTTCCCGGCAAACTTCCATTCCATCCATCAAGGGCAACATGATATCCAGCAAAATCAAATCGGGATTGAACTCTTCGACTTTCTCGAGTGCTTCCACTCCATCATTTGCTACGGCGACACTATAACCTTCTTTTTCTAATTTAAATTTTAATATATCGGCAATCGGTTGCTCGTCATCGACGACGAGGATTTTACGTTCCGTCACTGGGTGTTCCCCCTTAATAATTTCTATTCAATCTATTTTACCTGTTTTTCAGGCATATAGAAAGGTGGCGACGGAAACTCCCGACGCCACTCTGTTGACTTCATCATACCTTCACGTCATGCGTTCCACGTGAAACATTATCTTCATTATACGCCCGTTCCATCGATCTTGTGAATGATTTCGCTTAATCAGAGATGAAAAAAGCAACTCCAGATTCAAAAAATCCGGAGTTGCCGTCTTTAAAACATTAAGCTTCTTCGTATAAATCACGGAGAACGACCGTTTGTTCACGACCCGGTCCGACAGAGAACGTGACAAGCGAGATTCCTGTCAAATCTGCAATCCGTTTGACGTAGTTCTGTGCATTGATCGGCAGATCTTCAAACTTACGGATATGCGTGATGTCTTCTTTCCAACCCGGTAACTCTTCATAAACCGGGACACATGCTTCGAGATCACGGAAGCTTGCCGGATACTCATCAATCTGTTTGCCGTTGAATTCGTACGACGTACAGATTTTAAGTGTTTCGATTCCTGTCAGGACATCGATCGAGTTGAGTGAAAGATCCGTCAAACCGCTTGTGCGGCGTGAGTGACGCACGACAACCGAGTCAAACCAGCCGACACGGCGCGGACGGCCTGTCGTCGTACCGTATTCACGGCCGACTTCACGAATCTGATGACCGATTTCGTCAAACAGTTCTGTCGGGAAAGGACCATCACCGACACGTGACGTGTACGCTTTACAGACACCGACGACGTGATCGATCCGGGCTGGACCGACGCCGACACCTGAAGCGACACCACCGGCTGATGCGTTCGATGACGTGACGAACGGGTACGTTCCGTGGTCGAGGTCGAGCAGGACGCCCTGTGCGCCTTCAAAGAGGACTTTTTCCCCTTTATCGAGGCTGTCGTTGACGACGACCGATGTATCGCAGACATACTTCGCGAACTCTTGACCGTACGCGTAGTATTCTTCGAAGATATCGTCAAACGCAATCGCTTCCGCGTCATACATCTTCGTGAACATCCGGTTTTTCTGTTCGAGGACGATTTTTAATTTTTCAGCGAATGTTTCTTTGTCGAGTAAATCAGCCATCCGGATTCCGATCCGTGCTGCTTTATCCATGTAGCACGGTCCGATTCCTTTAAGCGTCGTTCCGACTTTTGCATCGCCTTTTGCTTCTTCTTCGAGCTGATCCTGCAACTGGTGGTACGGCAAGATGACATGCGCACGATTCGAAATCAGTAAGTTATCCGTTGAAACACCACGATCGTGCAGATACTTCAGTTCCTTGACGAGCGATTTCGGGTTAACGACGAGTCCGTTCCCGATGACACATTTCTTGTCCGAGTAAAAAATTCCAGATGGAATCAGGTGTAACTTATACGTCTCATTATTAAATACGATTGTATGTCCGGCATTGTCTCCACCTTGATAACGAGCAACGACATCGGCTTTTTTCGAAAGAAAATCGGTAATCTTTCCTTTTCCTTCGTCGCCCCATTGTGTTCCGACTACTACTACTGATGACATATTCTCATCCACCTCCACGTACGATTCAAAACCACGACTAAGTGTAACGCGGAAAAAAAAAGAAGTCAACCAAATACCGAACAATTAAATGTTACATTTCTTTTTCGTTCGTTTAAAAGACGTTTTTAATTCATTTTTTTCCTTTCTCTTCAAGATATTCAAACATAATGATTGAAAAAACGCCTCTGTCCCGGAAGACAGAAGCGTTTTGAACCCGTTTACGCGGGCGGGGCATACGAATTATTCGGTTCGAGGTCAACGAACTTGTTGAACTCTTTCCGGAAAGCGAGTTTGACGGTACCGGTCGGACCATTCCGCTGTTTCGCGATAATGATCTCAATCGTGTTCGCATCTTCCGTTTCTTTGTTGTAATAATCATCGCGGTATAAGAAAGCGACGATATCGGCATCCTGCTCGATTGCTCCGGATTCCCGGATATCGGACATCATCGGCCGTTTATCCTGCCGGCTCTCAACTCCCCGTGACAGCTGCGATAACGCAATGACGGGGACTTCAAGTTCACGGGCGAGCGACTTCAAGGACCGGGAAATCTCAGAGACTTCCTGTTGCCGGTTATCGCTCGAACGGCCGTTTCCTTGAATCAGCTGCAGGTAATCAATCATGATCATCCCGAGACCATGTTCCTGCTTCAGACGGCGGCATTTCGCCCGGATGTCGTTGACACGGATACCCGGTGTATCGTCGATGTAGATGCCGGCCTGAGACAGACTGCTCATCGCAAGCGATAACTTGCCCCAGTCCTCGTCCTCAAGCTGTCCGGTCCGGAGACGCTGGGCATCGACATTGCCTTCTGCACAGAGCATCCGCATGACGAGCTGCTCCGCACCCATCTCAAGACTGAAGATGGCGACATTCTCATCGGCACGGGTCGCGACATTTTGCGAGATGTTCAAGGCAAACGCCGTCTTCCCGACAGACGGACGGGCGGCCACGATGATTAAATCGTTGCGCTGGAATCCGGCCGTCACTTTGTCGAGGTCACGGAAGCCGGTTGGAATTCCGGTCGTCTCGCCGCTCTGTTTATGCAATTTATCAATCGTCGCATAGGCACTCGTCAGGACATCCGAAATCGGAATGAAACTGGCACTGCCTTTTCCTTGTGATACTTCGAGAATCTTCCGTTCCGCTTCATTCAGCAGGACGTCGACCTCATTTTGCCGTTCATAACCATCCGTGACGATTTCATTGGCGGTCCGGATCAATCGGCGCAAGGTCGACTTTTGATCGACGACATTGACGTAATAATTGATGTTTGCGGCAGTCGGAACTCCTTCCGCCAGTTCACCGAGATACGGCAAACCGCCGACTTCCTCGAGGATGCCAAGCGTACTCAGTTCCGCCGTAACGGTTACGAGATCGATGGCTTCTCCGCGATCCGACAACACAAGCATCGTTTCGAAAATCCGTTGATGGGCCGCACGATAAAAATCTTGTGGCAATAATCGTTCGGACGCACTGATCAGTCGATCCGCATCGATCATGATCGCCCCAAGGACGGCTTGTTCCGCCTCAATGCTCTGGGGGGGCGTATTTTGCATTACATCACTCATCACCGGTCCCCTTTTCTACTCACGCTTCTTTAACCTGGACATTTAACGTTGCTGTGACTTCATTGTGCAGTTTCAGTGGTACTTTCGTGACGCCGAGTGTCTTGATCGGGTGCTCGAGTTCGATTTTACGTTTATCGATCTTGTACCCCATCTGTTTCAACTCATCTGCAATCTGTTTGCTTGTGACAGAACCGAAGACACGACCGCCTTCACCTGTTTTTGTTGAAACGATGATCGTTTCTTTTTCAATCTTTTCTTTTAATGCTTGCGCATCTTGTAATGCTTGTTTCGCTTCTTCTGCCGCTTTACGCTCATGTGCTTCATGCTGCTTGAGGTTTCCCGTTGTAGCCGGACGTGCCAATTTCTTTTTGAACAATACGTTGTTTGCGTATGCGTCAGCGACGTCCTTGACGTCTCCTGTTTTACCTTGGCCTTTTACATCTTGTAAGAAAATAACTTTCATTCTGTTTCCTCTCCTTTTGTCTCATCTTCTAAATAGTAGTCAATCGCTTTTCTTAATTCGGTTGCGACGGTCAGGACCGATTCGGTCATCTGTGTCGCTGCATTCGTTAAATGACCGCCGCCGCCAAGTGTCTCCATAATCAATTGAACGTTCACTTCACCGAGTGAACGGGCACTGATCGCCGTCCTGCCGTCCTGTAATTCCGCAATGACGAACGCGGCACGGATGCCTTGGAGCGATAACAGCTGATCTGCCGTTTGGGCAATCAGGACCTGATCATGAATGACACCGGGCTCGGCCGTCGCAATCGCCATCCCGGCAGCGTAGACTTCTGTCCGCTCGAGGATATGCGACTGCTCGACGTACGTCTCGAGGTCCTGACTTAGGAACTCTTGCACGAGGACTGTATCGGCGCCCTGCGAACGTAAATACGATGCCGCATCGAACGTCCGGGAACCGGTCCGTAACGTAAAGCCTTTCGTATCGACGATGATTCCGGCAAGTAAGGCTGTCGCTTCAAGCATCGCCAGTTTCTGATTCGTCGGCTGATATTCAATCAGTTCCGTGACCAGTTCTGACGTCGATGACGCATACGGTTCGAGATACACGAGAACCGGTTCTTCAATGAAGTCTTCGCCCCGCCGGTGATGGTCGATGACGACCAGGCGTTCAAAACGCTCCAGCAATGCCGGGACGACGACGAGCGACGGTTTATGAGTGTCGACGATAATCAGAAGTGCCTGATCATCAATCAACTGATCGGCCTGGAATGCATTGATGAAACGGGTCTCGAGTTTTGGTTCCTGGCTGATTTCATTCATCATCCGCCGGATCCCTTGTCCGATATCGGCTTCCGGTAGAACGATATGAGCTTCTTTATCGTTCATCTCGGCTAATTTTAAAATTCCAATCGAGGAGCCGAGGGAATCCATATCCGGATTCCGGTGTCCCATGATAAGGACACGGCTTGATTCCTGCATTAAATCACGCAAGGAATTGGCAATGACACGGGCCCGGACACGGGTCCGTTTTTCGGTCGGATTGGTTTTTCCGCCGTAAAAACGAACTTTCCCGTCCCGTTTGATGACGACCTGATCGCCGCCGCGGCCTAAGGCCAGATCGAGACTCGATTGAGCCATCAAACCAAGTGCCGGAATCGGATCACTGCCGCATCCGATTCCGATCGAGAGCGTCAACTGGACACCGCGTTGGCTCGTTTCTTCCCGGACGGTATCGAGAATCGTAAATTTCGACCGTTCCAAAATCCGTAAGTTCTCTTCCGTCGTCACAATGAAGTAACGGTCGGAAGCAGTCCGTTTGATATACGTGCCGTGATCCGCGGCCCAGTGATTCAACAATTGGGTGACGCGGCTGTTCAATTCGCTGCGAAGCTGATCTTCAATCCCTTGTGTCATCTCGTCATAGTTATCGAGATAGATGACGCCGATCACCGTTTGATTATCGACCAGTTGCTGCTCGACCTGGGCTTCTTCTGTCATGTCGAACAAGTAGAAGGTCCGGTTTTCGCTGTTTGAAAAGACACGGTAAACCGATTCGCCGATTTCAAGTGTCGCTTGATCCTCATCGACGCCGATCATTTCCACGAACAAAGGATCAAGATCCGTCAAAACGTGTCCCATGGCCAGATCTCCGAAAATTTCACGCATCGGATCATTGAACCAGGTGACACGTGCTTCTTCATCATAAAGTAAAATTCCAATCGGCATGTTCGTCAAAGCATCTTGACCGGTGTCTTCGACTTGAATCGATATACCGGCGACGTAGCTTTCCCAAGACTTCCGACCACGTCGTTCCTCCAGCAGATGAAGGACAAACAGTGCCGTCGTCAAGACGGCTCCAACCGCTGCGATGATTGGGTGATCGACGGCAATGACAAAAAGTAGAGCCACGATTAACAGATACGGAACGAAGCGAAAAAAGCGCTGTTCTCGCTCAGGTGATACTTGCTGACCTAACCCCATCGCGTCCTCCTTGTATACTAAATATACTCGTATGAAAAATTCGGTAACTTGTATATTATAACCGAAAAGGCGGACCGGTTGAAAGCGAAGCGAAAAAAAGCGCCTTTCCTTCGAAAAGGAAAAGCGCTGGACCGTAATCAGTCAGCTACGTATGGAATTAAAGCCATTTGACGTGAACGTTTGATTGCGATTGTAAGTGGACGTTGGTATTTCGCTGAAGTACCAGTCACACGACGTGGAAGAATCTTACCGCGTTCCGAAATGAAACGTTTGAGAAGTTCTACGTCTTTATAATCGATATGAGTGATGTGGTTCGACGTGAAGTAACATACTTTACGACGACGTTTTCCACCTGGACGACGTGCCATGTGATTAACCTCCTTTTTAGAGTAAATTTTTCAGTCCGACGTTTCCATTAGAATGGAAGATCGTCGTCTGAAAGATCGATCGAACTGCCGCCGCTGAACGGATCAGCGCCGAAGCCCGAATTCGATGAAGATGAAGCGGGTGCTGGCGAGGAAGAGTTGTTCTGCTGTTGCTGTGAACCCCATCCTGCAGCATTTCCGTTTCCACCTGTATTTGAATTCGAAGAGTAGCTATCACTATCGGAAGAACGGCTTGCATTGCGTGATTCAAGGAATCGAACACTATCCGCGACGACTTCTGCACGATAACGACGTTGACCATCTTTATCGTCATAGCTACTAATCTGAAGGCGACCCTCAACTCCTGCAAGGCTCCCTTTTTTCAAATACTGAGCAACGTTCTCTGCTTGCTTGCGCCATACGACGCAATCGATGAAGTCAGCTTCTCGCTTCCCATCTTGTCCTGTAAACGGACGGTCACAAGCGAGTGTGAATCGCGTTACCGCAATCCCGCTCTGCGTATAACGCATTTCAGGGTCACGAGTTAACCGACCGACTAAAACGACGCGGTTAATCATCAGAATCACTCTCCTGTTTCAGCTTATTTCTCGTCTTTTGTGATCATTAAGCGAACGATATCGTCACTGATCTTCATGAGACGGTCAAGTTCTTTAGTAGCTGCTGGTTCAGCAGTCACGTTAAGAAGAACGTAGAAACCTTCACGCATATCATTGATTTCGTAAGCAAAACGACGTTTACCCATTTCAGTTGTTTTTTCAACTGTACCACCGTTGTCAGTGAGGACTTTGTTGAAACGCTCAACTAGAGCTTTTCGTGCTTCCTCATCAACTTCCGGACGGATGATGTAAAGTACTTCGTATTTACGCATATCTGTCACCTCCTCTTGGACTGGCGGCTCGATTCATCGAGCAAGGAGCAATAATTCATTACTCACATTTGTTAATACTATCAAAGTATTTTGGTTTATGCAATAACCATTCGTTCGCTTCGCTTAAACGTTGAAGCGGAATGTGACGACATCGCCGTCTTGGAAGACATATTCTTTTCCTTCAGAACGGTAGCGCCCTTGTTCTTTAACAGTTGCCATGTTTCCGGCTGCTGCCAAATCCTCGTAAGCGACAACTTCCGCCCGGATGAATCCGCGTTCGAAGTCCGAATGAATGACACCGGCACATTGCGGCGCTTTCATACCTTTTTTGAACGTCCAGGCACGGACTTCTTTTTCACCCGCTGTGAAGTACGTCGCAAGACCAAGCGTGTTGTATGCTGCGTGGATCAACTGATCAAGACCCGATTCTTCGATTCCGAGGTCAACGAGGAACTCTTGGCGTTCTTCCGGCTCGAGTTCAGCAATCTCTTCTTCAATCCGGGCACAGATGATGATGACTTCCGCGCCTTCTTTTGCTGCGAATTCACGAACGAGACGGACGTTTTCGTTACTGTCTGCATCTGCGACTTCATCTTCGCCGACGTTTGCGACATACAGCATCGGTTTCATCGTCAACAATTGGAAATGCTTGACGATTGCTGCCTGATCTTCCGTTAACTCGGCAAGACGTGCCGGCTTTTCGTCTTCCAGTAATGCCAAAACGATTTCAAGTGCTTCGAGTTCACCCGCTGCATTTTTATCGCGTGACTTGACTTGTTTTTGAACACGTTGGATTCGTTTTTCAACCAATTCGAGATCCGCAAGAATCAATTCAAGGTTGATTGTTTCGATATCATCGATTGGTGAGACTTTTCCTGAAACGTGTGTGATGTTCTCATCGATGAAACAACGGACGACCTGACAAATCGCATCCACTTCACGGATGTTGGCCAAGAATTTATTTCCGAGCCCTTCTCCTTTTGAAGCGCCTTTGACGATTCCGGCGATATCCGTGAATTCGAATGCCGTCGGGATTGTTTTCTTCGGATTGACGAGTTCCGTCAATTTACGAAGACGCGCATCCGGCACCTCGACGACACCGACGTTTGGGTCGATCGTTGCGAACGGATAGTTCGCCGCCTCGACACCTGCTTGTGTAATTGCGTTAAAAAGTGTTGATTTTCCTACGTTTGGTAAGCCAACGATTCCGGCTGTTAATCCCACTTGGAATTCCTCCTTTTCGGTATTTCCTAGGAAATCCGTGCTAGCGGCCGCAGTGGGTAGAATGATTACACCACGTCAGCACATCTTTCACAATTATAGATAGTTCAATTTTTTTAAGCAAGGAGATGCGTCTTCTTTTTTTACAGACAAGATTGTTTCACGCAGGTTTGGCCGTAATTTAACGCAATCGTTTTATTTTTAGTAAAAAAGCCCCGGCAACCGGTAACGGTCGCCAGGGATTTGTCTATATTCACTCAGGTAAAACTTTTTTCAAACGCTTATCGAAGTCACGACGCGGCATCAGGATACTGGCGCCACATCCTTGACATTTAATCCGGATATCCATCCCGACACGGATAATTTGCCAACGGTTCGTTCCGCAAGGATGTTGTTTTTTCATTTCGACATAATCATGAAGATTGTACGTTTTTGGCACCATCGGCTTGACCACCATTCCCTTGTTCTGTATTCATCATGACCATCCGTGGATACGGAATCTTAATTCCTTCCAGTTCGAGTCCTTGCTTGAGTTCTTTCCGGATCAATCGTCCGGCCTGGAAATGTTGCATCGGCGGCACTTCCGCCATCAGACGATAGACGACTTCCGAAGGTCCAAGTGTCTGAACGCCAAGCATTTGAATCGGCTCGATAAACATATCTGTATATTTTTCAGTCGTCGCATTCGCGATTTGATGCAAGACCTGTTCGACCCGTTCCAAATCTTCTTCGTACGAAACTTGCACATCGACCAACGCAAAACTGTTGTCGACGGAGAAGTTCGTCACCTGCAGGATTTGTCCGTTCGGAATGATATGGATTTCTCCATTCAATCCTTTTAACTTCGTCGTCCGGATTCCGAGTTCCGTGACGACACCCTCAATCAAACCAACACGGACGAAGTCACCGACTTTGAACTGACGCTCAAAGATGATGAAGGCCCCGGTAATGATATCCTGAACCAGGTTCTTTGCCCCAAACGAGATGGCAAGACCAGCGATACCGGCACTGGCGACCAATCCCGTGATGTTGATCCCGAACTGACTGAGGACCGTCAGAAGCATGACGATACCAAGAACGTAACGGATCGCATTTTGAAGTAATTTCAGCAACGTTTCATTTTGGCGTTGCGCCAGGGAATCGTGTTCATTAATCTTTCGAATCGTAAATAGTCGTGAAACCGCGCCTGTTAAAATACGCATCAGTATATAAAAACCGGCGATGATAATCAGGGCGATTAATAGCTTGAGCCCAAAGCGGATCCACATGTCTGCGTCCATGACTTGTGCAAAAATCCGATCCACTTGAGCGACTGAATCCTGTACGTCTTTATTGGTAGCCATTCTCTCCATCCTTTCGACTTCTCTCTATTACGACAGTATACGTGATTTTAAATGACTTTCAACCAAAGAACCAATTTCGACGTTAGATTTTCACAAAAACCGGGAAAGGAAAATCATTACAGAATGCCTTCACTCTCACCATGACACCAGGATGCTGACACCAGGAGAAGAAAGGATGATCCAGATGAATTTCCGTTTTCATTCTCACGAAAAAAAGCCCTATTCTTTCTTTTTAGAATATACGGAACCATTCGCCAAGGAACGGCTGGCTGAACAGTTGCATGAACAAGTCAGTGCCATGAAAGAAAATCGTCCTGTCGTTCTTGTCTGTATCGGTTCCGACCGGTCGACCGGCGACTCACTTGGACCGCTTGTCGGGACCTTTTTAGAAAAAAACCGTCCTTCGAACATGCATGTCTACGGGACATTAGCCAAACCAGTTCATGCCTTGAATCTAGCGGAAACGATTCATTCGATTCAAACGACACATTACCGTCCGCTTGTCATCGCCATTGACGCCTGTCTCGGCCGTCTGTCCAGTGTCGGTCATGTCTTCTTCTCCGAAGGTCCGCTTGCTCCTGGTGCCGGTGTCCAAAAAGAATTACCGGCTGTCGGTGACTTTAATATTAAAGCGGTCGTGAACGTCAGCGGCTTCATGGAAATGATGATTCTTCAAAATACACGGCTCCACCTCGTTTATGAGTTGGCGGAACTCGTCGCCGACAGTTTTGCCTTGCTCGATACGAAGCTTGCGGCTGAAACGACACGTACGACCATCTCCTTCACACCACGCTCGATTTAAGGGCAACTTTTTTCCTTTCTTTTATCCTGCACCTGTCAAAAAAGGATCCATTCCAAGTCTGACACTGGAATGGATCCTTTGCTGTTACTCTTCTTCCGGTAAAAGCAGTTCGAGAATCCGATTCAAATCGGCCTCGTCCGTAAAATCAATTTCGAGTTTCCCGGCTTGTTTTGTGGTTTTGATCCGGACAGTCGCTCCGATTCGTTCCCGTAACGTTTCTTCGATGAAATCCAGCTCCGTTGACTGTTTGACGGCCGGACGGACTTGTTTTTTTTCACGTAACTCTTGTTCGAGACGACGGACATTCCAATTTTCACGCATAACACGTTCCGCCATCCGTTCGATTTTCAATGGATTTTTTAACGCCAACAAGGCCCGGGCATGACCCATCGATAACCGTTCTTCCATGACGGCTTGTTGGACCTCAACCGGTAACTGTAATAAACGGAGACTGTTCGTAATATGGGAACGACTTTTTCCGACACGGTTCGCAAGCTCTGCCTGTGTGATGTTAAATTCCTCTAACATCTCGGCATAGGCCATGGCTTCTTCAATTGCACTCAAATCCGCACGCTGAATGTTTTCAATCAGTGCCAGTTCCATGACACGGGTTTCGTTCGCTTCAATAATCAAGACCGGAACACGACTGAATCCAGCTTGTTTTGCTGCCTGATAACGACGCTCCCCGGCAATGATTTCGTAAAATCCTTCGCGCGGGCGGACGACAATCGGTTGAATCATTCCGTGCCGCGTCAAGGAATTGGCCAGTTCAGTCAGTGCCTTCTCATGGAACTGTTTGCGTGGCTGCCCCGGGTTCGGCCGGATGGCTCCAATCGGTATTTCATTCATACGTATCTCTCCTAAACGTAGCGGAAGGCACGACCGCTAGTTTACGGACGTGCCTTCACGATGCGGATCCGCACCTCGACATATTCTTCACAATCAACTTCTTCTTTTTCGACCGTCAAACCGGTCCGTTCAATCATATCGACAGAATCACGGATCGTATTTAAAGCGATCCGTGTATCCCGGGCAAAACTTTTGTGACGCTTTTTCGGAACTTTTGGGGTCAATAATCGTTCGACACGTTGTTCCGTCTCTTTGACATTCCATTCGCGTTCGATGATTTCAACCAAAACCTGAAGCTGTAAATCAGCTGCTTTTAACGGCAGGAGAGCCCGGGCATGGCGTTCCGTGATTTTCCGTTGTTTCAGGGCCTCCCGGACCGTTTCCGGTAACCGCAGCAAACGAAGCTTGTTCGCAATCGTTGACTGGCTCCGTCCGAGTCTGCGTGCCAGCACTTCCTGTGTGATTTCCTGCATGGCAAGCAACCGCGCGTACGCTTCCGCTTCTTCGATTGGTGTCAGTTCTTCACGTTGTAGATTTTCGATGAGTGCGAGGGCAGCCGTCGTCTCGTCTGTCATCTCTTTAATGATAGCGGGAATTGTCTCCCATCCGAGCGATTGAACTGCCCGAAAACGGCGTTCGCCGGCGATGATTTCATATCCTTCGCCTTGTTTTCGGACGACAATCGGTTGCAGTAAACCATGTTCTTCAATCGTGGTCGCTAGTTCGGTAATCCGTTCCCCGTCAAAGACGGTCCGCGGTTGGAACCGGTTGGCGACCAGTTCCGTTAACTTCAACTCACGGACAGTATCTTGTGGATCTAGCTCTAGGGAAACGGGTTGTCCTCCCTTACCGAGCAGTTTGGCAATTGCATTCTTCACGTTGGTGTACCTCGCCTTCATCAGTCATCGTTTCACGTGAAACGGTGTTTAACCCAGTGGATCTTTTGCCGGTGTCCCCGCTTTACGCGGATATTTCCCGGGTGTTAATCGTTTTTTATCGACAATTACGATATTACGCTCACTTTCTTCACCTGGCAATTGGAATTGGAAACTTTCCCGCAAATTTCCACCTAACACCTTCAAGGCTGTCGCGCCTTCTTCGAGTTCTTCACCGAGCTTCGCTGCTTTTAACGCAACGAATTGGCCGCCGACTCGGGCAAGCGGTAAACAGTATTCCGCAAGAACGGACATCCGGGCAACGGCACGCGCCGTCACGACATCAAAATGTTCCCGGAACTGTTTATTTTTCCCGAATTCTTCGGCACGTCCGTGGTGGAAAGCGACACCTTCGAGTCCAAGCTCTGTTGCGAGCATGTTCAGGAACCCGATTCGTTTGTTGAGTGAGTCAATAATCGTCACTTTCAGATGCGGGAACATGATTTTGATCGGCAGACTCGGGAAACCGGCGCCGGCACCGACATCACAAACAGTTTCGACTTTTGTAAAATCAAAATAGAATGCTGCCGTGATTGAATCATAAAAGTGTTTCAGGTAAACACCTTCCTCATCCGTGATGGCCGTCAAGTTCATTTTTTCGTTCCATTCGACAAGCAGTTCATAATACTTCCGGAACTGTTGCAATTGATGGTCCGATACTTCTAATCCTTGCTCCGCTAATGCGGTTACGAATTGCTGTTGGTTCATTCTCTTCACTCCGCAGTCAATGCGTATTGGCCTTGCTCGATATAAACAAGCAAAATCGAGATATCAGATGGATTGACCCCTGAAATCCGTGATGCTTGTCCGATCGAAAGCGGACGCACTTGGTTTAGTTTTTGTTTGGCTTCAATTGCGAGACCACTGATGACATCGTAATCGAGACGTTCCGGAATCCGTTTTTTCTCCATTCGCATCATCCGTTCGACTTGATCAAGCTGTTTGTCGATGTAACCGGCATATTTGACCTGGATTTCGACCTGCTCCGCTGCTTCCGCAGACAAAGCGACCGGCGGCGGTGTCATGTCGGCAATCATCGCATAGGTGATTTCCGGACGTTTCAGTAACGTGATAGCATGTAGTGCCTCTTTCAACGGCGAAACACCGATTTCCGTCAAGCGCTCGTTGACTTCACTCGTTGCTTTAATGACGACTTTTTCGAGTCGTTTCATTTCCCGTTGGATGTCTTCTTTTTTCTCAGCCAGTTTCGCATGGCGTGTCTCGTTGATCAATCCGAGATCGTATCCGATATCCGATAAACGCAAATCGGCATTGTCATGACGCAACAATAACCGGTATTCGGCACGTGACGTCAACAAACGGTACGGTTCGTTTGTTCCTTTTGTGACGAGATCATCGATCATGACACCGATATACCCTTGTGAACGGGACAGAATGAGCGGATCTCGTTCCTGGACTTTCAGAGCCGCGTTGATTCCGGCCATGATGCCTTGTCCGGCTGCTTCTTCGTAGCCGCTTGTACCGTTGATTTGTCCGGCTGTAAACAGTCCGGCGATCCGTTTTGTTTCCAATGTCGGCCAGAGCTGTGTCGGAACGACGGCATCGTATTCAATCGCATAACCGGGACGCATCATTTCTGATTTTTCAAGTCCTGGAATCGACCGTAAAATATCGTGTTGAACGTCTTCCGGCAGACTTGTTGACAGTCCTTGGACATAGACTTCTTCCGTGTCGCGGCCTTCCGGCTCAAGGAAAATCTGGTGACGCGGTTTATCACTGAAGCGGACGACCTTATCTTCGATCGACGGGCAATAACGGGGACCCGTTCCTTTAATCATTCCGGAGAACATCGGGGAGCGATGGAGATTCGCGTCGATCAATTGGTGCGTATATTCAGTCGTATACGTCAACCAGCACGGAATCTGTTCCGTAATCATCTGTGTTGTTTCATGACTGAACGGCAATGCGACAGCATCACCCGGTTGAATTTCCGTTTTTGAATAATCAATCGTTTTCCCGTCGATCCGGGGTGGTGTACCGGTTTTGAAACGGGCGAGCTCGAAACCGAGTTCTTCCAGGTGTTTAGACAAGTTGACTGACGGCATCTGGTTATTCGGACCGCTCTCATACGACAATTCACCGATGATGATTTTCCCGCGCATGAAAGTTCCGGTCGTGATGATGACCGCTTTTGCCCGGTACTCGGCTCCTGTATTCGTGACGACGCCGACACATGTATCGTCTTCGATGATTAATCGCTCGACGAGTGCTTGACGTAACAACAGATTCGGTTCATCTTCAAGTGCTTTTTTCATCCGGTTTTGGTATTCGAATTTATCCGCCTGTGCCCGAAGTGCACGAACTGCTGGACCTTTTGATGTGTTGAGCATTTTCATTTGAATGTACGTCGCGTCAATCGCCCGTGCCATTTCTCCGCCGAGGGCATCGATTTCGCGGACGACGATTCCTTTTGCCGGTCCGCCGATGGACGGATTACAATACATGAATCCGACCATGTCCGGATTCATCGTCAACATGACGGTTTTTGAACCCATACGGGCGGCTGCAAGAGATGCTTCAATCCCTGCATGACCGGCTCCGATGACGATAACATCGAATTCGCCTGCTTGATAAGCCATAACTGTGGTTCCTCCTTTTAAAAATCAACACCTGACAACGTTTATTTCCCTAAACAAAATTGTGAGAATAATTTATCGAGTAAACTGTCTTGCGCTGTGTCCCCGTTGATTTCACCGAGTGTATCCCACGCACGGCGTAAATCGATTTGGACCATATCGATCGGCATTGACGCTTCCGCCGCTCCGAGTGCATCTTCAATCATTTGACTTGCCTGTTTGATCAATTGAATATGACGGGCATTCGAGACGTATGTCATGTCCTGTCCTTCAACCCCTTGTTCAAAGAAGAGGGATGCAATCGCAGCTTCAAGATCCGTGACGCCCGCTTCTTCGAGCAGGGAGGTTGTCACGACGGGACGTCCGTCCGCCAGCTCACTGACACGCGTCAGATCGATTGCTTGTGTTAAGTCACTTTTATTGACGATGATGATTGCATTCATGCCCCGGATCGCTTCAAATAACAGGACGTCTTCTTCCGTCAATGCATCATTTCCGTTTAAGACGAGTAAAATCAAATCGGCGGAGTTTAAGGCTTGCCGCGATTTCTCGACACCCATCCGTTCAACGATATCTTCCGTCTCCCGGATGCCGGCCGTATCAATCAATTTCAGCGGCACACCGCGGACATTGACGTATTCTTCGATCGTATCCCGCGTCGTCCCGGCGATATCCGTGACGATTGCTTTTGCTTCTTGCACCAATGTGTTGAGCAAAGACGATTTTCCGACGTTCGGACGTCCGATAATGGCAGTCGACAAGCCTTCCCGGAGGATTTTCCCTTGTCGTGCCGTCGCCAGAAGTTCCGTTAGAATCCGGCGGACTTCGCCTGCATCTTTCTGGACGATTTGTTGCGTCATTTCTTCCGCATCGTATTCCGGATAATCGATGTTGACTTCAATCGAAGCAATCGTCTGCAACAATTGTTCGCGTAAATCCTGGACCAGTTTTGATAACCGTCCTTCGATTTGACCGACTGCGACCGTCATCGCCCGGTCTGTTTTCGCACGAATCAAATCCATGACGGCTTCTGCCTGGGACAAATCAATTCGTCCGTTTAAAAAGGCCCGTTTCGTGAATTCACCCGGTTCTGCGAGACGAACGTCCGGCTGTTCGAGAATCAGTTCGAGCACGCGATTGACGGCAACGATTCCGCCGTGACAATTCAGTTCGACGACATCTTCCCGCGTAAACGTTTTTGGTGCCCGCATGACACTAACCATGACTTCATCGACGACTTGTTCTGTCGTCTGTTCAACCAATTTTCCATAATGAATCGTATGTGTCGGGACGTCAGTCAACCGGTTGGCGCCGCGATAGACGCGATCGGCCGTTTCGACTGCTTTTGGACCGGATAAACGGACAATTGCGATTGCGCCTTCACCCATCGGTGTTGAAATGGCGGCTATCGTATCAAATTCCATCATCAGTTGTTCACACCTCGTTTTCTGCAATCTTTTCTTACAATCTTTTCTATAGTGAATGTTCAGGAATATATAAATGGGTATAACGTGACAACTATACACGAAATAGCGCAAAAGAAAAAGAGCGACACTCTGTAAAACGGAGTATCGCTCTCACTTATTGTTAACGCTTCTTTTTCGGTTTTTTCGGAGCAGGCGTTGCATTTGCTGCTTCCTGTTCACGTTTTGAAGCAATCGTTGCTTCCGTCTGCGCTTTGATTTTCTCACGCATTGGCTTCATGATGGCAATCGTCACGATGATCGAGAAGATGTAACCGACAACCCAGTACAGTGACAGGGCAGATGGTAACGTCACACCCATGACGAAGATCATGATCGGGAAGACATATAACATGATTTTCATCTGTGGATTGTCATCTTGTCCCGCCATCGAGAGTTTTTGCTGCAGATACGTAAAGATAGCAGACAGGATCGGTAAGATGAAGTACGGATCCGGTTTTCCAAGATCGAACCAGAGGAACGTATGTTGGAAAATCGCCGGTGTATAGATGATTGCGTTGTAGAAGGCAATCAAAATCGGCATTTGAATCAAGATCGGTAAACAGCCGGCAAGCGGATTGACATTGTGCTCTTGGTACAGCTTCATCATTTCCTGTTGCAGTTTTTGCTGTGTTTCCTGATCTTTCGAACTGTATTTTTCACGTAACTTGACCATTTCCGGTTGAATGACCTGCATTCCACCCATGCTCTTCGTTTGTTTGATCATCAACGGCAAGATGACGAGACGAACAAGTAACGTCGTAACGATGATTCCGATTCCGTAATCTCCATTAAAGAAATGCGAGATCTCACGAATGAGCCAAGCCATCGGCCAAACAAAATAATGTTTCCAGAAACCTTCTGTGTCACCAGTAATCGGTTCACCTGTTCCGTATGTTCCAGGTGTACAACCGGATAGAACGACCGCGAGTACGGACATCAATCCGAGAGTCAGCCAAATCTTAGTTCTCTTGTTCATAATTCCTCCTAGTAATGTTTACACGTGGTCGGTCCTCGAAGTTCTATCTATATATAGAAGCAGGCGAGTGGCCGCTACAAATCAACAGGATATACTACACGTTTATTTTACCTGTCGCTTCCAGACACCGGATCGTTTAAAGACATGGCGTAAACTGTCAGCAACTTCTTGAGCAGTCATCTTCGCAGCCGGATTGCGTGCGATGATCACAAAATCATAATTCGGGGCAAGCGAGGCTTCATGAAGCTGACACGCTTCACGAACATAACGTTTGACTTGGTTGCGAACTACGGCATTCCCGATTTTCTTACTCACCGATAAACCAATCCGAAAGTGAGTTTGCTGCTCTTTCTTTAGTGCATATACGACAAATTGTCGATTTGCGACAGAGGCTCCTCGAGTAAACACCGCTTGGAACTCCTTGTCTTTCTTGACGCGGTATTCCTTCTTCACCTTGATCACACTCCATCCTGTCATCACGAAATTCGTCGTCTTTCATCATATCATAGAATAAACCTGCTCTGCGAGAGTGGTCTTGTGACAAAAGCACGAACATCCTTCAAAACTACAAAAAAAAGATCACCTCAGGCAGCGCCAGAAGTGATCTCCTCATTGCTCGATTATACAGTCAAGGCTTTGCGGCCTTTAAGACGGCGAGCAGCCAAGATCCGGCGGCCACTCTTCGTTGCCATGCGCGCACGGAATCCGTGAACTTTTTTGCGCTTACGGTTGTTTGGGTTGAAAGTTGGTTTCATTAGTCTGCACCTCCTTTAAAAATTACTCTATAAAAATCATCGTTTTCTACTTTAAGGCAGTCTTGTACATTATATAAAGCAAAAGTGACCTTGTCAATGAAAGTTCATAAGAATTATCACAAGCATTTTCAGTAACAATTAACCGAATTCGTGAAAATAGGATTCCCCAGTCGGTTTCATATCATACGATACAATCGCTTAATCGGATGGAATGGAAAACGGGTCAAACAATCCCTTTTTCAAACTATCCACAGACTTATCCACATTATCCACACTTTCCGTGGATAACTCATCACTTTGTCTACAATAGTATTTTTTAAAATTAACGTCAAGGTTTGTTTTTAGAATTTTTGACGCTGCTTTTTTTCATTTTGTGCATAACTATTTTTGAACGCTTCCTCTTTCGAAAAGTTATACACATCTTATCCACAGTTTATCCACACTGTCCACAGCCTGTGGGTAACTGCCTGTGCATATGTGGATTTACTTGTGGATAAATCGTTCTAACCATTGCCAGACCTCATTTCATTTGATACACTAATTGTGCATAACAAGAACGTAAGACAAATTGATTCTTCAAGTTATACACAACCTGTGGATAACTTTATACACAGAATTCAACCCCTGTGGATAACGTTATCCACAGTTTTTATGTTCTGGGGATAAGTCGTGTTCCTTCATTAACTTTGTCCTGTGCATAAACCTGTGTATAGTTTTTTATATCATGATAGAAAAAGGGGGGTATTTATGAAAAACGCTGCCGAACTTTGGCACAATGTATTATCTGTAATCGAGGAAGAACAACGTACCCCAAAAGCGAGTTACGACATGTGGTTGAAGTCGACTGAGGGTGTCACGCTCAACGGCACGACCTTGATCGTCTCGGCGCCCGCAGCATTTACTGTCACGTGGTTGGAACGTCAGTACTTATCTCTATTAGAAGATACCGTCGAAGAAGTCACGGGAAGCCGGCTGGATATTCAGTTCATTGAGGAAGGTCAAGCAAAACATATGCTTGATCGTCAAAATGAGGAAGTAGAAGTGATGGAAGTTGCTCCTGCGAAGACAAAAGCGCAAAAGACGCCTAAATCGTCCGATGAGCTGGTGATGAGCGAACTCGGACAGTTAAACGAAAAGTATACATTCGATACGTTTGTCATCGGATCGGGGAATCGTTTTGCTCATGCCGCTTCTTTAGCAGTAGCAGAGGCACCCGCCAAAGCCTACAATCCGCTTTTCATCTACGGCGGCGTCGGTCTTGGCAAAACACACTTGATGCATGCGATTGGTCAATATGTCCAGGATCAAAAACTGGGAACAAAAATCGCGTACGTTTCCTCTGAACAGTTCACGAACGACTTCATCAATTCGATTCGGGATAACAAAACAGTTCAATTCCGCAATAAATACCGGAACATCGATGTACTATTAATAGATGATATTCAGTTCCTCGCCGGAAAAGAACAAACGCAGGAAGAGTTTTTCCACACATTTAATGCCCTGCATAACGATCAGAAACAAATCATCATCTCCAGTGACCGTCCACCAAAAGAAATTCCGACGCTTGAAGATCGCTTGCGTTCCCGTTTCGAGTGGGGCTTGATTACAGACATCACGCCACCGGATCTCGAAACCCGGATTGCGATTCTTCGGAAAAAAGCGAATGCCGAACAACTGGACGTTTCCAATGAAGTCATGCTTTATATTGCAAGCCAGATTGATACGAACATCCGGGAACTTGAAGGCGCGTTAACCCGCGTCATTGCTTACGCTAACCTGGTTGGACGGACGATTGATCCGAATGTCGCAGCTGAAGCCCTGCATAATATCATGCCTGCAAGTGAACCGCGGAAAGTCACGATTCGGGATATCCAGGAATCGGTCAGTAAACACTTTAATCTGCCGTTTGACGATTTAAAAGCTAAAAAACGGACGAAGTCAATTGCTTTTCCCCGTCAAATTGCCATGTATCTGTCGCGGGAGATGACAGAAAGCTCGTTACCGAAGATTGGTGAGGAGTTTGGGGGACGTGATCACACGACCGTCATTCATGCACATGAAAAAATCAGTACGCTCGTCAAATCGGATGGAGAAACGGGAAAAGTCATCGAACAAATCAAGCATGAATTGAAACATTCGTAAAACCTGTGGATAAGCTGTGGATAAAACAGCCTAGTTATCCACAAGTTATCCACACGCGTTTTGGCTCTATACCAAGTTATCCACCGACTTATCCACACTATCCACAGCCCCTAATACTATTATTAAAAAAATATATTATTATGTTATGATGATGTAACGCCCATTTTGAGAGGAGCTTAACGACAATATGCATATTACAATTCAACGGGATACTTTAATCCAAGCAATTCAAGATGTAGCAAAAGCTGTTTCATCCCGGACAACGATTCCGATCTTAACGGGTATCAAACTCGAAGCCCATGGAGACGGGATGACGCTGACAGGAAGCGATACGGAAATCTCGATTGAACGGACGATCTACGCGGAAGAGAACGGAACATCCTACGTGACGGTCCATCGTGCAGGCAGTGTGGTCTTAAACGCCCGCTTCTTCGGCGATATCGTGAAAAAGTTACCCACAGATGAAGTCATCCTTGAAGTATCACCAAACTTCATGACACGGATCCAATCGGGTACGGCAGAGTTCCACCTGAATGGACTTGATCCGGATGAATTTCCGCGTTTACCGCAAGTCGACGGCGGACAGCAGTTCCGTTTACCGGCTGATCTGTTACGGTCAATGATCCGTCAAACGAGTTTTGCCGTTGCTGTACAGGAAACACGTCCTGTATTGACGGGTGTTAACTTCTCGGCGGATAAAGACATCCTGACATGCGTCTCGACGGACAGTCACCGACTGGCCTTACGACGGGCACAGTTTGAAACGGATAACGAGATTTCGTTCCAAAACGTCATCGTCCCAGGAAAAAGCTTAAACGAATTATCCAAATTACTTAGTGATGGTCACGTCGACATCACGATTACGAATCAACAGATCCTGTTTAAGATGAAACATGTCTTATTCTTCTCACGTCTGCTTGACGGCAACTACCCGGACACATCCCGTTTGATTCCGGAAGAGTACCGCACGGCAGTCCGTATGAATGCGAAGGAATTACTTCAAGCAATCGACCGTGCGTCACTGCTTGCACGTGAAGACCGCAATAACGTCATCAAGTTTGCAGCAGAAGGAACGACGGCAGTCGAAATTTCTTCCCACTCACCGGAAGTCGGTAAAGTGTCGGAACAAGTCAGCATCTTATCGCTTGAAGGAGAAGAGTTAAAAATCTCGTTCAACTCAAAATACATGATGGATGCGTTAAAGGCACTCGATGCAACAGATATCGAAATCCAGTTCACCGGTTCGATCCGCCCGTTCATCCTGCACCCGGTTGACCAAGACAACGTCTTACAGCTGATCCTTCCAGTCCGGACAGCATGATTTATACCCAAGGAACCGTTTATGTTCCTTGGGCTTTTTTTGAAATCCGCATATACGTTCGTTCATTTTGCCAAATCGTAAGTTTTTTAGTACAATAAAGAGTACGTCATTTATAATATGTAGGTAGGAGGAGTCAAACCATGAATCAAATCAAGATTTCAACAGAATATGTCACATTAGGTCAGTTCCTGAAACTTTCTGATATCATCTCGAGCGGTGGACAAGCTAAACCATTTCTCGCCGAGGTACCCATTCTTGTCAACGGTGAAGTCGATCAGCGACGCGGTCGTAAATTACGGGATGGAGATGTGATTGACGTAGAAGATTACGGTCAGTTCATCATTAAGAACGAGGGAAACTAACGTGCGACTAGATTCGGTCCGACTCAGTCACTACCGCAACTATGAGTCGTTGGAATTATCTTTTTCCGAAAAGACGAATGTGCTGATTGGAGAGAATGCACAAGGGAAGACAAACCTCCTTGAAGCCATTTACGTTCTGGCTCTTGCGAAGTCCCACCGGACGACGCATGACAAAGAATTGATCCAGTGGGATGCCGAGACAGCCCGTGTCGAAGGACGGATTCACAAGAGAAGAGGATCACATTCGCAGGAAATCGCGATTTCAAGCCGTGGTAAAAAAGCGAAGCTAAATCATCTCGAACAGCGCCGGCTCAGTGATTATGTTGGTGCGTTGAATATCGTGCTGTTTGCACCGGAAGACTTACACATCGTCAAAGGCAGTCCTCAAATCAGACGTCGTTTTTTGGATATGGAAATTGGTCAGGTCAGCCCGGTCTATCTACATGAATTAAGTCAGTATTTAAAAGTCCTCAAACAACGGAATGCATTGCTTAAGCAGTTATCGATGAAAGGTGGGGACGAGACGTTCCTCGATGTCTTGACGGAGCAGATGATTACGCTTGCCGTTAAAATCGTTCAGCGCCGTCATCACTTCATTGCCCAGCTCGAAAAGTGGGCACGTCCGATTCATGAAGGAATCAGTCGCGGACAGGAACAGCTCGTCCTTATTTACCGTTCGGATACATTCAGCAATGATTTGCTCGATGTTGAAGGAATGACTGCTTCTTACATGCAGAAGTTTGGTAAAATGAAGACAAACGAAATCCGAAGAGGTGTGACGTTGTTCGGTCCGCACCGGGATGACTTCGAAATGGAAGTCAACGGTCGGAATGTCCAGACTTATGGTTCACAAGGACAGCAACGAACGGCAGCACTCTCTTTGAAATTAGCAGAGATTGAATTGATTCATGAAGAAGTGGGGGAATATCCATTGCTACTTCTAGACGATGTCTTATCCGAGCTCGATGATCATCGTCAAACCCATTTGCTCGATACGATGCAACAAAAGGTGCAGACCATTCTGACGACAACGAGTGTCGATGGAATCGCACATGAAACGATCAAACAGGCGAAGTTGTTCCACGTGAAACAGGGGGCCGTCATTTTGGAAGAGACATCATACAAAGAAATAGTAGGTGAGAAAACCGATGAGTAATCATGAAGATATGGAATTAGAACAAGGGTACGGTGCCGATCAAATTCAGGTGCTTGAAGGTCTAGAAGCCGTTCGGAAACGTCCGGGTATGTATATCGGATCGACTGCATCGAAGGGGCTTCACCATTTGGTGTGGGAAATCGTCGATAACTCGATCGATGAAGCACTTGCAGGATATTGCGATACGATCAAAGTCACGATTGAACCGGGTAACTCGATTCTGGTCGAAGATAACGGACGGGGAATCCCGGTCGATATCCAAGAGAAGATGGGACGTCCAGCAGTTGAGGTCATCTTGACCGTACTTCATGCCGGCGGTAAATTCGGCGGCGGCGGATACAAAGTATCCGGTGGACTTCACGGAGTCGGGGCATCTGTCGTTAACGCCCTGTCGACGAAACTTGAAGTATTCGTCAAACGGAATGAAAAGTTGTATTACCAAGCGTATCACCGCGGTGTACCTGCTGCCGATTTAGAAATTATCGGCACGTCAGAAGAAACCGGGACGATGATCCGTTTCTTCCCAGATGATGAAATCTTCCAGGAAACTCTTGAATACGATTATGATCTGCTGGCGACACGTCTTCGTGAGCTCGCATTTTTAAATAAGGGACTGACGATCGAAATTACGGATGATCGTGCGGATGAACCGATTACGCGCAGCTTCCATTACGAAGGCGGAATTAAGTCTTACGTCGAGCATTTAAACCGTTCGAAAGAAGTCGTCCATGAAGAACCCGTTTATGTACACGGGAACCGCGACGGGATTGAAGTCGAAGTCGCGTTGCAATATAACGATGGTTTTGCAGCCAACATCTATTCGTTCACGAACAATATCCCGACCCATGAGGGCGGAACACACGAAACCGGTTTTAAGACGGCTTTGACACGTGTCATCAATGACTACGCGAAAAAATTCGGTCTGATGAAAGAAGCCGACGGTACGTTGTCCGGGGAAGATGTGCGTGAAGGGATGACGGCAATCGTCTCGATCAAACACCCGAATCCACAGTTCGAAGGACAGACGAAAACGAAACTTGGGAACTCGGATGCACGAACGGCAACGGATACGTTGTTCTCGTCTGCGTTTGAACAGTTCATGATGGAGAATCCGACAAGTGCCCGTGCAATCGTCGAAAAAGGAATGATGGCGTCCCGTGCCCGGATGGCTGCGAAACGTGCCCGTGAATTAACACGACGCAAAGGAGTCCTTGAAGTCAGTTCACTTCCAGGAAAGCTTGCCGACTGTTCATCACGTGATGCGACGATTTCCGAAATCTACATCGTTGAGGGTGACTCGGCGGGTGGTTCAGCGAAATCTGGACGTGATCGTCATTTCCAAGCCATCTTACCGATCCGAGGTAAGATTTTGAACGTCGAAAAAGCACGCCTTGATAAGATTCTCGGCAGTAACGAAATCCGGACGATCATTACGGCGCTCGGAACGAGTATCGGTTCTGAATTCAACATCGAGAAAGCCCGGTATCATAAAGTCATCATCATGACCGATGCCGACGTCGATGGTGCCCACATCCGGACACTGTTATTGACATTCTTCTATCGTTACATGCGTCCGCTGGTCGAGCACGGTTACGTCTATATTGCCCAGCCGCCGCTTTACGGAATCAAGCAAGGAAAAAACATCACGTACGTCCACAACGAGCGTGAGTTGAACGAAGCACTGGCAGCACTTCCGGAAAACGCACGATACGACATTCAGCGTTATAAAGGTCTCGGTGAGATGGATCCGGAGCAACTGTGGGAAACCACGATGGATCCGAGTGGTCGTCAAATGCTGCGTGTCGAATTACAGGACGCGATCGAAGCAGATGAGGTCTTTGACATTTTGATGGGAGACCAGGTAGAACCACGTCGTGACTTTATCCAGTCGCACGCCCACTATGTGAAGAACTTGGATATTTAACGTTGAATAGAGAGGGTGGCCATACGAATGTCCGATCAACAAGGAATCATTAAAGATATCAACATCAGTCAAGAAATGCGTACATCCTTCATGGATTATGCGATGAGCGTTATCGTCGCACGTGCTTTACCGGATGTCCGTGACGGTTTAAAACCGGGTCATCGTCGTATTTTATATGCGATGAATGACCTCGGGATCCGCGCGGATAAACCGCACAAGAAGTCTGCCCGTATCGTCGGTGAAGTTATCGGTAAGTATCACCCGCACGGTGATTCTGCTGTTTACGACACGATGGTTCGTATGGCACAGGACTTCAGCTACCGGTATGAGCTCGTCGACGGTCACGGAAACTTCGGTTCGGTCGACGGCGACTCCGCTGCAGCCATGCGATATACGGAAGCCCGTATGTCAAAAATCGCGATGGAAATCATTCGCGATATCAATAAAAATACCGTCAATTTCAAAGATAACTACGATGGATCGGAACGGGAACCAGAAGTGTTACCATCCCGCTTCCCAAACTTACTTGTCAACGGTTCGAGCGGGATTGCGGTCGGGATGGCGACGAACATTCCGCCTCACCAACTCGGTGAAGTCATCGATGGTGTCCTTGCCTTGTCGCATAATCCGGACATCACGATTTCCGAACTGATGCAGCATATTCCAGGACCAGATTTCCCGACAGCCGGTGAGATCTTGGGACGCAGCGGAATCCGACGTGCTTATGAAACCGGACGCGGATCGATCATCGTTCGGGCAAAAGCCGAAATCGAGCAGACGAAAAAAGATCGTGAACGGATCATCGTGACGGAGTTGCCGTACCAGGTCAACAAAGCCCGTCTCGTTGAAAAGATTGCCGATCTCGTCCGTGAGAAGAAAATCGAAGGTATCACTGATTTACGTGATGAATCCGATCGCCGCGGTATGCGTATCGTCATGGAGATTCGCCGTGATGCCAACGCGAGTGTCATTCTTAACAACCTCTATAAACAAACGTCGATGCAGACGACATTTGGTGTGAACATGCTGGCAATCGTCAGTGGCCGTCCGCGTACATTGACGCTGAAAGAAATGTTGTATCATTATCTCGAGCACCAAAAAGAAATCGTCCGTCGCCGGACGCAGTTTGATCTCGAGAAAGCAGAAGCACGGGAACATCTCTTAGCTGGTTTACGGATTGCCCTTGATCATCTCGATGAAGTCATCAAGATCATCCGTGCCAATCGGACTGCGGATGCTGCCCGGGAACAGTTGATGGACCGGTTTGCCTTATCCGAGAAACAATCACAGGCGATTCTTGATATGCGCCTGCAGCGGTTAACGGGACTTGAACGTGAGAAAATCGATGCCGAGTACGATGAGATCATGGAATTGATTACAGAACTCAAACGAATCCTTGAAAGTGACGAAGTCTTGCTCGAATTGATCCGGACAGAACTTGAAGAGGTGAAAGAACGCTTCAATGACCAGCGCCGGACCGAAATTCGGATGGACCACATCGAATTTGAAGATGAAGATTTGATTCCGGAAAAAGATATCATCATTACGTTGACAAGCAGCGGCTACATTAAACGTCTTACGACGGATTCGTACCGTGCTCAACGACGTGGTGGACGTGGTGTCCAAGGAATCGGTACAAACGACGCGGATTATGTAACACGTCTCTTGTCATGTTCGACGCATGATACGATTCTGTTCTTTACGAACCGCGGAAAAGTCTACCGGATTCGCGGCTATGAAGTGCCGGAGATGAGCCGGACGTCAAAAGGTGTTCCGATCATCAACTTGATTCAAATCGAGCGTGATGAGAAGGTCGAGACGATGATTCCGGTCAACTTTAAACGTTACCTCGAAGAACAAGAGGCTGCGGAAGCAACCGAAAACATCATTGATGTCGAAGTCACTGCAGAAGATGCACCGGATGGTCTTGAAGAACCGGAGGAAGCGCTTGATGCAGAAGAAGTGATGCAGGATGAACAGAAATCGTTGATCTTCATGACGCGTAAAGGTCGTGTCAAACGTTCACCGTTATCTGCTTATGCCCGAATCAACAAAAATGGATTGATTGCGATTCGTCTGTTTGAAGATGATGAATTGACATCTGTCCGTCTTGCTTCGACAGAAGATGAAGTCTTTACTGTCTCAAATACCGGAAAAGCGATCCGCTTCCCGATTACGAACGTGCGCTCGATGGGCCGTGGTGCCCGCGGTGTCAAAGCGATGAACTTATCGGCAGACGCAATCGTCATCGGAATGGAACTTGCCCGTGATGAACAGGATGTACTCGTCATTACGGAAAAAGGTTTCGGTAAACGAACGCCAATGACAGAGTTCCGGACACAATCACGTGGTGGTAAAGGATTGATTGCCAGCAAAGTGACGGACCGGGTCGGACAAATCGTGGCACTCCGGATTGTGGATGTCGATGATGACATCATGATCATGACGGAAAGCGGCATCGTCATTCGAACGGATTCACAAAATATCTCGAGTGTCGGACGTAATGCACAAGGGGTTAAAGTGATTCGAATCGAAGAAGGCGACCGTGTTGCGACAGTTGCGAAACTGAAAAAAGAAGATGCTGTCGAGGAAGAGGGTACTGTACTGGAAGAAGGCGAAACGGGTTCGGAAGAACAGACGGTTTCCACTTCTGAAATGAACAGTGAATCTGAGCAGACAGAAGAATAAACGAAGCAGAACGACATACAGCAGAGTGGGGACAACTTGTCTTTACTCTGCTATTTTTCTAAAAATCACTTAGGGAAAGGGACGAGACAACGATGCGTGTGGCAAGTGAGCGACTTATTCTTGGTGACCGGATAACCGAGTCTTTGTTTTTACATACAGATATTCCAATCGTCGAGGCAGGCAAAAAAATCGGGGCAGATGAGTTAAGACGAATCAAACGGTTTTTGATTAAAGAGGTGGACATCGAGGATCGGCCTGAAGGTATGAGCGAAGCTTCGATGATGGATCAAGAACTGGACGACATGACAGAAGACAGTGTATTTGATTCATTGATCGAGACTTATAATCAGGTGTTCACTTCCTGGGAGCAGGGATTGGTTCCAAATGTATACGATGCATTGAGATGGGTGAAGGAATCAATGCCGGAGACGATGCGTCGTGACGACATCTTACCGTATTTCCTAGAGCGCGGAACAGAAGCTTATACGGTTCGACATGCGATTTACCGGGGGGCAATTGCGCAACTGCTCGCAGAGGCAGCGGGAAAAGAGCGCAAGATGATTCACGATTTATGGGTCGCGTCCTATTTTGCCGATTGTGGATTAGCGCGCATCATGGAATGGCGTCACACAAAGCGGTATGAAGCGATGCAACAAGAAATCTTTCACCGTCATCCTGCGATGGCGTTCCAAGCCTTACAAAAAGAGAACATCATCTCCGATACAGTGAAACGGTTGATCGTTCAACATCATGAGCGGCTGGACGGTTCCGGATATCCTTTGAAAGTTAAAGGGGATAAAATCATGGATCATACGAGACTGTTCATCGTAGCGGATGTCTTTGCAGCCATGACCAGTTGGCGCCCGTATCGTGAAGCTTATAAGGTCTATGATGCGTACTGTCATTTAAAAGCGCGGCCTATGCAGTACGATTCGAAGTATGTCATGCTTCTTGGACAGTTGCTCTTACCGATTGAACCAGGTGACCGTGTCTTGATGAGTAATGGAAAGATTGCAACAGTCCTTCGAAAAAACAATGTATTTGACCGCCCGGTGATTGCGTATGAAGAACATAACCGGCGTATTGTTAAAGATTTGATGGATGACCGGCAGCTGAACATCATTCAGCTCATGGATTAAAGATCTGTGTCATCTGCATTATATATAGAAGGAACACTCTCTTTTTCGTCATAAATCTGATGAAAAAAAGAGTTTTTCTTTTTTTTATAAAAAACACTTGTACAATAATAAATCCCATGGTATATTATTTCTTGTCCTTAAGAGGACGAGCGCACTGCACGAAACAAGAAAAAAACTTCTTTTAAAAAGTTGTTGACTTATTGTTTCAGACTTGGTATTCTAATTGAGTCGCCAAAACAGGCGCGGACGAACTTTGAAAACTGAACGATGAGGCAAAAAACGTATCTTCGGATACAAACAATGAATGAAGCGCAAGCTTCGTCAACGTGACATCTAGTCACAAAAACGAGCAAGTCAAACACTTTATGGAGA
>Ga0308158_10000110_pt1 | contig 194978 bp, 178 predicted proteins | sample PhyBR2_FD_201038 | JGI IMG/M metagenome (GOLD analysis project Ga0308158, IMG submission 201038) | Phyllosphere microbial communities from UC Gill Tract Community Farm, Albany, California, United States - DLSLB.R2 | ecosystem: Host-associated > Plants > Phyllosphere > Unclassified | place...
GTCCGACCAAATTCGACATCAAAGGACAGTTACCGCATACCCGACACCTGAGTGGCATCCGCTCCGAAGAAATTCAGGGCAGTGGCTACAACCAGCTCCGCTTTGATGACACCACAGGGCAGATCAGTAGCCAGCTCCACAGCAGCCATGGTGCAACCCAGCTTAATCTGGGCAATCTGAGCCACCCCAAGGAACAACTGGAAAGCGAAGGCCGAGGCGAAGGCTTTGAACTACGCACCGACCAGTGGGGAGCCGTACGGGCAGGTGAAGGGTTACACCTCAGCACCCACAAGCAAGAACAGGCACAGGGCCAGCACCTAGATGCGAAAGAGGCCAGCCAGCAGCTTGAAAGTAGCCTGAACAATGCCAAAGCCTTAAGTGAAGTGGCCAAAAATCAGCTGACCGATCCGCTTGAAGTACTGGACAACCTCAAACAGTTCTTAGAACAAATTGAACAACAAGACCAGAACAAGGCTGCCGCGTTTAAGCAAGCACTGATGATCTTAAGTGCACCTAGCAGCATCGCCATGAGCAGCAACCAAGACATCCACCTGAGTGCAGACGGGCAACTGAGCCAGCACGCAGGAGACAGCCTGAACTTCAGCACGCAAAAAAGTCTGATTGCACACGCCAGTGACAAGATTAGTTTATTTGCAGCCCAGCAAGGTGCCCGCCTGTATGCTGGCAAGGGCAAGATCGAGTTACAAGCACAAGGAGATGGGGCGGATCTGATTGCACGGAAGGATATTCAGATTATTTCTACGGAGGATGTAATTAATATATCTGCTCCAAAACGGATTTTGATTACTGCTGAAACTTCTCAGATTGAAATTAATGAGCAAGGCATCATTCTTAGAACAGGTGGTAAAGCAGAATTTAAAGCGGGGCAGCATGTGTTTGTAGGTGGACAGAAAGTTTCACTAGATTTACCTCAATTGAATAAATTAGAAATTGCTCAATCGCCATATTCTGCGCAATATCAGTTATTCAAAACCGATGGTAGAAACTTTCAAGGCTATAAGTATTTTATTGAAGATTCAAACGATAATTTAATAAAGCAAGGAGTTACAGATAATCAGGGTTTTACAGAGCAAGTAGTCACAGAGTACAGTGAGAAAATTATTGGTTATAAGTCTGTGATGCGGGAAAGTGAGCGAATTACCGAAAATTGGGAGGCAAAGCTGGAACAAGCAGTTAATAAAGTTACCAAGGGAGAAAAATAACGATGCTTCCTGTCATTATTGGAATAATTGAGTTAGCGGGATATGCCGCAACAGCTTATGAGTTATATCGTACAGCGACAAATGCTTATGGTGAGGTTAAAAACTATCAAGACAATATAAAAAAAGCAAAAGATGAAATTAAAAAAATCATGCAAAATCTTGATAAAGAAATTACTGATAAGATTGATCGACAGCGAGAGAAAGTGCTATTAACTACTTTGACTTCAGGGGATAAACAGACGAATACGACAAAGTCTGCATCTGGAAGACCACAGGTCAAAAGTAATTTAATTACTGCAGCGATAAAGCAAAAAATCCCTTTTAGGCCAATTATTAGTCAAATTTGCGAAAAAGCAGATCATTTGCCAATGATTCAGCTGAGAAAACAAAAGGGTAAAAAATTAAAAGATGTTATTCCTAAAAGTAAAGTTGATATTGTAGCGAAGCTATTGAAGATGACGGCTCAAGAGTTAGCAGGAGCAAATGTCGATGAATATATTATTGTTAGATTAAAGCAACTTGCCGTAAACTTTATGTTTGAATTTATGGATGAGCTTTTAAAATGGCGTAGCCCTTTAAAAGCAGAAGTATGTTTTGGTTACGATTTAAAAACTAAAAAATATTTAGCTCCCCAGTTAGTTAGTCAGACACGTATTAAAAGAGTTGGGTCTGAACTGAATCCATTTTGGCCAATGCCCTATAAAGGTAAAGGGACAATTGGTGCAGATATCATAATTCCAGAATATCGTGGTGAACCATTAACGTTGACTAATATTTTTGCATTGGTTGAGATCAAGTTTCAGAATGATCGGATTGATAAAGCACAGTTTGATAATTATAATGACTTGAAAAAACAGTGCGCTAATCTTAAGCATGCGAGTAAGATTACAGCAAGTGAAGGGTTTAAATTATCATTATTTCGCTATCCGGAAGATGTTTCACCTAGCGAAGCTAAAGAATCGAAGCCAGTCACAACAAATAAAAAGCGTAAAACGAATTAAGGAATATTAAATGAGTACGTCAGAAACTTTTTTAAATAATGAAGAAATTCTTGAGTTAGTACGGGATATTCCGAACGATACATCGATTATTTATGGTGAGGAAGATCAGGAATTTGGTATTTGCCCTTATATTACTTTTTATATTTATCACCATGAAGATGAAGTAGAAGTAGTTGCTAATAAAATTATCGATATATATGAAGAATTCGAAAATGAAATTATTGATAAACCATTTAGACTCAGATATCGACATAAAACAAGTATATGGAAAAAGGCAGAAAAATGGCAACGTACGCGTCAAGAAATGATAGATGAAATGCATGAGAGCTATAAAAAGTATTTTGTTTATTTTATTGCCGCAACAACGGGAGACTCTGATACGCAAAGTGCACGTTGGGCTTTACAAAGCAATATTCGTGATAATGGTTCAAGATACTCTAGTCTGAAACTAAGCTTTGGTGACAAGTGGTTTCGAGAAAATAAAAATAGATGGTATACGTTTGTTAAAGAATGCTTGATAAAACTTAATCCGATTCAGGCGTATAGTGGTTATGAAATTGGTAATACAGCTCAATTCCCAATGGTATCACCAGAGTTTGAAACAACAGAACGGATTTTTAGTGATTATTTTTATGGATTAGATATTGATCATCCGAGTAATATGAGTTTTTCACATGACGACGCTGATGATTTGATTTATGCCCCCTCTTTAGCTGCTGGCATACGAACACCGACGTGGTGTTTTTTACTTTCACCTTACTGGATAGATCAATTAGGGTTAAGCGAAGAGCAAATACGTTTAAAGCTGAATGATCCTCGAATTGAGATTACTAAATTATCAGACCCAACACACTCTGAAAAATTTAGTTTATGGATACGCCTTGGAGAGTTGTCACTTTATCCAGTCGAAGAAGGAGTACCAGATTTATTGGTGATGGCGAATGAGCTGATCAAGCCAATCCGATGTAACGAACTAAAATTAACGACTTTAGATGCTTGGGAAGATGATCCAAACCCAAGATTTGATATAGAGAACTCTCCAAAATGGATTGCACGTTTTGATGTAGATAGTCATTGGCCAGAAGGAAAACGAGTTAAAAAAACTCAAACAGGAGTATTAGATAACAATACAATAAAGGTTTTAGGTGGTGAAACTTGCCCACAAACAGGTGAGTGGTATAGTCCTGCAAACAATATGGAAAAACGTTATTTCGAACAGGGTGAGATAATGCCTCAAATTGAAAATAATAGTTGGGGAGAAACCATTTGGTATTTAGAGGTGACGAATAAGCAATGATTAGGTAATTTAAAGTTAAAATAAGGCCTTAGATTGCTTTAAGGTCATCTTAATAATGTTTAAAATATTACTAGGCAATAAGCTCAATGCAACATTGCCATTTTGTTTAGGATGAACGAACGCTTTTAAAAATTATCAATTTTCACTGCTGAAGATAAGTATTTGCATAATTTGATAAGTTTTTTCGCTTTAATGTCTGACTGATATTTTGGCTCGCTAACATCAGCTTTTCTAGATTGATCCCTGTTTCGTATCCAATTTGAGACAGTAAATAATACAAATCCTCAGTTGCAACATTCCCTGATGCACCTTTGGCATATGGACAACCACCCAGTCCAGCAAGCGAAGAATCAAAGATTCGAATACCTTGCTGTAAAGATTGATAGATATTGGTAATTGCCATGCCATAAGTATTATGAAAATGTCCAGCCAAAATGTTGCTGTCCAGTTCTGCTAAGCATGCCTGCCAAACTTTCTGCACTCGATCTGGTGTTGCAGTCCCAATGGTTTCACCCAATGAAATTTCATAACATCCCATCTCATATAAACGTTTGACGACATTTACGACCTGTTTGGGATCAATTGCACCTTCATAAGGACAATCCACCATACAAGACACATAACCGCGTACAAGCACATGATTTGCTTGCGCGGCTTGGAAAATTTCAGAGAATCGCTCTAAACTTTCATCGATCGAGCAGTTGATATTCTTTCGAGTAAAGCTCTCAGAAGCTGCGGTAAAGACCGCAACCTCTTTACATCCTACTGCTAGGGCAGCATCGAAACCTTTAAGGTTTGGCGTCAGCAAGCTCAAGTTTAAATCATCGCGTTGTGGCAACAATTTAAATAACTTATCGCTCTGCGACATTTGTGGTACCCACTTAGCTGATACACATGAACCCACTTCAATAAACTTTAAACCTGCGTCAATTAAATCATTGATAAAGCTCAATCGTTGTTCAATGCTTAAAGCTTGTTTCTCGTTTTGCAAACCATCACGTGGGCCAACTTCTACTATTTTTACATAGTCATTCATGCAACTTCCCCCTCAGTAGCTTGGAAGTCCACAAGCTCATCACCAGCTTTGACTTGATCACCTACTTGGAAATAGGCATCTAAAATTACACCATCTTTAGGCGCGCGGATGGTGTATTCCATTTTCATCGCTTCAAGCGTTAAAAGCACATCATCTTTCTTCACGGTGTGATTTGCGCCTACAAGTAGTTGTGTTACTACGCCAGGCATTGGAGCTTTGAGATGTCCTTGCTCAGATTGACTATCAGTTTGATTATAATCCTGACGCAAGTAGCTGAATTTATAACTTTGTCCAGCGTTAAATAGAGTAATGCCTTGCAAACCTCGGTTAAAAGCGAGTTTTTGTTGAATTCCACCAATTTGAATATTTGCAGTATGATGATCAGTTAATTGACCTGTGATGTGATACTGCTGACTATTAAATTCTGCGTTAAATCCGTGTTCAGCAGCAGAAAACTTAATTTGAATATTTTGGTTTATAAAGTTCAATCTAATGCTGTGTTGATATGTGACATTACTACGCCATAAAGGTTGTGCCAACCACAATTGCTTTTGAGTCGATTGGTTATTTTGCATTTTGCTGAGAAATTCAATGAATGCCGTCGCAACGACAAGCTCAGGTTTGATATTCGCTGGGCTAAACAAAAATTGTTCTTCACGCTGGATGAGGTTGGTGTCCAAATTTGCTTGTTTAAATGAATCACAACGCACAATCTTTTCCAAAAAGGCAATATTATTGCCTAAACCATCGACATGGAACTGACTAAGCGCATGTTGCATCTGAATTAAAGCAGCTTCACGGTTTTTACCCCATACAATCAATTTGGCAATCATTGGGTCGTAGAAAGTGGTAATTTCATCACCTTCAACAATGCCACTATCTACACGGACATATTGGTTTTGCGTTGGATAGCGAAGATAGTCAATTTTACCGATTGCAGGTAAAAAGCCTTTGTCTGGTTCTTCGGCATAAATACGTGCTTCGAGTGCATGCCCATGAATTTGTAGCTCATGTTGTAATTTGGGTAATGGCTCACCATAGGCAACTCGAAATTGCCATTCGACTAAGTCCTCTCCGGTAATCATTTCAGTCACAGGATGTTCGACTTGTAAGCGTGTGTTCATTTCCATGAAATATGCTGTGCCGTCTTGTTCAACGATAAACTCAACCGTACCAGCGCCAACATAATCCACAGCACGCGCAGCATCAATTGCAGCTTGACGCATTGCATCGAGCTTTTCACTTGGCATTTGTGGAGCAGGCGCTTCTTCTAGTACTTTTTGATGACGACGTTGAACAGAACAATCCCGTTCAAATAAATGCACATAGTTGCCATGTGTATCACCAAACACCTGTACTTCAATGTGACGTGGTTGAGTCACATAACGTTCAATCAGTACGTCATCATTACCAAAACTCGATTTGGCTTCACGTTTGCACAGCGCGAGATAGTAGAGAAAGTCTTCACTACGTTCTACTAGACTCATGCCTTTACCACCACCGCCAGCACTGGCTTTGATGAGTACAGGATAGCCAATTTCATCTGCTTGTTGTTTTAAAAACTCAGCATCTTGATTTGTTCCGTGATAACCCGGTGTTAGAGGTACACCTGCTTTTTCCATCAAGGCTTTTGAGGTGGCTTTCAAGCCCATCGCTAAAATGGCATCGACCGGAGGACCAATAAAGCAAATATTATGCTGCTGGCAGGCCAAAGCAAATTGATCGTTTTCCGAAAGAAAACCATAACCAGGATGAATCGCTTGGCTTCCTGTATCGATCGCCGCTTGAATAATGCGATCAGCTTGTAAATAACTTTGTGTTGCAGGAGATTGACCAATATAAACCGCTTCATCTGCGAGTTTAACGTGTTGTGCATGCGCATCTGCATCTGAGTAAACCGCAACCGTCGCAATACCTAATTTTTTTGCTGTTCGAATTACACGGCAAGCAATCTCACCACGGTTCGCAATTAAAATCTTTTCAAACATTTTTTGGTCATCCTTAATTGTTGTTATTGGAATTTGAAGTCCATGCAGGAGCTTGCTTACTTAAGAAAGCGGTTAAGCCTTCTTTTGCCTCACTGCCTTGACGCACTTGCGCAATGTGGTGAGCAGTTTGTCGAAGTAATTGATTATCCATACTTTGATTGCTGACCATCTGAATCAGTTGCTTAGAAGCAGCTTGAGCATGTGGTCCGCCCAGCAATAAAGCATCAATAATCTCTTGAACTTTTTTATCTAAATCTTCCGCATCTGCAATTTCATGTGCCAAACCAATTTGTTTTGCTGCATGCGCAGTAATACGTTCAGCAGTTAAAAAATAACGTGAAGCTTGTCGAGCGCCAATCGCACGAATCACATATGGGCTAATCGTAGAAGGGGCAAGACCCAGTCGAACTTCGGAGGTTGCGAACTTTGCATCGGTACTGGCGATGCAAATATCACATGCAGATGCCAAACCCATCCCACCACCAAAAGCAATGCCATGAACACGTGCAATCGTTGGTTGTTTTAAAGTTGCAAGTGCTTCAAGCATCTGTGCAAGTTTTAAAGCATCGGCTTCATTTTCTTCGGCAGAAGCTTGACCCGCTTGTTTCATCCAGTTCAGATCTGCACCTGCTGAAAAGCTTTTACCACGGCCCGCTAAAACCACAACCCGAATATCATCACGAATAGCAAGTTGCTTAAAACACCTATGCAATTCTTCAATCACCGTTGTATTGAAGGCATTGTGTAGTTCAGGGCGATTTAGCCACACATAGGCCACTAAACCATGCTGTTCCAGTTGTAGAAATTGATAGCTCATAAACACCTCTTACATGCGGAACACGCCAAATTTAGTCGGTTGAATCGGTGCATTTAAAGCTGCTGCAAGGCTTAATCCCAGTACTTGTCGAGTTTGAGCTGGATCAATTACGCCATCATCCCACAAACGAGCAGAAGCATAGTAAGGATGCCCTTGGCGTTCATACTGATCACGAATCGGTTGTTTAAATTCATCTTCTTCTTGTGCTGACCATTCTGCGCCTTTTTGCTCGATCTGATCACGTTTCAAAGTCGAAAGTACGCTGGCTGCTTGCTCACCGCCCATGACGGATATACGTGAGTTTGGCCAAGTCCACAAGAAACGTGGAGAATAAGCACGTCCACACATACCATAGTTACCCGCACCAAACGAGCCACCAATGATGAGTGTGATTTTGGGCACATTTGCTGTTGCAACCGCCATCACCAGTTTTGCACCGTGTTTGGCAATACCTTCATTTTCGTATTGGCGACCCACCATAAAGCCCGTGATATTTTGAATAAATAACAACGGAATATTGCGTTGGGTACATAACTCAATAAAGTGCGCACCCTTTTGAGCCGACTCTGAAAATAGAATGCCATTATTGGCAATAATTCCAACAGGCATTCCATAAAGTGATGCAAACCCTGTGATCAAGGTTGAACCAAAACGAGCTTTAAACTCATCAAAACGAGAACCATCGACAATACGTGCAATCACTTCGCGTACATCAAATGGCTTGCGCGCATCGCTAGGGACTACTCCATATAACTCTTTGGCATCGAACAATGGTTCATCAATCTGCTTATTGAGTTCGTTTGGTTTTTTATTCAAATTGGCAACGATATTACGTGCAATCGCGATCGCATGTTCATCGTTTTCTGCCAAATGATCCGCAACACCTGAGAGACGCGTATGTACATCACCACCACCCAAATCTTCGCTACTTACGACTTCACCTGTTGCAGCCTTAACTAGAGGAGGACCACCCAAGAAAATAGTCCCTTGATTACGCACGATGATAGTTTCATCCGACATCGCAGGAACATAAGCCCCACCAGCGGTACAGCTACCCATCACAACCGCAATTTGAGCAATTCCTTGGCTCGACATACGTGCTTGATTGTAGAAGATACGCCCGAAGTGATCACGATCAGGAAATACCTGATCCTGCATAGGTAAATACGCACCACCTGAATCTACAAGATAAATACAAGGTAGGTGATTTTGTTCAGCAATTTCTTGAGCACGTAAATGCTTTTTAACCGTAAGTGGGTAATACGTGCCACCTTTAACCGTTGCATCATTGGCAACGATCATGCAAGTTACACCATTAACCTGTCCAATACCCGCAATCACACCCGCAGCAGGAATATCATCTTCATAAACTTTATACGCAGCAAGTTGTCCGATTTCTAAAAAAGCTGTACCAACATCAATCAGTTGATCTATACGTTCACGTGGAAGCAATTTTCCACGTGCTAAATGCTTTTGACGTGCATTTTCTCCGCCACCTAATGCAATATTTTGGGCAACTTGTGTTAAATCATTAACCAAAGTCTGCATAGTTTGTTGATTTGTTTTAAAGTCTTCACTTCGCACATTCACTTTGCTTTGTAATTGATTCATATGATGCATCCTGATTTATCGTTATTATTTGGTTTCATTAAACAATTCACGTCCGATCAACATACGACGAATTTCAGATGTGCCTGCACCAATTTCATAAAGTTTTGCATCACGCCATAAACGACCTGTAGGGAATTCATTGATATAGCCATTGCCACCTAAAGTTTGGATTGCTTCACCTGCCATCCATGTCGCTTTTTCGGCTGCATATAAAATGGCACTTGCGGCATCTTTACGTAAGCTACGGTCATGATCTGCTTTGTCGCAGGCTGTACCAACTGCATATACAAGCGCTTTGCAAGCCAGCCAAGTTGAATACATATCAGCAAGTTTTCCTTGCATCAGCTGGAACTCACCTAAAGCTTGTCCAAATTGTTCACGTTGATGTAAATAAGGAATCACAACATCCATGCAGGCGTCCATAATGCCAAGAGGGCCTGCGCTTAAAACTGCGCGCTCATAGTCCAAGCCACTCATCAGGACTTTGACGCCATTACCGACACCACCCAACACGTTCTCAACCGAGACTTCTACATTATCAAAAAATAATGGATAGGTATTTGAGCCGCGCATACCAAGTTTGTCTAGATGATGACCATGACTAAAACCGTTCATGTCTTTTTCAACTAAAAAAGCAGTCATGCCTTTAGCGCCTGCATGTGAGTCAGTTTTTGCGTATACCACTAAAACATCAGCATCACCGCCATTTGTTATCCACATTTTGGAACCATTTAAAACGAAATGATCACCTTTATGTTCAGCACGTAATTTCATACTGACCACATCTGAACCCGCATTGGGTTCAGACATCGCCAAGGCACCGACATATTCACCAGAAATTAATTTAGGAAGATATTTCTGCTTTTGCTGCTCACTGCCGTTACGATTGATTTGATTGATACATAGGTTTGAGTGTGCGCCATATGAAAGTCCAATTGCAGCTGAAGCACGAGAAATTTCTTGCATAACAATAATATGAGCAAGATAACCGAGGTTTGTGCCGCCGTATTCTTCAGAAACCGTTAGACCTAATAAGCCCATATCACCGAATTTTTTCCATAAATGGCTCGGAAATTTATTGTCTTGATCTACTTGCTGAGCAATTGGTGCTATTTCTTTTGCACAAAATGCGGCAACTGAATCTTGAAGGGCAATCAATGTTTCATCCAGACCAAAATTCAAGCTACGTAGGTTCATTGTGTTCATCCTATTGATTATATTTGTTGTTCCATAAGCATTCTTGTTTGTGCTTAAGATGTACCATACAATGAATTTTTAAAAAAGTGAATACAGATTCATAAAATGATTTACAATTCATTTTATTTGTTAGAGAATAAATTTTATGAACTATAAACGATCATCTTTAATGCAAGAACGGATGGAACAAAATCGTAAGTCGATTTTGAATTCAGCCAGAAAGTTAATTTCAGAAAGAGGGGTTAAAGACGCACAGATACAAACAATTGCTGAGCAAGCAGGTGTTTCGAGTGGGTTGGTTTATCGCTATTTTGATAATAAAAGTCAGGTGCTGATCGAAGTTTTGTCAGAAGCGATCAATACCGAATTATTGGTGATTGATGCGATTACAGAAAGTGATCTAACGGCGGAGCAGAAGCTACATAAAGCGGTAACCACCTTTGTAAAAAGGGCACTAAACAGCCCTCAGCTTGCATATTCACTCATGTTCGAGCCTGTTGATTCATTGGTAGAGCATGAGCGTTTTCGTGTTAAGCAGTTGATTAAACAAAGTATTATTAAAATACTCGCAGATGGAAATGCGAGTGGAGAGTTTGCGTTGGAGGATTTAAACACCACAGCACTTTGTGTGGTTGGCGCGATGACTTATGTCGCCGTAGAACCTCTAGACCCAGCTCAAAATACAAAGTTCGATCAGCAACATAAAGACTATTTTTCAAAACAGATTGCTGATTTTTGTGTGAATGCCGTGAGGAAAAAATAGGACATAAACAATAGTAAAAATCAAAACAAGGCAGTTTGAAAAGTAGTTGCAGTAATAACAAGAGATGAAATCGGAACAGAATTAGAAAGAATCAAGGAGAATGATTCAATGCAACAACAACGGTTAAGCTATGTCTCTGGACCAAGTGCACAGCCCTTATTGGGAATGACGATTGGAGAAAAATTTGATCAAGCTTGTCAGCAATATGCCGATCAAGAAGCGATTGTAAGTGCACATCAGAACAGACGGTTGAGCTATAAAGAGCTACAGGATGAAGTGAATGCTTTTGCCTGTAGCTTGCTCCAGCTCGGTTTAAAGAAAGGCGATCGACTTGGTATCTGGTCACCAAACTGTGTGGAATGGACGATCACTCAGTTTGCAGCTTTTAAAGCAGGAATTATCCTAGTGAACTTAAATCCTGCCTACAAAAGCCATGAGTTAGAGTATGTCTTGAATAAAGTTTCCTGCAAAGGATTGGTCATCGCATCACAATTCAAAACGACTGATTATCAAGAATTTTTGACGCGAATTGCACCAGAAATTGTTGTCTGTACTGACAAAATTATTCATTCAGAGCGTCTGCCTTTCTTAAAGTTTGTGATCAAAATAGATGAAAAACAGCATACAGGTATTCATCGTTTTAATGATCTAGTTGTTGCACCAACTCAACAACAACTCGATCAATTACAATTAGTGACGCAGCAATTGCAATTTGATGAAACCATTAATATTCAATTTACATCAGGTACAACGGGTAATCCGAAAGGCACAATGCTTACCCATCATAACATTTTGAATAATGGTTATTTTGTAGGAGAGGGTATTGGTTTAACGCCACAAGATAAAGTGTGTATCTCAGTACCTTTATTTCACTGTTTCGGTATGGTTATGGGAAATCTGGCCTGTATCACACATGGTTCTACTATGGTGTATCCATCAGCTGTTTTTAATCCATTAGAAACACTAAAGACCATTCACAACGAGCGTTGTACGGCAGCATACGGCGTACCCACCATGTTTATCGCCACTTTAGAGCATGAACAATTTAATGAATTTGACTTATCTAGCTTGCGCACAGGAATTATGGCGGGAAGCCCATGCCCACGTGAAATTATGCAGCGGGTGATTGATCGTATGCATATGTCAGAAATCACGATTTGCTATGGCATGACCGAGACTTCACCCGTAAGCGTACAAAGCTCCGTGAATGACACGATTGATAAACGTGTCAGTACGGTTGGACAAGTTCATCCTCATGTCGAAATCAAAATCGTAGATCCTGAAGGACAACTCGTACCACAAGGAACTTTAGGCGAATTATGCGTTAGAGGCTACTCGGTAATGGCTGGCTATTGGGGCGAAGAAGAAAAAACCCGTGAAGTCATTGATGCCGCAGGTTGGATGCATACAGGTGACATTGCGGAAATGGATGCTGAAGGGTTTGTCAAAATCAAAGGCCGTATTAAAGATGTGGTCATTCGTGGTGGAGAAAATCTATTTCCTAAAGAAATTGAGGACTTCTTATATACCCACCCTGCAATCTGTGATGTGCAAGTGATTGGCCTGCCTGATACGCGTTATGGTGAAGAACTATGCGCTTGTATTATTTTGCATGAACATCATCAGATTAATGAAGAAAGTATTCGTAGTTTCTGCAAGGAACACATTTCTCATAATAAAGTGCCACGCTACGTAAAATTCTTAAATGAATTTCCGATGACCGCATCAGGCAAAGCACAGAAGTTTAAGCTACAGGAAATCATGCGTGCTGAACTAAATTTAACTGGAAGCGTATTCGACTAAATGTGTTTTACACCATATAGAAAAACAGCATTTTAAAGTTATAAGGCAAAGGATCTTCGTCAATGGCAAAAGATTTTAATAGTCCAAAGATCGTTGAAGCATATGATCAACATATCCGTAAATTAATTCCCGGATATGAAATCATTCATCAACAAGTGGATGCCATTTTGCAGTCTGTACTTCAACCAACCGCACACATACTTATTGTTGGATGTGGAACAGGTTATGAGTTGGAATATTTACTCAATAAACATCCTGATTGGACATTTACTGCACTTGATCCTTCTTTAGCCATGCTTGAAATGGCAGAAACACGTGTTAAACACATGGGGAAGTCAGCTCAGGTACAGTTTGTACATGGCGATCATTCTACTTTAACTGAAGCTGCTGTTTTTGATGCTGCACTTTCTATTTTAGTCGCGCACTTTATTGCTGATGAACAAAAAAATGAATTTTATAGCAGTATCCATCGTTGCTTAAAAAAGAGTGGACTGTTATTGACCTATGATTTAATGCCTTGCAGCAACCCTCAGCATTTACAAGCTTTACGTTATTTATGTATGACTCAAGGCCTAACTGAATTGCAATGCCAGAAAATGTTAGATCGCATGGAAAATGACTTTTTCACTATTTCATTCAGTGAATATCAGCAACGACTCCAAGACATTGGTTTTGAAGACGTACATTCATACAGTCAAATCTTAATGTATCAGGGTTTGATTGCCAAAAAGGCAGAAATTGCCGAGTCTGCTTAAGCCCCATAACCCAAGAGACGCATTCACAATGAAAAAATGATGAGAAGAAAAATTTAGATTTTATTTTTACCAAACGTTCAATTCACAGTGACTTTCATAGTGATTGTGAGGTTCTTTTTGTCTAAATAAATCGCTATAGAAAATAATCAAAGGAGACTAAATAAATAAAAATCAAGTGATTAGGTTTTAAAACAAGAAATGCGTTGCAGTCATCAAGTACTGCAAAGGATACAACGCAAACACAAAATGAACTTAAAAGCTAAAGTTCATGAAATAAGGAAATTGATTTTAATGAAAAGATTCATCTTCACAATTCGGCAAAGTGTTTTAGCGCTGTCTGTACTTGCTGCCATGTCTGGAAGTTATGCAGGCTCAGAAAGCGCAGAAATAGAAAAACTTCGCCAAGAAGTAAAAGAGTTGCGCGCAATGCAGCAAAATTCAGAAATAGATAAACTTCGTCAAGAAGTAAAAGAATTGCGTGCAATGCAGCAAAATTATGTTCAGCAAACTCCGCCTGCTCAGCCCGTTACTCAGGTCATGGTTGCACCTAAAACTGAACCCGTTCAATCCACAACGCCGAAATTATCACTCACCAAATCTGGTGCAGAGGTGCATTTATATGGATATTTGCGTGCAGACGCATCGTATCAAGCTAAAGGCGCATCAACGATGTACAACAATATCAGCGGCGTACCACTAGAAGGAACTGCTGAAGAAGCGCAACAAAAAGATCGCTTGCGTACCACTGCAAATGTTTCTCGGATCGGTCTTAATTTTAAAACACCGACTGCTATGGGTGATGTCGGTGGAAAATTAGAAATGGACTTCTTTGGTAGTGCATCACGCGATCAATTCCGTATCCGCCATGCCTACTTAACTTTTGATAAATGGTTATTAGGTCAGACATGGTCAACGTTTATCGCACCTGAATATTACCCGGAAACGGTCGATGCGGCGACCTATGTAGGCGGAGCATTACAGCGCTCACCATTGGTTCGTTATAGTGACAATATTACGGCAAATACCAGCTTTGCTTTAGCAGTAGAAGATCCTAAATATACAACAAGCTCTGACCCCGATAATGAAATGCGTTTACCTGCCTTTGTTGGACGTATAAATCATAAGTTTGCCAATGGTTCTATGCTGTCAGGACGTAGCTTTGTCGCTGAAAAGAAAACCAGTCAAGATGAACAATGGGCTTGGGGTGTCGGGATTGGTGGAAAGTATCAGTTAACACCAAAAACTTTCCTCAAAGCAGACTATAACCATATTAAAGGTGACGGACGCTTCCTGTTATGGAGCAATAGCAGCTATGTAATTGATGATCAAAAACATATTCAAAGCAATGAGTTTGATTCAATTTCAGCAGGGATTACCCATCAATTTAATACTCAATTTCGTTCAACATTAGGTTATGGCTACATGAAAGCCAAGGACAACAATGCTTTTGCACGAATCAATCAAGACAACACAGCTCAAAATAAAGAACTATGGCAAAGCTGGATTAATGGCATGTACAAACCTTACAACCCAGTTACTTTGGGGATGGAATATGTCTACGGTGAACGTGAAACCTTTGACGGTCGCACAGGGACGGATAATCGCATCAATATAATGGCGGTTTATGATTTTTAATACCAATAAAGCCTTGAATAACAGTGTTTTTCTTTAAGTTGCATTATGTCGTTTTAAATATTAATTAGGAATTTTTCTCATTGAGGAGATGCAGAATGACAACATCTACAGTTAATGTAAATGCAGTAATTGATCAAGCAAAATTTACACCTTTTCACTGGAGTATTTTACTTTGGTGCTTAATGATTATTATTTTTGATGGTTACGATCTCGTCATTTATGGCGTAGTTTTACCTTTACTCATGCAGGAATGGTCTCTCACTTCTGTACAAGCAGGCATGCTCGCCAGTACGGCGTTATGCGGGATGATGTTTGGTGCAATGTCGTTTGGTGCTTTGGCAGATAAAATCGGACGCAAAAATGTCATTTTAATTTGTGTGACGTTTTTTAGTGGGTTTACTTTTTTAGGTGCATTTGCATCTAATCCTTATGAATTTGGTATTTTACGGTTTTTAGCAGGTTTAGGAATAGGCGGGGTGATGCCAAATCTCGTCGCACTCACATCAGAGTACGCACCCAAACGTATTCGCAGTACTTTAGTTGGCACAATGTTTAGTGGTTATGCCATCGGTGGCATTTTATCAGCACTGATCGGAAGTTATTTAGTTGAAAGTCAGGGTTGGCAAATCATGTTCTTGATTGCCGGTGTTCCTTTGATTTTATTACCTGTGATTTGGAAATTCTTGCCTGAATCTTTAACCTTTTTGGTTAAAACTGGCAAAACGGATCAAGCACATAGGATCATTCAAAAAATTTCACCTGAACAAAGCATCGGTATCAATACACGTTTAGTGCTCAATGAAGATCATGTTCCCACAGGTAGTTCTGTAAAAGGCTTATTTCAACAAGGACGTGCATTCAATACGCTTATGTTTTGGGTGTTGTTCTTTATGTGCTTATTAATGGTGTACGCACTAAGTAGTTGGTTGCCAAAACTTATGCTTGCAGCAGGTTATTCACTCGGCAAGAGTATCTTATTCTTGTTTGCCCTAAATGTGGGTGCCATGATGGGTTCAATTGGTGGCGGCATTCTCTCAGACAAATTCCATTTAAAACCTGTAATTATGGGAATGCTGATGGCAGGTGTAGTGGCACTGATCGGCTTAGGATTTAACTCTCCAGCTTATGTTTTATATGGTTTAGTCACTGTGGCTGGTGCAGCGACGATTGGAACTTCAATCCTTCTTTATAGCTATGTTGCTCAATACTATCCATTAAGTGTTCGCTCAACTGGAATTGGCTGTGCTTCGGGTGTAGGTCGAATTGGTGCGATTGTCGGTCCGATTTTGACGGGTTTGTTATTAACCTTGAACTTACCGCATACCATGAATTTTGTGATGATTTCTATCCCTGCAATGTTAGCAATCTGCGCAATATTAACTCTAAAACGTCATAAATTTGATGATGAGCAACAAGTACAAGAAGTAAAAACAAGTTTGAACGAATCAAGTAGTGCCTAACCTACAATCACTTGATTGTTTACCAAAGTACGAAAAGCACATTAGATACGCTGATGTGTTTTTTTGTTTAAGATAGAACCTAAAATCAAATAGATTACCCGCTTTGATGCAGATAGTGATTGGCCAGAAGGAAAACGACTTAAAACACTTAAACTGGATTATGAGCTGACAATACACCAAAGGTTTTGAGTGGTGAAACCTACCCATGAACAGGTGAGTGGTAATCGTGCTGCAAAGATGGGAAAAAGCATAGCCAAAATTATTTTGATTCAATACTATATAGCGCACATTTTCCTGTATCTCCCGCTATGCAATTTAGACATGATATCCAGATTTTAAGGGGCATCGCTGTGAGCCTCGTGGTGCTGTTTCATCTTGAGTTTTCTCAATTGGCGAGTGGTTTTCTTGGTGTCGATATCTTTTTTGTGATTAGCGGTTTCTTAATGGCCGTGTTGTATAAAACCGGCAATGTACACGACTTTTTTGAGCGCCGTGCAAAACGCTTACTACCAAGCTATTTTGCTGTGGTGATCGGTACGCTGTTGGCATCTACGCTGCTGTTGCTTCCATCAGAAATGATACAAGTCGAAAAGCAGGCTTTTTTTAGTCTCTTTTTTGCCAATAATTTAAGCTTTTGGACGCTCAATACCTATTTCGACAAAAGTAATTTTAAACCCTTACTGCATCTTTGGTCGCTGGGTGTCGAAATACAGTTTTATTTATTTGTGCCATTATTGGTTTGGTTTTTCAATAAAAATCGGGCTTTGCTTCTCTTAACCACGCTGATCTCGTTGGGCTTATGTATATATGAAGTCGGTATATCACCTAAAACTTCATTCTTTATGATGCCACTTCGGCTTTGGGAGTTCTTGATTGGTTTTATGGTTGCCAAGTACTTCACAGAGCAAGGTAACTTAAAATACAACCAATCCTGGATCGGATTAATAGGTTTATGTTTGCTGGTTGCAATTCCCTTTATGCATGTCAACGGTAACAGTTTTAACCGTATTGAAGCACATCCTAGTTTGTTTGCTTTACTTGTTTGCCTCGCAACCGCTGTCATTTTAGTGTTTGGCTTACCCAAGTTTTTAATCAATTCACCCATAGCTAAACTTTTTGTCTATCTTGGCAAATATTCTTATTCTATTTATTTGGTGCATTTTCCTGTGATTGTTTTGTACTTGTACAAGCCTTTTTCAGGGACCATCATGCACCCTGCAAATATTCAAGAGCAAGTTACGCTCTTGATTTTGATCATGCTTTTGTCTGTGCTGCTTTATAAATTGATCGAAACGCGGAAATATCATCACATCTTCAAAGTTTATATGATTGGATGTATTACAGTACTTGGGTTGATCGGTTGCTCGAAAGTCATTTACCAAACTCAGTATACACAAGTCGAAAAAAACATATTTTCTGGTCTAACCGATCGTTCTGTATATCGATGCGGTCTTTTCTTCCCGATTATTCACCCCAACACACTCACTTGCCGTATTAATACCGACGAACAAAAGCAATCTGTGGTGTTGTTAGGCAATAGCCATTCAGATTCAATCAAGAACGTCTTTGCCGATATTGCGGTACAGCATGGATTCAATACCTACTTATTCGCGGTCAATGATCCGATGACACGAGAGATTTTGCCTCCAGAGGCTATTATTCAAGAAACTTTAAGACGCCATGCAAAATGGATTTTTATTCACTATAAAGTCGATACCTTAAACCCAAACAAACTAGATCGTCTTGCTGAACTAGCAGCAAAGCATCAGATTCGTTTGAGCCTGATTATGCCTGTTCCGGTATATGAACATGGCAATTACTATTATAAATCAATCCCGGCCACACTTTATTATGGGCGTAATTCTCATATCACTGAGCAAGATTATCTTAAACGTAATCAGGCGTTGATACAGCAGGCGAAGCAACTCGAAGCTCGATATTCTAATTTTCAAACCTTACCAGTCGTTCAGATGTTTTGTACACCTGTATGTCAGATCAGCACAGCAGACAAACGTCCGTATTATTTTGATGATGATCATCTCACGCTTACAGGAAGCCAGTTGATGGTTCCTGTCATTCGTCAAGCATTTGAATCTTCAAAGTAATAGTCGAGATAGAAGTACAAGTTAAGATGGGTACTAGATGACTAGATAGTTACTGGCATATGCCATAGATCACAACAGGATTTTTAACGTAATATATTCTATAGTAGGATCAACGATACTACAGATATTGCTGCTATGAAATGGGAAGAAATCGGTAAACAGCCGTGTTCAATAGCCAGAACACTGTCCGTGATTGGAGATCGATGGACGCTGTTAATCTTGCGCAATGCCTTTTTGGGAATTCGTCGTTTTGAAGATTTTCAAAAAAGCTTGGGTGTCACTCGTCATTTACTTACGGAACGTTTGATCAATCTGGTAGATGCAGAGATTTTGGTTAAAGTACCGTACACCGCGTCGAATAAACGTTTTGAATATAAACTTACCGAGAAAGGACTCGATTTATACCCAATCTTGATGAGCATGGCACAATGGGGAAATACTTGGATGGATCAAGGTCACGGCGCACCTATAGATTATATTCATAAAGAATGTGGTCATGTGTTTAAACCCGTTTTGGTTTGTTCGCATTGTAAAATTCCACTTCGTGCCAAGGATGTCCAACCTGTGCCTGGAAAAGGATTTGTGCCGGTAATCAGTCGAACTGGCACATGATCAACTTAACCAACGCTTTAAAGCTTATTTTGGATGATGTCTTTCATGTATCAATTGATCTGATGCTTTGGATTGCATAGCCAGATCGCGTATACTATGCAGCCTGTTTACGTTATGTTTTGCTACACGCGATTTCATGTCATCACTTGCTTCTTATTTTCAGCAACGTCAGTTTTGTGTTTTGGTCGAATACCTAACGTCATTGACACCATATCATCCGCTTCAAACTGAAATTGCCGGTTATCCCACCGTAATGGCACTTGCAGATCGTGTTCATTCGGACCATGATCTTGCACCCTTAGACGCGAGTCGTACATATGATTCTGCTGTGGAAAAATTGCTGCATTTTTCCGGTAAAGATCGTGATATACAAGATTTCGAAGCTTTTCTTGCACAAGCAAAAGCTGCCAATATTCAAAATCTGCTGTTATTAAGTGGAGATAAGCTCAAATCGCACAGCGACGGCACCGATGGTCGACCACGTACACGCTACTTAGAGTCTGTAAATGCGGTGGCTGCCGCTCAACATGTGGGTGGTTTTCATATCGGTGTTGCACTTAATCCATTTAAATATGTTGAGGCAGAGCGCGATGCGCAGTATTTAAAACTCCATAAAAAACTCAAAGCGGGTGCAGATTTCATCATTACCCAACTCGGCTACGACATTAAAGCACTTCAACAGGCCAAAGCATTTTTAACCAGCCATGATTACGCTCAAAAGATTGTGGCCTGTGTGATGCCTTTGACATTGGCGCGAGCCAATTACATGATCAAGCATAAAGTGGCGGGTATTGTAATTACACCGCATATGCTGAATGTACTTAAACATGAAAAACAAACAGGACAGACAGCCCATGTGTATGCACGCTGTGCATTACAGATATTAATTTGTGAGCAACTGGGTTTTGCAGGTGTTCATTTGTCTGCCTGCCATAAGCCAGATGAACAGGCACGCCTAGCTGAATATATCGAAGAGTATCGTCATTTGGATCTGGCTGCGCTAGAGCAGCATTATAAACGCTTATGGCATATTCAAACGGGGCTTGAGTTACAGCCCGAGCGCTTACCAAGTGCACGAAAGCCGAGTCGCCTTGAGATGGTGAAGTATCGTCATTTGCAATTTATGCACGATGCCTTGTTTATGTCTAAGCCGGCTAAAAACGCTGGACGTTTTATTTTTAAGGCGGCCTTTTGGAATACGCATCTAATGACCAAGATGTTACTGAAAACTGAATCATTCAGTAAACATCGATTGGTTGGCTGTGAAAGCTGTGGTCAATGTCGTCTGGCCGATACACTCTATATCTGCCCTGAAACCTGCCCTAAAGGATTGGCCAACGGCCCATGCGGGGGCACCAGTCTGGATCGCTGTGAATTTGGCGATCGGGAGTGCATACATTCAGTCAAGGCGCGCTTAGCCAAGGCAGTAGAACAAACTCAAATTTTAAAAAATAAGCTGATTCCGACTGTTCCCATTGCAACACGTGGCAGTAGTTCTTGGAAAAACTGGTACTTGGCCGTAGAGGCTTAACCTTAAGACTGAATCCAAGGATGTGTAAAATACCTTATGATATTGTATAAATAGAATTGTGCATAAATTTGCTCAAAAATGCTTAAAAGTTTTAATTATGCGCAAATATATTCACATTAAATTGTTATTGTGATATTTTTGAGAAAATAATTGCTCATTTATAAAATGAAAATACTCACATTACAGGCCTTGCTAAATACTCAGTGGTTAGATATTGCGACGCTTACATTGCTTCAGCCACAGCTTGGTGTAGCGGGAGCCTGTGAGCTGGAATATGAACTCGACTATGCACTTCAGCATTTAGAGCAGCGCGATGAACATGCCTGTAGTCTCTCACTTCCTGTACAGTTGTTAATTAAACATGAATCTAAAAGCTGGTTTGGATTTTTAGACGATATTGTTCCATCGGGTGCAGCGCGCCGTTACTGGGTTAATTATCTCGATTTGCAACGTTTGCCTCAAGCCGAGCAAGATAGCATCTTGCTTGAAAAAGGGGGAATTGCACCTGTTGGGAATTTACGCATTAAAGATGCGCTTGAGCCTCTCAATCCAGATTCAACCTTACATCTTAGATACTTTACTGTAGCCGATGTGGCCGACCGCAATATCGACTTTTTAGAATATGCGCAGCAGATGGGTGCCATTAGTGGTGGAGCTACCGGTGCAGGTGGTGAAGCGCCCAAGCTTTTAATTCGCCTATCGCCTGAACAACAGGTCTGGATTGATACCTATCAACAAAACTTTGAGCAGCCAGATCAATACTATCTGGTTAAATTTCCAAGGAATAATCGCAATGAAATTGATTGTAATATCTTAAGGGCAGAATATTATTACTATCGCGAATTACACGATTTGGGCTTCGATACCATTGACGTTAATCGCATGAAATTGATCGAAGGTCGTCAGTATCCGTCCTTATGGTTACCACGCTTTGACACCGAATGGCAAAATGAGTGCTGGCAACGGTATGGTCTTGAGTCGGTTTATTCAATACTTAATACATCAGCTGGTAGCCATCTCAATCATTTTGAAGTCATTGAGCAGTTGTGTTCGATCTTAACTTCGATTGATCCAAATTTTGATGGCTCCGCTTTTGTGTGTGAGTGGTTACAGCGTGATTTACTCAATATTATCTTTGGTAACTCCGACAACCACGGACGAAATACCTCATTTTTAAAGAAATTTGGCAGCATCACATTGGCACCTATTTATGATTTTGCGCCGATGAAAGCCGATCCAGAACAAGTTGTTCGCTCGACGACGTGGGGAAGCCCATACGAAGAAGGCGGAGAATATCGCTGGGCACTGATTACGCAAAAACTGGCGCCATGGTGCCCACCTGAACTTGCCTTTGAAACATTGCAGCGTTTGGCACACAAGCTGGTACACCTTAAACAACGCTTGATCGATAAGGGCATACCGCAGCAAATCGTGGATATGCCTGTTCTGTCATTTGACTATATCGAAGCGAAACTAAAACGTTGGGAGCTGCTATGAAGCCGAATACTCCAGCACAAGATCGTCAGCAGATCCTGATCGACCTATATACCCAGTATCTGTTGGGTAAAATTACCTTGGGGCAACTGTTAATGCATTTAAGAAAAAATGTATTGGGAGTCACCCAAGAACAATATGCCAAACTGGTGGGTATCAGCCGACGCACGCTCACCGATATCGAGCAGGATAAAGGTAAACTCACGCAGTCGGTGTTAGATAAGGTTTTTAAGCCTTTAGGATTAAAAGCAGGTTTGGTGCCAACCCATGATCATGTGGTGAAAAAGATTGTTTCATCAGCAAATGAGTAAAAGACGATACTGATCTGGATACTCCATAGGAGCACGGTGAACACAAGGCAAAGCCTGCTGCGTTGGATGATCCACTGCCAAGCGCCAAAGATGACCTAAACCCAGATGAATCGGTTGAGCATTTGGCAGTTCGGCATAGTGCAAGTCAAAAAAATATTCTTCTAAAAATTGCTCAAACTCCGACGCTGGGCCATCATGAAGCTGCTTCAGTTTTTCACGTATTTCCGGAATGCTGACTTTCTGCTGTACTTGATGATTAGATATAATATCGCTGGCCGGACCATAGTACGTGCATAAGATGGTATCGGTTTCAATAGGTGAACGATCGACATGATATGAATATACATCGGTCGCAATAAAATCTAGCTCTTCGTCGCGTTCGTAACATTTAAGCAAGTTCAAGGTAGGTGATGCGCCCGCATCAGTTAATTGTTGTAAGTCGTTTAAAATAATCGTTCTTGCCAATTTCCCCTGAGTAGACAAATCCAATGCCCAAAGATCTTTAGGTGTCACTTCGGTGATATTGTCTTTCAGTTCAAGATGTTCAACAATTTCCTGAAAGTTACCTACCAATGCTCTGTGCCAGCAAACTGCATTCATTTCACCGTGGAATCGAGTTTTCATTAGGTCTACAAAATTGCTGACGACTTTAATCTGATCTATACCAGAAAATTCTGTGTTGATTTGAGGATTTGGCAAGTGTTGGGCCATCTTGGATCACGTACATTTAAACTGGGATATAGTTTAAAGCATAAGTGGTAATCACGCTAAGCTTTAACTTTTGGTCTCTATGGGTAAGCGAATGATAAATATTTTTCCAATTGTGTATCGTTAACTGAAAAGCACTAGGCAAAAGCCGATCCTTTCAGTTAAAACAATATAACTTCAATTGTTAAAATAAGGACTTTTCAATGTCTGCCTATGTTGTATTTACCCGTGAAAGCACCTCAGACGCTGAGCAAATGACACAGTATGCAGAAAAGGCACCACTTGCACGTGAAGGTCGTGACCTTACGCCGCTTGCGTTTTATGGCAAATTCGAAGTACTTGAAGGTAGTGATATTGAAGGTGCTGTGATTTTACGTTTTCCAGATATGGCAGCAGCACGTGAATGGTATAACAGTCCAGAGTATCAAGATGCGTTACAACATCGTCTTAAAGGGGCGAATTACCGCGTGTTTATTATTGAAGGTCTCAAAGAGCCAGTCTAATTCACTCTAATGAACAAGAAGCGCCCAATTAAGGCGCTTTTTTATGAATAGGGTACGTCTGATTATCCGCCCATTAAAAGTTCTTGCTGTACATCGGCCTGCTTACGTAAAAAATCCCATACCAGCTTAATTCTGGGTTCGTGCTGTAAATCGACCAGCGTAAGCATCCAAAACGTATGAGAAAAACTTAACTGATCGCTCAGCACCTCCACCAATTCAGTTTTATCACGAACCAGAAACCTTGGCAAAATGGCCAGTCCAGCACCAGCACGCACTGCAATTTCCTGTGCCAAAATACTGTTACTGCGAAAACAAGCGCTCACTTGCAGAGGTAAACGTTCTAACGAATACAACGCCGTGCTATACACCAGATCATCGATATAATCGACAAAACGATGCTGTCGTAAATCATCTAGCTTTTCAATAGGTGGATGTTGCTCTAAATAGTGCCGACTACCATAGAGCTTTAAACAGTAATTGGTGAGCCGGGTAATAATATATGGCCCAGATTTAGGGCGATCGATAGAAATGACAATATCCGCTTCACGATGTGAAAGTTTAATTGTTTTTGGTACGGGTATGAGATCGATGGTCAGTAACGGATAATGTTTTGAAAACTCAGCCAGTAAACCCGCCAGAAATGCCGTACCGAAACCTTCTGGTGCTCCAATACGCACCCGGCCCTGTAACGGGTCATGGCGTTTTTCTATCTGAATGAAAGATTGTTCCATCTGCTCCACACGTGGTACCAACGCCAAGCCTTCAGAGGTGAGCTCATAACCAGTGGCTTCACGTTTAAACAGCTGTGTTCCTAAAGTGCTTTCTAGCGCCTGAATACGCCGTGCCACTGTACTGTGTTCAACCCCGATTAGACGAGCCGCATTGGTCAGTGTTTTCGCGCGTGCCAAAACTAAAAAAAAGCGTAAATGATCCCAATCTACTTTCATTTTTTATTTAACATCCTGTTAAATCCCTGTGCATATTTGCACAATCATCGTGCATCAATTTCTATTGGTGGTCAAAGTGTTCTTTGTTAGTCTGCTGAAACAGCGTAAAAAAATGCGTTAAAGAAGCCAGTTAAGGCGATTACAACGACAATAACAAACAAGCACGGAGCGATCATGAACGCGATTCATCATCCACAGCAAAGTACCGGATTCACCACAGCAAAACTACTGATCAATGGTGAATTTGTCGAGTCAACAACAAGCCATTGGCAAGATATTGTCAATCCAGCGACACAAGAAGTTTTAGGACGAGTGCCTTTTGCGACAGCCGAAGAAGTCAATGCTGCGATTGCAGCTGCACAAAATGCTTTGGCCAGTTGGCGCCAAACGCCTATTCAGGCACGTATGCGTATTATGCTCAAGCTGCAAGATCTGATTCGCAATAACTTAAAAAGTATTGCCCAAGTCTTGACAGCAGAACAAGGAAAAACTTTGGCCGATGCCGAAGGAGATATTCAGCGTGGTCTTGAAGTTGTCGAGCATGCTTGTTCGATTGGTACTTTGCAAATGGGAGAGTATATAGAGGGTGTTGCACGTGGTGTCGATACCTATACCGTGCAGCAGCCGCTTGGTGTGTGTGCGGGAATTACACCATTTAATTTCCCCGCCATGATTCCACTATGGATGTTTCCAATGGCGATTGTGTGTGGAAATACTTTTGTTTTAAAGCCTTCAGAACAAGATCCGTTATCGACCATGATGCTTGTAGAGCTGGCAATTGAAGCGGGTATTCCTGCTGGTGTACTGAATGTGGTACATGGTGGTAAAGAAGTTGTCGATCTGCTGTGTACTCATCACGATATTAAAGCCATCTCTTTTGTGGGTTCGACTGCTGTAGGTACACATGTCTATCAACTGGCTGGTCAGCATGGCAAACGTGTACAGTCGATGATGGGTGCAAAGAACCATGTTGTGGTCATGCCAGATGCCAATAAAGAACAAACATTAAATGCTTTAGTAGGTGCAGCGTTTGGTGCAGCAGGACAACGCTGTATGGCGCTTTCTGTGGCCATCATGGTAGGAGAAGCCCAGCATTGGGTTGACGAACTTGTCAATAAAGCTAAAACATTGAAAGTTAATGCCGGACATGAACCAAATACCGATGTGGGGCCAGTCATTTCTACCCGTGCTAAAGCGCGTGTGATTGATTTGATCAATAGTGGCGTTGAACAAGGCGCAAAACTGTTACTGGACGGGCGTGATGTGCAGGTGTCTGGATATGAGCAGGGTAACTTTGTTGGCCCAACGATTTTTAATCAAGTCACCACCGATATGCGGATTTATCAGGAAGAAGTATTTGGTCCCGTACTTGCCATTATGTATGTTGATACGTTGGAACAGGCGATCGCACTGATCAATGCCAACCCTTTTGGTAATGGTGTTGGTCTCTTTACTCAAAATGGCCATACAGCGCGTATATTCCAGCATCAGATTGATATCGGTCAGGTGGGCATTAATATTCCAATTCCTGTGCCAGTTCCTTTCTTCAGCTTTACCGGTTCACGTGGTTCAAAGCTTGGAGATTTAGGGCCTTACGGTAAACAGGCAGTGCAGTTTTACACCCAAACCAAAACCATTACGAGCCGATGGTTTGAAGATGATCAAGAAACCAGTGGTGTAAATACAACGATTAGTCTGCGCTAAGGGGAATGGTATGAAGATCGCATTTATTGGTTTGGGGAATATGGGCGGTGCCATGGCACAAAATTTGCTCAAATCAGGTCATCAAGTGTTTGGTTATGATTTAAGTCAAACAGCGCTAGATCATTTTGCAGTAGCGGGTGGCGTAGTCTGTGATCATCCGCAGGACGCTGCTCAGCATGCAGAAGTTGTGGTGACTATGTTGCCCGCAGCTAAACATGTTCGTGATGTTTATCTTGGTGAACACGGCATTTTGCAAGTACTTCAAGCCGGTAGTTTGTGTATCGACAGCAGTACGATTGATCCGCAAACAATTCAAGAGATTGCCGCCGCTGCTCAAGCTAAACAAATCCGAGTGTGTGATGCACCCGTATCGGGTGGTACCTTGGGCGCAAAAGATGGCACTTTGACTTTCATGATAGGTGCCGATGAAGCCACCTTTGAAGCGGTCAAGTTGCCTCTGAGCTGTATGGGTAAAAATCTGGTGCATTGTGGTGCTGTAGGAACAGGACAGGTCGCCAAAATCTGTAACAATCTGATTTTAGGCATTTCCATGACCGCCGTGGCAGAAGGGATGGCGCTCGGAGCAAAACTGGGTATGGATCCACAGGCGCTGGCCGGTGTGATCAATAGTTCAACTGGACGTTGCTGGAGCTCTGAAATCTATAATCCATGGCCGGATATTTGCGCCAATGCGCCATCTTCGCGTGGTTATACGGATGGTTTTGCTGCGCAACTGATGCTTAAGGATCTCGGCTTGGCAGTCGATGCCGCTCAACAGGCTGCGCAACCTGTGGTGCTGGGTAGCATGGTACAACAACTTTATCAAAAGTTATGTCAAGACGGTCATGCTCATCTGGACTTTTCCAGCATTATGCATCAATACACCACGACACCCACTTAAAGCACACCATGATTCAATGAAGCAAGGATTCGCTTCATCAAAATAACTTGTCAGTAATAACGATAAACTCAGGCTGAGGTTGAATATGTTCGATTATCAAAAAACAATTGAAAATTTTAATTTAGAGACGGTAGCAAAGCAGTATCTATCTGGTTCTATGCAGGCTGTAAATGCGTGCTATGAATGCTGTGACCGGCATGCCGATTCTGACGTGATTGCTTTGTACTGGTATGCGAAAGATGGCCGTAAAGAACAATATAGCTTTCGTGAACTCAAAAAATACTCGACCCAATTTGCCAGCTTTTTAAAGTCACAGGGTGTGGGTAAAGGCGATCGCGTATCTGGTTTACTGCCAAGAACACCAGAGCTGATCATTACTATTTTAGCCACTTGGCGGATTGGCGCCGTATATCAGCCCTTATTTACCGCATTTGGACCCAAAGCAATTGAGCATCGCATCCAACTGGCGCAAAGCAAGTTGGTGGTAACAGATCTTGCTAATCGTGAAAAATTGTCTGAGATCAGTAATTGTCCTGCGATTGTGACCGTGCAGGCAGAGTTACACACGCATAATTATCCGCAAGATTTCGACTTCTGGCGTGAGTTAAATCGACAAACAGAAACCGTCGAACTTGAAATGTTGAGTATCAATGATCCATTTTTGCTCATGTTTACTTCAGGTACCACAGGGCCAGCTAAACCATTAAAAGTGCCGCTAAAAGCGCTGATCGCTTTTGGTGATTATATGAAAAATGCAATTGGCCTGAGCCAAGATGATATTTTTTGGAACATTGCAGATCCAGGTTGGGCCTATGGGTTGTATTACGCCATTACAGGGCCTTTATTGCTCGGGCACTCAACACTGTTTTTTGAAGGTGGTTTCAATGCCGAAAGTGTATGCGATGTTATTAATGAGTATGGCATCACCAATTTGGCGGGTGCTCCAACTGCCTATCGAATGATGATGGCAGCGGACCCATCACAAATGGCCCAGCTTCGCGGTAAGTTGCGTGTGGTGAGTAGTGCGGGAGAGCCTTTAAATCCAGAAGTGATTCGCTGGTTTAAAGAGGTACTCGATGTGCCGATTTATGATCATTATGGTCAAACTGAAGTCGGGATGGTGGTATGTAACCATCATGCGCTAGCGCATCCCGTTCGTTCGGGTTCGGCAGGGTTTGCTAGCCCGGGTTATCGAATTGCGATTATAGATGAGCAGGGGAATGAACTAGCTACTGATGTTCCGGGTATTTTGGCAATTGATATCGCCCACTCTCCAATGATGTGGTTTTCAGGCTATGAAGAAAGCCGAAAATCACCTTTTGTTGGACAATATTATTTAACAGGCGATACGGCTGAAATCCATGCCGATGGCAGTATGAGTTTTGTTGGCCGTAGCGATGATGTTATTACGACCTCAGGGTATCGGGTGGGGCCATTCGATGTCGAAAGTGCATTGCTCGAACACGACGCCGTGATTGAAGCAGCGGTGATTGGCGTACCTGATTTAGAGCGGACTGAAATTATTAAAGCATTTGTGATTTTGGCTCATCACCATACTGCATCAGCCGAATTACAACAGGAATTAAGCTTATTCGTCAAAAAACGGTTGTCTGCACATGCATATCCACGTTTGATTGAATTTGTAACTGAACTTCCAAAAACGCCAAGTGGAAAAATTCAGCGTTTCTTGTTACGTAATCAAGAATTGAATAAATCACCTTCACAAACTGCCTAAATAGCCTAAGCAATATTAAAAAATTTAAATTACAGGATACTCTTCTATGCAATTTACGGAAGAACAACAACTGATTCAAAACATGGCAAAAGATTTTGCTCAAGAACAGATCAAGCCATACGCAAGCGATTGGGACCAAAAAAGTATATTTCCTAAAAGTACACTCGCCCAAATGGGTGAATTGGGATTTTTAGGAATGCTTATTCCAGAACAATGGGGCGGCTCTGATACAGGTACACTGGCGTATGTGTTGGCTTTAGAAGAAATTGCAGCAGCGGACGGTGCAACATCTACCATTATGAGTGTGCATAATTCGGTTGGTTGTGTACCGATTTATAAATTTGGAACAGAACAACAAAAGCAACAATATTTAAAGCCGCTGGCCCAAGGTGAAATGATCGGTGCGTTTGCCTTGACCGAACCACACACTGGTTCAGATGCTGCTGCAATTAAGACCCGTGCAATAAAAGACGGCGATCACTATGTGATTAATGGTGCCAAACAATTTATTACCTCAGGAAATAACGCCGGCGTAATTATTGTTTTTGCAGTAACTGATCCGGCAGCAGGCAAAAAGGGAATGAGTGCATTTTTGATACCTCGTGATACACCTGGTTATGAAGTGATACGAGTCGAAGAAAAGTTAGGCTTACATGCGTCAGATACCTGTCAGATTGCTTTAACCGATGTGCGAATTCATGAAAGCTTAAGATTAGGGGCAGAAGGCGAAGGACTAAAAATTGCACTTGCCAATCTGGAAGGCGGTCGGATTGGTATTGCTGCACAAGCAGTCGGTTTGGCTAGAGCTGCCTTGGAAGAAGCCACACGCTATGCACATGAACGCGAAGCGTTTGGTAAAGCCATTATTGAGCAACAAGCCATTTCTTTCAGGCTGGCCAGTATGGCCACCGAGATCGAGGCGGCGCGCCAACTGGTTCATTTTGCTGCACGAAAAAAAGAAGCCGGTGAAAGCTGTTTAACTGAGGCCTCTATGGCCAAATTATTTGCATCGGAAATGGCTGAACGAGTTTGTTCTAAAGCCTTACAAATTTTTGGTGGCTATGGATATTTAAAGGATTTTCCAATAGAACGCATTTATCGTGATGCCCGAATTTGTCAGATTTACGAAGGGACAAGCGATATTCAGCGCTTGGTAATTGCACGCAGCTTATAACAAATAAAAAGGGATTTTTATCATGCAATGGCAAACGATTTTATTCGAAAAAAGAAATGGGGTCGGACTGATTACATTAAATCGGCCCAAGGCACTTAATGCACTCAATAATCAACTGATTATTGAAGTCAATCAAGCGCTGGATCAGTTTGAAAAAGAACCAACGATCGGATGTATCGTGATTACAGGTTCGGAAAAGGCCTTCGCTGCCGGTGCCGATATTAAAGAAATGGCCGATTTAACTTTTCCCGATATTTATCTCGATGATTTTTTTAGTCTGGCCGATCGAATTGCTCAGCGTCGTAAGCCTCTTATTGCCGCAGTCAGTGGTTATGCCTTAGGTGGTGGTTGTGAGTTGGCACTGATGTGTGACTTTATTTACTGTGCCGATAATGCAAAATTTGGTCTGCCAGAAGTCACTTTAGGCGTATTGCCCGGTATTGGTGGTACTCAGCGCTTAACTCTGGCCATTGGCAAGGCCAAAGCCATGGAGATGTGTTTGACTGCACGGCAAATGGGCGCACAAGAGGCAGAGCAAAGCGGCTTGGTGGCGCGAGTATTTACCAGAGAAGAACTTTTACCACAAACCTTACAAGCGGCAGAAAAAATAGCTGAAAAATCTTTGCCAGCTCTGCTCATGATTAAAGAATCGATCAATCGAGCCTTTGAAGTCAGCTTGGCTGAAGGCTTACGTTTTGAACGGCGTGTTTTTCATTCCATTTTTGCCAGTAATGATCAAAAAGAAGGCATGCAGGCCTTCGTAGAAAAACGTCCTGCCAAATTTACCCATCAATAATAAATATTCAAATAGGAAAAAATAATGAATGATCATCACGATTTGGAAATTCGAAGCAAAGGTGCTTTAGGCATTATAAGTTTAAACCGTAGCAGCCATTTAAATGCTTTAACTCTAGAGATGATTCGTGGTATTCAGGCGCAGCTTGATCAATGGCGAGAGGATTCGCAAGTACAAGCTGTGCTCATCAAATCCAATGCTGCGAAAGCATTTTGCGCAGGAGGTGATATACGCTATCTGTATGACAGTTATCAGGCTGGAAACACGCAATACCAAGATTTTTTTGCTACTGAATATACCATGCTCAGTACAATACGTAATTATTCAAAGCCTGTCATCGTGATGATGGATGGCTATGTGCTGGGTGGCGGCTTTGGGCTTGCTGAGGCCTGTCATATCAAAATTACCAGTGAAAAATCGCGTTTCGCTATGCCGGAAACGGCGATTGGCTTTTTCCCAGATGTTGGGGCGACTTATTTTCTATCCAGACTCGATGAAGTTGGTGTGTATATGGCGCTCACTGGAGCACAGATCAGTAGTAGTGATGCGTTATATCTGGATCTGGTGGATTATCATGTGCCAAGTGAGCATTTTGTCGCGCTAGAACACGCATTAAGTGTTGCACCCATTCTCAATCCGGTAGAAATCCGAACCATCATTAGCTCATTTATCACTCATCCGCAAGAAAGCGAATTACAACAACATATCGATCTGATTAATCAGTATTTTTCTTATCCTGACATTAGTGAAATTGAGCAGGGCTTAGCCGATGCCAACGATACTCTTCATCAGGACTGGATCAAGAAAATGCAAGCGATTTTAGAGCAACGTCCTGAAATGGCAAAACAAATCAGTTTGAAGTTACAGCAGGTTGGTCAAAATCTTTCGCTTGAAAAATGTATGCAGTTAGAACGCGGCTTGCAGGATATCTGGTTACAGCAAGGAGATTTTATTGAAGGCGTAAGAGCATTGATTGTCGATAAAGACAAAAATCCGAAGTGGCAAACTGATAATACCGAATTTAAAAAAACACTGGAAAAATTCTGGCCAGTATGGAGTAAGCAATATAAAGATTCGCTTTGTTAAAAATAGATGGAATTTATTTTAAATAACAAAGCGAGTCACGGATGACACAGCTCAAAGAATAAGAGGGATAAATAACATGAAACACGTACAAGAATCATCTGCTCAAAGTAAAAAGCCTTCACATCGTCTGGCGGGTATATCGAGTATGGTGGGAACAACCATCGAATGGTATGACTTTTTCATTTACGGTGCTGCGGCTGCGTTAATTTTTAACAAACTGTTTTTTCCAAATCTAGATCCATTAATGGGAGTGATGGCTGCATTTGCCACTTATGCCGTCGGTTTTATTGGTCGACCTTTGGGAGGAATTGTATTTGGTCATTTCGGAGACAAAATTGGCCGTAAAGCCATGTTGTTAACTACCTTAATAATGATGGGTATTCCTACTGTGCTGATTGGTCTATTACCTACCTATGAAAGTATCGGTTACTGGGCAACAGTGTGTCTGGTGATATTGCGTTTTATTCAAGGTATGGCTATGGGAGGAGAGTGGGGTGGCGCAGTTTTAATGGCAGTTGAACACGCACCCGAAGGCGGCAAAGGATTTTGGGGAAGCTTACCTCAAGCCAGTGCAGGTGGTGGACTCATGCTTGCATCAATTGCTTTAGGACTGGTATCTATGCTACCAGAGGCTGCATTATTTAGTTGGGGCTGGAGAATCCCATTTCTGATAAGTATCGTTCTACTCGGTGTGGGTTGGTATATAAGAGTAAAAGTACCAGAATCCCCTGATTTTGAAAAAGTGAAGGATCAGGCAAAAGAAATTAAAGTGCCGGCATTGCAGGTTTTTAAAAATCATCCTAAAGAGCTTCTTACCATTATTTTTGCCCGTGCTGCTGAAAATGCATGGTTCTATATAGCTTCTACCTTCGCACTTGCCTATACCACCACTAAACTTGGCATTGCGCGTCAAGATATTCTATTTGCCACAATTTGTGGAGGTGGCTTGATTATGATAATGACTCCTTTATTTGGACATCTGTCTGATAAAGTAGGCCAAAGAAATATGTTTATGTCTGGCTTATTGGTACTCGCACTCTATTGTTATCCATTCTTTAGTATGTTGGATACCAAAGATCCTTTTCTGGTTTGGCTTGCAATTGTATTGGCCATTGGTGTGGTTTTCCCACTCATGTACGCACCGCAATCTCAGTTGTTTGCTCGACAATTTCCAACTGAAATCCGATACAGTGGTATTTCAATTTCTGTGCAGTTTGCTGGCGTTATTGGTGGAGGCTTAGCACCTTTAATTGCGACCAAGCTTTTGAGTATAGGCGAGGGAAGTCCTCATTTAATTATTAACTATATTATAGGTATGGCAATATTTGCGATTTTCTGTACATGCTTTATGAAGCGTGACAAGTTATCTATTCGTCCTACTAGAGCAAATATAAACAATACAACAAAAACTGACTTATCTCGACCTTAATACAAAACACGCACTATGTCGTTTTGAATGTTTGGCAACGTGAATGATGATTGTGGAGATTCACGTTGCTGAGACATTGTTACAAATAGATCAGTGAAGGCATTACAATTCTGATAGTTACGATTTCTGTTTGGCTTTTTGGCGTAAGACATACGAATATAAGCTTTCAACTTTTTCACGCGCCCATGGAGTAGTACGTAAGAATCGTAATGATGACTTAACACTTGGATCTATACAAAAACATCTAATTTCTATTTTACGACTCAAACCCTCAAAGCCACCATAGTAATCCAATAATTCATCCAGAATGTCAGCAAGTTTTTTGCCGTGTAGAGGGTCATTGGAGGCGTTCATAATAGATCAATCATATTTGGGAAGGCTATTATTATAACCTGAGCGAATAGAAAAATGAGAGGTTTGAAATTTAAACGTAATTAACATAGAAAATTAGAGCTTCTCAAAAATGAGTTCATAAACTTATAGAGTTTTTGAGTACATTTACATAAAAATTAAGTTCTCCCAGAAAAGAAACAGATGCTATTTAGATAAAATTTCAATCAAATAATTTTATTGTTGATATTTCTAGTCACATAGTCTATTTTCATTTTATGAATTATTCTTCTTTACCCAAAAGACCACGTGGTCGACCAACCAAACACGGTTGTAACTATGCAGACACTAAAGAAGTGTTAATCCGCCGAGGTATCGAGTTACTAACCGAACGTGGAATGAATGCTATGAGCTTGGACGATCTCATGAAATCAGTCCAAGTTCCTAAAGGATCTTTCTATCATTATTTTGCAAATAAAGAAGCTTTTATTTTAGAAGTTCTAGATACTTATGAACTTTATTTTGTGAAGCGGTTGAATAAGTTTTTAAGTCAAATTGATCTTTCCCCATTAGAAAGACTGCAAAATTTTGTAAAAGATGCGGGTGAAAAACTGGAAAAATATGATTTTAAACGAGGTTGTATTTTAGGTAACTTAGGACAAGAAGTTTCGTATTTGCCACCAGAGATCATCGCTCGAATTGAAAGTATCTTTAAGGTATGGGAGAAACTGGTTTCCGATTCTTTATATCAGTCAAATTCACAATATAGCGTAACTGATTGTGATGAAGCTGCTTATCAGTTTTGGATTGGGTGGGAAGGTGCAGTTCTTAGAGCACGTTTGGTCAAATCAACAAGTCCCTTAAATGCATTTTATCGCTTGTTTACTTTAGCTGCAAAACAACAAAATCACGTAAAAATTTAATTAAAAAATAAATGCAGACGTCTGTATTTATTTTTTAATTAATTCTAGACAAGCAGTCTAATTAAATAGAGAGGAAATTCTATGTACCAAGGTATCGTAATTAATAAAGATGATGCAGGTTACACATCAAAAATTACAGAGATTGCATCTAAGACTTTAGAAGAAGGAGAGGTTAGAGTTGAAGTTAAATATTCAACACTAAATTATAAAGATGCTTTAGCCATTACTGGGCGCTCTCCCGTAGTGCGTAGTTTTCCACTAACACCAGGGATAGATTTTTCAGGTGTTGTAATTGAATCAAAACATCCAGCATGGAAAAAAGGCGATGAAGCTCTATTAAATGGCTGGGGTGTTGGTGAAAAATATTCAGGCGGATTAGCTGAACAAGTGACTGTTTCAGGCGATTGGCTTATACAGAAACCTTCTGCTTTTTCTTTTAAAGATACCATGATTATTGGTACAGCAGGTTATACCGCAATGTTGTGTGTTATGGCTTTGCAAAAGCATGGCCTTAAACCAAGTGATGGGAAAATTTTAGTAACAGGTGCAAATGGTGGTGTCGGTAGTATTGCGATTATTATTTTGAACCATCTTGGTTATGAGATTACAGCTTCAACTGGTCGACCTCAAGAGTCAGAGTATTTAACCTATTTAGGTGCAAATGAAATTATTGATCGCGCTGAATTATCTTCACAAGGAAAGCCATTAAACAAAGAAATTTGGGCTGGTGTAATTGATACTGTTGGAAGCCAAACTTTAGTCAATGCATGTGCTAGTACAAAATATCGTGGTGCGGTCGCTGTGTGTGGCTTGGCAGGTGGAATGGACTTTCCAGCGACAGTTGCTCCATTTATCCTGAGAGGGATTACCTTATATGGAATTGATAGTGTTATGGCACCAATCGAGCTAAGAAAAGAAGCTTGGGAACGTTTAGCTACAGAATTAGATCAAACGAAATTAGAAACAGTAACGACTGAAATTCAGTTAACAGAAGCTTTAAATATTTCAAATGATATTTTAGATGGAAAAATTCGAGGGAGAGTTGTTGTAAAACTATAATTCGAATTTATTTGTAGTTATAGATATATTAGTCTAAGGATTTCTGCATAACTCATATTATGTTCATTAGGATACTCAGCAACGTGAATCTCTACGATCATAATTCACGTTGCTGATCTGTGGCAACAAACAGTATTGTGTAGGCCACAGTCTTAGATATCCTATTTAACATAATATACATTATGCGAAATCATATGTATTTTATAATCCTAGAGTTTTCTGTGATCTATACGTTCTAATTTCCTCACGTAATTCCTTCTTTTTTGGTTTACTCTATAAATTGAAACGCTTCAAAAATTGCGCTGACCAACTATAAGTAAATGACTAAATACAAGGATGAAAAAAATGAGTGATGCTGAACGAAAACAGGTTAAAGCTGAAATGGAAATTGATCCCAAGCTAAGTTGGCAAGAAAAATTAGCCGTTGAGGAACAAGAAAAATTATCACCACGACTGGTCTATGAAATTATCCGTCGTGATGGTGTTGAAGAATTGAATCGTCCGTTTAATGCACTCATCTTCTCTGGTATCACAGCTGGATTAGTCATGAGTTTTTCTTTCGTGTTTAAAGCTGTAATTGGTTCTTATTTACCGGTAGATGCAGTTTGGAAAGATTTAGTCACAAATATTGGATATACCATCGGATTTATTATTGCAATTTTAGGACACATGCAACTTTTCACAGAGAATACCATCACAACTGTCATTCCGTTATTTAAATCCTTTAGCTTCGCAAAACTTAAAGCCGTGGGTCGGCTTTGGAGTATTGTTATTACTGCCAATGTGGTCGGAACTTTTTTATCGAGTCTATTTTTTCTCACAACAGCACTATTTACGCCTGAAGTGGATCATGCACTAAATGAGATTGCGCATCATGTTGCTTCATTTTCTGCTTGGGAAAACTTTCTTAAAGGTACAATGTCTGGTTTACTCATTGCTGCACTCGTTTGGATGTTACCTTCTGTTAACAATAAGATTTTATTGATTTTTTTATTAACCTATCTGATTGGTTTAGGTGATTTTACCCATGTAGTTGTTGGCTCTGTTGAAGTTGCGTATTTGGTTTGGCAAGGTCAGGTTTCTCTGAGTGAGTTTTGTTTTCAGTTCTTACTTCCAACCACGCTTGGTAATATTTTAGGTGGTACAGGTGTTTTCACCCTGTTAATTTATGGTCAAGTAAATGAAGAATTAGAGGAATAATAATTACTTACAATCTTAAATATCAATAAGTCAGCTTAAAATCATTAAATATTGTAATTTTAAAGTATGTATAACAATTTTAGCTGCTTATATCTAAAATAATCGATATTTCTTATAATAGTCTCATGTAACGCTAATATTTAGGAACATATATGCTGCAATGGTTTGAAAAACTCGTAGACCCCTATCCTACTCGTGGTTTAAACGAACCATTGCCTAGCAGTTTTTTTGCATTTATCTGGAAATCGACACAAGGCGTACGTCCTTTCCTATTTATTTTGATTTTGTGTACCGCCGGTGCCGCAACATTTGAAGCAATTTTATTTTCAAAAATTGGTCATCTGGTCGATTGGCTCAGTACCAGTACGCCAGGTAATTTTTTAGACCGGCACACTGAGAACCTGACTATTTTGGCCAGTGTTTTATTCGCCAATATCTTTTTTGTGTGTTTACAGTCGATTGTTAAACACCAAATTCTATACAGCAGCTTTCCTATGCGTTTGCGCTGGCAGTTTCATAATCTGTTACTTCAGCAAAGTATCGATTTTTTCCATAACGACTTTGCTGGTCGTTTGTCTGCCAAAGTGATGCAAACTGCATTGGCTATTCGTGAATTCTGGATGATTTTGGGTGATATGCTGGTTTATGTCACCATTTACTTTATTACCATCAGTGTAGTACTTGGGTCTATTTCACCAATTTTACTGATTCCTTTAGCGCTGTGGTTAGGGCTTTTTATTTTGAGTGCATGGTACTTTATTCCGCGTTTATCTAAAGTATCTCAACAACAGGCAGATGCACGCGCAGTCATGACTGGCCGTGTAACCGATGCCTATACCAATATTCAAACGGTTAAATTATTTGCTCATGCGGGCCGTGAAAGCAAATACGCAAAACAGTCCATGGTCGAGTTTATGGAGACTGTATTTCGTCAGATGCGTTTGGGTACACAGTTTGAAATCAGTACCACGTTTTTAAGTGCAGTCTTGTTTATTGGTGTGATTGGAACAGCTGTCTGGCTATGGCTCAATGGTCAAGCTGCACTGGGTGTGATTGCTGCCACCACAGCCATGATTTTAAAACTCAACAGCATGTCTGAGTTTATGATGTGGCAAATGTCTATGCTATTTGAAAATGTAGGCACCATTCAAGATGGTATGCGTACTTTGGGTCGACCGGTAAGTATTCAAGACAAAGAACATGCCAAACCATTACAGGTAAAATCAGGTGAAATTCGTTTTGAAAATGTCAGTTTTGCCTATTCAGATAAAAACGTGATCAGCCAATTTGATTTAACCATTCGTCCGGGTGAAAAAATTGGTGTGGTGGGTCGTTCTGGTGCAGGTAAATCGACTTTGATTCAATTATTACTGCATTTTTATGAGCTGAATCAAGGCCGAATCTTAATTGATGGCCAAGATATCAACGACGTTACTCAAGACAGCCTACGCGCCAACATAGCCCTAGTCACGCAAGATACTTCGTTACTGCATCGTACTGTTGCTGAAAATATTAAATACGGCAAGCCAGATGCTTCAGATGAAGAAATGTTCCATGCTGTTTCTAAAGCGCAAGCGGATGAATTTATTCCACAATTAAGTGACTTACGCGGCCGTCAGGGCTATGAGGCTTATGTCGGTGAACGTGGTGTTAAACTCTCTGGTGGACAGCGTCAGCGAATTGCAATTGCCCGTGTATTCTTAAAGGATGCACCGATTTTAATTCTAGATGAAGCCACGAGTGCTCTAGACTCGGAAGTTGAGGCAGCCATTCAATCGAGTTTAGATGCGCTCATGGAAGATAAAACAGTGATTGCAATTGCACATCGATTATCTACAATTGCCCAAATGGATCGTTTGATTGTTTTAGATCAAGGACATATTGTAGAGCAAGGAACCCACGATGAACTGATTGCCCAAAATGGTTTATACGCACATTTGTGGAAACGACAAACAGGTGGCTTCTTGGTCGATGAATTAGAAACAGAGGAAAAAGAATAATGTTGTATCTGGAAGATCTTAAAGTGGGTGATCGTTTTATTAGTCGTGATTATGAAATGACCCTTGAAGAAATCACACAATTTGCCCAGCTTTACGATCCTCAGCCCTTTCATCTCGATGAAAAAGCTGCACAGAAGCATCCAGTCTTTCAGGGTTTGGCAGCCAGTGGTTGGCACACCTCTGCGGTGGTGATGCGTTTATGGACTGAGTGCTTTCAGGTTGCAGGTGGTCTCATTGGCTCTGAAACCAGTTTGCGCTGGCCACGTCCTACGCGTGTGGGTGATCTGGTGCATGTCGAAGTTGAAATCGCCAGTATTACCCCTTCAAAATCCAAACCAGATCGTGGTATTGTGAGCTACATCACACAAGCACTTAATCAACATGGCGATGTATTACTCATTTCAACCACCAAAATTCTTGTCTTTAAACGAGATAATTCAGTCATTAGTTAAAATTTTGTCTGACAATTTTTATTTTTTAAAATAATTTTCATGTAAATATAACAAACGGATGACTGTAGTCTATACGCATAACGGATTAGGAATGAAAATAAATTCAGCGCGTCAGGATCAAGGAATACCTGGTGTTTATGGCCTATTACTTTTAGACGTTGTGTCTCGATGGGGATACAACGATCAGACATTGTTTGCTCCTTTTCATCTGACCAGTGAGCAGCTTGCAGATCCGGAGTATCGTATTCCCATTCATATCGCCAATGAACTGGTGAAACATGCATTACGTCTTACCGGTGAAAGTACACTGGGATACCACCTTGGCCATCAGATGCGTATCTCTATTCATGGGTTTATCGGTTATGCCATCATGACTGCAAATGACATTACCGATGCACTGGCTTTGGCAACGCGATTTATTCAGCTTCGTATGCCCTTTTTACAGCTTTACTTTTCTACCTTCGGCCCAAAGGCTACTCTTCAGTTGCAATGTGATTTTGATTTAGAGCCTTTACGCACAGAAATTATTTTAAGTTTGACCATAGGTATCATGACCATGGCCAGAGCGCTCACTGGACGTGATGATTTAACCGGTGAAGTTGATCTGGATTTTGAACAGCCCTTTGGATTTGAAAAATATTTAAATAAAATGGCCATCAACATGCGATTTGATCAACCACATCTGATTTCAAGCTTTGACAAACAGTATCTTGGTTTAAAAATGGTCAATGCAGATCCGATTGCGAGTCAAATTGCGATTAATCAATGCGAAAGTGAATTGTCTGCTCTGGGTGAACGTCGTCGTTTAGCCATGCGTGTACGTGATATTTTGACCAACTCCGAACAACATTATTTGAGTATTGAGAGTGTGGCCGAACTGTTGCACATGTCTGATCGTACCCTTAAAAGACAACTTGCAGCCGAAGGTACGTCATTTTCGACACTGGTTGATGAAGTACGTTATCGACACGCGACCTCGCTACTGTCTCGAACCGATTACAGTCTTGAGCAAATCGCAGATGAACTTGGATATTCAGATGTTGCCAATTTTAGCCGTGCGTTTAAGCGCTGGAGTGGACGAAGTCCAAGTAACTGGCGCAAAGACCCCTATCTATAAGCTTTTCATTTGCTTAAAAAACCTGTATAACCGCTATCAAAAATATTGAACTTTAGGATTGTGAGGAGCTGTTATGAACCATCCTTCTGAATTAAAGTATGCACGTACTCATGAATGGGCCAGAATCGAAGGCGATTTGGTTGTGACAGGAATTAGCGATCACGCTCAAGATGCACTGGGTGATCTTGTATATGTTGAAGTTCCTGAAGTGGGTAGCCGTGTTACTGCTGGTGAACAGGCAGGTGTAGTTGAGTCGGTTAAAACGGCTTCTGACATTCATGCGCCGGTGTCTGGTGTTGTGGTTGAAGTCAACACCGCACTTGAAGATGATCCTGATTTTATTAATGATGAGCCCTATGCTAAAGGCTGGATTTATAAAATCAAACCAGACAACCTGTCAGATGTAGATAATCTTTTATCGAATATAGATTACGAAGCAGGTTTATAACATAAAAAAACAGGCGCTTCTTCTAAAGTAGTGCCTGCCTTGCATTTTATTGCTTATGCCGATTCGAGTAACTGTTGTGCATTCAATTGCTGCGCTGCGCGCAAAAGTAGGCGCTCGGTTTTGTCCCACCCCAAGCAACCATCCGTTACTGATTGCCCATACGTCATGTCACAAGAGATTTTCTGCTGACCATCCACTAAATGACTCTCAAGCATCACGCCACGTACATTGCTTTCTAAACGCTCTAAAATAATTTGTTCCAATACCTGTGGCTGATTCAATGGATTTTTTGAACTATTGCCATGGCTACAGTCAATCACCAACGCAGGCAATGTGCCATTGTGCTTTAATTTCATTTGATCAATTGCGTCAAGATCAAAGTTTGGTCCTTTATTTGCACCACGTAAAATCAGGTGGGGTAAACGATTTCCATTGCTCATCAACACCGCAGGTAAACCTGATTGGCTCATCCCAAAAAATTGATGTTCATTTTTTGCCGATTGAATCGCATCTAATGCAATTTGAATTGAACCATCGGTGCCATTTTTAAAACCAATTGCAAATGGCATATGGCTCGAAATTTCACGATGAATCTGTGATTCGCTGGTACGTGCGCCAATTGCTCCCCAAGCCAACAAATCGTCAAAATATGCTGTAGCCATTGGATTTAAAATTTCACTGGCAATTGGTAGACCTTTTTCAATGATATCAAGATATAAAGCACGTGACTGCTCAATACCACGCTGCATATTAGCCGATCCATCGAGATCCGGATCGTACATAAAGCCCTTCCAACCTACTGTGGTCCGCGGTTTTTCGATGTACGCACGCATCACCAGAAAAATCTGGTCTTTCACTTGTTGTTGTAATTCAATTAATCGTGATGCGTAGTCCAATGCAGAAACTGGATCATGAATCGAACAAGGCCCGGTAATCACCAATAGTCTTGGATCTTGACCCGATAAAATATTTTCAATGGTTTGACGGTGCTCGGCAATTTGCTTCACAAGTGGCGATGAGAGCGGATATTGTGCTTTTATTTGTTGTGGTAAACGAAGTTCGATTTCTTTTGAAGTGGTTTTTTCAATCAGATTATTTAGCGCGTTCATTGTAACTTCCTTTGGACTGAGTCGTTCAGTCCGATCTTTTATTTGAGCGATGTGGGACTATTGGATTGAGATTGCTGGCTAAAGTAAAACCAATAAACGTTGCTAAAATAAGTCGAGTTGAAATTAAACATGATGAATTCTCCAAAAAAATTAAATAAAACAGCCATAAAAAAACCTGATCGGGGTTGCCGATCAGGTATTAACTTGAAGGGCAACCTTTTTGTTGCCCGAATGCAAACAGGCAACTATCTATATTGCCAAAAATAAAAATAAGCAGTGTGATGTACAGGTTGTTTTAACATGTCTGTTTCAATCAGGTAAAACGTATCTTGCCTCTAACATACGCGGACTCAAAACATTTGACAAGTGTTTTAGTAAAAAATAATTAATTGACGAGCATGTTCTTAATTGATTAATATCTAGCCATACCCTTCTTTATCTCGAGTCTCTGCCGATGAATTAAGTTCTTTTTTGTTTAACGTCATTTTTATTTGATGTACAAAATAGAACGCTATATCTATTCATGGTTCACTTGGCTCTACTTTTGTACATCCTGTTTTTTTTGGAGGTCTTATGACCCAACAGGCATGTATTATTCATCAACTTCATTTTGAACTTGGTTCTACAGTTCTCTTTGATCAACTTGATTTCCAATTGAATAGACACAAGCTAACAGGCTTAATTGGACGTAATGGGCAGGGAAAAAGTCAACTTTTACAATGTCTTTTAACTCAAAAAAATATTACCGGACAAGTCGCTTGGAACTGTGCTTATGCTTTTTTACCTCAACAACATCAACTCACTAATCAAACGATCGCGCAAGTATTACAGATTGAAGATACCCTCGAAGCCTTAAAACGTATCGAGTGCGGGCAAGCAACATTTGAAGATTATGATCTGGCTGAAGGTAACTGGAATTTGCCTCAATACTGGCAAGAGCAATTGAGTAAAGCGGGTTTAACCACAGCATTTGACTTTCCGGTCACAGCTTTGAGTGAAGGACAAAAAACTAAACTGGCCTTATGCCGACTTTTTAATTTAAAAGATCACTATTTGCTATTGGATGAACCGAGTAATCATCTCGATGCATCTGGTCGCGATTGGTTAATTTCCAGCTTACTGGCGCATCCTATGGGAGCACTTGTAGCGAGTCATGATCGACAACTACTCAATCAAATGCAACATATATTGGCATTGGATAATTTTGGCCTGCATGCACATAGTGGAAATTATGCCCATTACAAGCAAATTACAGATACACTAGAAGCTGCACTTGAGCTTTCGATTGATCAACACAAACGAGAGCTTAAGCAGCAAACGATCAAGCAGCATGAAACATTAATGAAGCAACAAAAAAAGCAAAGCACTGCAAAGAAAAAACGTAATAGCGGCTCCCAAGCAAAAGTAATTTTAGATTTTAAACAAAATAAGGCCGATCAACAGTTAGGACAGATCACTCGACAGCAGCATCGTCAGCTTGAATTTCAGAAAGAAGCGCTACGAGACAAAACTTCTCGACTTGAAGTCATCAAAGCGCAGCAATTCGAATTTTCATCTACCCAACCCCAATCAGGAGAATTGGTACGTTTTAATGGTGTGTTACATCCATACCACTGCAATCTAACCTTTCATTTTGCATTACTAGCACATGAAAAATTGCATCTATGTGGTGAGAACGGTGCTGGCAAATCGACCTTATTACATTTGATTGCTCGTCTTCATACTTCTGATGATTCTCTTTTTTTTAAACGGGCGCGCTGTTTGTACCTTGACCAAAGATTTAGTTTCCTCGATTCAAGATATTCTGCCGTGGAAAATTTACGTTTACTGAATTCTGAATATGACGAAGTATTCTGGCGAAACAAGTTAGGTCAGTTGCGTCTGCGGGGAGATAGCACACTCAGACCTATTGGCCAATTAAGTGGCGGAGAGCAACTCAAAGTGGCACTGACGGCTCTTGCCTATCCTGCTGAGTCAATTGATCTTTTACTATTGGATGAACCCGAAAATTATCTCGATATTGTATCAAGGGAGCTACTTGCATGTGCAATACGCGATTTTAAAGGTGCTGTTATTTTAGTCTCACATGATGTGGATTTCGTTCGTCAATGTGGTATTCACCAAGAAATTCATATGTCAGAAGTTATAAAGGCTTAAGTACATTTTGTACCTAAGCCTTGAGTTGGATTTAACAGACCAGAAGTCTTAAAAATGAATGACACTACGAATAGATTTACCTTCATGCATCAAATCGAATGCATGATTAATCTCATCGAGTGACATGGTGTGAGTGACAAAAGGTTCAAGTTGAATATCACCCTTCATCGCATCTTCAACCATTTTTGGCAGTTGACTACGACCTTTTACACCACCAAAGGCAGTTCCCATCCATTTACGGCCGGTCACTAACTGAAATGGTCGAGTTGAAATTTCCTGCCCAGATCCCGCAACACCAATAATAACAGACTGTCCCCAGCCACGATGTGCACACTCTAGAGCAGAACGCATTACGTTGACGTTGCCAATACATTCAAACGAGTGATCTACACCCCAACCTGTCATTTCAACAATCACTTGCTGAATCGGTTTGTCGTATTCTTTTGGGTTTAAAAAGTCTGTTGCACCAAATTCTTTAGCCAATTCAAATTTATCTGGGTTGGTATCTACAACGATGATTCGTCCAGCTTTGGCCTGACGTGCACCCTGAACCACAGCCAGACCAATACCGCCTAAACCAAATACGGCAACAGAATCACCTTCTTGTACTTTTGCTGTATTGTGTACGGCACCAATTCCAGTTGTGACGCCACATCCAAGTAAACACACTTGTTCATGATTGGCTTCAGGATTAATTTTCGCCAGTGAAACCTCAGCCACCACCGTATATTCACTAAAAGTTGAGCAACCCATATAATGATAGATTGGCTCTCCATTATAAGAAAAACGCGTGGTGCCATCTGGCATAACACCTTTACCTTGTGTTGCACGAACAGATACACACAGATTGGTTTTATTCGATTTACAAAATAGGCACTCACCGCATTCTGCTGTGTAAAGTGGAATTACATGGTCACCCGGTTTTACGCTGGTGACACCCTCTCCCACCTCGACTACCACACCAGCACCTTCATGCCCCAAAATGGCAGGAAATACACCTTCAGGATCATCACCTGAAAGAGTGAAAGCGTCGGTATGACATACGCCTGTATGTGTCACTTTAATTAGCACTTCCCCTGCCTGAGGCGGTGCTACATCGACTTCTACAATCTGTAAAGGTTGTCCCGGTCCAAACGCTACGGCCGCACGTGATTTCATGTGTATCTCCTGATTATTTTAAATAGGATTTTAAGATCTTACTAATTTCGACAAGCTCGTTACTTCGTTCTTGCTCGGTGGTATCGCCAGCAACCAGCGTATCTTTCAAATGTACCTCGAGCATTTCATTCATTAAGCCATTCATTGCACCACGTGTCGCACAGATCTGCTGAAGAATATCGGCACAAGCCGTATCGCCTTCAAGCGCGCGCTCAATGGCCTGCACTTGGCCCTGAATTTTTTTTACACGAAGAATAATTTTTTTCTTGTCTTCAATTTGCTTTGGCATAAACAATCACTTTGCACTGATTTATATACTATACCCAAGTATAGTAATAAGTAAAACATAAAACTTGTGAGAAATTTATTTATGAAGAACGGAAATTTTTGATCCTTGATGTCTGACTTGATATGCTTAAGATGAAAATAGCGTTGAATTGACAATAAAAATACAAATTGATGTTCTAATTCTGGAAAATATCATGTGGTGGATTCATCAAACTCAAAACTTTTTAAGATATTTTTTGATTTTAAGTTTTAGCTTGATCTCGATGGGATTACAAGTTTCACAAAGCGAGAAAAATTTGATTGAACAAAGTACGTGGCTTAACGATCCATCTGCCCAACAAAAGATTCAGCAAGGCCTCACGGCCTATGTTGCACTCGATGATGCCTTTATTAGTATTGCTTCACGGATTTATCTGATTCGAAAAGCCAAACATACGATCGATTTGCAGTATTACATTTGGCACAATGATTTTGTGGGTCAGTTAATGCTTCACGAATTACTCAAGGCAGCAGATCGTGGCGTAAAAGTTCGGCTTTTGATTGATGATCAAAATGGTACACAGCTTGATTCAACAATTCAGGCGCTGGCACAACATCCAAACATTGAGTTTAAATTTTTTAACCCCTATCGATTTCGACATTTTAGAGCTTTAGATTTTATTTTGCGGCCATATGAGATTAATCACCGCATGCACAACAAACTTATTGTTGCTGATGATCTGATTGCTGTAACAGGTGGACGCAATATCAGTAGTGAATATTTTGAAGCCAGCTACAAGTTTCAGTTCACTGATCTAGATATTCTGTTTTACGGCACGGCAGCAGCGCAAGCAAAGCAGACTTTTGAAAATTTTTGGACGTCTTCACGCTCCGTCGATGCAATACATATATTAAAAACGTCTACACCTCAAGATTTAATCAATTTACGTCAAACCTACCAAGAAAATGAACGTATTGATACGCCGACTGAAGATAAAATCAATGACGCGCAAGCAGAGCTAAATCAGCTCTTAAAACAAGGTTATACTGTAAATTGGGCTAAAGCACATTTTGTAGCCGACTCACCCAAGAAAATCTCACGGACGGCCAAAGGTCAAGAGCTAATTTATAATCAGATTTTTGCACTCATGGGCCATCCAAAACAGCATCTGGAGCTGGTATCGGCTTACTTTGTCCCTACTCAAGCCGGTGCAGACTATTTGGGTCAATTGAGTCAGAAGCGGGTCGATATACGCGTGCTGACCAATTCGTTTGCCGCCAACGACGTGGCGATTGTGCATGCATTTTATAGTCAGTATCGTCGGGAGTTGCTTCAAAACGGCATTAAACTTTATGAGTTTAAGCCGATTATTGAGCGTACACGCCCAACATGGTACGAAAAAATGACCGGCCGCGTCATTCCGGCAAAAGGCAAAAAAAGCTCAAGCTTGCATGCCAAATTTTTTGATGTAGATGGGAAAGTCTTTATTGGATCATTTAATTTTGATCCTCGATCTGCCTATATCAATACAGAGGTCGGACTAGTGGTTGAGTCGGAAGCACTGCAAGCCCAAATTCAACAGGTTTTAGATGAGTATTTACCCGTGATTGCCTATGAGCTTAAATTAGATGCTTCAGGTGAATTGATCTGGCTCGATCACCAAGCCAATGGTCAGACTATCGTTTATCATCATGACCCACAAACTACTCGCTTTCAGCGCTGGATTATGAAATGGGTGGCTTATTTACCAATTGAGTGGATGATGTAACTCTAGAGCAAGCCTATAGCTTGAAATAGTGCTGCATAAGCGTATGCTTTTTTTTCTAATGCCAGTGGGTATGCTCTAGAAGATGATGGCATTCGATATAAATTGAATTTACGATGTAAAAATATCGTTTCGCTGGGCGTACCAATGACAGGTTTTGTGGTAGATGGCTCAAAAGACTTCATCAAGGTGTCGGTGGCCTTGTCTCCAGTGGTCACAATGGTACTGCACACTGGAATTTGACGCAGTAACTGCTCAAGATCGGTGGGTGTCACAATGTCTAAAAACTTATCCGAAGCATTGCCTTTCAATCGCTTTACTTGATAGGCCGTATCAAAAATGGCAATTCCTTTTTCTGTCAAAAAATGCCGGATTTTATCTTCATGAAAATTTTTATGTTCAAGATTTAAAAAGTAATCTTTATTATTAAAAAAGATTAGACCAAAAATACGCCACATGTCGTTTTGATAATTAGGATAATAAAAGTCCATTTTCCAACGTTCCTTTGGAGGTGGGAAGCTACCCAACATCAATAACTTTGCGTTGACGGGTAAAAATGGCGCGAGCGGATGTGTTTCAATCTGTGAAATTTCGTCTATGCTCATAAAGCTTAAGATATAATTAAGTTATTGGGTATTTTAACTGATCATCGCCTTATTTTTCTCAAGTTCAACTCGCAATTTTCAGTACTAATTAATCAGTGATATCAGCGTGAATACGTGAATATTTCTATACAATAACTTAAAAGAACTAGATTTTCTTAAAAGACTTCAAGTGTATCAAATTAATACTTTATATAAATTAATCTTAATTAAAGAAAAATAAGATAAAGTTAAATAGCATCAATACGTTAATACAAGAAAGTGAGTAACTTTAAAATGACAATTCGGTTTGTTGAAGCCAATGATTTTGAGGCTTGGTTGACTCTTTGGAAAGGTTATCAAGAATTTTATCAATCATCGATTGATAATCAAGTGACACGCAGCACCTTCTCACGTTTTCTTTCTGAACAAGAACCGGTGTACTGTTTAGTGATTGAAGACAAATCACAAAAGATCATTGGATTTGTACATTATATTTTTCATCGTAGTACATGGTCAGAAGGCAATTACTGTTACTTGCAAGATCTATTTGTCGATCCTGCACAACGAGCTTCAGGTATTGGTCGTAAACTCATTGAAGAAGTGTATAAGATTGCAGAAGAAAAGAAATGCTCACGCGTTTACTGGCTCACGCAAGAAACCAATTATCAAGCTCGAATGCTCTATGATCGAATCGCAGACAATTCTGGCTTTATTCAATACAGAAAATTATTTCATTAAACTCATCAACTACCGATCGCGTTGCATTCAATGAGCAGCGCGATCTTTTTGTATTTGCATTTATCCACTGAGTTTATTTACCACTCTAAGCGGTAATACTTTCATAGCCAATGCAATTGGTCGCCATGGCCACTCTGGTACGTAGGCTTTAACCGGTTCTTTTTCGATGGCCTTTACTAAAAGGCGTGAGCCAGTTGCTTCATCAACCTCAAATGGTAAATGTTTTGCGCCTTCATTCAGCTCTGTTCGAATATATCCCGGGAATATGGTCGAAACCTTAATAGGCGTATCAATTAACTCGGCTCGAATACCTTCTGCTAAATGTGCAATACCCGCCTTACTGGCAGCATAGGCAGAAAGATGCTTCGGGAGCCCTCGAATGGCACTGACCGATGAAATTACCACCAAGTGTCCTGCATTTTGCTGTCTAAAAATTTCAACTGCAGCCTCGCATTGTGCCAAAGCTGAAATGAAATTGGTTTCCGCTGTGGCACGATTGACTTCAAAATGTCCTTTTCCTATACGACGTCCTTCTCCTACACCTGCATTTACAATAATTCGCTCCAAATGACCAAAGTCATGCTGGAAAGCTTTAAAAACTTCAAATACCTGCTGGTAGTCGGTTACATCGAGTGATCGAGTTTTTACGATAATGGCGTATTGTGCCTCTAACTCTGCTTTTAATACATCGAGTCGCTCAAGCCGCCGTGCGCAAATCGCAAGGTTATACCCTTTTTTTGCAAATTCTCGCGCCATGCCTGCGCCTAAGCCTGAACTCGCACCTGTAATCAGTATTGTTTTTGCCATTTAAAAAGTATCCTTTATATCCATGTGAGTAAGTCTCGATTTTTTGCTTTTATAAAATGATGCTCATTGAGACTCAAAAGTTGTGGCTCATTCCCTACTAGTCTTAAGGTTGTTATGCTGGCATTGGTAATGGCCCAATTCAGTGCAAAAGTCCGGTTGGGATTGAGTTCGAGAATTTTTCCAGCAGCGACTGATACCACACCCCCAGAGGTAAATACGACAGCATATCTGGGCTTTAAAACTGAAAGCTCATTACATAGTTGCGCTAAAGTTGTTTCAACTCGAGATTTGAAATCTGGCCACGATTCTTCGTACTCGTGATGAAACGCGCCATCTGTCCATCTGGAAACTGCATTTTCAAAAATTTGCCCTAGATAGTCTCTCGGATTAGATGCTTTGGCGACCTCTTGTTTAAGTAATTCAGGTTGTTTAAAGCGTGGGTCGTAATTTGCAAATACTTGTTGATGATTAAACTCATTCCAACCCGCATGGGTATGAATATTCGCTTCGGGAAAACACTGCTTAAGCGCACCTTGCGCCGTTTGCATATGGCGTTTCATTGTACCTGCCACCACATAAGGCGGTTCACTTAAAATTTGTTTGAAATACTGACCCAGTAATTCTGCTTGAGACTGCCCTGTAGGAGATAACTCATCATAATTTGCTTTACCAAAGGAAGCCTGACCATGACGAACCAGATAAATTGTGGTCATTTCTTTAAGATTCCTTGAACTTTATGAAGATATTTGGTGTTGATCTTGCTGTGTTTGAACTTTTCGGCAGCAATTAATTTTAAAGCACGGATATGAAGTGCGTGAATCACAATCCAGAAATCCTTAAAAGCCTGATTTTTAGTCTGTTTATGAAAATATCGGTAATAAATTTGCTGTGCAATCACAGCCAGGCGAAAAACACCGAATACCTCATAAAACGTCCAGTTCGTTGTATCTAAACCGGTCTGACGCATGTAATAGTCCACCACTTGTTTGCGAGTGAACATTCCTTTTAAATGTGTGGGCTGACGACGAGTCGATTTGAAAATCATGTTGTCTGTTTCTTCTACCCAGTAAGCCAACGCATTTCCCAAATCCATGAGTGGATCGCCCAGCGTCGCCATTTCCCAATCGAGTACGCCTATCACATTTGTTGGTGACTCAGGATCAAGGATCACATTATCAAATCGCCAGTCATTATGAATAATGCAAATTTTTGATTCTCTAGGTGTGTTGTCTTTTAGCCACTGTCGAACATATCCAAACGATGGCACATTGATGGTTCTTGCTTTTTCATAACGTTTATCCCATCCCTCGACCTGCCGCTGGCAATAGCCTTCACCTTTGCCCAGATCTTTTAACTCAGTCGCTTCATAAGGTACTTGGTGAAGTTCAATTAATCGATCCAGTACATTTCGACAGAGTTGATTGATTTGTTCTTCATTTAATTGAAGTTCCGGCGGAAGTTTTGCACGAGGTATAATTCCTTCTATACGCCGCATCACATAAAAGTCACAACCGATCACATGCGGATCTTGGCACAATGCAATCATCTCAGGCACCACCGGATAATAAGCTGCCAAGTGTTTTTGTACGAAAAATTCTCGTGCCATATCATGAGCAGATTTCGCTTTAGTACCGTTGGGTGGGCGCCGTAAGATCAGATCCACATTATGATATTTCAGCCGATAGGTCCAGTTGGATGCGCCGCCCGTGTATTGTGTCAGCTCCACCTGTCCTTCAAGTACGATTCCTTGCTGTTTTAACCATGATTCAACCGCATGGATGTCTAACTCTTCTCCCTCTTGAACCGAACCACCCAAATCAATAACTGACATAAATTTTCCTTATTTTTTATTGTGAAGGTTTCGACCGGCTCTATAGCCACGTTTCGCAAGCTCTAACCGAGCAATCATGCCTTTATGCACCTCATCTGGCCCATCGGCCAATCTTAGACTTCGTGCATGAATAAAAAAGGCAGATAGCATGGTATCGCGTGAAAGCCCAGCTCCGCCATGGATCTGGATTGCCATATCTACTACTTTTTCTAGTACATTGGGTGCAACCAGCTTGATGGCTGAAATTTCTGTGAGCGCAGCCAAAGTTCCATAAGTATCCATTTTGAATGCAGCATATAAGGTAAGTAAGCGTGCTTGATCAATTGCAACGCGTGCCTCTGCGACGCGTTCGAGATTTCCGCCCAGTTTGAGCAACTCTTTACCAAACGCCGTACGTGACATACCTCGATCAATCATCAATTCAAGTGACTTTTCTGCGGCTCCAATGCATCGCATACAATGGTGAATACGCCCGGGGCCTAATCGCCCTTGTGCAATTTCAAAACCTTGACCTGCACCGCCGATAAAATTTTCTATAGGGACTCGCACCTGATCAAAAATAACTTCTCCATGACCATGCGGTGCATCATACTCCCCAAAAACAGACAACATTCGCTGGATTTTGACACCGGGTCTATCAAGCGGTACCAGCACCATCGAATGCTGATGATGTCGATCTTTACTGGTATCAGGCGTATGTGCCATAAAAATGATGAGTTTTGCATTTGGATCACCCAAACCCGATGACCACCACTTTCGGCCATTGAGTACAATTTCATTACCTTCAATCACCGCGGTTGCTTGCATATTAGTTGCATCACTTGAAGCAACATCAGGTTCAGTCATACAAAAAACGGAACGAATTTTGCCGTTTAAAAGCGGCATGAGCCAATCATTTTTTTGCTGCTCAGTACCATAGCGCCATAGCAACTCCATGTTGCCGGTGTCTGGTGCACTACAGTTAAATACAATCGGTGCCAAAAGGCTTCTACCTGTTAACTCTGCTATGTGTGCATACTCCTGAACAGATAGCCCTGCGCCAAGCTCCCTGTCGGGTAAGAAAAGATTCCATAAACCCGCCGCTCTGGCTTTGGCTTTCAATACTTCAAGCTGCTCTGGCCAAACCCAAGTCGTCCAGTCGCCGTTGGGATTCATTTGATGTACATCATCCCAAAACTTTAATTCAATCGGTTCTATTTCGTTATGAATGAAGTCTCGTGTTCTATTCACAAAATCTTGAGCACGCTCTGAAAGTTTAAACATTTTTATTCCTAATTCGTTGTGTTTATCCTTTACTCACCATAAACGTAAATTTATTATGCATGAAATGATTTTATTAAATACTTCACTATGAATGAAATTCATAAGTTTCATACTGCGCAACACTACCTAGATCTAAGCTTATTTCATCGCATTGATATCAACTTATATCCACTGTTTGTTGCAATTTTTGAACAAAAAAGTATTTCGAGAGCCGCGCAAAGTTTATCCATTAGTCAATCGGCTGCCAGTCATGCTTTACAGCGTTTAAGAGTTCAACTTGAAGATGAGGTATTTATACGTCTCGGCAATAGCATGCAACCTACACCATTTGCAGAACATATCTATCCTGTCATTAAAAACGCACTGATTCTTTTTCAAAATATTAGTCAACAAAAAAAGAGTTTTGATCCGAGCCTCATTAAAACATTAAGAATTGCTATCCATGACGAGATTGAACCACTTGTTTTGCCTAAAATCATTCAGCATTTTGAGCAGATCGATCAAAATATTGAGTTTAGTAGTATCAAACTCAATCGAAATACCATTCAAAATGATCTATTAAATCAACAGCTCGATTTTATTATCGATGTAGAGTCGCCAACGCATGACAGCATTGGTTTTCAAGCTTTACTGAAAGATCATTATGTTATTTGCAGCCAACAATCTGTCATGAATGCTGAAATTTATCAATCCGGTCTGCATATTGGGGTATCTTCACGCCGTACAGGTACACTGCTTGAAGATGTGTATCTTCATCGGCAAGGTATTCATCGTGAAATTTTTTTACGTTGCCAGCATTATTCGACAGCACTCAAAATTTTAGAATATAACCGCGATGCAATATTAACTTTACCAAGTGCAGTATTGAGCCATTTGTCTTACGCAAACAATTTGACAATCCATTCAATACCTTTTGAATTGCCCACTTTTACGATTGGTATTTATTGGTCAGATGCATTGATTGATAATTTGAGATATGAGTTTTTAAAAAAAGAAATTATTTCATTATTTACTTAGGCTATTTTAAATGATAAATCGAGTATAGATTATTTCAACTATCTCGATTTATCATTTTGATCAGTTACTTGAAAATTTTAAAGCGTGTTTCATCGTCAATATATGACTTTTCGGCAGCTGGTGCCTCAATTGAACCAAACACCAATTGTGCACGTAGTTTCCAGCTCGATGGAACAGCCCATTCAGCATGGACTTTGTCATCGACGATAGGATTATAGTGCTGTAAAGATGCCCCCACATTTTCAGCTGCAAGTGCTGTCCACACTGCAAGTTGCGCCATAGCAGTCGAATGCTCGGACCAAACCGGAAAATTATCTGCATACAAGGCAAATTTCTCTTGAAGCTCCTGAATGACATTTTGATCTTCAAAAAATAAAATAGTTCCCACCCCTGCTGCAAAGCTATCCATTTTTTTGCTGGTTTTTTCTGCTGCGGCTTCATCTATGGCGTATTCTTTGAGTTTTTCTTTGACGAATCCCCAAAATTTTTCATGTTCTGCATCAAATAAGATAATTGCTCGAGAAGACTGAGAATTAAACGAAGATGGGCTTTGGCGTATTGCTTCTTGAATGAGTTCAGTTAATTGTTCTGGCGTTTGCTGAATATTTTTGCCGATAGCGTATATGGTGCGACGATTTTGAAGTAAGGATATTACTGGATTGGTCATGTGCTCAAATTCCTTGCTGCAGCAATGGTAATAAATGGAAAAACCACTATTTTTATAGCATGATTTATGCCAGATCGCTGCACAAGGTATTTGAATTTATACGATATATTTTTTACTTTTTGTTCAACGATTAAAGTTTTACAAGTAGAACATTCGAGCTCACTTCATCTTTCCAGAGTTCGCGTAATGTTGGTAAATAAAATTTTTCACCAATCTCGGATAGTTCTGCATCGATTAAAGTGTGTACTTCATGAATAAAAATGTAGTCCAGCTCGACCATATTTAGTTTTGTATGACTGGCACCCATTTGCTTACGTTTGGTTTGTGCTTGTTTAAGCACCTGATTGGTAAATTCTTTATCTTTATATGCTGTTAATGCATTAAGGCGTAATTCGATTACACCCCATGCCTCTACAAGTTTCTTGAATGTGGTGAAATCTTTCGATGTAGATTCCCATGTAACATTTTCAAGATTATTGTCTTCGGGTAATACAGGAAGTAGTAAATCAGCGGTACTTGGAAATATTTTTTTTAGATTAATTAAAAATTTAACAGGTTGATCACTCGGATAATCACGAAATTGAACATTTTTTTGAATATCTGTTAAATACACGTCAAGCATGGGAAATTTCATCAGCAGTCTTTATCAGGATGTCACATTGTACGTGTTTGCTCGTCAGATAAAAACTGCTGATGTATGATTTCAGTGCAATTGCAAGTTATTTTGCATTAGGTGAAACCATTTTTTCTGGACGAACAATTTCATCAAACTGTTGTTCGCTCACCAATTCAAGTTCAACTGCCACTTGTTTAAGGGTTTTATTTTCTTTGTAGGCAGTTTTGGCGACCTTCGCTGCATTCTCATATCCAATTACAGGGTTTAATGCAGTGACCAGCATCAATGAATTATGCAAGAAGTGATCGATCTTATCTCGATTTGGCTCAATACCCACCGCACAATGATCATTAAAGCTATTACATGCATCGCCTAAAAGCTGAATAGACTGTAATAAGTTAAATGCAATTACTGGCATAAATACGTTCAGCTCGAAGTTACCAGATGCACCTGCTACATTGATCGTAGTGTCATTACCAAGTACCTGAGCAACCACCATCGTCATGGCTTCACTTTGTGTCGGATTAACCTTACCCGGCATGATACTTGATCCTGGTTCGTTTTCTGGAATACGAATTTCACCAAAACCACAGCGTGGACCGCTCGCCAGCCAGCGAATATCATTGGCAATTTTGTTTAAACTCACTGCCAATGTTTTAAGCGCACCCGATGCAAATACAGCCGCATCGCGCCCTGCGAGTGCTTCAAATTTATTTGGTGCAGTGACAAAAGGTAAACCTGTTTGCTTGGCCAACTCGGCAGCAGCCTGAACTGCATAATCAGGATGAGCATTTAAGCCAGTGCCTACAGCCGTTCCACCTAAAGGTAATTCGTATAAGCCTTCCAGTGCTTGTTTTAGACGATGCAAACCATGCTCAAGCTGAGAAACATAACCAGAAAACTCTTGCCCGAGTGTGAGTGGGGTTGCGTCTTGTAAATGAGTGCGTCCGATTTTAACAATGTCATTAAATTCATCAGACTTTTGTTGCAACGTCGCTTTTAGGCGTGTTACTGCAGGAATAAGCAATTCATTGATCTGAAGGCTTGCAGCCACATGAATCGCGGTTGGAAACGAATCATTAGTCGATTGAGCACGGTTGACGTGATCATTAGGATGTACAGGTGACTGTGATCCTAATGCATTTCCCAATTTTTGATTGGCAATATTCGCAATCACTTCGTTGCAGTTCATATTGCTTTGCGTACCAGACCCTGTCTGCCAGACCACCAGTGGAAATTGTGAGTCCCACTTCCCTTCAATTACATCATCTGCCGCATCAACAATATAAGCAGATAAATCTTGAGGTAATTGGCCCAAGCTTGCATTGGTGATGGCTGCAGATTTTTTCACTAAACCCATCGCACGAATCATGGCACGAGGTAAACGCTCTTGACCAATTTTAAAGTTTTGCAAACTACGTTGCGTTTGAGCTCCCCACATTGCATCGTTTGGGACTTCGACTTCACCCATCGTGTCGTGTTCAATTCGAGTTTGCATAAAAACCTCTATTATCCATAATGATTAATAACAAGTACGGGCTAGAGCAACCGTTACGATTACTTGGCTGGTCATGAAATACTAATAAAGCCAGCTCAATTTGTAAATAAGAATCATTTTTATTACATTTTAATTGTATTTTGATAGAACTGCCATTGGTGCTCAAGCATTTGCTGTAGAGTACGTTTCGGTTTCCAGTTCAATGTTTTTTCAGCTTTGCTGATATCTGCACCAAGTTGTGCCAATTCGTCTACAGCAAACATGGCATCGTGTGTATTAATCTGAGTTTGAGTAATGGTACTTATTTGCTCAAGTAGAGATTGAATCGAAGTCACATGATCATGTGCGATATTAAATGCTTCACACGTATGCTCTTGATGGTTGAGCCAGTATAAACTTGCGAGTACAGCTTCACATGCATCGAGCACATGCAAAAAACTTCGTTCTACGGTTTGATCATCGGTAAGAGCTTGATGCTGTAATTCCAGATAATCCCGTTGCATGGCGGCAACCTGCATCGCGAGTGGAATAATATTTTTTGGTAATTGAGGCACCATTTCTCCGAGTACCCCATGTTCAAAGGCACCGGCAATATTGGAAAGTCTCAAGATGGCGATTTTCCATTCATGATCAGTTTTATACGTATCTCGTATGATTTCTTCAATCATTTGCTGAGATTTAATATATGGATTGGGATAAGTGGTATTAAAAGACGTATCTTCTGTAAGATTTAATCCAGAAGCGCCATACACCGCTAAGCTTGAGAGGTGAACCAGTTTTCTTACGCCTGTACGCTGCATAGAACGCAACAAGCTCATGATACAACTGACGTTGTCATTATAATACTCAAGCGGTTTAAGCTTGGATTCTTCGAGTGCTTTAAAACCTGCGGTGTGTACGACAGCATCAATGGAATATTGCTCAAAAACTTTATTTAATGCGGGTGTGTTTCGAACGTCCACTTTCACAAATGGCACGTACATACCGGAAATATATTCTAATCGTTCTAATGTTTGTAAAGATGCATTGGCCAAGTTGTCGACCAATATAACCTCTTGACCTTGAGCCAGAAGACTCAAAGCAATGTGTGACCCAAGAAAGCCTAAACCACCTGTCACTAAAATCATTGTATACTTACCTTTTTATAATGTGTAAATAGCTCATCTGTTATCAGACGCATGGCTACAGTGAAATTTCAATGAGTACATTAGTTTTAATTACTGCTGCACCGACATCGGTTCATGCATGGCATGCACTTGGTTTAGTTCAGGCACTTCAGGACAAAAATGAAGTTTTCCGAGTGTTCTTTTATCAAGATGCTGTTCATGTTGCAAACGATTTGCAATGGGTGCCCGATGATCAGCGTCGTTTGACTCAAGAATGGCAAAAGCTCTCAATACGACTCCCTGTTTGTGTTAGTGCTGCACTAAACCGTGGAATTACAGATGAAGAAAATGCTAAACGCCATCAACTCACGCATTACAACTTGGCTCAGGGATTTGAACTGGTTGGTTTAGGTGAACTTGCAGATGCCGTAGAATCTTCTACACGTCTAATTCAATTTTAAGCAGCTTTTTATTTCTAGAGTGTTGCTTTTAAAAGGTATATTGTGTGAAATCTGTACTCGTTATTTTAACCCAGTCTAATTTAAGTCAGTTACAGGTCAACGAAAGCCTGTCTGCGACGATGGTTTTAGCCACTTTTGGCTCTAATATCAGCGTTTTACTTCAAGATGCAGCCCTAACGCTGTTAAAAGAAGACCAAAGCTTTGATCAGCTCATTCATGCCTTTAAACCCGCTTCAAGTATGCTGGAAAGTTTTGAATTTTATGACTTAACGCCCATTTTAGTTGAATCAAAATATCAGCAACATGCGTTTGTTAAAAATTCTTCACAAGACATCGAGTTTGTCGAATTCAATGCAAGCCTGATTCAATCCTTTGATTATGTTTTATATTGGTAATTTCCAAAGATGAACAACACAATTTACCTCATACAAACTTCTTTTGCATCGACTGCTTCTGCTTTAAATAAAGTACAACAGGTCTTTGTGGAAGGTGATCAAATCGTGATCATGGGCGAAGCATTGTCGGCACTCACCAGCGAGAATATGCGTTCTTTTCAGTCGTATTACTGTTTAAATAACGAACGGACTCTTTTAAATCCTGATCTTAGTTCCGCTATAATTCCCCTAGATTACAGTGCATTTGCGGACTTAGTTTTGCAATACAAACGTAGTGTATCTTTTAAATAATTTGATTTTCGCTTAGGCTATTTTATGCACTTAGATCTTGATCAAGATGGACATCTTGTCGATTACACCATTTGGAATAAAGACGTGGCTCAAGAGCTTGCTCGTTCTTTAGATCTTGAATTGACTGAATGGCACTTTAACGTTTTAAATGCAGTCCGCCAGTTTTATCAACAGTTCGGACACTCTCCTGCAACGCGTCCTCTGATCAAATATCTAATGAAAACGGTAGATGCCAATATTGATAATGCAGTGTTACAGCAAGCATTCAAAACAGGTCTTGTTGCACGCCATTTAAGCCGTTTGGCTGGTATTCCAAAACCTGCTAATTGCTTGTAATCGATTAGGCAAATTTCTTGGCAGATGCCACACAACAAATGACGCCTGCTGTGATAATAAGCATGTTGGCACTAATTGGTTCATGTAATATCACCGCTGCAAGTGCTAGGCCCATAAAGGGTTGCAATAATTGCAATTGCCCTACACTTGCAATACCGCCTTTTGATAAACCATAGTACCAGAAGAAAAATCCGATCAGCATGCTGAAGATCGAGATGTATAAAACAGCTACCAGACCAGATAAAGTCAATTTATCTAGTATTTCACTAGAATAATTATAGATCGTTACTATGAGCATTACAGGTAATGAAATAACCAGCGCCCAGCAAATGACCTGCCATCCCCCTATTTTTTTCGCAAGATTCGCCCCTTCAGCGTATCCAAATCCGCATAGTATAATTGCACAAAGCATATATAAAATCCCAAAAAAGCTTTGTGTATTCAGCGATATATCTAACAAAATATATAAAACAACCAATCCGCTTCCAAATAATGAAAACAGCCAAAATGTCAGTTGAGGTCGCTCATTTGAACGCAGGACTGCGAATATGGCAGTGCTTAAAGGAAGCAATCCTATAAATACAATCGAAAAAGCCGCACTAATATGTTGCAGTGCTAATGCTGTAAATAACGGAAATCCCACAACAACACCAACCGCGACATATACTAAATTCCCGCAATCACGTTTTGATGGTCGCTTAGCTTTTAAAATTTTTAACAAGACCATAGCAACAATACCCGCAATAACAGCACGAATTCCTGTTAAAAACCAAGGATTAAAATCCATAACAGCAATACGTGTTGCAGGTAAAGATCCGGAAAAGATTACAACACCGATTAAACCACTTAACCAAGCTAAAAATTGAGAATTCATGATGACATCGCATTTTGTAGAATGTCTTTTTATAAACTTATGTTAAGTTGGTACAAAGATACAGTGCAGTACAATTTATAAAAACTGTACTGGATTAAAATTCAATACAGTAATTGGTTTAACATGACTAAAATTGAACACGTAATACGTTATATCGATTCTGAACTTAAAAGTCGCCGGCTCACACCAGGTATGCGACTACCATCTGTTCGACAACTGGCCAAACAGCTTGATTTTTCTGTATCTACAATTGTTTGTGCTTATGAGCGGATGTTATCTACTGGCCAGATAGAGTCTCGTGCAGGCTCTGGATTTTTTGTTAGCGCACCACTAGAACCTTTAAAGCTTTCAAATATGGAGCCGATACAGGTTAAACACCTTGATCCACTTCGGCTATCTCGCGAACTCTTAGAAGCATCTCCATCATTAATAAAGCCGGGATGCGGCTGGCTCCCAGATAGCTGGATGCCTCATGAAGCTTTAAGAAAAGCAATCCGTGACGTTTCCAAAGAATCGACCTTTGAATTGATGAATTACTCCTCGCCATTAGGGTTTAATTTGCTACGTGAATTATTGGCAAGACGCTTGCAAAGTAAAAGTATATTTGTAAGTCCAGATCAAGTTTTGCTGACCGATTCAGGTTCATATTCAACCGATCTACTTTGTCGTTTTTTACTCAAACCGGGTGATACTGTTTTAGTTGATGATCCTTGTTATTTTAACTTTAAGGCGTTACTTAAGGTGCATCAAGCCAAAGTCATCGGTATTCCATATACTACAGGTGGCCCAAATATTGAGGCCTTTCAGCAAGCCATCATAGAACATCAACCGCGGTTATATATTACGAATTCAGGTATTCATAATCCTACAGGCGCTATGCCTTCATCTGCGACGGTTCATCAACTGGTTTCTTTAATTACACAAGCGAATATGATTGTAATTGAAGACGATATTTTTTCAGATTTTGAAAATAAACACTCGCCTCGCTTTAGCGCACTTGACGGCCTTACAAACAGTATTTACATCGGCAGCTTTTCCAAAACATTATCAGCTTCATTACGCTGCGGCTATATCGTGGCAAAACCTGAGTGGATTAATGATTTAATTGATCTCAAAATTGCTACGAGTTTCAGTCATAATAATTTTTCAGCACATGTTTTGTATAAGGTGCTCACAGATGGAAAATACCGTAAGCATCTTGAGCAGCTGAATACACGTTTGGCAAATGCTATGGACATATCGATAAATACACTTGAACAAATGCAAATTCGCCCATGGATAAAACCACAAGCAGGAATGTTTCTATGGTGTGAGTTACCTGCTTATATTGATCTTCATCGACTACAACAGTATTGCACAGAGCAAGGTGTCGTTCTTGCTTTAGGTGAAGCGTTTAGCACATCAGGTTTATTCAAACAATTTTTAAGATTTAATGTCGCTCAATGTGTTCATTACGATGTATTTAACGTATTACAAGCGGGTTTACTTGCATCAAAACTTTAATCGACTTATATGAATGATTATTTGATTGACTGACTTATGTATCGCTGTACTGCAATATCCCCCGTTCCATAGTCACAATGGGCGCATTGAGATAATCCAGCTCTTCTGGATGATGTGTAACGTAAATGATCGGAATATTTAATTGCTGCTTAAGCTCGAACAAAAAAGGCAAAAGCTGATTTTTTAGGTGTCGATCCAAACCTGTGAGTGGCTCATCAAGCAATAAAAGCTCTGGAGAAGCCAGTAAAGCGCGCCCAATCGAGACTCGCTGTGCCTCCCCACCAGAAAGCTGTAAAGCTTTACGGCTAAGCAATGCATCTAGGCTGAGTAACTTTACAATCTGCTCAAAACTGAATTTTTGCGGGCGCTTCTTATTAAAACGCAACGCATATTCAAGATTTTGTCTTACGTTTAAATGTGGGAAAAGCTGCGCCTGTTGGAAAATCAGTCCAATATGACGTTGGTGCGTAGGTACAAATTGCTGCTCGGCTGTATTGACCAAAACACGCTCATTGAAAGTGATCTCACCGTCATGAGGCTTCAAAACTCCCACCATATTTTTTAAAAACGTACTTTTTCCAGAACCAGACGGGCCTAGAATCCCGAGTAAGTTATGCTTAAGTGTTAAATCAACATGAAGCTGAAAATCACGCTGGACGTAATTGAAGTGACAGCACAGATTCATGGCGTCAACCTTTGCTGATAACGTTTTAAAATAAGATGATTGGCCACCAGTGCAGCAAACGCCAAACCTACGGAGAGTAGTACTAAACGCATTGCAATGCTTTCGCCATCCGGTTGTTGTAATAACGAATAAATTGCGATGGGTACAGTGCGGGTTTCATCTGGAATATTGCCCACAAAGGTAATAGTGGCACCAAACTCCCCCAGACTGCGACTAAAACACAAAATACTTCCAATGAGTACACCGGGTAAGGCAAGTGGCAAACTAATCGAAAAAAAAGCCTGAATAGGACTTGCCCCTAAAGTTTGTGCAATTTGTTCAAGTTGCTGATTAATCAATTGAAAAGACAAACGAATCGGTTGAACCATCAGTGGGAAAGCCACCACCATCGAGGCAATGACTGCGCCTTTCCAGTTAAATGCCAGTTGAATCCCCCATTCACTTAAAAACTGCCCCACAATGCCGCGGTTACCAAACAAAATCAGCAGTAAATACCCCAATACCACGGGTGGTAAAATCATAGGCAATTGTAAAAGAGATTCGAGTATAACTTTTAGGCGAAATTCATATCGAGCTAAGATCCACGCCACAAAAATAGCAAAAGGAAGATTCACCAAAGTGGCAAACAAGCCCACTTTGGCAGATAAATATAAGGCAGAGATTTCTTCAGGTGTGAGCATGTAGAACGACTATTTCAACTCACTAAAACCGTAACGGGTAAAAATGGCTTTTGCTTTGGCATTTTTAAGCATGAAATGTTCAAATTGGGCCGCTTCGCGATTACGTTCACCTTGTTTGGTAAGCGCCGCAGGATAAACAATTGGATCGTGTGTTTTTGATGGGAATGTTCCAATAATCTTAACTTTTTTACTGATTAATGCATCGGTTTGGTAAACAATTCCAACATCGCATTCACCGCGTTCAACAAAGGCCAAAGCTGAACGTACATCATCTGTCCCAACAATACGTCCTTGCAAAGGTGTATACCAGCCTAAAGCCATCAAGCTTTGTTTGGCGTATTTGCCTACAGGCACAGATTCCATCTGACCAGTACATAAATGGCCTTTAAATGCATTGGCAAAGTTAAATTGTTTGGTGGGGCCAAAAGGTACATCCATATCCATCGGCGTGATGGCCACAAGCTGATTGCCAAGTGTATTTTTTACCTTACCTGACGATATAAACTGAGTCTTAACTAAATATTTCATCCAGTCTGTATCGGCAGAAAAATAAATATCTGCTTTTGCACCACTCTCGATTTGTTTAGCTAGCGCCGATGATGCACCAAAAACAGTCACGACATTGGTTGATGGATGCTGCTGTTTGTAAAGCTTGGCAATATCAGTCACTGCATTAGTCAAACTTGCCGCCGCATAGACTCTCACCTCACCTGCCGAAACGTGTAAAGTACCAAGACAGAAAAGCGAAAATACAGCGATTTTTTTTATCATGATTGGCACCTTATATTCGTATTGCAGAGACGAGCGTTCCCACTTCTGGACTTATATCCGCTGGTACGCGAACCAGACAGTTCGCATCCATTAAGTTACTTAACATATGTGACTGTTGATTGGCAAGGTTTGCAGCACTTAGCTCACCAGCATGAAGCTCAAGTTTCATGCGCATAAAGCGCTCACGCTTATCGGCTTTAAGCGGTTGTGCAAGCTTAACCTCAAACCAATCGATATTTTGATTTTGACCTTGCAGCGCATCGATGAGCAGACGCGTATATACTTGCATACATACGTACACGGCGGCTGGATTGCCCGGTAGCCCGAGTAAATAACATGCATGCTGATCTTGTTGATATTTGGCAAAGAAAATCGGTTTACCGGGTTTTTGTTTGACTTTCCAAAAGATTTCTTTAAATCCAACCTCAAAAGCACATGGTCGAACAAAATCATAGTCCCCTACAGACACACCACCTGTCGTCACAATCACATCATAGTGATTTTTAAGTCGAGCAAACAATTCACTGAGTGCCTTCGCTTCATCATGAATGTGTAAAATTTCAACTTGTATATGTCGCTCTTGAAACCACGCCTTAATTAGCGGACCGTTGGCATCATAGACATGTGCACTACTTAGGCTATCTTGCTCAGTAGCAACTTCATCACCTGTAATTACTACGACGACTTTAGGCTGACGATATACATCAACCAGCTGAACTCCCGCCATGCTCAACGCGGCTAAAGGCCCGGTCTTAAGATATTGATCTTTATTAGCAACCTGCTGCCCCAAAGCCAACTCTTCACCTTGGCGTCTGATGTCGATATTGGTCTGAAGTGATTCTATAATCTGGATTCGATGCTCATCGAGCCGATGTACAATCTCTTGACGCGCAATCGTCGTACATCCCTCTGGAAGTTTACCACCAGTAAAAATACGCGTAGCCTGACCTGCTTTCAAAACCAGATCACTGCTTTGCCCTGCGCGTATTTCACCTATAAGTTCAAAGCATTGGTTCTTTTCAATGATATCACTCGCGCATAGTGCATACCCATCAACGGCACTTTGATCAAAACTTGGCAGATTCACTGGCGAATGAATTGACCGTGCCAGATATCTACTTAGGCTATTTTGTAGTTCAATGTTTTCCGTGCCAAGTGGCTTGACCGTATTTAAAATATGATCAATTGCCTCATCGATACTGATTAGACCTTTTTCATGGCCACATGCGGACATTATTCATAACCTCCCGGATGTGGAAGATCACGGCATACATCAAAAATATGCACAATTGCTGGCAATAAAGCAGTCATTGTTTCAGAAGCACCACCACGGCTACCCGGGAATGTCATCACCAATGAACGATCGATAAAACCTGCAACTCCACGCGACATTGCTGCATACGGTGTACGGCGCTGACCAAATGCACGTGCAGCTTCCATCAAGCCATCGAGCTTACGTTCAAGTAACGGCTCTAGGGTGTCGACTGTAATGTCTCGCTTACCTATTCCTGTACCGCCCACTGTAATAACACATGCATAGGATTTAGTTAACTCAAGAACCAGTTCTTTAAGCTGTTCAGGCTCATCTGGCAAAATTTGGTAATGAATAGGCGTAAAGCCAGCTTCGGTTAAACTCTCAACCACAGACTTACCGGCAGTATCTGGTTTTTTGCCAGAGGCTACAGTATCAGACAATACAATTACCGCCGCAGATACAGCTTGGCGAAGTGTACGCTTGAAATGCGATTTACCGCCTTTTTTCTTTAAGAGCTTGCACTGATCTAACACTAAATCTTCTGGCTCACAGTGCGGTTTAAGCATATCGTACAGGGTTAAACCGGCAATACTTGCGGCTGTGAGTGCCTCCATCTCTACACCCGTTGGGCCGATGGTTTCTACCGTGGTTAGAATTTCAACAAAGTTTTCATGTAACTCGTAATCGACTTCGGCACGATAAATAGGCAATGGATGGCAAAGCGGAATCAGCTCATCGGTACGTTTTGCGGCCAAGATACCTGCAATGCGTCCTGTTTTTAGTGCATCACCTTTTTCGGTATTTCCCTGACGAAGTAATTCAATACAATGTGGTGGTGCATACAAAATAGCTTGAGCTTCGGCAATACGATAACTTTCCGGTTTCATGCCTACGTTTTTCATTAAAAATCCCGTTTTAAATTAGTGCTGGTGTTCGTGATGATGATGTGAATGATCGATATGATCATGATCTTTACGGATACAGCATCCTTCGACAAATTGACTGCTGCCATCGGTATAAAATTCTTCTTTCCAGATTGGCACTTCATGTTTTACACGCTCTACTGCCTCTTCGCAGGCCGCAAACGCTTCACGGCGATGCGGCGCATAGGCCACGGCAATAATTGCCATTCCACCGATATCTAGCTGCCCTATACGATGAATAACCCGTACATATGCAGCGCCGTGCTTATTCATGATGTCTTGCTCAATCTGACGAATCATTTTTTCTGCAACAGGCGTATAGGAGGTATATTTCAGCCCACTCACAGCACGACCATTGTGATGGTTACGTACCGTTCCCTGAAAAATACCAATACCACCACAAGCAGGAAAATCGGATATCGGATCAAAACTATCCAGTGTTAAGTCAACCGATTGCACGCGTTGGAATTCTTTCATATCAGCCTCCTGCTACAGGTGAAAGTAAGACCAAAGTACAGTCTTGGCTTAAGTACGTTTGACGCGAAATAATATCTTCACCAATTGCACAGGCACAGCGCTCAATGGCCTGTGTCGCATCTGGATATTGATGAGTAATATCATTTAAAACGTCAGAAACAAGCACTGTATCTGAATAATTCAAAACGATCTGGGAGGGTATTTTTCTTTGTATGGCACCATAACCTTCAATCGTGACGTTTAAGGCCGACATTGTTATCCTCCAATCATATGCATGGTAATTTTTCGTGTGTGTGTGTTTAAGCTATGAAAGCCTTTGGCTTTATTCCAGATATAGCTCGAGGTTTTATCATAGAGTTCTGTCAGTGTCCGATCTTGATCATACCCTTGAACCAATTCGTTTAGTAATGGCTTGAGATCAATACCCTTAGGCGCAAATAGGCAGTTATACAGCTCACCTTGAGCTGTTAAACGAATTCGATCGCATTGTCCGCAAAAAGAGTGGGTAATGGTTGAGATGACCCCCACGTCATAATTTTGATCTAAACGAAAAAGCCGTGCTGGCTCACTGTGTTGCTCTAGCGCTTCAACTGAATAGGTTTTAGAGAGTACCTCTAAAATCTCTTGCTCTGACACTACAGCGGCGTTCGACCAGTGCTGATCACCATCAAGTGGCATAAACTCGATAAATCTGAGCGGAATATGTTGCGATTTGGCCCACTGAACTAATGGTAAAATTTGATCATCATTTTTACCTTTCATGAGCACGGTATTAATCTTAAATTTCAAACCTACGGCTTGCGCTGCCTTGATACCTTCTAAAACAGGCAAAATTGGCTTTTTGGTCAGCGTCATAAATTGCTCTGGATCGAGACTATCTAGACTAATATTGAGATCATCTAAACCTGCATGTTTAAGGTCTGATGCATATTTCTTTAAGTAATGGGCATTGGTGGTGATCGAAATACGCTTTAAACCTTTTGCCCGTAGCGATTGCAAATCACGTATAAAGTGCACCACGCCTTGGCGCATCAGTGGTTCACCGCCAGTAATCCGAATGTTTTCAATTCCGTTTTGCACCATAAAGCGACAAAACTCAAAAAGTGCCTCAAAACTTAGCAAGTCATGCTTTTTGATCCACTCTGGATGTTCTGGCATACAATACAGGCATTTGAAGTTACAACGATCTGTAACGGAAATACGTAGTTTCCGTTTATGACGCCCATATTGATCTTCAAAAGGTGGCGTCATCAGATCTTGTGTTTCATGCTTCATTGTATGCACTCATAATTAAAACTTCGAGATGACCCTTACACAGCGCTATTGCACGTTGATAATTCTATAATGACTCATGATGTTGATTTTAAAAAGCAAAAATATTTCAAAAAATGATCAAAATATGCTTCCTTGCACCATTACTCATCAGTGACAATCCAATTTACTAACAAAAATCAGACCTGTCTTGCATTTTTTTGTTCGCTTCAAGATAAATGTAATAATGGTTATCTAAACTCACATATATTCATTTAAGCAAATTTACGGCGGGATTTGATTAAAACTCGCTCTGCTTGAGCGTATTCAGCTGCTGGTATTGTTGTAACTCGTCTAATGAATTGATGCTATGAAAAAATAAGCGATGTTTTCTAAAATAAGCCACCTGCGCATGTAAGTCTGTTAAGGCTCTTTTCATGCTCAATTGATTTTGTTCAAGGTGATTTTTAAGCACCGATGCACTTGATCGCTTCATCAGGCAAAATGGATATAGCGCTGTGCCATTAATGGCCACATAACTCATCATCGCACGTGGATCTTGATTCAAAGCATGATGCAATAACGACACAACCTTGCTGGGAATGTAGGTAATATCACACGGTACAAAAAGCACATAATCCGATGCCACATGATTCCAAGCACTGTATATGCCCATCATTGGTCCTAAAAAACCATGCTGATGATCTTCATAACTACGTGTTTGTGGCAAAATCTGACGATACAAACTGGCATCTCGATGGCTATTCACCCAGATCTGATGAATATCGTGCTTTAAGCGCTCATAAATTTTCAGCAACTGAATCTGATCATCAAAGTTTTGTAATAACTTATTGACCCCGTTCATACGACGGGCCTGTCCACCAGCCAAGATGACCAAATCGGTTTGTGGATATTTGCTCACGCTCACGCATCGATCTCCTGTTGACAAGCTTTAATTAAACCTCGTATTTCGGGTAAACATGATCCACAGTTTCCGCCTGCTTTAAGGCATGCTGTCACTTGTTTTTCATGCACTATGTTTTGCGCTTTGATGGTATCCACTATTTTGTTTTTTCCTACTTTAAAGCAACTACAGACCAATGGACCATCATTGTTGCGCACATTAATCGGCATGCCTGCAAGTAAAGCTTTACGATGCAATGCACTGAGGCGCTCACGCTTAAACAACGTTGCAACCCAGTCACGGTCGGGTAACATCTCTAACGGCGCTATATACAAGCTTGCAATCAATATACCGTCTTTTAACACCACACTGTGCGAGAGTTGTGTACTCGGATCACTTAAATTTAACCATTCGTAGGATGCATCATCAAAAGGTAAAAATGTTTTTAAGTTATTTTGTATATCTTGTAGTCGGGAACGATCCGCAATCTCGTATCGAATCACTTTGGTCATTTTGACCTTTGTCCACCATGCCAACTGTTGAAGCTGCGATGCCATAAGATGCTCCATACCTTCACGTACAAACAAGCATCCTTGCCAATGCGTATAAAATGGCTGCAACATTACAGGCGTGTGTTTAAACTCAGGTTCTCCTGAAATCGCATCGACCACAGGATTGACCACCTTACCAATACGTGCATCGGAAGCATGTTGCTCGCTCCAGTGTATAGGAACAAAAATCTGACCACGGCGAATACTGTCTGAAACACTCAAGCGCAATACACAACTGCCCCACTGTGATTTCACTTCAATCAGACTGCCATGCTGTACACCGTACTTGAGTGCATCTTGAGGATGTATTTCACAATAGGGTTCTGCACGATGTGACGTTAAATGCGCAGAAAGTGCTGTACGGGTCATGGTGTGCCACTGATCACGAATACGCCCTGTATTTAAAATCAGCGGAAACGCTTTAGATGGCGCATGCACAGCATCTATAGCAGGTGTGGCAATAAACTTCGCCTTTTGATTGCTATGGCTATACACCCCAGATTGGAATAACTGCTGCTGATTGATTGCCTTGTCATTCTCATTAGGGTTATGCAAGACTGGCCATTGGATCGGTTTAAGCTCGTTATAGGCTTTTGCAGATAAACCGACTAACCCAGAAAGATTAAAGTAACGAAAGACACTATTTTCAGTTTGAATATTCGTTACTAAGTTGGCTGTGGCTGACAACCGAGCATGCTCATCAAAAATTTCGGCAGCAGATTGAAATTCAAACCCGTCAAACTGCATTTTTTTTGCGACCCGACACACGGCCCACCAATCAGCTTTGGCCTGTATAGGTGCATCTAGAAAGGCGCGCTGTCTGGAAATACGGCGTTCAGAATTGGTCACTGTTCCGTCTTTTTCTCCCCAACCGAGTGCCGGCAACAAAAAATCGGCATAAGCAGTGGTATCGGTGTATTCACTGATATCCGATACCACAACCAGCTCACAGGCTTCTAATGCACGTTTGACTTGATCAGCATTGGGTAAGCTCACTACCGGATTAGTGGCCATAATCCAAATGGCTTTAATTTTTCCTTGCTCAATTGCCTGAAATAAATCGACCGCTTTTAATCCCGGCTGAGTCGCAATAGATGGACTATTCCAAAATTGCTGAGTGATTTGCCGATGTAAAGGCTGTTCAATTTCCATATGTGCGGCCAGCATATTGGCCAAACCGCCGACTTCACGCCCGCCCATGGCATTTGGCTGCCCTGTCATCGAAAACGGCGCAGCACCTGGCCGACCAATTTTTCCAGTGAGTAAATGACAGTTGATAATTGAATTGGCTTTATTCACCCCTTGCGAGGATTGATTCACGCCCATAGAAAACAGCGTCATCACTTTATCCAAGCGAGCAAACAATGCATAAAACTGTTCGAGCTTGTCGAGTGAGATCCCGGTCTTTTCTGCCACGTCGTTTAAATTGGCTTGAGCCAGACTAGCATCTAACGCATATTGCAGCTGATCGGTATGCGCATTTACAAAAGCATGATCGGTGTGACCGTGTTGATACAAATACTGTAATAGGCCATTAAATAATGTAACATCCTGACCCGGTAATATCGGCAAATGTAAGTCTGCTTGCTCGCATGTTGCAGTATAACGTGGGTCAATCACCACAACTGTAAGGTCACGCTCTGCTTTGGCTTGCATAATCCGTTGGTACAAGACCGGATGACACCATGCAGTATTCGAACCCACCAGTACCACCAGATCGGTCTGCTCAAAATCGGTATAACTGGCAGGCACCAGATCTTCACCGAAACTGCGTTTGTGCGCCGCTACTGCCGACGACATACATAAACGTGAGTTGGTATCAATATTGGCTGTGCCCAAGTAGCCTTTTACAAACTTATTCACCACATAGTAGTCTTCAGTTAAGAGTTGCCCCGACACATAGAACGCCACACTGTCTTTACCGTGTTCATCGATACAGGCTTGAAAGCGTTTTGCAATTTCATCAGTCACATGCTCCCATGTAGTGACATGGCGGGCTGCACCACGCCCCGACATAGGTTGTAACACACGTGTTTCCAGACCCAGTGTATCGGCCAAACGACTCCCTTTGATACATAAGCGACCAAAATTAGAAGGATGTGTTTCATCTCCAGTCACCGAGATTTTTTTACCCGATTTGGTTTCTTCAACCGTTGCGGTCACGCCACATCCTACACCACAATATGGACATGTGGTTTGGGTATGACGGACCAAGTTGGATGTATCACTCTGGAGTTGCACAAGGGGAATCGTATTCATGGCGGCTCCTTCAGATTAACCTGCTTTTCTTAATGCAAAATCGCGACCAAACAGCAATTTGTTTCGAATTGAGCCAATTGGAGTCTGATCTGCAATCAGTTCTGCATACCATGAACCATCTTCAGTATCACCAAACAAAACAGTGCCGATGATCTGGTCGTGTTGAATGATGATACGCTTGTAAATCTGACGCTTTTCGTCATTTAAAATGATGTCTTCATAATCATCTTGTGGCTGAAAATTACCGGCAGAAAATACATCCACGCCACTGACTTTTAACTGGGTGGGCACAGTCGGTGCTTTAAAGGTTAAGCTGCCATGTTCTGCCAAATGGCTGGCACAGATAAAGGCTTGCCCCCACAGTGGCTCGACCAAACCAAAGGTTTGACCACGGTGCTCAATACATTCGCCGACGGCATAAATACTCGGATCGAAGGTTTGCATGGTGTCATTGACCAACACTCCACGATTACATCGCAGTCCGGCTCGTTGGGCTAGCTCAATATTTGGGCGGATACCTACCGCAAACACCACGAGGTCAGCATTGAGTAAAGTGCCGTCGCTCAAGCGTAGCTGCTGAACATGACCATGTTCATCGCCAATTAAGGCCTCGGTATTGGCTTGAGTAAGGATACGGATTCCCTTGTACTCGATACTGCTTTTAAGTAGCTCGCTGGCTCGCTGATCAAGCTGTCGATCCATGATTCGATCCATCAAATGCAGCACAGTCACCTGCATTCCACGTTGCTTTAACCCATACGCAGCTTCAAGGCCCAGTAAGCCACCTCCGATCACAACGGCGTGAGTTTTGCTAGATGCGTAATCCACCATGGTGTTGACATCATAGATATCCCGAAAGCTGATGACGCCTTTGAGTTGATTCCCCTGTATCGGTGGAATAAACGGTTTCGATCCTGTTGCAAGAATTAAGCGGTCGTAGTCGACGATCTGGCCTTGCTGTGTTGTCACTTGTTTACGGGTTCGATCAATTTTCACAGCCGGATCGCCCGCAATAAACCGCATTTGACGCTCTTGATACCATGCATGCGAATGCAACATGATGTCTTCTACCGTTTTTTCACCCGATAAAACAGGCGAAAGCATGATGCGGTTGTAATTGCCCCATGGCTCTTCACCAATCACGGTAATTTCATAGCGCTCGGCATTCATATCCAGTAAATCTTCTAGGCAGCGCATACCTGCCAAGCCATTTCCGACCAATACCAGCTTCAGTTTTTCTTGCGCAGTTCCGTTGTTGGTAATGTACGTCTTTTGCGCTATGGGCGAAACATAAACCCGTCCTTGTTCGACTTTGGTTGGAAATACCAATAGTCGTTGGTTTTTATCTTCCAGACAGCGACCTGTGGCCAAGCTAAAATGCTGCTTATAGATTGGAGATGCGACAACACGCTCACCTTGTAAGTCGCCAATAATCCCGCGAGACATCACATTTGCGCCACTAAACGGATCGGTATTACTAAGCGCATACACTCGTTGCTCGTGTCCAACACGAAACAGTGCAATCTGCTGCTTGTGAAGAAGCGCACCCACTCCCGTATTGGGCGTAATATCATTTAGTGCGCAAATCTCGATCCATTCTGCATCATTCACTCGATTTAAGGCTTTTAAACTGGTCATGTGTTTGTCTCCTTATGCTTCAACCATGGGAATACGATCTTCATGACGTTCGCTGTCTTTAAGCGGACGGATTTGACCTCGTTCTTGGGTAAACTGAATGTGTGGATCGTGTTGCTCTTTTTGGTTGATGAACGTCTGGAAACGTTTGCGTACTTCAGGATCTTCCACAGCTGTACGCCATTCGTCCTGATAAGTATTGATCACATGCGACATACGGCGCTCTAGCTCGTCCGCTACACCCAGTGAGTTTTGAACAATAACCGCCTTGAGATAATCTAGACCACCTTCCATGTTGTCGCGCCATACACTGGTCCGCTGTAAACGATCTGCGGTTTGAATGTAAAACATGAAGAAACGGTCGATATAACGAATCAATGTATCGGTGTCTAAGTCCGAAGCCAGTAATTCTGCGTGACGTGGTTTCATTCCGCCATTACCGCACACATAAAGATTCCAGCCTTTTTCTGTAGCAATAACGCCGACATCTTTCCCTTGGGCCTCTGCACACTCACGAGTACACCCAGAAACTGCCATTTTTAATTTATGTGGAGAGCGCAGGCCTTTGTAACGATTTTCAAGAAAGATCGCCAAACCAACCGAATCATCGACACCATAGCGACACCATGTGCTGCCTACACACGATTTGACCGTGCGCAGCGATTTACCGTAAGCATGACCCGACTCAAAACCGGCAGCAATCAACTCTTCCCAAATCAATGGCAACTGATGCACCTGTGCTCCAAACATATCCACACGCTGACCACCGGTGATCTTGGTATAAAGATTATATTTTTTGGCGATTTGCCCGACTGCAATTAACCCATCTGGAGTAACTTCACCGCCCGCCATGCGCGGTACAATCGAATACGAGCCATCTTTTTGAATATTGCCCAAATAATAATCGTTGCTGTCTTGCAAACCTGCATGAGTCGGTTTTAAAACAAAATCGTTCCAGCATGAGGCTAAAATATTGGCAACCGTCGGTTTACAGATATCACAGCCTAATCCATGACCGTGCTGATGGATCAGATCATCGAAAGTTTTGATTTCATTGACACGAACCAAGTGATACAGCTCTTGGCGCGAGTAAGCAAAATGCTCACAAATGTGGTTATTCACCGTAACGCCCTGACGCTGTAACTCTGATTTAAGTACTTGTGTCACTAAAGGCGCGCAGCCACCGCAAGCTGTAGCTGCTTTTGTACATTTCTTTAATGCACCTAATGACGTCGCGCCGTCTTCAATGGCCTGACAGATATGGGCTTTAGACACATTATTGCATGAGCAAATGGTTGCGCTATCTGGAAGTAAGTCGACACCACTGCCGCCTGCCTTAGCTGCACCGGATTGAGCATATCCCGGCATAATCAAGCTTTCAGGTTGATCTGGTAAATCCAGACCGTTAAGCATCATTTGTAATAAATCATTGTACTCTTTGGCATCGCCCACCAATACGGCGCCAAGCAGTTTGGTTTTTTGAGCATTGACCACAATTTTCTTATAAATGAGTGCGTCTTCATCGGCATAAAAATAGCTCAACGCATCGGGTGTCATGGCGTGTGCATCACCAATCGATGCCACATCTACCCCCATCAACTTGAGTTTGGTACTCATATCAGCGCCAGCAAAGCCATGAGTACTTTCATCCAGTACATGTTTGGCAGCTATGCGCGCCATATCATACCCAGGCGCAACAAGACCATAAATTTTGTTGTCCCAAAGCGCACATTCACCAATGGCATAAATATTTGGATCTGAAGTTTGGCAGTATTGATTAATCTTGATACCGCCTCGTTCACCAACAGCAAGCCCAGACGCTTTGGCTAATTCATCACGTGGGCGAATACCGGCTGAAAACAAAACAATATCGGTTTCAAGTGAGCTACCGTCTGCAAAATTCATCACATGATGACTGGTTTCACCATCTTCAATTGACTGCGTAGCCTTTTGCGTATGGACTTTAACCCCCAAGTTTTCAATTTTACGGCGTAGTATCTTGCCACCTAAGTCGTCGATTTGTACCGCCATCAACCGCGGCGCAAACTCAACCACATGTGTTTCAAGATTTAAATCGCGTAATGCCTTGGCGGCTTCAAGCCCCAATAAACCGCCACCAATCACCACACCAGATTTAGCCTTCAAGCTTGCAGCACGAAGCGCATCTAGATCTTCAATGGTGCGATACACAAAACAGTTTGAACGGTCATTTCCAGCAATTGGTGGTACAAATGCATAAGATCCGGTTGCTAAAATGAGTTTGTCATAAGCTATGACATCACCGGCAGATGTGGTCACTGTTTTTTCAACAGGGTCAATTGCGGTTACGCGAGTATTTAAGCGTAAATCGATACCATAGGCGTCGGCAAAATCCATACGTGCAAGAGAAAGATCTTTGGCACTTTTACCGCTAAAGTATTCGCTTAAATGCACTCGGTCATATGCGATTCTCGGCTCTTCGGCCAAAATGGTGATTTCCATTTCATCATCTACTTTTTCCATCAAGCTTTCGATAAATTTGTGCCCGACCATACCGTGGCCAATCATGACAAGTTTCATGGGTATTCTCCGAATAGATATAAGATAGGTCAGTTCTGGTTATGCAAGGTTGTTTCGTTCAAGAACGGCTTGCTCAAAAAGACGCTGTTCTTTCACCTTATGCTCGATCGAAAAACGAATCAGCATCACAAAACCTGCTGCCACCACCACCAGACCACCCAACACCATCAAACAGGTTTGAATATCCACCATGCCTTTTAACAAGAAACCCGCTGCCACTGCGCCAACATTACCGCCAGCACCAATGATGCCTGCAACACCACCCAGCGCGTCACGATCGATAAACGGAACCAATGCATAGGTTGCACCACATGCCATGTGGGTAAACAGTGCAAATACGGTCATACTTAAAATCGCCAGCATCGGAGTATTCATTTGAGAGAATAAAACCAGAAATAAACCTTCACACAAAATCATGACAAAAAGTACTTTCGTGCGACCATCGAGGCCTTTTTTCATGGCTACTTTATCGGACACAATGCCACCGAGTGCGCGGGCAAATAAAGCCAGCAAACCAAAGATACCCGCTGCAAATCCAGCTTCCTTAAGGCCAAAGTTAAAGTTGTTGACGTAGTACATGGCTACGATGTTATGAATAAAGATTTCAATACCAAAACACGCCGCATAGGCACCAAATAAAATCCAGACGCGATAGTTACGTGCAGCATGCATCAAAATCGCCATACCGCCTTTTTTATCGCTCCCGACTGCAACTCCTTGTGCGCGAAGTTCTTTAAAATTACCTTGTGGGCAGTCTTGGGTCAGTTTCCAGTACAGCAGGCCTACAATCACCATCATCATACCCGGAACCATTAAGGCCACACGCCAGCCCATGCTTTGCTCTACGCCAAACATCACCAGTGCAGCAAGCAAAAGCGGCATTAACGCTTGTGTAGCACCACCACCCGCATTTCCCCAGCCTGCAGTGGTGGCATTGGCCGTACCCACTACATTTGGAGCAAACATGATACTGGTGTGATATTGGGTAATAACAAAGCTTGCCCCGATGGCACCAATGAGTAATCTAAAGAATAAGAAGGATTCATAACTGTTTGCAGCAGCGACACCAAAAACAGGAATACTGCCAATCAGCAACAAAGCAGTATAGGTTTTACGTGGGCCGTATTTGTCACATAGCGGCCCGACAATAAGGCGAACCAAAATGGTAATCGCAACGGCGGCAATATTGATATTGGCAATCTGATCTTTAGTGAGGTGAAATTCACCTGCAATCACCGGCATAAGTGGTGCACATGCAAACCAAGCAAAAAAACAGACAAAAAAAGCGAGCCAACTCATATGGAAGGCTCGCATCGCTGGAACTTTAAAACTAAATAGATTTATTTTCGTCGCTTTTTTTGCTGTTAAATCTAAATTTGAAGACATGGCCTTCTCCTGAACTGAACGTAATATGGACTAAACAGCTTGCGCTGTATTGGCAATCGATCAGAACGGACGTCGTTGGCCGTCTTACAAATTTTTTAAAACAGAGTCGTCTTTGACTCAGTAATATCTATGCAAAGCATGTGCCAGTTTTTCGTTTTATGCTTTTTTTATTTAAAAAATTGTTTCTTTAAGCTCGCTTTTTGATGGCTCACATTTTTAAACATGAACAAGAGTCGATTTTTGCTTCTTATTTAACGAATAATAGTCGGCACATGCGTCATGACGAGACGCCAATGCACCACAACAGATCACTTCATAAGATCGAAGTACAAATAACCATCAAATTTTACTCTTTTTAAGGTGGCACTTATCTTGCTATGCAATTTTTCAATTATTTTCGCTTACACTGTTTCGCAAATGCGAAAAATTATGCCCTACGACCTATGCCAAAATTAAAAATTGCATTGATTGATGACGATCTTGAACGCGCTGAATTTGTTCAACAAAACCTGCGTGCGCATGATTTTGATGTGGTGGCATGTCTACCGCTAGACCACATGAATACATTTAAGCTTGAAAATCTTCAGGCCGATGTCATTTTACTGGATATGGATCATCCACATCGTGACATTATTGAAAGCTGCGTCAGTCACTTTGATTTGCCTACAGTACTTTTTACCAAAAACAGCAACAAAGAAACCATTAAACAGGCCATCGATGCCGGTGTAACTGCCTATATTGTGGATGGTATTGACCCTGCACGCTTGGAAATCATTCTTGAAATTTCGATTGAACAGTTTAAAAAGCATAAGCAGCTCGAAAGCGATTTAAAAGAAACCAAGCTCAAGCTAGCAGACCGAAAAGATATCGAAAAAGCCAAAGTGCTTCTGATGCAGCTTCACAGCCTGACCGAAGACACCGCATTTCAGTTACTACGCAAAAATGCCATGAGTCACCGTATCACGATCGGTGAAATGGCACGGCGGCTGATCGATGCCCAGCAATTACTCAATAGCCAGTTAAAAGAGGACTAACATGAGCCACTTGGAAAAAACACAACTGCATATTGGCTATATTCCTTTACTGGATTGTATTGCACTACTTTGGGCAAAACAGCGCGGTTTTTTTGATGACTTCGGACTTGATGTTACTTTGGTTAAGGAAGCCTCGTGGGCAAGTTTGCGAGATCGTCTGGCTTTTGGCATTTTAGATGCCGCACATTGTTTATCTGCCATGCTCCCTGCTGCGGCAGTAGGCGAAGACCAAATCGGTATTCAGCTCAAAACACCTTTAGTTTTAAGTATTAATCGTGCCTATATCAGCTTAAGCCAGAAGCTCAGTCATGATTTACACATTCAACCCGCGGATACGCCGTTTCAATCGGCATACAAACTGGTACAGCATCTTCATGCAGGACATCCGGTTCATCTGGCGCATGTGTTTAATCATTCGATTCATCACTATTGCTTAAGAGAATGGATTGCACTTGCAGATCCAAGTGTGGCACAAGACATTGTATTAAAAACGCTACCGCCACCGTATATGGTCGAGGCAATTTCTTCTCATGCCATAGACGGTTTTTGTGTAGGTGAACCATGGAATACCCAAGGTGAAGTCGAAGGTGTGAGCCAAATTGTAGCGCACAGCCGCGATATTGTTCCCGAAATTGCAGATAAAGTATTGGCAGTCACGCATGAATGGGCATCACATCATCCAAATACCTTATGTGCACTTACTGCTGCTATTCTCAAGGCTCAGCGTGAGCTTGAAATACTGGAGGACTTCAAACCGGTCTGGCAAATACTCATCGACTTTAATGTAATTCGCTTTCAATGTAACGAAGAGATTCATGTTCAGAAATACCATGCTCTGGAAAAAATTATTCGACATTTGGTTCTAGACCATACAGCGCCAAAACAAACCGATATGCAATGGTTATTTGAACAAATGCAAACTTGGCAAGGTTTGAATCTAGAGCAGACAGCACTACAGCGCTTGAGCGAGCAATGTATCGATTTAAAAAGTCACATGGCAGCAAGACAATTACTTGAAGACTAACGTACATTTTATTCGACATAAACAAATTAATTAACAGCAGATCAAAGGGTTAGTTTGTTGATTGTGTATGCAGTCGTTACAAATTTTAGCAACGATATGTTCAAAATGGATTTAGTATGAAAACTTAGCAAAAGCATCAGGACGAGGATATGGACAGCAGAGAAAAATTGGCAGATGAAAATAATCCAAACTATGCCCGTATTGAACCATACGATCAGCCTGCTGGTGGTTGGGGCGCATTACTCAGTGTTGCACGTAATCTGAAGCGGCAAGAAACGTTTAAAAAAGGTTCGATTTCTCTGCTCAATATTAACCAGCCGACCGGATTCGACTGTCCGGGCTGTGCATGGCCAGAAAAAAAAGATACGCAAACTTTTAACTTTTGTGAAAACGGCGCCAAAGCTGTGGCATTTGAAGCCACCAGTAAGCGCGTAACGCCTGAGTTTTTTGCAACGCATACTGTAAGCTGGCTATCTGAACAAAGTGATTTCTTTTTGGAAGACGTTGGGCGCATTACCGACCCAATGCGATACGATGCCGCAACAGACAAATATGTACCAATCTCTTGGGATGATGCGTTTCAACTGATCGCCAAACATTTGCAAGCACTCGACAATCCGAACGAGGCTGCCTTTTATACTTCTGGACGCGCCAGTAACGAAGCCGCTTTTTTATACCAACTTTTTGTACGTAGCTTCGGTACCAACAATTTTCCAGATTGCTCTAATATGTGTCATGAGCCGACCAGTGTGGGCTTAAAAGATGCCATTGGTTTGGGTAAAGGCACTGTAACGCTAGACGACTTTGATCTGGCCGATACGATCTTTAGTTTTGGACATAATCCGGGGACCAATCACCCGCGTATGCTCGCAACATTACGAGAAGTGTCTAAACGTGGAGGCACCATTGTTGCACTCAATCCGCTTAAAGAACGCGGACTAGAACGTTTTCAAGACCCTCAAGCCCCACTTGAAATGATGACCAACGGCAGCACGCCGATCAGTCGCTATTATTTCCAGCCGAGTATTGGGGGGGATTACGCGATTATGTTTGGTTTGTTAAAACATACCCATGAATGGAACAAACAAGCCGTCGCACAAGGAAAGCCAAGTTTATTTGATCAAGCATTTATTGAGGAGCAAACGATTGGTTTTTCAGACATGCTTGCCGAGCTAGATCGTACCGAATGGGCAGAGATTCATCGTTATACTGGCTTGAGCCCAGACCACCTTGAAGCGCTCGCCAAGCTCTATATTCAATCTGAGCGCCCAATCTTTTGCTGGGGAATGGGCATTACCCAACATCGACATGGTACAGCCAACGTTCATTTACTTGCCAACTTGGTATTATGCCGTGGCCTATTAGGTAAGCCGGGAGCAGGACTCGCACCCATTCGCGGGCATAGTAACGTTCAGGGCGATCGTACGGTAGGCATTAATGAGCGTCCGGCACCTAAACTACTCGATAGCTTAGATCGCGTGTTTGGAATAAAAAGCCCACGTGAAAACGGATTGGGCGTCGTCGAAACCATCAAAGCGATGGCCGATGGCCGCGTAAAAGTCTTTATTGCCCTCGGTGGCAATTTTGCAGTGGCGACACCCGACAGTCATTTTACTCAAGATGCACTACGCAAGTGTAAACTCACCGTACATATTACCACCAAGATGAATCGAAGCCATTTGGTGTGCGGTGAAGATGCCTTGATGCTACCTTGTTTGGGACGTACTGAAATTGACATGCAAAAACACGGACCTCAAGCGATCAGTGTTGAAGATTCGATGAGTAATGTGCATTTATCTTCGGGGCCAAATCAGCCTATTTCATCTGATCTATTGTCTGAACCAGATATTGTGGCACGCATTGCAGAAGCGACACTCAAAGAAACGCCTGTTCAATGGCGCTGGTACATTGAAAACTACGATCGTATCCGCGATGCGATTTCAGAAGTGTTTGATGAATTTCATGATTTCAATAAACGCGTTTATCAGCCGGGTGGTTTTCATCTCGAACATCCAGCAAATAGCTACACATGGAATACTGCCAGCGGTAAGGCACAGTTTATCATTTCACCACTCAGTGAAATTTATGCCGATAAAGAACACCAGTATGCCGATGCCTATCCAGATGCAAAAGTGTATACCCTGATGACTACCCGTTCTCACGATCAGTACAACACGACATTGTACGGTCTTGATGATCGTTATCGAGGTGTTTTTGGTCAGCGCCGTGTTTTGTTTATGAATAAACAGGATATTCAAGCATCTGGTTTCAAAGCAGATCAGTGGGTCGATATCGAAAGTGTGTTTTCCGATGGCCAAAAACGTATTGTGAAAAGCTTCCGTATTGTGCCATATAACGTACCTGTCGGTAGTTTGGCTGCGTATTATCCTGAAACTAATCCTTTAGTTGCCTTAAGTAGCCACGATAAACACGCCCGGATTCCTGCATCGAAAAGCATTCCAGTGATTTTACATGCGGGTCAACCACCTGAAAACTTTAATCTGGCGGCAGAAGTCGATCCCGAACATGCCAATGGATGAATCTAATCAAAGCAACGCCTTGGGAGAATCCATTTTTTCTCAAGGTCATCAATCGGTTTCGGTGACACGGTATCGCCATCATGAAATTAGTACGGGTTTAGACGAAGTGGTTGAAGAATATCCCGTTGCTTTAATTTATAACGGTATATCACATGCCGTGATGATGGTGACTCCCGTCAATCTGGATATGTTTGCAATTGGCTTTAGTCTGAGCGAAGGCATTATTCAGCATGTACGTCAGATTTATGATTTAGACATTGAGAAAAGTCCGCTGGGTTATCAAATACATATCACCATTGCTTCTGAAGTTTTTGCACAATTAAAAGCACATAGACGTTCTTTGATTGGTCAAACCGGTTGTGGACTTTGCGGCATTGAAAGTCTGCAACAAGTAGATGCATCTTTAGCAAAAATTACCATATCTGCTCCTACAGAGTGGCTGTCATTGATTCCCGCAGCCATGATTTCGCTACAAAAACGACAGCCCATTAGTGCCGTAACTGGTGGTGCACACGCAGCAGCATGGGTGTGTGAAGGTGATGTACTTGTGGTGTTTGAAGATGCTGGCCGGCATAATGCACTAGATAAACTGATTGGCTATTTGGTCAAGCATAAGATTCCATTAAACCAAGGCTTTGTCGTCATGACCAGCCGTGCAAGTTATGAACTGGTTAAGAAATGCATCCAGCTTGATATCTCATTACTGGCCACTATTTCTGCACCAAGTACACTGGCCATAGAAACAGCTAAGCGCTCAGGTCTGACTTTGGCAAGCTTTTGTCGTAATGAACGCTTTTCAGTCTACACCTAAATTTGATGCGGCTATTCGCCCTCATGTTTTAGGTCATATGCCACTATTGCGGTGTAATGATAAAAATCATCTTGGGATGCAACATAAGCATGGCTAATCGATTTAATTTCGACACGCCTGTTTTTACTGTATTCGTATTCAATCCAGTGATTGATATCGGTTTCAAGTTTACTAAACACTTTGGTTTCAAAAATTTTAACCTGTTGCATCACTGTTCACTCCTTAAACGGTTTTAATGCGTTACATGCCATTCATTTTTAGTTTCTTGTTATATGTTTATTCTTGCTGATGTTTTTAATCCATAAGAGCCTCTTTACACTATCTTAGCATGCCGATTAATGCAGTGATACTTTCACTTCATCAGATCACAAAGGAAGCAATATAATTAACATAAAATATAAAAAACGTGATTTACTTTACATTTAACATTTAATGCGTATAATTCATCAAACTTATTGATCCCTAATTAATGAGTAAACAGAAAGCCCGACTTGAGCGAGTTCGGGCTTTCTTTTTTCATATCGTATTTAATGCAGATTCTTAAAATCACATTTCGCCGGATCAATCCAGGCCAGTAGAGGCCCAAGCTCTGTAATGCGATCATTTCGTTGCTGTGCGGCCCAGTACAAACTAGAAATTGAACCATCTAAATACAACGCATTATCGATTTGTAGTTCATCTTTAAAAAGCCGAGCTAGCGCATAAAAATTGACGCGATTACGCGTGATCACAAAATAAAGTTGATTGTCTTTCACACCCGCTGCATTTCGAATCTTCAAAGAATCTGAATCTGCTAAGAATTTAGAATGAATGTCTCCATTGATGACAAGCATAGGCCCCGACTGAGTCGCATATTTTGAATGAAATGCACGCTTCGTAAACTCGGATGTTGTTTTAATAATTGCTTCGCGATCATTCCAAGCCAACACACCATTGGGTTGAAGAAAAAAATTGCCATATCCATCTTGGGTATTTAAAGCAGTTCTTTGTTGATTTGCCTCAATATAAAGCCCTACAGGTTCACGATCGCGATGATACATACCAGCATTCATTGCAAAAACTAAATGTTGGCAAGCTGGCAAACTGTTTTGTAATGCAGAAAATGAGCCGTATTTTTTGAGCGTATCTGGATCATTTAATGCCAATGATAGCTTTGATAGATCGCTCACCTGTATGACGATGGCATCAACACCGAGCTGACTATGTATTTCTCGATAAGTAGGTACAAGCTTTGCAAAGGCGGGAACACTCAGACACATGAATACAAATGAAAAAATATAAATCATTTGTTTCTTTTTAAATCGCATCTAAATTAGCTCCCGATTACAACTGCTATGTAGTGACTCAAATGATTTGAATATAGCGTCAAAGTATTGCAGCTTTTACAATAGTGACACATTTTTTTGGTTATAATTGGGCACACCTAAGTCTATGTACAGATTTTTGTTGGTTTAGGAGCACATGCAGCGCACAAACAAACGCTATCCAATTGGTTCGCATCTTGTGGTTTATCATTTTGGATACAGTCACCATGGTATTTATGCCGGACGTGGACGCGTGATCCATTATTCAGGCTTTGCTCACCTATTTAAAAAAAAGCCGATCGAGATCACCACTTTAAGTCATTTTTCTCATGGTAAAAAAATTCATGTCCGTCACTACGAACACGCCCGATATAAAGGCCGTATTGTCGTGAGGCGGATGCGCTCACGCATGCATGAAAATCACTATCACCTCATACTCAATAATTGCGAGCATTTATGCTCTTGGGCCATTACCGGTATTGAAGACAGTCCGCAAGTTGTAAAAATGATGAATCGACTCACCACGATTGGCTATATCAGCTCAATTATGAGTTATATGAACAGTTTTTTCTTGACCATTGCGACCACCTGCTTTGCAATCGTGCTGTATATTAAAAAGAAATTGCGTGAACGTGCAAAAATGAAAGCGCCCTATCATTTGCTTTTAAAAGATGAGCAAAAAAAATAAGCTACCCTAAAGTAGCTTATTTTTAATCTAAAACTATCGCACTTTACCCTGCGGGGCCTTGCGAAAAAATAAGGCTATCGTACTTTACCCTGCGGGGCCTTGCGAAAAAATAAGGCTATCGTACTTTACCCTGCGGGGCCTTGCGAAAAAATAAGGCTATCGCCTTATTTTTTCTCAGGTTTAAAGCTGTCTTTTAAGTCTAAAATGCGGTTAAAGACTGGTTTTTCAGGCGTATGATCATAACGATCTGCAACAAAGTAACCCTCACGTTCAAACTGGAAACGTTGCTCCGGTGCAGCCTCTGCCAGTGCAGGCTCAATATAAGCTTGCATTACTTTTAGTGAGTCTGGATTGAGGTTTTCCAAGAAATCATCACCCGTTTCAGGATCTGCTTCGGTAAACAGACGGTCATAAATACGCACTTCGGCAGGAAGCCCTTTGGTTGCAGATACCCAGTGAATCACACCTTTTACCTTACGCCCTTCAGGGTTTTTACCTAAAGTATCTGGGTCAATCGAGCATTTCAACTCAATCACTTCGCCGCTTGCATCTTTGATGACTTCATCGCATTTAATGACATAAGCATGGCGTAAACGCACTTCGCCATCTGGTACCAAACGTTTAAAGCCTTTTGGTGGTACTTCTTCAAAATCTTTACGGTCAATGTAAAGCTCAGAAGTTAATGGAATCACGCGGTCCCCCATATCCACATTTGGATGACGGGCATGCACAAGATCCAATGCTTCAGGCAAATTGGTTAAGGTCACCTTTAATGGATTGAGCACTGCCATACCGCGGCCAGCAGTATTTTCAAGTGACTGACGAATACAAAACTCGAGCATGGCCACATCAACAATACCGTCTGTTTTAGACACACCCACACGTTTACAGAAATCACGTAAGCCTTCTGGTGTAAACCCGCGACGACGCATCCCCACAACCGTTGGCATACGTGGATCATCCCAGCCATTTACAAAGCCACCTTCAACCAGACGGCGAAGCTTACGCTTAGATGTAATGGTATAATCCACATTTAAACGCGAAGATTCATACTGACGTGGAACCGCGTTTGAGTGAACTTTTTCAATGATCCAGTCATAAAATGGGCGGTGATCTTGAAACTCAAGCGTACATAGTGAATGCGTTACACCCTCAATGGCATCTGACAACGGATGCGCATAGTCATACATTGGATAAATTTTCCATGTATTGCCTGTTTGGTGATGCTCTGAATGCAAAATTCGGTACAAGATCGGATCACGCATATGTACATTTGGGCTAGTCATATCAATCTTGGCGCGTAACACTGCATGACCTTCTGGATATGTTCCATCACGCATTTTTTCAAAACGTTCGAGATTTTCTGCAACGCTTGCATCACGATAAGGTGAGTTTTCACCAGGTTCAACAAAGTTACCGCGGTTTAGCTTGATTTCTTCAGGGGTTTGCAAGTCGACATAAGCATCGCCTTGCTCAATCAGTTGCACGGCCCACGTGTAAAGCTGATCAAAATAGCTCGATGCATAGCGTGGCTCACCTTGCCAGTCGAAACCTAACCATTTTACGTCGTTGGCAATCCCATCTACGTATTCTTGTTCTTCAGCATCTGGGTTGGTATCGTCAAATCTAAGGTTACAATAGCCTCGAAACTCTTCTGCTACACCAAAGTTCAAGCAGATGGCTTTGACGTGTCCGATATGCAAGTAGCCATTTGGCTCAGGCGGAAAACGAGTCACCACCGTTTCGGTACGACCAGCATTTAAATCCTCTGTAATTACTTGTCTTACAAAGTCTAAGCCTGCCTGTTGTTCTTGCTGCGCAGAATCGACAGGTGCATGCGTAGATGTCGGAGAGTTAGGCACAGTTGAAACAACATCATTTGGCTTCATATAGATATTTCACTTCTTACACGTTAAATTTTGAATGAATGTAAAGCAATCTTTGTTTTTTAACAAAGATTTTTACGTTTTTACTTGCCATGTAGTTTACAGTTTGCTTATGCTTCTCTCAACCAAAAAACCCATGGCTTTCGTGTCCATGATTAGGAGATTATGTAATGAGTTTTCCTCAAGTCGAATTAAACACCAATAAAGGTCGTATTGTTCTTGAGCTTAACCCTGAAAAAGCGCCTAAAACAGTTGCTAACTTCTTGGAATATGTTCGTGATGGTTTCTATGACGGCGTGATTTTTCACCGCGTCATTGATGGTTTTATGATCCAAGGCGGCGGCATGGACGAAAACTTTAAAGAAAAAGCCACTCGCGATTCTATCGAAAACGAAGCAGATAATGGTTTGAGCAATGACGAAGGCACGATTGCTATGGCACGTACCCAAGCGCCTCACTCTGCATCTGCACAATTCTTTATCAACGTTAAAAACAACTCATTCCTCAACCACACAGGTAAAACTGCGCAAGGTTGGGGTTATGCGGTGTTTGGTAAAGTTGTTGAAGGTTTAGACGTTGTAAACACAATCAAAGGTGTTCGTACTGGTAATCGTGGTTACCACGCCGACGTTCCTCTTGAAAATGTTGTGATTGAATCTGCTAAAATTATCGCTGAATAATTTTAGACGGATCTATTCGTGACCTATCTGTTTATCTCAGATTTGCATCTGTCACCTGAACACCCTCGACTCGTTCGAGGGTTTTTAGATTTATTGATACACTATCAAGACCGTAACACCCAGCTTTATATTATGGGCGACTGGTTTAATGCCTGGATTGGCGATGACTACAGCGCACCTTGGCTAGATGAAATTCTCGCTGCACTGATCGTATTTCACCAAGCTGGAAATCAGGTTTATTTTCAGGCTGGAAATCGAGACTTTGCAGTGGGTGCTGAATTTTTAAAACAATTTGCTGGTACTTTACTCCCCGATGTCTATGAATTAAACATTGCAGGGGTTCATTATCGAATTGAGCACGGCGATGCACTCTGTACCGATGATATTGCCTATCAACGCTTTAAAAAGATTATCCGTAATCCTTTACTGATCGCGATTTTAAAACGTACACCTTTAAGCTTTAGACAAAGACTCGCAAATGGATTTCGGCAAAAAAGCCACGATCAAAAACAACAAAAAAGCTATGACATTATGGATGTCAACGATGCCGCCGTTCATCAGGCACTCCAATATACCGATATTCTCATTCATGGTCATACACACCGTCCTCAAATCCATCATACCTATGATAAAACTCGCATCGTGCTGGGTGACTGGCGTGAAAAAGAAGGATGCGCCATGATTTTAGAAGTCTATGAAAACGGACAATATGAGTTTATTGAGTGGACAATACACTAAATTTTATTTTAGTGGTTTAAACAAAAAACTGCTTAGGCTATGCTAAAAACTTTGATTCGCTTCATATTTATTGAGTGTAACTAAAAGGTTTTAATGATGGATGTATTAAACGCCACACAAATGCGCTACACCACAAAAGCGTACGACGCTTCAAAAAAAATTCCAGACCACCAATTTCAACGCTTACTCGAAATTCTTCGTTTAACACCGTCATCGGTTAATATTCAGCCTTGGCATTTTTTAATTGCAGACAACATAGAAGCCAAAACACGAATCGCCAAAGGACTGACAGGTCGTTATGCCTATAATGCACCTAAGGTACTAGATGCTTCACATAGCATTATTTTTTGTACGCGTACCGATGTCACACAGGAACATCTAGAGCAGCTACTCAAACAAGATGATTTGAACGGACGTTTTAAAGACGAAAAAGCCAAGGAAGCTCAAGGTCAAACTCGCGCAGGCTATGTCGAATATTATCGAAACGAGCAGCAAAATCTTTATGGCTGGATGGAAAATCAAACCTTTATTGCGCTGGGTCAGCTTTTACTAGCGGCAGGTTTAGAAGGCGTCGATGCCACGCCGATGGGTGGATTCGACGAAGAAATCATCAGTCAGGAATTTGCACTTGCTGAAAAAGGATTGCGCCCATCTGTCATTGTGTCACTAGGCTATCGTAGTGAAAGCGATTTCAATGCCCAATTACCTAAATCTCGTCTCGATGACGCAGTTATTTTTACCACACTTTAATGATACCTAATGCTCATCGGGCAAAACACTCTGTCCGATGTAGCAATTTACATGGCTTTCGCTAAGCACAGAATTCCAAGAACTCCCAAGATCAGACCAAGCACAGCTTTCCAATCGGTACGCTCTTTAAATATGAGCATTCCACTTAACACACCAAATACCACAACGAGCAGATTCATGCCTGCAAATACAATCGCAGGACTGTCTTTGAGCAGTACATGTGCCTGAACATACAACGCAATATTGGCAAAATTGAAACCTCCAAGTAGCAAACCACCCAAAACATTTTTAATTTGCATGTTTTGTTTTGCAAATACATAGACATAAACAAAGGAAAATACGAATGCCATGATGAATACCAGATTCAACGTCATTGGTAATTTCAGGCCTAAGCTGCTGGTATATTTAAGTAAAATATCAATTAGTGCATATCCGGCCCAAACACCAACCAACCCTCTCCATGCTTTTCGATGATTGACTGAAACATGCTCGGTTTTGCTCATCACAATCAAGGCAACCGCGATGAGTCCTAATCCCATACCAAGTACTTTAAAGGTACTCATGACCTCATGAAAAATAAAAAAAGCGGCCAGCAACGACAACACCACTGAAAGACGCTGTGCAAGTTCAGTTTTTACGATGCCGGCGTGCTGTAACGACTTGGCAAGTAATAAAAATACGCTCGGCAATGCCATTGCTAACACGATAATTAACCACCACGGCGTATGTTGAACAGACAGATGCGCAATATCTGGCTGAAACCATAAAAAGCACAGCAGGCTGGCACTTACATAATTCCAGACAATCAGTTGAAGCGGTTCAAAGCCTTTCGATTTAAGCACTTTGAGTAAAACAGACACCAGCACGCTACAACATGCTGCCAATACAATTAATCCCATGGTATTGCCTCATAAAAAAAGAAAAGCCCAACAAGTGGGCTTTTCAAAACGTCGAGCTAATTATTTATAACGACTTACCATCGCTTCTAAAGAAATAGGACGAATTTTGTCTGCATTGCCTGCTGTACCAAATGATTGATAACGTTCGATACATACTTGTTTCATTGCATCAACAGTTTTTGCAAAATATTTACGCGGGTCAAATTCGGCAGGATTTTCCGCCATGAAACGACGAATTGCACCGGTTGAAGCCAAACGTAAATCGGTATCGATGTTGATTTTACGTACACCGTGCTTGATTGCTTCAACAAGTTGCTCTACTGGCACACCGTAAGTTTCACCAATTTGACCACCGTTATCGTTGATAATTTTCAACCAGTCTTGTGGTACAGAACTTGAACCGTGCATCACAAGGTGTGTATTTGGCAACGCAGCATGAATTTCTTTAATGCGGTCAATCGCCAAGATATCGCCTGTAGGTGGACGGGTAAACTTGTAAGCACCATGTGAAGTACCTACTGCAATTGCAAGAGCATCGACATTGGTATCTGCAACAAACTGAGTTGCTTCTTCAACAGAAGTCAAAAGCTGTGAATGGTCTAATACACCTTCTGCACCGACACCATCTTCTTCACCAGCAAGACCAGTTTCAAGACTGCCCAAGCATCCGATTTCGCCTTCTACAGATACGCCACACGCATGCGCGAGTTCAACAACACGACGTGTTACATCGACATTGTAATCATAAGACGTTGGCGTTTTACCATCTGCACCAAGTGATCCATCCATCATGACCGAGCTAAAGCCCAACTGAATCGAACGCTGACATACATCAGGGCTGGTTCCATGGTCTTGATGCATTACCACCGGAATATGTGGCCATTCTTCGATTGCTGCCAAAATCAAGTGACGTAAAAATGGAGCGCCTGCATATTTGCGTGCACCTGCCGAAGCTTGAACAATTACAGGTGAGTTGGTTTCATCCGCTGCCAACATGATCGCGCGCATTTGCTCAAGATTGTTTACATTAAACGCTGGTACGCCGTAGTTATGTTCTGCAGCGTGATCCAAGAGCTGGCGCAATGAGATAAGTGCCATAATATCCTCCCAGGTAGTGGCACCTATTCTACAGTGTCATGTATTTCAATTCAGCAACAAATCACACAATTTCAAAAAAAAATCCCTGTATTTGCAGGGACTTTTATAAAACCAAAGCGTATTACTTGGCTTTTTCTTGATTCTGCTCAGTTGCTCCAGCATTTTCAGCAGCAGGTGTCGCTGCATCTGCCGGCGCATTCGAAACAGACTCTGGAATATCTGTATTTTTTTCATCCATAACGGGCTTATCCAAAGCATCAATTGCAGCTTGCTGCTCTGGTGTCACTTTTTCATCTGCTGGTGCCGACTGTCCTTGCTGTGCTGCCGGTGCATCGTTCTTTTTAGAACATGCAGTCAATGTTAATGGTGCAATAATTAACGCAGCGAGTAGAATGTTTAACTTCATCAGATTGTCTCATCACGGGTGATTCGTTGGACAGATTTTATTGCAGATATATGACAGTTCGATGAATCTCATATGAAAAAAACCAGCCTTCAGGCCGGTTTTTTTAAGCAAGTGAGCGATTAAGCGCGTTCGAGCAATACAGCTACTGCTGGTAGAGTTTTACCTTCAACGAACTCAAGGAAGGCACCGCCACCTGTTGAAATATAGCTAATCTTGTCTGCAACGTTGTATTTGTCAATTGCTGCCAATGTATCACCACCACCTGCAATCGAGAAACCTGCCGATTCAGCAATCGCTGTAGATAAAGCCTTGGTGCCTTCGCCAAATTGATCGACTTCAAACACACCCACAGGGCCATTCCATAAAATGGTTTTAGACGCTTCTAAAATTTTAGCAAATGCTTTTGCTGTGTCTGGGCCAACATCTAAAATCATGTCGTTGTCAGCAACATCACTTACTGGCTTGATCGTGGCTTGTGCTGAGGCAAGTGAGCCTAGGAAATCGTCAAAATGAATTTGTGAAGCGTCTGCTACGACCACATCAGTTGGTAATGGCACACTCACCTTAGCGGCAATACTTTTTGCCGTTTCAATCAGATCAGCTTCATAAAGTGACTTACCTACATTGTAGCCCGCTGCAGCGAGGAAAGTATTGGCAATACCACCACCTACAATTAACTGATCGCAGATAGTAGAGAGTGAATTGAGCACATCAAGCTTCGTTGAAACTTTCGAACCCGCTACAATTGCGACCATTGGTTTTTCAGGGGTTTCCATAGCACGGCCCAAAGCGTCAAGTTCAGCTGCCAACAATGGCCCTGCCGCTGCAACCGGTGCAAAACGTGCAACGCCTTCTGTCGACGCTTCTGCACGGTGCGCTGTACCGAAGGCATCCATTACAAATACATCGCAAAGTGCTGCATATTTTTGAGCAAGTTCAGGATTATTTTTCTTTTCACCATGATTAAAGCGCACGTTTTCAAGCAAAACCACTTGACCTGACGCGACCTCAACACCTTCGAGGTAATCTGTCAAAAGTTTAACGTCTTGCCCAAGCGCCTTAGAAAGATACTCAGCGACTGGAGCCAACGATTGCTCGGCTTTAGGTTCACCTTCAACAGGACGCCCCAAATGAGAACACACCATGACTGCAGCACCTTGAGCCAATGCAGCTTGAATGGTAGGCAATGCAGCACGTAAACGGGCATCACTGGTAATTTGACCATTTTTTACGGGTACATTTAAATCTTCACGAATTAATACTCGTTTTGTATTTAAGTCGAGGTCCGTCATACGCTTAAAGTTCATTGAGTGCTCTCTTTTACTCTTATGAAAATTATAAATGGCGACATTTTAAATGATTATGATAAAAAAAGTGAGTTTTTTTATAGAAAAGCTGTCGAACGTCTTCATTTTCATTATGATAGATGGAGTTGTACTACGAAATTACGATGCAAAGCCTTATGTCTATTCATCCAGATCCAAAAATTAATAAGTTAAACGTACTTGGCGAACCGTTGGCAAGCTGTTGTTTCGATCCAATTACAGGGTATTTCCGAAATGGATTTTGCCATACAGCCACCACAGACCTCGGTCAACATACTGTTTGTGCAGAAATGACCTCGGAGTTTTTGAGCTTTTCACAAAAAGTCGGCAATGATTTGATTACGCCGCTACCAGAAGTTGGTTTTCCGGGCTTAAAACCTGGTGATTTCTGGTGTATCTGTGTGTCTCGCTGGGTGGAAGCCTATCAGGCAGGCAAAGCGCCCAATGTGAAATTACATGCGTGTCATCAATCGGTGCTGAGTTATGTTCCCTTAGATATCTTGCTCGACTACGCGGTTTAAGCACCATGCAGCAAATTATTTTGGCGTCGAGCAGTCAGACCCGTAAAGCATTAATGGATCGTTTGGGCATCACCTATACTGCCCTATCTCCAGATATTGACGAAACATCACGTGGCGAAACACATGCCGATCAACTCGCATCTCGTTTGGCCTACGAAAAGGCGCAGCATATTGCAAAAGACTATCCAAATGCTGTAGTGATTGGTTCGGATCAGGTTGCATGGCGTATTCATCAGCCCGATCAATTTATTGGAAAGCCGCTGAGCGCTGAAAATGCCATTGCACAGCTCAAGCAAAATTCGGGTCAAACGGTGTGTTTTAGTACAGGTTTGAGCATACAACATAGAGCTTCAGGTTTTGAACACACGCTTATCGAGCATTATCAGGTAAAATTCAGGGTATTGACCGATGCTGAAATCGAGCGCTATGTCGCCATCGAGCAACCTTTACAGTGTGCAGGGAGTTTTCGATGTGAAGGACTAGGCATCAGCTTATTTGAATCGATGCAAGGATCAGATCAGACCACGCTGATGGGCCTTCCATTAATTCAAGTGTGTCGTATTCTCCGCTCTTTCGGTGTTGCTTTACCTTAATTTAATTATAGGCACTCTATGTCTCTTCCTCTTGATGTACTTGGCGGAATCACCGCAGAACAATTTTTAAATGAGTATTGGCAAAAAAAACCATTGCTGGTTCGCAACGCCATGCCTGAAATTATCAATATTCTTGAACCTGATGATGTGAAAGAACTGGCCCTAGAGGAAACAGTCAGTGCTCGTCTGATTAAGCAAAAAGACAAAGATCCAAACCAATGGAGTGTCAAATCATCTCCACTGATTAAGGGTGATTTTCAGAAATTACCAAAGCTCTGGACACTGTTGGTTCAGGCTGTAGATCATTATTCTTTTGATCTGGCAGAACTTTGGAAAAAATTTCCGTTTATTCCACAGTGGCGACGAGATGACATTATGGTGTCTTACGCCCCTAAAGGTGGCTCAGTAGGCCAGCATTTCGACTTTTATGATGTTTTTCTGGTTCAGGGATACGGTCATCGCCGTTGGCAACTTGGGCAAATGTGCGATGAAAACACAGCGTTTGTCGCAGGTCAGCCCCTCAAGTTATTACCAGAAATGGATGTTCACTTTGATGAAGTTTTAGCGCCAGGCGATTTACTGTACGTACCACCTGGGCTGTCGCATTATGGCGTTGCAGAAGATGACTGCCTCACTTTTTCGTTTGGTTTTCGTATGCCAAACGTTGCGACCATGATGGATCGAGTGAGCGATCGATTTGCAGACAACGCCTTACTCAAAAATCCCGTGATTGATATCATGCGAGATCAGGTGGGCCAGATTGGAGAAATGACCAGTAACGAGCTGGCTTACTTAAAGGCTAAAGTACTCGATCAGCTTCAGCATTCAAGCGACTTTGAACACGCCTTAGTTGCGCTGATGTCTGAACCTAAGTATCCAGATAACATTCCAGAACCTGACGAAATTGAAGCCGATGACTTACGCGAAATTTTGTCAACGGGTTATGAGCTATGTCTGGAGCCTGCATCTCGATTGCTTTATACCCAACAGGATGATCAGTTACTGTTTTGGGCCAATGGTGAAGCGTGTTGTATCGATGATAGGTTTGCCCCACTGCTAAAAGCACTTGCAGATGGTCAGGTATTAACGTTTGATGCGCAATTTGATCATGATGAATTTCTTGAAGATCTAGCACAGTTGTTAAATGATTCGGTCTTAATGCTGCTACCACCTGAAGAAGAATAAAATTAAAAGTGCGAAGAATTGACATAATTCTTCGCACTAACAATTCGTTACTTGAGCTTCCTGATTGTTCTTGGCAAGTTAAACATAGAACAAAAATCAAGGAAATTGCTTGAAATGGCTAGCCCGGCGCAAATCATTCGTCATAAATTACTCAATACTTTCTTCTCGCGGCACTCTGTCTGGTTTCTATGTATGCTGGTTGCAATCAGTATTTCATGGTTCCATTTCACCCACACACCCCATTATCTGTATTATTTTATTTCCGATACTGTTTTAAATGTAATCTGGGTCATCACCAGCATTTTAAGTGTGGTTGGATTATACGATGTGCTTCAAAGCAAACACTCTATTTTAAGAAATTATCCCATCATGGGTCATTTTCGTTTTTTATTTGAAGATTTTCGCCCTGAAATTCGTCAGTATTTTATTGAATCAGATCAAGATGCCTTGCCTTTTTCACGCATGCAGCGCAGTTTAGTTTACCAGCGCGCCAAAAACCAAAATGCAGATAAACCGTTTGGATCGATTATCGATGTCTATCAAAAAGATTACCGCTTTATGGTGCATTCACTGGTTCCATGCCCACCTGCGGATATCAAAAGTTTTCGTATTAACATTGGTAATGCTCAATGCACCCAACCCTACAGCGCATCGATCATGAATATTTCTGCGATGAGCTTTGGCAGCTTGAGCGCCAATGCAATTCGTGCGCTCAATAAAGGCGCTCAGATGGGTCACTTTTATCATGACACCGGTGAAGGTAGTTTAAGCCCGTATCATCTTGAATATGGAGGTGACATTGTATGGGAAATTGCCAGCGGCTACTTTGGTTGCCGTACGCCTGATGGAAAGTTTGATCCTGAAAAATTCAAACAACAGGCCGAACTTCCACAAATTAAAATGATTGAAATCAAACTCTCTCAAGGCGCAAAGCCCGGGCATGGCGGCATTTTACCTAAGCATAAAATTACTGAAGAAATTGCACAAATTCGTGGTGTGTCTCGCGACCAAGATTGTATTTCCCCACCAAAACACTCTGCGTTTAATACACCTATTGAAATGATGCACTTCATACAGCAGTTACGTGAACTCTCTGGCGGCAAACCGGTCGGATTCAAACTATGTATTGGTCAGCCTTGGCAATTTATGGGCATCGTTAAAGCAATGCTGGAAACCAAAATTGTGCCAGACTTTATTGTGGTAGATGGCTCTGAAGGCGGTACAGGTGCGGCACCGATCGAATTTAGTGATTATATTGGTACACCGCTCAGAGAAGGCCTTTTATTTGTGCACAATACCTTGGTCGGTGCAGGATTAAGAGATCAAATTAAAATTGGCGCCAGTGGAAAAATTATCAGTGGTTTCGATATCGCCAGTACGCTTGCATTAGGAGCAGACTGGGTCAACTCTGCGCGTGGCTTTATGTTTGCCGTTGGCTGTATTCAGGCCCAAAGTTGCCATACGAATCAATGCCCCGTAGGCGTCGCAACCCAAGACAAAGATCGTCAAAAAGCCATCCATGTACCGACTAAAGCTGAACGTGTATTTAATTTTCAAAAAAATACCTTGCATGCACTGGCCGAAATTATCGCAGCTTCTGGTTTACAACATCCGTCAGAAATTAAGGCACATCATTTAGCACAGCGAGTGAATGATCGCGAGATCAAAAACTATGCTCAGTTACACTTCTTTTTCAAAGGTGGAGAACTTCTCGACTGCCATGAAAAAGATGACGAAAACTTTTATTACAGAATGTGGAATATGGCGATGGCCGATCATTTTTAAAAAGCACACCATCCATCAAGCGCAATCTAATCACTTGATTAGATTGCGCCTTACTTTTTTAGAGGTACAGACATCAAAGTATGACGACTTAAATAACACAGTACGTCTTATCGCAATTGATCTGCTCGTTCAAAACAATAAAAATTACGCTGCAAAATCATATTTAATTTAAAATCTTTCGCTTTTGAGTTAATTGTTCTATTTAAAATAAAAGTTCATATCAGCGAGACTTAATGTTTGATATCTCATGAAGCACCAATTTAAATGATATTGTACCTATCATTCGAACTATCAAAACATCATAGATTAATGAAATAGATAAACTATTAAATTTAATCATTTTAAATAGCTATTACATCTACATTGAATATACATTGTAATTACAAAAGACATTCAAATTCCATTGCTTGCTACAGTAAAAAGCCAGCGCTTGAGGCTGGCTTTAATTAAAGTAAATATAAAGACTTAATAATAGTGATGTTTAGGACGCGCATGCAAAAATGCAGGAATTAACCCCGTGAGTGCAGCGCGAATATCCGCTCGCTCATTAATTAACTGATGCGAGCCTTCTTCAAGCATAAGTAAGGTTTGCAAACGAAACTTACGCCGAATAAACTCAATGTTATAGCGCCAATCGACAGTTTGATCGAGTGCGCCTTGTGCTAACCACACCGGGATCCTACAAGGTGGTCGCTCTTCCATTTCAAACATCCATTTAGACATTGCCAGAATCCAGTCCATCCCCATCATACGTGGTTGTAACGGATCTTTAAGACGCACAAAACGTAAAAATTCAGGATTATGATTGTTGCGTCTAAAGTGTCTTGGTACTTGACGGCGTATTCTGCGAATAATGCCAAGCCCGACCGGATTATGCCACCATGCCGTCTTGGCAGGTCGGATTAAAGGTGAAAGCAATAACACCCGATCTACAATAGGATCTTGGCGTTTCTGTGCATATTCGAGTAAATGATGCATCCAGATTGCACCACCCGTACTTTGTCCAATACCGACCCAAGGCTTTGGCAGCTGGTTTGCATGCTTGACGTACTGATAAACTGCTAGCAACACGTGTTGGTAATGATCAAAATTTTGAATACTCGCCGGCGAGCCATCACTCAAACCATGACCCGGTAAATCGTAAGTGAGTACACTAAAACCCTGATCCAGAATTTCTCGGATAATCGGCTGATAAATACCGCTATGCTCTAAATAACCATGCAGTAAAAAGACAGTACCCAATGGAACATCACGTTCAGGTTGAAACACCTGAACATGCAATTTAAACAGTGGCATTTGAATGTAGCCTTGCCAATGCTTCGCAGACAATTGATCGAGTCCGTACAGTTTTTTATAGGCCAGCAAATCCCGAGATGGTTGCATTTCGTGATTCAGATTCAGTTGTGGCAAAATCTGTGGAGTCTGCTCACGATTCGGGACAGGCAGGTCAAGTTGCTGTAATACTGTAGGATTTAGAAATGGAATATCTGACATTTAGGGCACCTCACGACAACCACTTGAGCCAAAAAGCATATCCCGTACTGTGGCCAAAAGTTCGTAATTGGCACGGCGACTATGATCATAATTTTGCTGGCTCGGCTGCCAAGCGCTTAATTGAGTAGGCATTGGAGCTTCAACTGGAATGGTTTCAATTCCATTCAATGCAAAAAGACGCCGTGTTCGCGGCATATGATATACATCTGTTACAAGCATCACAGTCGGCGCTCCACCTTTTTTCTGAAGCAATAAAGAGCTAAATCGCGAATTTTCACAGGTATTCATACTGCGGTTTTCAAGCAATTTTGCTTCTACGCCTCGTTCTTTTAACCATGCTTGCATATAAGGGGCCTCAACACCACTTAATACAATCGGTAATTTGTATTTTTTTTCAATTTCCAAAGTTTTTTCTAGGCGAAGTTTGGTGTAGGCATTCACTACAATATCTTTACGATTGTCTGCGAGTGTCAAACCGCCACCTAAAACTACAATGGCATATGGTTTGGCATGATAAGACGAAGCTCTGAGATCACTTTGATTTTGTCTAATAAACTCGATATCCTCGGTAATTTCATTTTTACTGGCTTCGTCTTCTGGTGTTGCAACAGGATGTGTTTTTAAAAAAACAATATATTTGTCACGTAGTGCCTTATTTTCAGAGTGATTTAAATCAAACAACTGGCTCACAATTACACTTGAGGCTGATGCTGGATTCTCTGGATTCTCTGGATTCTCTTTTTCATGCTTGGCAGCATCTTTTACGTGAGTCGTCTCATCTTTCTTGGCCAGTAAAGGCACACTGGTTGCATTTTTTTCGTCTTCTTGCTGCTCTTTAAGTTGCTCATCTTCAATGCGCTGTTGTAGTGCGCGATAACGCGCTTGTAACAGGCCAAGTTCTTCAAACTTCTGTTGACTCATGGCCTCTTCGACTAACCGCAAATAGGCTTGACGTGCAATCCAGAGATTTGAACCAGGCTCTAGATTTTCATGCTCGCTAAGCGATGCATTTTGCTGACTCTTTGCAGCCACTTGATTCACTTCGACAGGTACAAAGTAATTCAGTCCCTTTACGATCATTTTTGAATAAAACGGCGTGTAGATAAAAACCATTAGACATGCGGCAAGTACGAACAGTATAGCCACTGCTCGAACAAGTCGGATCATCCAATGTATTTGTGTCATACAGTTTTGTTCCTAATGTGAAGTAATCAAACCGTTTGAATTGAACAGCACGGGTTCAGGCTCAAGTCGAACATTAAATTTTTGTGCGACATCTGATTGTACTGCTCGGTAAGTGTGCTGCACATCGGTCAAGGTTGCATTGGCATAATTCACCAGAACAAGTGCTTGTTTTTCAAACATTCCTACACAGCCGAGCTTTTTACCTTTCCAGCCAGTCTGATCGATCAGCCATCCTGCTGCAATTTTGGTACGTCCGTCTGGCTGCGGGTAATGAGGAATCGTAGGAAATTTTGTGTGGATTTGGTCAAATTCCTGCGATGAAATCACCGGGTTTTTAAAGAAACTACCTACATTAGGATATTCTTTAGGATCTGGCAATTTGCTTTGACGAATCGCAATCACTTGTTTTTGTAAATTTTCGGGCGTTTTGTCATCACCAACCGCTTTGAGCAAATCACCGTAATTTAGCTTCAGTTTCGGCGTTTTGAGTAATTTAAAACTGACATGTGTAATGACATATCGCTCAGGATCATCTTTAAAAATACTGTGCCGATAAGCAAATTTACAGTCTTGAGCCTCGATGGACTTTACAGCCTGAAGCTTACGATCATACACATGAACCTGTTCAATAAACTCACCAACCTCAACACCGTATGCTCCAATATTCTGAACCGGAGATGCACCCACCAACCCCGGGATTAACGCCAGATTTTGAAGTCCATACCATCCATTTTCGGTAGTTTTTAAAACAAATTCATGCCAGTTTTCGCCTGCACCCACATTTACCAGTACATGCTCGGCGCTTTCATTGATTATTTCATATCCTTGAATATCCATATGAATCACCAACGCATCCACATATTGTGGCAGCAACATATTGCTCCCGCCAGATAACACGAGTACATTGAGATCATGAGTATGGGCATATTCGAGTGCATCGATTAGCACGTGCAAAGAATTGATCTTGACATAGTGCGATGCAATCACATCAAGCTGTAACGTATTAAATGGTTTGAGTTGAATCTGTTGTTGAATGTGTATCACGTTAAATCCTGTTTTGATCCACTATCCGTGGTGTTCACGTTTAAACTCGGCTACCCATGCTGCAGCACTGGATTCGCATTGATTCAATACACGTTCGAATCCATCTGCGCCGCCATAATAAGGGTCTGGGATGGCTTTGTGTTTGTATTTAGGATCATGTTCACTCATCAAAGCCACTTTAGAGCGTACACGTGATTTTCCAAAACGTTTAATCGCCTGACGCTCTAGGGTTTGAATGTCTTCAAGATTTTGATGATCCATCGCCAAAATCAGATCAAACTCAATAAAGTCTTCAAGCTGAATCTGGCGAGCACGCAGTGAAGATAGATCATAGCCACGCTTTAAAGCATGTGCTTGAGAACGCGCGTCTGGCGCTTTATTGGGATGATAATTGCTGGTGCCGGCCGAATCGACAGTTATATTGAGATTATTTGCATCACACGCGTGTCTTAATACGATTTCAGCCGTTGGCGAGCGGCAAATATTACCTAAACAGACACATAACACCTTATAAGGCGTTTGAGATGACATATCAAACCTCAGCAACAGATCACGATGAATAACTGTTATGTTAAGTGATTTAATTCACGAATCCTATAGAATCTCTTAAGAGTTTCGTGATCAAATGATTTGTCGATCAAAAAGCATTCTTTTGATGCGGCTTCACAATAAATTGATGGATTAACTCAATAAAACAATGATTTGTAATTGACAAGCAAATTAAATAAGGACGGAACGATGGGATATTTTCAGTTTCAGAGCGCATCAAGCATCATTTCAGGATTAGGATCAATTGCTGAGCTTAAAACTATTTTGATTGATCGCAACTATCAAAAAGTTTTGCTGGTAACGGATCCTGGAATGATTGCCCATCAGTATCACTTACCTGTCATTGAGTGTTTAGACGCAGCTCAGATTGATTATGTTATTTATTCAGATATTCAAGCCGACCCACCAGAAGAGATTGTTTTAAATGCGGCTGCTTATGCGAAACAAGAGAAAGTTGATGCTGTTTTAGGTTTTGGCGGTGGTAGCTCAATGGATGTCGCAAAAGTGATTGCGTTACTTGCCCATCCTGATCAAACACAACAGTTAAGCGACATGTATGGCGTAAATAATGCCAAAGGCCCCCGATTACCGCTGATCTTGATTCCGACTACGGCAGGAACCGGCTCCGAAGTCACACCGATTTCGATCATCACGACAGGTGAAACAACTAAAACCGGAATTGTATCACCAGTTTTGTATGCCGATGTTGCGATATTAGATGCGAACTTTACCCGTGATTTACCAGCACACATCACCGCGGCCACCGGAATTGATGCCATGGTGCATGCGATTGAAGCTTATACCAGTAAACTGAAAAAAAATGTCTATGCCGATATGCTGGCAAAACATGCACTGCGTTTACTTAATGATAATCTGCCTAAAGTTCTGAGTAATGGACATGACATGGATGCACGTCAAAACATGTTGCTTGGCTCAATGCTTGCAGGTCAAGCATTTGCAAATGCACCTGTAGGGGCTGTACATGCGCTGGCTTATCCATTGGGTGGTCATTTTCATTTGTCTCACGGACATACCAATGCGTTGGTATTGGTCGAAGTTTTAAAATACAACGCGCCACATGCTAAACAGTTATATGCAGAATTAATGCAATGGCTTGACCCTAAAAGTAATGGCTGTGCAGACGGCTTGTGCGATTTGTTTATCGACCATATGCAAAATCATCTTGATCATAGTGGGCTGACTTTAAAACTGAGCCAACTCAATGTACCGCACTCTAGCCTTGAAACACTGGCGCAAGATGCATTATTGCAAACCCGTCTATTACAAAATAACCCACGCGAAATGACACATCAGGCTGCGTATCAGATTTATGAGGCAATTTACGCATGAAACCAATACCCAAACGCCGTGACCAGTTTCATTATTTTTTAAATATCCAGACACGCTGGGCAGATAACGATATTTATGGTCATGTAAACAACGTGACTTATTATAGTTATTTTGATACAGCCGCTAACTCACTTTTGATTCAACATGCAGGCTTTGATATTCGTCAGTCACCGATCATCGGACTAGTTGTTGACTCGGCATGCAGTTTTTTTAAGGAACTCACCTTTCCAGATACCATTGAAGTGGGTGTTGCGATTTCAAAAATTGGGCAAAGCTCCTTACGCTATGAACTCGCAATATTTAAGCAACACCAGCTTGAGCCTTGTGCACAGGGACACTTTGTCCATGTTTTTGTTGATCGAGAGACACGAAAAAGCACCACAATTCCCGATGCGATGCGTGAGGCGCTTACAGCCTATCAGTTAAATCAAAGCTAAATGAAAAAATGGGCACCAACTTAAACGTTTGCCCCTTTTTATAGCTTAAGATTAACGTTCTGCAATTCGGCATCGAAAGTATCTAGTAGTGATTTCACCACCTTGTTTTCACTCATCAAGGATACCGCACGTTGGAAAGCTTTTTCTTTACGCTCTGACTGTTTGATAAACGGCGTAATTGAGGCCACTTCACCATATTGCACTTTAAACTGTGTGTTTGGCCAACGAGTGATCAACTCAGATTCAAGCGCATGTTGTAACTGAGACAACATCCCTTCATATTGCTGAGGAATAATAAAGATACTGGTTCCATCAATTTGCCCAGTCATCAATCCATATTGAGCGAGCTCTTGCACTGCAGGTGAAAGTTGACTGCCTCTAAACCAAAACTCCCATTTTTCAAGTGTCCACTCACCTTCAAGAACCTGTTCTTGAAGTTTCAAAATGTCTTGAGGCATTAGGTTATTAGGCTCAAGCGCTTCGCTACTCACATCCGCGTTAATTCCATGGGCTTGAAGAGGTTCATTTTCTAGCACTGGCTCAATGTTGCTTAGGTTTGACTCTTCAACAGCAAGCGCAGAAGTGTCTTCAATAGGCTGATCAAATAAATCAGTAGGTACATCGGACGCTACATCAGTTAAGGTTTGTGATTTTGGTTGTTCGAGATTTTCCTCTGGCTGAAGCTCGGTTTCCACTGGAAAAAGCGACATATCTTGTACGCTCAGTGCAGGCTCAACTGTGCTAGGTTCTAGACCGATTAATCCATCTGTTTCAATATCAAAAACCAAAACATCTGAATTTTCAGGTTCAGTTATAAGAGTTTGCTCAGAAACTGTATGATTGAGCACCACGTCATCCGACTCAACGTCGAGCGCTGGTTCTTCGAAATGATCTGGTATTCGTGTTGGCTCTGCTTGTACTGATGGCGCTTCAGTTAAGCGCTGTTTATGACTTTCATCAACTGCTTCTAATTCTTGTATAGATTGCTTAGATTCTAAGGCGGTATGTGTATGAACATTTGGTTCATCCGTTTCAGCTGATTCAACTGAAACAGTAGACGTACTTTGTGTAGAATGCTCCAGAGTCTTAGGTACAGATTCGTGCACTACAATTTCATCGAGGGCCAATGGGCGAAACGCCAGCAGACGTAATACACACATCTCGAAGCCCTGCTCCTGAGTCACCGCGAGCTGAAGTTCGGCACGTCCTTTACAGGCGATTTGGTAATAGAGCTGCAAATCTTGTGCAGATACAGTTTTCGACAGTGCAAGTATTTTTTGATTAATTTCGTCGCTATATTTTAAGCTTAGCTCAGGCAGATATTGTAGCAATGCCAGCTCGTGTAATGTCGAAATCAATTGATCTAGCACTAACGATACATCGAGCGCTTGTTGTCGAAATTGCATTAATAATTGACTGACACGCTGCGGGGCATTTTGATGGATTGCCAGAATCAGATCATAAATAATAGTACGATCAATTAGCCCCAGCATTTCTTTAACATCTCGATGCTGAATTTCACCCTGACCGTAGGCAATCGCCTGATCGGTCAGTGACAAAGCATCACGTAAAGAACCTTGCGCCGATTCAGCGATTTGCCAAATAGCGTCTTTTTCGGCTGAAATATCTTCTTTGGTTAAAATTTCGGTCAAATGCGATGTAATCTCATCGACTGCCAGCGGGCGCAAAGTAAATTGTAAGCATCTTGAAATCACCGTGATCGGAAGCTTTTGCGGATCGGTGGTGGCAAATAAGAATTTGACGTGTTCAGGTGGCTCTTCAAGTGTTTTGAGCAAGGCATTAAATGAATGCGTCGATAACATATGCACTTCATCAATCAAGTACACCTTAAAGCGCCCTTGAGTCGGTGCGTAAGGAACATTATCCAGCAGCTCTCGAGTGTCTTCTACTTTGGTTCGAGAAGCAGCATCAATCTCGATCAAATCAATAAACCGGCCTTCATTTACAGCCTTACAGGTCGTACAAACTTCACATGGTGTAGAGGTAATGCCAGTTTCACAGTTTAAACACTTCGCCAGAATACGGGCGATTGTAGTTTTACCTACGCCACGTGTTCCGGTAAATAAGTAGGCATGATGCAAGCGGCCACGTTCAAGCGCACTCGTAAGCGCACGAGACACATGATTTTGACCCACGAGTTCGATAAAGTTTCGTGGACGATATTTTCTGGCCAGTACTTGATACATGGATGCTCCTTGGTTTGCCCATAAGCATACTGTTTTTTTGAACGTTAGTGAATGAATAAGCACAATATCCGTTTAGAGTTGCTTTAAAGTGCAGCAGTTGCTCGGCGTATTTAAAGACGCTTATGGGCAGCAGAAAATTTACTCTGATATTTTGTGTGGTACTACAGTTGCTGTTTTTGGCAAGGTTATCCATACAAAAACAGATAAAATCACAAACATCACGCCTGCAATACTCAGCACAATACTATGTGATGCAGTAAATGCATTTGCAGCCGCAGCCATTACATCATGTGCCAAAGTAGGTTCGAGCATCTTTACTGCTTGAACTGCCTCTCCAACCGAAGCTGACGCTGTTTCTACCCACTGTATAGGCAGATTTTCTGGTAAAACGATTGCACGCGTGTAGAAAAATGACAGCATAAGGCCAAAAATTGCAATGCCTAATCCGGCTCCTAACTCGTAGGCCATACCCTCAATTGCACCCGCCGCAGTGGCTTTATGAGGGGGGACAGAAGACATAATTGCTGCCGTAGAAGAAAGTAGTGCAATTTCAACGCTAATTCCCATCATCACCATCCAAGCCCAAGCTTGCATATGTTGTGTATCAAAGTTGATTGAAGCCAGACCAAAAAAACTAAACCCACATGACAGCATTCCGAGTGTTGCCACTGGCCTTAAACCATAACGGTTCATCAAAACACTGGCAAAAGGCCCACCCACACTAATTGCCACCATAAACGGTACAATAAACAAACCGGCCTCAAGCGGTGAATAGCCATACACAAATTGCAACTCTTGCGAAAGCAGTAGTTCAAATCCGACTAACGCAATCATGGCCACCATCGCCATGATGACACTGGTTGAAATCACCGGATGCTTAAATAAGTGTACATCAATCATCGGCGCTGGCGTTTTTAGTTGATGACGAATAAAGCCAGTAAGGAGTACAAAACCTACAATCATGACCATAAAAATTGTCATGCTTGGTGCATGCATCGCAGTTTTGGCGGCATAAATTAATGTCAAAATAGCCACCACCAAGATCAACGCCTGAAATAGATTCAGGGCTTGTTTGTGTTGTATGTGCTGTTTAGGCACCCAAAAAGCCGTGAGTAGAATCACTGTAATAATAATTGGAACGTTGATTAAAAATACTGCACCCCAAGAGAAATGCTCCAGTATAAAGCCGCCGAGCAATGGTCCAAATGCAGCACCTCCTCCTCCGACTGTTCCCCAGATACCTAACGCATAATTACGCTGTTTTTCATCTAGAAATGTGGTTCTTAATCCTGAGAGCGTGGCAGGTAAAATCATAGCTGCACCTAAGCCCAAAAGCGCCCGTGCTGCTATTAGCAGTGCTGCAGAATTTGCAAAAGCAGCCAGTAAAGATGCAAGACCAAAAATGGAAGCCCCGACCAGCATGAGGCGCTTAAATCCAATTCTGTCGCCTAACGCCCCCATTGGTAAAATTAAACCTGCCATAATGAGTGAATAAATATCAATCACCCACAGCATTTGCGTGCTCGTGAGCGCCAAATCTGCACTAAGCGTTGGAATAGCGACATGCAATACTGTTGCATCAATCGATACTGGTAAATAAATAAGGACGATGATCGCCAAGATCATCCATTTGCGGTACATAACACACCCAAATTAAAGTTGGACACTTGTTCAAGTTGAGCTTATTATATTCAAACTTGAACATATGTCCAACTTTATTTATGATAAGACTTGTATGTTTCACCACTATGGATGACATGAATTATTTAAATCGAGAAGAAAGACGCGCCATGATTTTAAGTGCCGCCAAACAGGTTGCCCTACAAGATGGATTAAGTGGATTAACGGTTCGACGCGTGGCTGCTGAGGCGCAGGTTTCTACAGGTCAAGTTCATCATCATTTTCAGTCTAGCTCTCACTTAAAAGCCGAGGTTTTTGTCGAACTGATGGATCAGCTCAATGAAATTGAAGATGGCATCGAAACCAGTAATCAAATGGCACGGATTCGCTTGATCTTAGGTTATGAAGATACTGAACAGACTCAGGCATATCTCAGATTGTGGAACGAAGCTGAAGTATTGATGCAACAAGATGAACAGATCCGCCTGGCCTATCAACTGACCATGCAGCACTGGCATGCAGCACTGATAAAAGAAATTCAAACAGGTGTTATGCTTAAACAATTCAAAGATTTAACCATGCCCCAAATTCATGAAGTGGCATGGCGTCTGATTGCATTTGTTTGTGGGCTAGACGGTATATTTAAAATTGGCTTGCAAGGTTTTGAAGAAAGCTCCTTTAAACATCATGTACAGATTATGCTGGACTATGAGTTACTGGCTTCAAAACATTAAAACCAGCCTTTTTTACCCTTTAAAAATAAATCCGCACAGCGTAAGGTTTCTTGAGTCAAACTCCACAAGCGATAATCCCCTGTGATTGATCCGATTTTGAAATTATGAACATATGCGAAACTGAGATTACGTTCTGGATCACACCATGCACCAGAACCGTTGTAGCCAATGTGTCCAAATCCATGTTTGGCTCGCTTCCCCAGTGTAATTACGCGGTGATAACCTAATCGCCAATGCATTGGTATTGGCATGACCTTGTCTCTGGAAAAACTCTGAATTGTGCTGAGCTGTTTAAAAACCGCAGGTTTGATCAGTGTTTTATCTTCAAAACGGCCTTGATTAGCCAGCATTGCATAAATCTTACTTAGGCTATTTGCAGTAAAAGCACCATTAGCAGCCGGAATAACCGCCTGTAAACCTTCATCACTAAAAAAACTGAAATGACGCATTCCTTTAGGCATCATGGCGTCCTGAAAATCTTGCGGGTTTTGGCCTGTCCATGTCACCAATTTATCCATTACACTCGTTTTCTTTTGCTGGTGAGATGTTTTGTGTATTGGCGTTCCGACTTTTTCTACAGACTTTACTGGCGCAATGAGTCGTGCCACACGCGAAAGTTCAGAAACTGGTACGCCAAAATAAGCACCATCTAATTTCAACGGCTCGACTAGATATTTTTGCATCAAGTCTGGAAGTGTCGCCCCTGTTGCCTTTTCTAGCACCCCGCCTACCAGCCAACCAAATGTTAATGCCTGATAAGCTTGAGCATGGGTCGCTGTAAATCGAGGTGCTGTGCTTTCAAAGACTTCTAGCATATGCGGCCAGTCCAGCATTTCACTGGCATCTTGGATTATATTTCGAATATCGTATAAACCGCTTTGATGACTCAGAACATCTCTTAAACTAATCTTTTGCTTATTCTGCTGAGCAAATTCAGGCCAGTAATAGGCAATTGGTCGGTCATATTCTAAATAACCCTCACTCACGAGGATATGTGCCAATGTTGCAAGTACGCCTTTACCCGTTGAGTAACTGACAGAAAGCGTATTGGCATCCCACAACTCATCACGAGATTTTTTACCCGTAAAAATATCGACAACTTTTTGTGTTCCGAAATACACGGCGAGTGCAGCTCCCCCTTGATCAGTTCGGGCATCTTGTAAACGACTAAAATGCACTGCCAGATCGTGGAATCGCTCATCTAGAATACCGTGATAATTTTGAGTATCGGCTGAGAAATATTGAGTTAGTGTATTCACTGTATGTCCCTATTTTTATTATTGTTACATTCCCGGCACATCACGATATGTACCGGGAAGAATTGTTTAAAGGCTCTTCACTTGGCCTGAAACATGTGGCTTTTGAGAACGCTGATTCCGAATTAAGAAATCGGTTTCAGAAGGACTTGATGCCGTTAAAAACTCAACGGTCGATGGCAAAAATAGCGGCAACTTAAACCAAACATCTGCTTCATAGGCCGAAGGTAAATCAATACTGGCCAAAGCACGTGCTTTGCTCCACATGCCGTGAGCAATTGCTTGCTTAAAGCCAAATGCCTTTGCTGTCATCGCATGAATATGGATCAGATTATAATCACCCGAGATTTTGGCATAGCGGCGCCCTGTGTTTTCAGCAACCGTCCAGACATCTTGAACTTCATAATCAGGTAATTGAGCTTCTTTGGTTTTTTCGGTTGTACTACTTGATGTTTTTTGGCGAGAAAGATAAGTCGTTATTCCTTCCATCACCGTCTCTGCTCCCACCTTTACTGTGGTGATAAAATCAAATTGCAGGCCTTTATCATGTGGCTGAATATCGCCAAATCGACATGAAAGACTCAGTGCTTCATTAACGCCAATTGGACGAGTTTGCTTGATCTGATTACGAATATGCACCAACCCCAGAATCGCAAAAGGAAAGTTTTCTGTCGTCATCATGTGCATTTGCAAACTTTGTGACAACACAGCCAAATAGATTGCCGGAATTGTATCGTCGCCTTTAAATCCACACACTTGATTGTAATCATTTAAATGATCTTGATCGATTCGAAAGGAGTCGACAACATATTCCACTTTAGGCAATACACGCTCGCCTTTGGATTTTTTAAATACCAAACCTTGTATGACTTTCGGATAAGCCAAATAGGCTTTCGGCAGTTGACTAAAATGACGCGTATTCATAACGAACCTTTTCATTAAAATGTATTTGTTTTTAAGTCTGTGTTTATGAAAAAGGGATGTTCTTACATCCCTCTTTACCCCTCATTATGCACCGAGCAGACTCTGACCACAAACCCGAACTACATTTCCATTCAGACCAGTGGATGCACTTGATGCAAACCATGCGATTGTCTCGGCAACATCAACAGGTAAGCCCCCCTGATTCATCGAGTTCATACGGCGCCCAGCCTCACGGATAGCAAACGGAATAGCGGCTGTCATTTGTGTTTCGATAAATCCTGGCGCCACTGCATTGATGGTGATTCCATTCTTCAAAATTGGTGCAGTAAATTTAACCAAACCAATCACGCCAGCCTTAGACGCTGCGTAATTGGTCTGACCCAAGTTGCCTGCAATCCCGCTGATTGAAGAAACACAGACAATTCGACCATTTGCATTCAAGCCATCATTTTCAAGTAAATAGTCGTTGATTCGCTCTGCTGCGCTCAGATTAATATTGATTACCAAGTCCCAAAGTTCTGGTTTCATGTTGGCCAGCATTTTGTCTCGAGTAATACCTGCATTGTGCACAATAATATCAAGGCCGCCATTTTTTTGTGCAGCCGCTTTTATTTTTTCGCCTGCATCGGCTGCCGTAATATCAAGCCCGAGAGCAGAACCAGAGATATCGGCAGCAACCCTTTCTAAATCAGCCTGTTGCTGTGGCACATCAAGGCAAATGACATGCGCACCATCACGTGCCAAAATATGGGCAATCGCTTCACCAATCCCACGGCTTGCTCCCGTCACCAAAGCAGTTTTACCTGCAAGTGGCTTGTTCCAGTCAACTTTTACCACTTCTGCTTTATAAATACGAATCACCTGACCAGATACATAAGCAGATCGCGGCGAAAGTAAGAAACGCAATGTAGACTCAAGATTGTTGGCTGCGCCTTCATCGACATAAACCAGTTGCGCAGTGATTCCTTTTTTAAACTCTTTTCCTACAGATTTTACAAAGCCTTCAAGAGCTCGCTGCGCAATCGCCTGTTTCACCGTTTTGGCAGACTCCGGTGTGGTAGCCACGACAATCACACGACCTGAACCTTCGATTTGACGGGCAATCGGATTAAAAAATTTATGTAACTCGTTTAATTGTTCTGAGTTTTGAATTCCTGATGCATCAAAAATAACGGCTTTAAATCGAGATTCTTTATCTCCAGAATTAAAAGCACGTAAGTTTAAGCCCACTTGTGCAGCAGCCTGCTGAATATCGGTATTGTTGCCTGCATAACTGTCTGCATGAATGGTACTGAGCACATTGGCGATAGCAGAAGATAAAACACCTTCAGGTGCTGCACCAACCAATACAGCACCACGAATCACTGGCTGACCTTGCTCGAAACGATCCAATACCACGGGCGATGGCAAGCCGAGATTCTTCACAACGAATTTACCGATTGGCGATTGAGTAAATGCTTGGTATTGATCAATCATCTTAATAATCTCTCATGCAAATTAATTTTTAAACATGTTCACAAGCTACGCGTTCCACATCATTGTGTTGTAAAGGTGTTAGCTCGATCGCATTGTGGATTTGAATAAAATAATACTTGAGTTAATCTTGATATGTGTTGACCCGAATACAATCTACAATGTCATTCTAGTCAATACAGGTCTATTTTAATTATGTTAATGTACCGTCAATAACATCATAATCATGCTTGGAAAAGCCTTATGAGTAAAACAACTCCAGAAAAATCGGCAGTCGAAAACTCTACTCAGGATGATGTGTCAAATACATCAAAACCGAAAGCGCGAAGCACCTCGCAAACACGTGGTACCAGTCGAACCTCATCTGCGGCTGACTCGTCGGCAGCTAAAAAAAGTACTGAATCGACAGCAAAGCCAAAGCGTGCCAGTTCACGTGCTAAAACTGCTTCGGCAGGTACACAAACCAAATCTTCTGCAAATACTTCAACATCTAAAAAAACGTCTGCTCAACAGGATCGCATCATGAGCCAAACTTCTATCCGTCGCGTCGCCATTATTGGTGGTAATCGTATTCCATTTGCACGTTCTAACGGTGCGTATTTTAAAGCGTCCAACATTGACATGCTGACTGCTGCACTCAATGGTTTAGTTGAACGCTATAAGCTTCAAGGCACACGTGTAGGCGAAGTGGTTGCAGGCGCTGTTTTAAAGCATAGCCGTGACTTTAATATGACCCGTGAATGCGTACTTAATACTCAATTGGCTCCTGAAACACCAGCTTACGATTTACAACAGGCTTGTGGCACTGGCTTGCAGGCAGCTTTTGCTGTGGCAAATAAAATCGCGTTGGGTCAGATTGAGGTCGGTATTGCGGGCGGTGTAGATACCACATCCGATGCCCCGATTGCATTTGGTGATGGCTTACGTAAGGCTTTACTTGAGCTCAACATTGCCAAAACAGCGAAAGATCGTTTAAAGGCATTGGCTAAAATCAACATTAAAGACTTGATGGATGCTCCTAAAAACGGTGAGCCTCGCACTGGGCTATCCATGGGAGATCATGCGGCCATTACCGCACTTGAATGGGGCATCGAACGCCAGGCTCAAGATGAACTTGCCGCCTCTTCACATCATAAAATGGCCAAAGCCTATGATGCTGGTTTCTTTGACGATCTGATCACACCGTTTATGGGTTTAACGCGTGACAATAACTTACGCCCAGATTCATCAGTAGAAAAACTGGCCAAACTTAAACCTGTATTTGGCAAGGGCGAAACCGCCACCATGACTGCGGGTAATTCGACGCCACTGACAGACGGTGCATCTGTAGTTTTGCTGGCATCCGAAGAATGGGCAAAAGCCAACGGTCATGAAGTACTGGCTTATTTAAGCTTTTCAGAAACTGCGGCCGTTGATTTTGTGGGTAAAAAAGAAGGCTTACTCATGGCACCGGCTTATGCTGTTCCTCGTATGCTTGAACGCGCTGGTCTGAAATTACAAGATTTTGATTACTACGAGATTCATGAAGCCTTTGCATCTCAAGTGCTTTCGACCCTTAAAGCATGGGAAGATCCAAAATTCTGTAAAGAACGTTTAGGTCTTGATGCTCCTTTAGGCTCGATTGACCGTAGCAAACTGAACATTCATGGTTCTTCATTGGCTGCTGGACATCCATTTGCCGCAACGGGTGGACGCATCTTGGCGACTGCAGCGAAAATCTTGAATCAGAAAGGTTCTGGCAAAATTCTAGTGTCGATTTGTGCCGCAGGCGGTCAAGGCGTTGTCGCGATCGTTGAAAAATAAACATAAAAAAAAGCGCCTACAACAGGCGCTTTTTTTTACGATGAATGCTGCGGTGCATAACCTAAGCGTTTCTCAATCGCGTCATAGCACCACTGAAAAATAAAGGTATACACCAAAATACACAAGGTCAGACCTAAATCTAAAATAAATGCATCGAGCAGGCTTAGCTGCATCATATAAGCAATCATTGGAATCGTAGCAATGAGAAGTCCACCCTCAAACCCGATCGCATGCAATATACGCACACGAACTGTCCGCTTCCATTTCAACCGATGTTCAACTTTCTCAAAATAATGGTTGAAAATCATATTCCAGATGACCGACGTCACCGCCATAAAAATACCGAGCATTCCGGTTACTTCCATCGGCATATCAAAAATAAAGCTTAATGCAATCGCAATGATGACCAACAAGATCCCTTCATAGCTAAATGCATGAATAAGTCTTCTTTTGGAAATCAACATTTCTAAACACTCTTTTATTTGGATAGATTGCATTTTATTTTTATAATTCTGATAAATCTAATTAGGTTCTTTCAATTTTTCTGACAGATGAATATCAATCAAGAACAACTCATCATTTTTCAAAGCGTTATGGAAACCGGTTCATTTTCAGCAGCAGCCAGAAAATTGGGCAAGGTTCCATCCGCGGTAAGTATGTCGATTGCCAATATGGAAATTGACCTCAACTTAAATTTGTTTGAACGTAAAGGACGCGAACCAGTTCCTACACCTCAGGCACATGTTTTATATGAAAAATCAGCACAGCTCTTAATTGAGATGAATCAATGGAAGCAACATGCGTTTGCCTTAAGTACCGGTTTGGAATCGGCACTGAATATTGTTATTGTTTCTGAACTATTACACACGCATTGGGTCGACTATATACGGCTGATTGAACAAAAATTTCCGACTTTACAAATTAATATTATCTCAGCGCCTCAAGAAGATGCTCTGGCCATGCTACTCGATCAAAGCGCGCAACTGGCTTTTATGTTTGAACGTGAACACTTAGACCATCGTGAACAATTTGTAGAAATTAAAAAAGAAGCACTGGTTGCTGTCGCTGCAAATGAACACTGTTTGGCGCAACTTGATCAGGTCAGTTTCAAAGATCTGGTGCAGCAGCGGCAAATTGTGGTGGCAAGTCGTGATAGTAAAATCAAACCCGAACTGTTATTTTCCAAGCAGTATTGGCGTACAGATAACCATCACTCGGCCTGTATGATGATTTTAGGTGAGCTGGGCTGGGGTGTATTACCTAGTGAAATGTTTATTGAAAATCCAAAGCTATCTAATCAATTAAAAATATTAAATATTTTAGATTTCACGCCTAAATTTGAATATTATATCGATTTGGTTTGGAGCCGCGAAAGTAGTCTTGGCGTGGCTGCACATTATCTGATTGATCACTTGCAATTGCAGAGAAAACGAGCAAAAGATTAAATAGTCATTGGGTTCACGCAAGATTATGCTATAACTAAATGCATCCGAATTCTTATATAAAGACGCTTGAAACAATGACACAATCTGCCCTCGATCAATTAAAAAAATGGACTACAGTGGTTGCTGATAGTAGTGATCTTGATGCAATTCAAAAATTTCGTCCTTTGGATGCAACCACAAATCCCTCCCTGATTACGGCTGCCGCCAGCATTCCTGACAATAAAGCGTTGATTGAAGCCGCGTTTGATCAAGCCAAGCAAGAAGGCTATCAAAATGATGAACTTATTGAACGTACCATTGATATTTTGACTGTTAAGTTTGGTGTTGAAATTTTAAAACTCATCGAAGGTCGTGTCTCTACCGAGGTCGATGCTTCGTTGTCTTACGATACCGAAGCAACAATTGCAAAAGCGCGCGAACTTTCTGCCTTGTACCATCAGTATGGTATCGATCAGTCTCGCGTACTGATCAAGATTGCATCTACTTGGCAAGGCATTCAGGCAGCCAAAGTTTTAGAAGCTGAAGGCATTGCGTGTAATCTTACCTTACTGTTTGGTTTACATCAGGCACAAGCCTGTGCAGATGCCAATGTAACGCTCATTTCGCCTTTTGTTGGACGCATTTTAGACTGGTACAAAAAAGCTGAAAATGTCGATCACTATACAATTGAACAAGATCCGGGTGTGCTTTCAGTTAAGAAAATTTATAACTACTACAAGCAACAAGGTATCAAAACTCAAGTCATGGGCGCGAGCTTCCGTAGTACCGATCAGGTACTTGGCCTCGCTGGTAGTGATTTACTGACCATTGCCCCTGCACTTTTGGCTCAGCTTGAATCGGATACCCGTGAAATTAAGCCAGCACTCACAATTGAAGCCGCGCAGGCAGCAGATCCAGTCGAACGCTCTGCACAAACCGAACAAAGCTTTAGAGAAGAGCTTGAACATGACTTAATGGCATTTCAATTACTTCAAGGCGGTATCGATGGCTTTATTAAAGCGCGTGAACAGTTGACTCACCTATTGCGTCAATCATTTGGAATCGATGCTGAAATTCAAGCCTAATAGGTGAATATTCACATAATTTGACCAGTTTTTGTTATAGTACAAAAACTGGTTTTTTATGGACTTCGTGTTGTGTTGGGGATCACGGATTTAACAACCTATATCGTAGGGACGCTTTTTATTGTTCTTTTGCCGGGGCCAAATTCCCTATATGTGATGTCCATTGCATCACGTTATGGTATTCAAACTGGATACCGAGGTGCAATGGGTATTGTCACAGGCGATGCAATTTTAATTTTGTGTACGGTTCTGGGCGCCGCGTCGTTGATGCATGCTTTTCCCTGGATTTTTACAATGCTTAAAGTGATAGGGGCAGCATATCTGTCTTACTTAGGCTTTAAGCTGCTTCAAGCCAGCTATCTACGTTATAAAAATCGTCATATTTCAGTGCCTGAAATGACTGACCTACCAAAACTCGATCAGATTCACCCTTATCGAACTGCGCTGAGTATCAGCCTGCTCAATCCCAAAGCGATCTTGTTCTTTTTGTCTTTTTTTATCCAGTTTGTAGATCCGGATTATCCCTATCCGGCGATTAGCTTTATTGCTCTTGCAATTATTTTACAATGCATTAGCTTAGGCTATTTAACGGCGCTAATTTTTTCAGGTGTTCGACTTTCTGATTTTTTTAAATCAAAACATAAAACATCCGCTATCTGCATTGCTCTGGTAGGTGTGCTGTTTTTTGGTTTTGGACTGAGGCTTGCCACATCAACATTGTAATCATTGAACCTGTTTTCTGTTCAATGAGATAGTTACACTGAGTTTTAAACTTAATGTGTCTCTATGAAAGACACTTCACTCACAAACAGATGATAAATATTGAATCATGCGTACATTTCTTCGTGATTTTACTCTTCCGGCTGCTTTTGCAGGATTTGTCACTTTTCTCATCGGGATTAGCGTATCCTCGGTATTAGTGATACAGGCCGCACAGATTTTAGGGGCCACCACGAGCCAGATTACCTCTTGGTTTTGGGCGTTGGGCATTGGAATCGGCGCTTCTGGTCTGTTTTTATCTTGGAAGTTTAAATATCCAGTCGCGACATCATGGTCGACCGCAGGCTTGGCACTGATCATAGCGACTGGCAGCGGTTACTCCTTACATGAAGCGATTGGCGCATTTTTTCTATGTGGTGTGTTAACTGCACTATTAGGCTTTTTAGGTATCTTTGAGAAAGTACTGGCGCATATTCCACAAAGCCTCACCAGCGCGATGCTGGCCGGTGTGCTGCTTAAATTTGGGATTGCACTCTTTGCCAATATGCAAAACGACTGGCAGTTTATTATTAGTCTGCTCGCAATCTATGTTATGAGTAAACGTATCTGGCCACGCTACTGTATCGTCATAACCGTGGTCGTTGGTGTAATCCTGTGTCCTTTGTTTATGACTTTCCATCCACCTGTTTTGCATTGGGATTTAGCAAAACCTGAATGGATCACACCACATTTTACAGGTTCTGCCATTTTGGGTTTGGCCTTACCACTTTTTGTAATTAATGTGGCATCGCAATATTTGCCGGGTATCGCCATGATCAAAAGCTATGGCTATACACCTCACGTTAATCAACTAATTGGATGGACTGGTGCCACCCAAGCCATTCTTGCACCTTTTGGTTGCTACACTGTAAATATTGCCGCCATCAGTGCGGCGGTAAGTCTAGATGATCAAGTTCATCCAGATCCAAGTAAGCGCTATATTGCAGGCATTAGCTGTGGATTTTTCTATATATTGATGGGCGTGTTCGCCGCAACCTTAACCAGCTTACTGATGTCATTCCCTTCGTTATTTATCATTGCATTGGCGGGTATTGCACTGTTTGGGACGATCAGTCACAACATTGCCCTGGCATTTCACGATGTGAATGACCGCGAGGCGGCACTGCTCACTTTTTTATGCAGCGCCTCGGGAATTCAGTTTTTTGGTATCGGCTCTGCCTTTTGGGGTTTGATTGTAGGCATCATCGTGATGATCGTCTTTAAGTTAAAACTTAAGAAAAGTCCATCTTAAACCTCATCATATGTATGCTGCTTATGCCATGGTATTTTTATCCCAATAGGCCTGTTGTACTTGCGGTACCTGATTGATCTGTTTAATGATTTCATTCATTTCGACTGGATCAATCGAGGTCGCAATCAGTGTCGCTTCAATTTCAATGTCATTTTCGCCAAAGGGTTCGACATCTAGGTCTTTTAATGGATAATTAAAATGATGCAGGATCTCGGTCAATTTATACATCACCAGTTTACGATGACTTTTATTAGACGTTAGGTAAATGATATGCGTCACTTCAGATTCTGCATCTAGCGGCTGGCGATCAATCATATTCACCAAGGGTCGCAGTAATGTGTTGGCAGCCAGAATAAATGCTGTCGCGACCAATGCCTCCACAATCAGATCAGCTCCTGCGGCTGCGCCCACAGCGGCTGAGCACCAAAGTGTAGCCGCTGTATTTAGACCATGAATATTACCTTCTTGGCGCATAATTACACCTGCACCTAAAAAACCGATCCCTGACACCACGTAAGCAATGACCCTCACAGCGCCATCCGACGCCGACAGGTTATTTGCAATATCTACAAAAATTGCAGCGCCAAGCGCAACTAATACGTTGGTTCGCAGCCCGGCTGTACGTTGTCGGTATTGTCGCTCGAATCCAATCAATCCACCCAAAATAAATGCGGCTGCCAGACTAATTAAGGTATCGGCCATATTGGACACACTGGTATTTTGTAAAAATTGTAAAGTCATGCTGTTTCTCTTATTGCCAGCCATATCGACGGATATAAATTTGTTTGATGAATTGAGTCAAACACATATAAGCAAACAAAATAAAAGGCAAATATACAAAGTAAATCCAAGGCAATGCTTCAAGCTTTAAGTAGCTTGCCAGAGGTCCCATTGGTAAAAAAATGCCAATTGCACAAATAATTACCGTCATGATCAATAGTGGCGGAGCTGCGCAACTTTGAATAAACGGTATTTTTTTGGTTCGAATCATATGCACAACCATGGTTTGCGTGAGTAGCCCCACGACAAACCAGCCAGATTGAAACATGGTTTGCTGCGCTGGCGTATTGGCATGAAAAATAAACCACATCATGCAAAAGGTCAGAATATCAAAGATGGAGCTAATCGGACCAAAAACCACCATAAAGCGCCCAACTTCAGAAGGCTGCCAGCACTGCGGTTTTTTTAGTTGTTCTTCGTCCACATGATCAAACGGAATAGCAATCTGAGATACATCGTAGAGTAAGTTTTGTACCAGTAGATGAATCGGCAGCATAGGTAAAAATGGAATAAAAGCACTCGCCACCAATACCGAAAAAACATTACCAAAATTTGAACTGGCCGTCATTTTGATATATTTGAGCATATTGGCAAATGTTCGACGCCCTTCAAGCACACCGTTTTCAAGCACCATCAAACTCTTTTCTAGTAAAATCAGATCGGCAGATTCCTTGGCAATATCCACTGCTGAATCGACTGAAATGCCAATATCTGCAGCACGTATTGCGGCAGCATCATTGATTCCATCCCCCAAAAATCCGACCACATGCCCATTCGCTTTTAGCTGATCGACAATACGTTCTTTATGAATAGGACTTAATTTTGCAAAAATAGTATGCTGCTCAACCGCAACTTTAAGCTGCGCGTCGGATAGCATTTCGATTTCGCCACCGAGGAGTACCTTGTCATGGGCAATCCCGATTTCACGGCATATTTTTTGTGTGACGAACTCGTTATCGCCCGTTAATACCTTCACAGCTACACCATGTGCATGTAACTGCTGGATGGCAGGTCGAGCTGACTCTTTCGGTGGATCTAAAAAGGTAAGATAGCCCATCAGAATCAGATCACATTCATCTGCCACAGAAAAACTTTCTTGATGCGTATCAATATTACGGTATGCAACTGCTACAACACGCAATCCTTCGCGGTTGTAGTTTTGCGTTATGGTCTGTATCTCATGGCGTAACGCTGGGCTAAGCTGTTTAATCTCGCCTTGTAGCTCAACATGCGAACATACTTTTAAAATTTCCTCAACGGCTCCCTTGCTGACCATACGCACTTGGGCCTGTGGCGTACGCACAACAACAGACATTCTACGGCGTTCAAAATCGAAAGGTACTTCATCTAGCTTTTTAAAGCGTAGTTTTTCAAACTTCATGTCCTGATCAACCGCTTCTAATACGGCCACATCCAACAGGTTCTTAAGCCCCGTTTGGTAATAACTGTTTAAGAATGCCTGCATTAATACGGAATGCGATTTTTTACCAAGCACATCAACATGATGCGAAAGAAAGATTTTATCTTGCGTTAATGTGCCTGTTTTGTCTGTACACAGCACATCCATAGCACCAAAATTTTGTATAGCATCTAGTCGTTTTACAATCACTTTTTTACGCGATAAAAACACTGCTCCTTTTGCAAGGGTTGACGTCACAATCATGGGAAGCATTTCAGGCGTTAAACCCACCGCAACAGATAAAGCAAACAGCACAGCCTCACCCCAATCCCCTTTGGTGAAGCCATTGATAAACAAAACAATCGGTGCCATTACCAACATGAAACGGATCAGTAACCAACTGACTTTATTTACCCCTAGCTGAAAAGAAGTCACTGCATAATCAGTTGCCGTCACGCGGTGCGCCAGCGCACCAAAATAAGTTTGAATGCCTGTACTCATCACCACTGCACGCGCTGTTCCAGAGACAACATTGGTGCCCATAAACAGTAAATTGTCGAGTTCTAAAGGAGAATTTATGTCTGATGTATGTGCTGTTGCATATTTCTCCACAGGCATCGATTCACCTGTCATGGCTGCTTGCGAAACAAATAAATCTTTTGCCGTCAAAATTCGACAATCGGCCGGAATCATATCGCCAGCTGAAAGTAAAATAATATCGCCAGGCACCAAATACTGAATCGGTATTTCAAATTGAATACTTTTTAATTGCTTCACCTCAACGCCATAACGTTGCTTGATCAAAATCTGATCTTGAGTATTGACGTTATGGCGCAGCACCATAGCCGTATTGGTCACCATTGCTTTAAGCGACTCAGCAGCCTTGTTGGATTTAGATTCCTGCCAGTAGCGTAATAAGGTCGATAGTGACACCATAATAGTGATGATTAATCCACCAGTGAAATCATCAGTTAAAAAAGCAACAAGCGCTAAAAGACTAAGTAGCACATTAAATGGATTACGATAGCAATACCATACATGCTGCCACCAAGTAAGTGGCTTTTCCTGAGCAACTTCATTCAAACCATGTGTCTGTTGCTGTTGATACGCGTGCGCTTCTGTTAAACCATCTTGCGCTGTATGTAATTTTTCTAAAAGCTGACTCATTTCCATTTGAGCATTGGCCTTCAGCTGTTGCGATAAAGCCTGTCCAATTTCTTTGGCATAACTTGATTGATGCATTTCTTTAAAAGAACGATGTCGCTCAAAAAAACGCTTAAGATGAAATGTTTGCAAAAATCGAGTAAATAGACGTTGCCATAGATCATATTTCATAAAAGATCTCCTTTTTTCAGGCATACGAAGTCGTGACTTTTTTATGTAAAAAAGCCGTTTGTTTAGAGATGTGTTTACAATGTAAAGAAAATAAAAATTAAGGCGTAAAGCTCAGGCCAAAGCCAAACCATCGCTGTCGAAAATCTTGTAAGCGCTGGCCAAATGAAAACTCTAAACTCAAAACATCTGAAAAAACATGATGTATAACAGCTTGAGTAAATGGCGCCTGACGGTCTTGATTAAAAAACTCTAAACTGATTCCTGTATTTTGGGTGAGCCCAATATCCATTGCTGTGCTCCAACGCATCAAATCGTCATGCGATTGCACCTTTTGATAGCCAATATTGCTATACAAATGGATGTGTCCATCATTGAGTGAAACGGCAGAAGGAAAATTGAGAAACCAAGTTCGTTGGTCTCCTACCGGTGAATCATTTTTTGTTGTGCTAAGGCTTGCGGCAAGCCCCCAGCGTTGCATGGGCACCAATACCGATTTAATTTGCGCAGACCATGCTGTCGAGTTGGCTATGGCAGAGGTGTTCGCATATCCAAGTGATGTTTCTACACCTTTCACTACTTGGCAGGCTGTATTGAACTGTGAAACAGTTGCTGATGGCTTAGACGCCACAACAGAAGTCTCAAGCTGGCAATGGGCATACGCTGTGATCTCAGGATCATCAGTATTTAAAAGCGGGCTTGCGTGTACATATTGCACAAACAAAATACACAGCCACGCACATAAGCATTGCATGCTCAAGAGTTTTAGTAACGAAGCATGTAACCACATAGGCTTCTCCCAGATCACAGGAGGCCTAAGCAAGAAGACGACATTCTGCCCAGCAAAAAATGCAGACGGATAAGAAGAACATGATGAAAAATGATAAATAGGCTATCTCATTGCAAGATAGCCACCCTGAATGTGTACTAACTTGCTCAGAGAATAACGCGCTTAACCGTTTGACAGCACAACCTCGAACAACTTCCCACTTAGGGTCTCCTCGTATTAAATTTGCACGTATTATATTTCTCTAAAATTAATTTACAAGACGTGCATTTAAAAATTTTAGCAGTCTATAGCTCGCGAACCACTACGGTTTTGGCCATTTTGTCATGCCAGCCTTGCTTCTTGCTATCAAAAGCGATCCAGAAAAAGCCCAAAAATAAAACCAAAGTAGATGGAAAATAACCAATATAGCGCAAAATAGCTTGCCCCCATGTTAAGGGATGTCCCGTTTGTTCATCGAGTACTTTTAAGCGCATCAAACGTTTGCCAGGTGTTCCTTTTAAAAAAATCCAAAACAAAATGGAATAAATAAATGGAAAAACGTAGTTGATGATTGCATCAAACCAAGGCGAAGATTGTCGATCACTTAATCCAGTCGAAAAGATCAAATCCATATCGCCATGGTAAAAAATCCAAGCCGCAGGAATCACTGCAAGCAAAATAATCAAGGTATCAATAACTGTTGCACCTACACGCAACCAAAATCCCGCATATTCATATTTATAGGTCATGATGATGTCTCATTATTGTGTTTTAGATTTTTTAAACTAAAAATGATCATTATTTCTTATTTGTGCAGACCTCAAAATGCTTTAGACACATGTTGAGGTCTGTTTACAACTTATATTGATTGTACAATTTCAGGATAAATTCCGGTTCCTTCTGGCCACGGCGTGAGTAACTCAAAACCTGTCTCAGTCACCGCCACCATATGTTCCCATTGTGCAGATAAAGATTTATCTGTGGTTACCACAGTCCAGCCATCACTCAATTCTTTCACATGCTGCTTGCCCGCATTTACCATCGGTTCAATGGTAAATACCATCCCCTTTTGCAATACCATGCCCTGATTCGGTTGACCATAGTGCAGAATATTCGGCTGTTCATGATAGACCTTTCCAATTCCATGACCGCAATATTCACGCACAATGGAATAACCTTCAGTTTCGGCAACTTTTTGAATGGCATGACCAATGTCGCCCAAAGTAGCGCCAGGTTTGACACTGAGTATTCCGGCACGCATCGCATTATAAGTAGTCATCACCAGTTTTTTTGCTTCTGGTTGTACATCTCCTACCAGATACATGCGGCTGGTATCGCCAAAATATCCATCTTTAATAATCGCAACATCGATATTGATAATATCGCCATCTTGTAAAATTTTACTTGGCGATGGAATGCCATGACAGACTACCTCATTGACTGAGGTACAGATGGTCTTGGTAAAGCCGTGATAGCCGACATTTGCTGGAATTACGTTCAGCGTATTTACAATAAAATCATGACAACGTTGATCAAGCTCATCTGTACTCACGCCAGGCTTTACAAATTGACCGATCATTTCAAGCACTTGAGCAGCCAAACGCCCAGATACACGTAGATGTTCTAAGTCTTGCTGGTCTTTAATCGTTACAGTTGATGCACGCATGTAATTACCCTCGGTCGTATCCGACTTATTATACTAGTTTTGAGAATCATTAACATAACTATCATGGAATGGCTCAATTTCCAATTCGGCACATCACAATAAAAACTCAAAATAGATCAATATTTGCACATTTAATGTAAATTTGATGAATAAATGAATAAAAATTTTATTCGCAATAAAAGTTTGAAATTAAAAATGTTGGCAAAGATATCAAGTATATAAATTAAACAGTGTGCTTTTTTACTAAACAATCAGGCAGAAAATAGGTGTTTTTATTAATTTTTGAGCCGTGCGAATTGCACAAAAATGGCTCCTTTTGCTCTAAAATTCGCGCTTCTTTACTGCGTCTCACCTTTTTTATGACTAGTCTTCGTACTTCAGATATTATTGCATTGGGGTTTATGACCTTTGCTCTATTTATTGGGGCTGGCAATATTATCTTCCCACCGATTGTTGCACAACAAGCAGGTGAACACGTCTGGCTGGCTGCTGCAGGATTCTTGATCACCGCAGTGGGTCTACCAGTCATCACGATTATGGCCTTGTCTCGTATGGAAGGTTCAATCGCGATGATCAGCTCACCGCTTGGACGTGTTTTCAGCTTAATTTTGACCGTTGTGTGTTATCTGTCTGTCGGTCCACTTTTTGCTACTCCACGAACTGCTACTGTTTCGTATGAAATTGGCTTTTCGTCGTTTTTTGGCACATCTGCAAGCAGTTTGCTGATCTACAGTATCGTGTATTTTGCTGTAGTGACTTTGGTTTCATTGTATCCAAACAAACTTCTCGATACCGTTGGCCATGTACTGGCGCCTCTTAAGATTTTTGCGTTGGCGATTTTAGGTATTGCTGCGGTTGCAATTCCATCAGGTTATATCCCACCAGCCATCAACAACTACGTCACCAACCCGGTGTCGGAAGGTTTTGTAAATGGCTATTTGACTATGGATACTTTAGGTGCACTGGTTTTTGGTATCGTCATTATTCAGGCGATTTACTCGCGTGGTGTACGCGATCCAAAATTGGTCACACGTTATGCTGTCATTGCCAGCATTATTTCTGGTATTGGTTTAACACTGGTTTATTTAAGCTTGTTTAAACTCGGCTTAGGTAGTCATGAAGTTGCACCAAATGCGAGCAACGGTGCTGTGATTTTGCACGCTTATGTGCAGCATGCCTTTGGAAACCTAGGTACTTGGTTTTTATCTGGCCTGATTTTCCTTGCCTGTATGGTGACCGCGATTGGCCTCACCTGTGCATGTGCTGAGTATTTTGCGCAATTAACTAAACTTCCTTACAAATTATTTGTATTTGTGCTGGTCGGTTTCTCGCTCATTATCTCAAATCTTGGTTTGACTAAACTGATTGCGGTGTCGGTACCGGTACTGACTGCAATTTATCCACCTGCAATTGTGGTGATTATGTTGAGTTTCTTCTGGAAATTCTGGAAAAAACCATCCAACGTTGTAGGCCCTGTGACTGCATGCTCATTCTTGTTTGGTATTATAGAAGGCTTAAAAACAGCCGGTTTCACAGATGCACTTCCATCGTTTGTGCAGCATTTGCCACTCAATGAGCAAAATTTAGCATGGTTGATCCCATCTTTAGTGGTACTCGTCATTTCTATTGTGATCGATAAAGTGAAAAATTAATCGTTTTCACCCATCGTTAATGTAAGCGCGTGCTTTATCCAAGCCGCATCTTGCAATCAATAAAAATGCCGTCGTTTTTACCCAAAACAGGCATTTTTTATTTGATACTGATAAAAATTCTAAAACCGTCTTTTCTGGCTCATTTTTTGCTTAACAACAATGAAGCATCTACGTGACACTTTTGTCGAATATTGATCGCGTTATTCCTATCGTATACTGAAGCTACACTTTAAGATGCTTTAATATTTTCGAGCTAAATATTATTATTTTTCTTGAATAATGATGCAGTGTATTATCATTTTTGTATATCAAGTGAAAAAATAATAGTATCAACTCTTGAAATAGAATCTAAATCGCAGTACAACAAATGATATAGCAATTCGCTACTGTGATTTAAACGTAAATAAACATGGGAGGGGTGGAGATGTCATCAATACATTTCAATAAGCAAGTCTTCATTAACACTCTGAAGACCTCAAATATGGTCGTATATGGAGTAACCACGTTTGCTCTGATGCTTACGATCATGTTTCAAGGCATGATTAAGGGTAACTTAAAGCCCGAATACTTTGGCTATGCCTTGATCGTATCTTTCGCCTTCTGTGTCTGGGCTTTCGTCGACCATAAGTTTCGAAAACTGGGTGCCGAAAGAGCCAAATCTAAATTAGAGAAAGTGGATGAGTAATCATCCATTTTTTTCATCTGTTTGAGCTTAAATTACTTACTCACTTTTATTATTTTTATTTTTTGACCATTTTTGCCAATTGCTCTTCTCTCTTATTTAATCTTATATGTTCTCTTCAAAATATCATGACTTATCGCTTTAAAATACGTTCAATTACTCGCATCATTACTCCCACTTAATACTTGCGTTTAAAGTCACCCGCTTTTATAGCCGCATCCGCTTACTAAATCAATTTGCCGAATTATATGTAACTTGCAGAAAAGTTTCCATTTTTGTTTGAGCTTTTGACTAAAAAATAAGTGAGTTGGTACTTTATCATATCGATAATTTTATGAAGTTCTGTTAAAGTTTCACCGGAAGCTAAGTCCTATTTTTAAGTTTAACTTGATTTAAAATGACGATGAATTGGCTTCTTTTTTATATCCTGAGCATTTCAAGGTCTTCATTAAAATTATCAAAGGAAGCTTTATGTTAGTACTTGAGCCCCAACATGTTCACATGCATCAACATGCTGGTGATAAAGCAGAAGCGCTACAATGTTTAATAAATATTCTGGTTGAAGACCAACTCGTAACTGCTGAATATCTTTCTGGACTTGAGGCACGTGAAAAGCAAAGCGCGACATATTTGGGTCAAGGGATTGCGATTCCACATGGAACACCACAATCACGAGAATTTATTTTAAACACAGGTGTTCGTTTAGCACATTTTCCAGACGGCGTTGTCTGGGACGGTGAAAATGTTATTTACTTGGCTGTGGTTATTGCAGCAAAATCAGATGAACATTTGCAGGTTTTACAAATTCTGACGCGTGCGTTGAGTAAAGATGTACATGAGTTGGTTAAGTCTGCTACAACAGCAGAACAGATTATCGAAATTTTACAAGCACAGCCCCAATCATTGGTCTTGCATGAAAATTTAATTCAAACCGATACACAGGTTGACGATATCGAAGACTTCTTCTGGAATGCAAGTAAGCTTCTCAAACAACAAAAATTGGTTGAACCTGGTTTTATTAGTCAACTTAATCCTAAAAATACGATTCAAATTCAAGATGATCTTTGGTCAATTTCAGGTTCAGGTTATGTAAAACAACCTGCCGTGAGTATTGTGAAAGCGAATCAACCATTGGCTTTTCAAGGCAGTACCATCAAAACCCTGATTTGTATTGCTGAAAATGAACAGCTCGATACACAACAATTTAACCGCTTGATGGATGTGCTGTTTCAACCACAAGTACAACAACAGCTAGACGATGAGCAATCTAGCAATCAAATTGCCAAACTTGTTGGTGCAGAAACGATTCCAGACTGGCCTTCACGCAATATTTTACTTGCCAATGCCCATGGTTTACATGCACGCCCGGCAACACAACTGGTGAACCTCACCAAAACCTTTAGTGGTGATCTTCAGGTATCAGTAGATGGTGGTAGTTTTGTTTCTGCAAAAAGCCTGACTAAACTCCTGTCTTTGGGTTGTCAACGTGGTCAACGCCTAACCTTTATTGCAGAACCTGATACAGATGCAATTTTGGCACTCGATCAGATTGTCGAGGCTATACGTGATGGTTTAGGTGAAGAAGTTGAGCCAATTGAAGAAAATCTGTTTTTAAATTCAGTACTTGATCAGGACAGCTCGGCTGAAACCGAACAGTATGAAATTACCCATTGCGGTATTGCAGCCTCTTCTGGTTTAGCATTTGGCCCTGCGCATGTCATTAAGCCGAAAAAATTTAATTACGATCGTTATGCAGGCAGTTTAAAAGAAGAAAAAGAAAAGCTTGAAATTGCAATTCGTACGGTTAAAAACACCATTCACCAATACATTTCAAAATCTGCATCGAAAGACATCAAGCAAATTTTTCTTGCTCACCTTGAAATGCTTGATGACCCAGATCTGATTCAACAAGTTCATTTGGCGTTAAATCACAATTTAAGTGCGGCCGCTGCATGGCATGAACATATTGAAAAAGCAGCCAAGGCACAAGAAGGCTTGAAGGATAAACTGCTTGCAGAACGTGCTGCTGATTTGCGTGATATCGGCGATAAGGTTTTGGCCATTTTGTGTAATGAGCCTGAAGTGGAAGAGCCAGAGCAACCTTACATCCTGATTATGCATGATGTAGGTCCGAGCGATGTTGCCCGCCTAAACAAAGACCGTGTCGCAGGTATTCTGACATCGATTGGTGGTGCAAGTGCGCATAGTGCCATTGTCGCTCGTGCTTTAGGTATTCCGGCTGTTGTGGGTGCAGGTGATGCTGTACTGAACATTGATTCGCATGCAGTTGTACTCATTAACGGTGACACAGGTGAATTCGAAGTGAATCCTTCACCTGAACAGATTGAACATGCAATTCGTGAACGAGAAGTACAGCGTCTACGCCGTGAAGAAGCTGAAAAATCTGCACACGAGCCAGCGATTACCACAGACCAGCATCAAATCGAAATTGCTGCCAATGTTGGAAAAATTGTCGATACGGCTAAAGCTGTTCAAAACGGCGCAGAAGCCATTGGCTTATTGCGTACTGAACTGGTGTTTATGTCGCATAACAGCGCACCAGATGAATTAGCTCAAGAAAAAGATTACCGTCATGTACTTGATGCACTCGAAGGCCGTCCACTTGTCGTTCGTACACTTGATGTAGGTGGAGACAAGCCACTTCCATACTTACCGATTGCAGCCGAAGAAAATCCGTTTTTGGGATTACGCGGTATTCGTTTGACTTTACGTAAACCAACATTACTGCGTCAGCAATTAATTGCATTGCTTAAATCGGCAGATAATCGCCCACTGCGCATTATGTTCCCAATGGTTGGTCGAGTTGAAGAATGGCGCGCCGCTAAAGGCATCTTAGACGAAGTACTAGAGCAGTATCCGTGTGAAAACCTTGAAGTCGGCATCATGATTGAGGTTCCTTCCGCAGCGCTCTTGACCCCTATTTTAGCTAAAGAGGTCGACTTCTTTAGTATCGGTACAAATGACTTAACGCAATACACCATGGCAATTGACCGTGGTCATCCGATTTTATCGGCTGAAGCAGACGGACTTCACCCAAGTATCCTGCTTTTAATTGATCAAACGGTACGTGCTGCACATGCCAATAACAAATGGGTGGGTATTTGTGGTGAACTTGCCGCAGATCCTAAAGCTGTACCCATTTTAATGGGACTTGGTGTTGATGAGCTCAGTATGTCAATTTCTAGCATTCCACTGGTTAAGGCTCAAGTGCGCCACTTAAATTATGCTGAGTGTCAAAAACTCGCGCAAAAAGCATTGCTTTGCGATAGTGCGACTGCAGTTCGTGAATTGGCGGAATAATAACCCATGGCAAAAATTTTAACGATTACTCTAAATCCAGCTATTGATATCACTATCGAACTTGAAACACTTCATGTCGGTGCAGTCAATCGTCAGCAGCATGTACAATTACATGCTGCAGGTAAAGGATTAAATGTTGCACAGGTCTTACATGATTTGGGGCATGATGTCATTGTTTCGGGCTTCTTAGGGGTAAGAAATCGAGAGATTTTTGATCGCCACTTTGAAGAAATGCACTTTGAAAATCAGTTTATCTATATTCCGGGCGAAACACGCCAGAACGTCAAAATTGCAGAACACTCTGGCCGCATGACGGATATTAACGGTAAAGGTTTTCTGGTTTCCGAAAGTGACAAGCAACGTTTGATGCTTCAGATTCATCAGGCTGCTCAAGAAGTCGAATGCGTTGTCATTGGTGGAAGTTTGCCACAAGGATTTTCAGTAGACGATTTAAAAGCATTGATGGATATGTTGCAAAAAGCCAATAAACTGGTCGCAATTGATACCAGTGGTGAAGCACTTGTCGCCGCGATTTCAATGCATCCTTGGATGATCAAACCCAATACCGATGAACTTGAAGAAAGTTATGGTAAGAAGCTCACCGAATTGTCTGAACAAATCGAATTGTTTAAAGCGCTCGATAGCCGTATTGAGCATGTTGTGATTTCGATGGGTGAAGACGGCGTGCACTGGCTCAACCCTGCTCAAGCATTAAAATCGTTGCCGCCTAAAGTAGAAGTGAAAAGTACAGTAGGTGCAGGTGATTCATTGTTGGCAGGAATGATACATGGTTTGGTCAGCAAGCTCTCTGCCGAAGAAACACTTCAAACGGCAACTGCAATTGCAAGTAATGCTGTGAGCCAAATTGGCTTTCGCGTGCCAACAGAAGAAAAGCTGTTGAATCTTAAACAACAAACCACTATCAAATCATTGAGTTAATCTGATGCAGACAGTTCAATCCCTCTTATTTGTGATCAATAGTACGCAGCAGTACGTCAATGCTTCGATTTTGGCAAAAAAGTTGACTCAATCTGCAAACAAATTGGGCTATACCAGCACGACTATTGCATCAAAAGATGACATTCCACAGCATAATGTCGATGTTGTGGTGTTTCTGGGTGATCTACCGAGTAATGTTGCTGCGTACCCTGCAAACTTGGTCGCACAAATTCGTTTGGATGATGCCACAAAGAATACAGATGAATTACTCAGTCATGCCTTAAACAATGCTCAAGCTGCAAGTGAGTCTGCCTCACTCACAGCTTCAACTGGCAATCAGGCAAAACGCTTTGTTGCAATCACAGCTTGCCCAACGGGTGTAGCGCACACCTTTATGGCTGCTGAGGCTTTACAACAAGGTGCGACCAAGCACGACTATATCATTGATGTTGAAACCCAAGGCTCTGTTGGCGCAAAAAACATTCTGACAGCAGAAGCGATTGAAGCGGCCGACATTGTCATTTTGGCAACAGATATTGAAGTGAATACCGACCGCTTTGTGGGCAAACGCGTTTATCGTTGCAGCACAGGCTTTGCCTTAAAACAAACTGACAAAGCGTTTCAACAAGCGATTAGCGAAGCGAAGGTTCTTGAATCGTCCAAGCAAGCTGCAACCGCAGCGTCTGGCTCAGCGACAAAAGAAAAGGCTGGCGTGTACAAACACCTACTGACAGGTGTTTCTTTCATGCTACCTATGGTGGTTGCGGGTGGCTTGCTTATCGCACTATCGCTATGTTTTGGTTTAAATGCTGCTGAACAAAGCGGAAGTTTAGCTTATGTTTTGAAGCAAATTGGTGTAACAGCTTTTACACTCATGGTGCCGATGTTGTCTGGCTATATTGCCTATTCAATTGCCGACCGCCCAGGCTTAACACCAGGACTGATTGGTGGCTTATTGGCGACCCAGTTGCAAGCAGGCTTTTTGGGCGGGATTGTTTCAGGTTTCCTTGCTGGTTATATCGCGTTGTTTTTGGCCAAAAAAATCAAGTTGCCAACCAGCCTTGAGTCATTAAAACCAATCCTCATTGTTCCATTATTGGGAACATTGTCGGTTGGTTTGATCATGTACTATGTTGTGGGTAGTCCAGTTGCTCAAATCTTTGAAATGATGAAAGACTTCCTGAACAACATGGGTACAACCAACGCTGTGTTGATGGGAATTGTTTTGGCATCGATGATGTGTATCGATTTGGGTGGGCCAATCAACAAAGCAGCTTATGCTTTTACTGTAGGCCTTTTAACCACCAATACATATATGCCAATGGCTGCTACAATGGCGGGCGGTATGGTACCTGCACTCGGAATGGCGCTGGCTACATTCTTTGCGAAAAATAAATTTAATACGGGCGAACGCGATGCTGGTAAGGCTGCATTTGTTTTGGGCTTGTGTTTTATTTCTGAAGGTGCAATTCCATTTGCAGCAAAAGATCCGATGCGAGTAATTCCAACCTGTATCGCTGGTGGTGCAGTCACAGGTGCGCTTGTTGCACTATTTCATTGCGAGCTGGTTACACCGCATGGTGGCGTATTTGTATTGCTGATTCCAAATGCAATCAACCACGCGTGGCTGTATCTCATTGCGATTGCTGCAGGCAGCTTGGTAACAGGTCTGAGCTACGCTTTACTCAAGCGACGTGAAGCAGCACCTTTGGTTGCACAGAAAGCTTAAGTTATACGTGTTATAAAAAAAGAGAGGTTATCCTCTCTTTTTTTATGTCATGATTTTTTGATTCGTCACGAATAAGCGAAATTGTCTGGATTTGTCATAAAGAATTGGTTATAAGTGATTTTTAAGCTTTAATATGAATACTCAGCAAAACGCTTATGACATCTTTAGAACAATCTCTTGCTGAAATTCCAGCCTTCGCACCTATCCATGCACATCTTTTTAGTTCTGGTCAACCAAGCGCAGAACAGCTTAAGTGTATTAAAGAATATGGCTTTAGTACCGTCATTAATCTGGCCTTAAATGATGCTGATCCACACTTAGATCATGAAGATCGAATCTGTCTCGAACTTGGGCTCAATTATATCCATTTGCCTATGTTATGGGATATGCCAAATGCTGAACAAGGCTTGTTAATTTTAGACCTGATTGACCATCTTGTCGGTAATGAAATGGTCTGGATTCATTGTGCTAAAAATTATCGGGTCAGTTGTTTGATGTACCTATATCGTCAATATTATATGAATATTGATATTTCAGAGGCCCAAACACAACTTGAAGAAGTGTGGCAACCCAACGAAACTTGGACGGGTATTATTCATAGTATTGCTTTACAGCTTCAAGGCCGTAAAGCAACACGCGATATTCAAAATACCATGAATCAATCCGATCATTTTACCTGATGCGAGATCAATACGGTTGCTGTAGCCAGAATACCTTCCTGACGTCCCGTAAAACCTAGCTGTTCGGTTGTAGTGGCCTTGATACTGATCTGCGTCACATCAACCTTCAAAACATCAGCAATACTCTGACGCATGTCAAGATTATGCTTGGCTAGCTTAGGTCGCTCACAGGCAACCGTGATATCCGCATTATTGAGTACATAGCCACGATCCAAAATAAGCTGATAGACATGTTTAAGCAATACTCGGCTATCCGCACCTTTAAATGCTGGATCTGTATCTGGAAAGTGCTGACCGATATCGCCTAATGCCAATGCTCCTAAAAGTGCATCGGACAATGCATGTAACACGACATCACCATCTGAATGCGCTTTTAAGCCATGTGAATGCGGAATCTTGACTCCAGCCAGTGTGACATGATCGCCCTCTTCAAAGGCATGCACATCTAATCCCTGGCCAATTCGAACTTGTACAACCACTATTCATTCCTTCTATAAATAAACAACTCATCTTGTATTCTGGCTTGCGGTTTCGCTATAGTACGTGAAGCAAAGTCAAATGAAAGTATAAGCGATCATGCCGTTTAATACAGATAGATTTCCTTTAAAAAACGTAGCTTATGTTCTAATGATTGGTGGATGGTGTACATTTGCCCAAGCTTTTCCATTGAGCAATTGTGATGCAAAATCTGATACACCGCTTGAGGGAAAGATCTGCTCAGGTACATTTCAAAGCTCACGCCAAGCACTCGACAGCAAATTTTTAACCGCTTATCTGGTTTCAGATGCACCAATTCAGTTGCTCAAAGACACTCACACCTTGTGGCTGAATCAAACCAAACTTTGCAAAACCTCTCAATGTATCAAGCAACAATTTGATGTTCGTTCCGATGAACTCAATACTTATACATCTTTAAATCAAACGCTTACACAGCATTTTCTCAAATATGACAATGGAACATTAGCCACATCGCCAGTTCATTTACAAGTTCATCAATTAAGCAAAGATAAAATCAAGATTGAAGGAATTGCATATCGAAATCCGAACAATCGATCTGAAACCCAAACTGTACCTTTTTTAGCTTATACCTCACCTGAGAAGAAAAATCAGATTGTCGATAACGAGCACGACTGTGCGTATACATTTAATTTTCAAAAAAGCCTTTTAGTTGTTAAAACCGAGCAAAAAGGCTGTGAGCGTTTTACAGGTATTTATCGGCTTTACGATTAAATCGGCATACACCTGAATGCATGCCGTGCGTATATGCTTAGGCAGGAACCTTCATCGCAATTTCTTGACTAATCATGGAAGCAGTTGCGGCCGAAAGTGTCCATCCTAAATGGCCATGTCCAGTGTTGTAAAATACACGTGGATGTCTGCCCTGTTTTACAACTGGCATCATATTGGGCATCATAGGTCTTAAGCCTGCCCAAGGCACTACATGTTCGGTGGAAAGATCAAAGTTTTCATTTACCCAGTTAATTAAAGGCTGAATACGATCTGCCCGAATATCTCGGTTATAGCCATTAAATTCGGCAGTCCCGGCCACGCGTAAGCGATCTTCTCCTAGGCGTGATGTCACGATCTTGGCACGTTCATCGAGTAAACTCACCCAAGGCGCGTTGGCAATGCTTTTCGTATCTTTCAAATGCACTGTAATCGAATATCCTTTGACCGGATATACATTTACTCGATCGCCCAGCATATGTGCAAGCTGATAACTTCCCACACCACCACAGACAATAATACCGTCGGCCTCAATACAAAGCTCTTCTTTTGATAACTGCGACATGTTTTCATCACTTGGCAAACACGTCACACGAACCATATGCTCATTTAACTGAACATCTTTGACATCCCAACCAAACTGGTAATTCACGCCATACGTTTTTGAGCGCTCGGCCAACCCCACACTAAATTTATGAATGTCGCCTGTTGCATCTCCAGGCGTGTAATATCCACCAAAATATTCACCTGCCAAAGTCGGCTCAATCTGCTTCATTTGTTCAGGCGTGACACCAAAGCGCTCAAGCTGACCTTTAACCAACAGATCATTCACATTTTTGGCAACGATATAGTCCGATTCATTGTGATAAATGTGCAAAATACCGCGCTTTTCCAGATTAAAATCAATATTTTCATCTTTAGCAATTTCAAACAGGCGTTGGCGAGCTAAAAGTGCCAATCGTACTGTATCGATGGTATTTTTTTCATAATTTTTGATTTGTGATAAAAACTCAAATAGCCAACTATACTTATGCAAATTAAATGAAGGATTTAACAGTAACGGTGCATCTTTGTGAGACATCCATTTGATGCCCTTGGCCACTGTAGATTTTTGATTCCAGACTTCTGCATTACAGGCTGAAAGTTGTCCACCATTGGCAAATGATGTTTCCATGGCTGGAAACAAATGTCGGTCAATCACCGTGACCTGATACCCCAATTTCGCCAGCTCATAGGCCGATGTAACACCTGTAATACCCGCACCAATCACAATAATATGAGACATAATTGCTCCTTTGAAATGTTACAACATTTCAGAAGTTGCCCCATCTGTCATGGTACCTGAGAGCTTCGATGCGACGAGATTTACCATAAATCTGTCGACCATCCCCTTCGGTGAGTATACTAAGATACTTCTCTCCAGATTACTTATCGATCACTACAGTCCTTTTGCCTGAGAGTTTCCGGGGTCGTTGCTCCTTCGGCGTATCCTAAAAGGACATCTCTCCTGCAATAATCGTTATGTTTATAAAAGCAATGTATATGCCAATTCAGTATAAAATCAACTTATTATCGTTAATGAATTGTAGTGTATAAAAAAAGCGCCTGTATCTTTTCAAATACAAGCGCTTTAAAAAATATAAACTCAAATCAACTCTGCCGCTGTGCATTTAGAATCAGGCGAGCAAGTTGTAAATCCTCTGAATAAGTAATTTTAATGTTATCAGAACGCCCTTGAACCACATCTACAGTTTCACCCATATATTCTAATGCGCTTGCTTCATCTGTGATCGGAATTTGATTCATTAAAGCGTACTCAATACAACGCTTTAAAATACCCAGCTTTGCCATTTGTGGTGTTTGTGCCTGCCAGAGGAAACTCCGATCAACAGTTTTCTCAATTTTTGGCTGTTGTTGTACTCGTTTAAGCGTATCTCTGACAGGTGTTGCCAAAATGGCATGTACACCATGCGTTGTACAATGTGTCATTAATGCCTCTAGGTTGGGCAAGCTCACACATGGACGAGCAGCATCATGCACCAAAACATAGTCATCTTCTGAAGCAAAGCGCAAAAGATGATTCAGCGCATTTAATACTGAGTCGGCTCGTTCTTTCCCGCCCAAACAAAAATGTGCTTTCTGGCGATTCTTTAAAGGAAGTGTCTGGGCAATATTGTCATCTTGACCAATCGCCAAAACATAACCATCGAGGGGTAAGCCATTTAATCGATCAACTGTATGTTCTAAAACAGTTTTATCATCAATCAACTGGTATTGTTTTAACTCGGTTTTAGAAAAACGCGACCCGCTTCCAGCAGCAGGAATAATTGCCCATAACTTAGTCTGGAATGTCGGGTGTTGATGGGGTTTCATTGGTTTGCATATCTACTTTAGCATTTGGATCGATATAAATCGGCTTGTACTGAGTACTAATCGTACTCATTTGAACAAAGGTTTCATGAGGCTTAATTAAACCCAAATCGAGACGTGCATGTTCTTCAATCGCCTCTGTGCCATTTTTCAGATCATAGACTTCAGCAGCAAGAATTCGATTTCGCTCTTTTAATTCTTGATTGATTTCAGCTTGTTGAGCAATTTGCTGTGTTAAGGCTTGATGCGGAAAATAACCACCCTCACCCCACCAGAAACTGTACTGAAGACCTGCAACCAAAATGATAACAAGCCCCAATATAAGTTTGCTCGAAGTAGACTTAAAAACTTCTAACATAGTCTTGAGCACTTCAATTAAAACATCCTTTAATGTTTTGTATGATATAACAATTTGAAACTTGGCATGCACAATTGTGGCCAAATCTAAATAAAAAAATTAAAAGCCAATCATAACGTTATTGACCTTTTTGACGCGTCTCATTTTGTCAAAGTTCATCTCAATTGAAAAGGGTCTATCGGGTATGATTTGAGTAATCTACTCAAAACTAAGGCAACTTTCTGCTATTAATTTTATGCTATTTTTTGCAATTCTTCTTGGTGCTTTAAATGTAATTCAGCCACTTTTCATTGCTCAATAGAGAAATATAGTCAGTTTCCGCACTCTTTAAATTAGCAACTCATTTCAAAAACTGTTGTGTAGTGTATGAATCACTAAATGTGAAAATATCACTATAAAATAAAAAAGGTGCTATTAAACATAGCACCTTTTATTGCCTGCAAATCTCTTCAATTCAAAACTGACGATGATTTGCAATTACATTCAAAGATTAATTTAAACCTTTGAATTCCGCCTTACCACGGTAAGCCGCTTTAGTTAACTCTTCAATACGAAGCAACTGGTTGTATTTTGATACACGATCAGAACGGCACAATGAACCTGTTTTGATTTGACCCGCAGCAGTACCTACTGCAAGATCTGCAATAGTTGAATCTTCAGTTTCACCTGAACGGTGTGAAATCACTGTAGAATAACCATTGTCTTTCGCTAAATAGATTGCATCTAGCGTTTCAGTCAACGTACCAATTTGGTTGTACTTGATTAAGATAGAGTTACCTACTTTCTCATTGATACCACGTTGAAGGATTTTTGGATTGGTTACAAACAGGTCATCACCCACCAACTGGATTTTGTCACCCAGAATCGATGTCAAGTAAGACCAACCTTCCCAATCAGACTCATCTAAACCATCTTCAATTGAGATAATTGGATACTGGTTTACAAGACCTGCTAAATAGTCAGAGAACTGGTTGCTTGTGAATGCTTTATTGCCTTCACCAGCCAAGATGTACTGACCATTTTTATAAAATTCTGAAGATGCACAGTCAAGTGCAAGCATGATGTCAGAACCCGCCTTGTAGCCAGTTTGACCAATCGCTTCAAGAATAACAGTGATTGCTTCTTCATTAGAACGCAAGTTTGGCGCAAAACCACCTTCATCACCCACAGCAGTGTTTAAACCTTTTTTGTTTAAAACTGATTTTAGAGAATGGAAGATTTCAGCACCTGCACGCAATGCTTCAGAGAATGAAGTGAAGCCAACAGGCTCAATCATAAACTCTTGAATATCAACGTTGTTGTCTGCATGCGAACCACCATTGATGATGTTCATCATAGGTACAGGCATCGTCAAGATGGTTTGACCACGTAAGTCTGCGATGTATTGGAAAAGAGGGATTTTCTTTTCATCGGCAGCAGCGCGTGCAGCAGCTAGTGATACCGCCAAAGTTGCATTCGCACCTAATTTTTCTTTATTTTCAGTACCATCAAGCTCGATCATCGTGTTATCGATGTCTTTTTGTTCAAATACTGATTTGCCCACTAAAGCGTCACGGATAACGGTGTTGACGTTATTCACCGCAGTTTTAACGCCCTTACCCAAATAGCGTGCTTTATCGCCATCACGAAGTTCTAACGCTTCACGAGAACCAGTTGAAGCACCAGATGGTGCACATGCACGACCAACTACGCCAGATGCTAAGATTACGTCTGCTTCGATGGTCGGGTTACCACGAGAGTCCAAAATTTCACGTGCACGAATGTCAACGATTTGGCTCATGAACAATTCCTCAATTGAATGAAAAATAAGATGCAATCATTTGCATCAATCAGTATTTAACTTTTTGAATCCTTTAACTAAAGTATCCAATTCTTTTAATTGTGCCAAGAAAGGCTCAAGCTGTGATAGGCGTAACGCACAAGGACCATCACATTTGGCTTTTTCAGGATCTGGATGTGCTTCTAAGAACAATCCAGCCAATCCAGTCGCCATCCCTGCGCGAGCTAATGTCGTAATTTGTGCACGGCGTCCACCTGCCGAGTCAGCTCGACCACCAGGTGTTTGAAGTGCATGCGTGACATCAAAGAATACCGGCACATTCATCTCTTTCATGGTGTCGAAACCAAGCATGTCGACCACAAGATTATTGTAGCCAAAAGAGGTTCCACGCTCACATAAAATCAGCTTGTCATTGCCCGCTTCAAGGCACTTGTTCAAGATGTGATTCATTTCACGCGGCGACAAGAATTGTGCTTTTTTAATATTAATAATGGCTTGGGTTTTTGCCATTGCCTCAACCAGATCCGTTTGACGGCTCAAGAATGCAGGCAATTGAATAATATCGGCAACCTCCGCAACTGGAGCAGCCTGATACGGTTCATGCACATCGGTAATAATTGGAACATTAAAATGTTTTTTAATTTCACCGAGCCATTCGATACCTTTTTCGAGGCCAGGACCACGAAACGAATGTAGGCTTGAACGGTTTGCTTTATCAAAACTTGCTTTAAAAACGTAAGGGATTTCAAGGCGTTTGCAGATATCTACATAGGTTTCTGCAATTTCAAATGCAAGATCTTTCGACTCAAGTACATTCATTCCGCCAAATAATACAAATGGCAAATGATTTGCCATTTGTATATCGCCTAAACGTACAATCTCTTGGGGTTTTAATTGTGACATTTAAACAGTCCTAGTTTATGCGTCGTATTATTTCGTTTTAAGGTGCTGTTTTTTCGCAGCATCGATAAAGCTAGCAAATAATGGATGTCCATCACGTGGCGAACTTGTAAATTCAGGATGGAATTGTACAGCAATAAACCAAGGATGTTCAGGAATTTCGACTGTTTCAACTAAATGTTGCGCAGTTGAATAGCCCGAAATTTTCATACCCGCTTTTTCAATTGGCTCAATAAAGCGGTCGTTCATTTCATAGCGGTGACGATGACGCTCTACAATCTCAGCCTTACCATACACCTGACGTGTTTTGGTGCCTTCGACCAGTTCAGATTTTTGTGCACCCAAACGCATGGTTCCACCAAGATCTGACTCAACGCTGCGCTGTTGAAGTTCACCACGCTCGTCTAACCACTCTGTGATCAGACCAATGATTGGGAACTTGGTCGAACGGTTAAATTCAGTTGATGTAGCTTCTGCCAAACCTGCAACATTACGTGCGTATTCAATTACCGCAAGCTGCATGCCCAAGCAGATTCCTAAAAATGGAATACCTTGCTCACGCGCATACTTAATCGCCAACATCTTGCCTTCTGTTCCACGCTCACCAAAACCACCCGGTACAAGGATAGCGTCAGCCGTAGACAAAATAGAGATATCTTGGGTTTCAAGCGTTTCTGCATCGACATAGTCGATCTGAACTTTTACGCGATTTTGAATACCCGCATGAAGTAAAGCTTCATTGACAGACTTATAAGCATCTGGAAGTTCAACGTATTTACCCACCATTGCGACACGAACAATGTATTCAGGGTTAAATAATGCTTCGCATACCTGATCCCAATCTGAAAGATCAGCTTGTGGCAAATCGTTGTAGCCGAAACGCTCACAGATGAGGTCGTCTACTTTTTGCTCGTAGAAGTTACGCGGAATTTGATAGATGGTTTTCGCATCTTTACATACCACAACCGCACGTGCTTCAACATTGGTAAACAATGCGATTTTACGTTTGGTGTCGGCATCTACGTCATGCTCTGTACGGCAGATCAAAATATCCGGTTGAATACCAATTGACAATAATTCTTTCACAGAATGTTGAGTTGGTTTGGTTTTCAACTCTGCTGCTGAACGAATATATGGGAGGAGTGTCAAATGCATCAACATCGTACGCTTATGGCCAAGTTCGACCATTAACTGACGTACAGATTCCATAAATGGTAAAGATTCGATATCACCAACCGTACCACCGATTTCGACAATCGCGACATCATAGCCTTCACCGGCTGCAAGAACACGTTCTTTGATGTTATCGGTAATATGTGGAATAACTTGAACCGTACCACCTAAGTAATCGCCACGACGTTCTTTATTTAAAACGTCTTGATAAACACGACCACTGGTGAAGTTGTTCAATTTGGTCATTTTCGCACGACGTAAGAAACGTTCGTAATAGCCCAAATCTAAATCTGTTTCGGCACCATCTTCAGTAACAAAAACTTCACCGTGTTGGAATGGACTCATTGTCCCCGGATCAACATTAATATATGGATCCATTTTTACCATGGTTACTTTTAAACCACGGGCTTCTAAAAGTGCAGCAACTGAAGCAGCTGAAATACCTTTACCTAGTGATGAAACAACACCACCAGTTACGAAAATAAAATGGGTCATTGGGTTTCTCGTACAATCGAGCCTAAATCGGCATGCAATGCTGGGCAATTTTACTTTACTCTGCACCTATAAAGCAAAGTCATTCAGCATCAAATGTTAGAACAATAAACAATTGGCTATTCTAGCAGCATTTTTATCGGAAAATTAGACTTTGTAACGAGGATTTTCATAGCGATTTTTATTGTTATAATAGGCGCACCTATTTCTAGATTTAATTTGTACACACATGAATAAAAAATTCTTAATTTGTGGATTGATTGCTGCTGGCTTATTTTTAACGGCTTGTTCAAAAAAAGAACAACCAAAAGATGAAAATCAGTCTCAAATGGAAACAAGCACTCAGGAGCAGCAACCAACTGAGCTTAAACCGCTTCAAGAGGCACAAAACCAACAGTCGACCACAGAACAGACGGTCGTAATTGAGCGTATGGAAACACCAAATACCACAACAGAGATTCGTCGTGAGCAGCACCATGCCGCAAAACCTGTTGAAACGCCAGTGAAAGAAGAACCAAAAGCCGAACCGAAAACGGAAGTTTCAACGGCGAATACGGAAGAACAGCCAGCTCGTTCAACCACCAAACAAAACCGTAGTGAAGATGATGCGGTGGCGGATGCGATTGCAGCAGCAACACCTGCCCTTAAAAACTAATTGCGTTTTGCGCAGTAAAAGATGCCCGTTAAGGATTACTTGCGGGCTTTTTTTTGGATGTATATAACAAAACTTAGTGTTGGTAATTCGTGTTTAATTTGTTGATTATATGAAATTTTATCTCTAAAAAACTTCTAAATAGGCTTTATCTTTTAGACAGTATGTTAAGCTAAAAACGTAATTTAAGTTTTTAAATTTAAAAGAGTAATAAAGGAGAATAACATGAGCTACCAACACATTCTTGTTCCCGTTGATGATTCGGAACTTTCAGAAATTGCTACCCGGCATGCACTTTTTATTGCTCAAGCTTTTGGCAGTCGAGTTACAGTCATGAGTGTTGTGGCAGTCGATCCATTTGTTGGTGTCGATTTTTATAAGGTAGCCCCCGCTATTACCAATCACTTTATGGATGCCGAAGCACATGCTCAAAAGCATCTTGAGCAGATTCAGCAACAGTTTCTCGCACATCAAATCGACACGGACGTTAAAATCATTCGCGAAGAACCAACTGCGACTGGCATTTTGAATATTGCCGATGAAGTAAATGCCGATCTGATTATTATGGGTTCTCACGGCCGATCTGGGCTGAAAAAATTTGTTTTAGGTAGTGTCGCACAAAAAGTCGCCAGTGAAAGTGTGGTCCCTGTGATGATCGTAAAAAAATAATTTTTTTTTCAAACTTATAAAAGCGCTGATCAATTCAGGGCTTTTTCATTTTTGTTGTTTTAATTCGGCATCGTGCCATTGTTGAAATGGCACGTGTAAAGTGACCATACCTGAACCAATCGCATGATTTAAATCTTTATTGATTTTGACCTGAGATTTATTCATTTGCATTACATCTGGGCGATAATCCAGATTGTATGATTCATTCAACAGTAAAAGGATGGCATTTAAGTGATTCAACCTGCTGTGTAAGCATGCTTTATTACGCTCTCCTTGTTCAGGATTGGCGTTGAGTAAACCCAATTGTGCGCTATCTGATGCAATCTTTCCAATTTGATGACATTCCTCAGAAAGTTTTAACAGCAAAAACTGTAGATGATTCATCTGACCTCCAAAAAATTAATCACTTAGATAATTGTTGAAAGTGCATCCTATCGATAACAGCGCTGCGTCCTAGCTTATGTAACCTGTCACAGTAAAATTGAATATTCCTTTGGCAATGTTGCTATGCCTAATGGCGAAAAATTCATTTCAAAATGGCATATGCTTATAAGTTAAACAAGAAAGTAGTTGAGTCATTTGGTCATTCAATATAAACAACTCTGTCTAATCACTGTCAAATTATTAAATATAATGAAACATTTATTCTGAAACCAAGCATAGATTCGTAAAATATATCTATCTCTTTCTATCCACTATTCGAGTGAATAATTCAGGTCGATAGATTATAAACACCATGCAATCTTATATTTCAAAGATTGCATGACTATTTAATTATTTTTTAAAACATTAAAAAATAGGTCAAATCAACCACAACTTACCTTTACAATTTTTTTGGTTGAAGGATCAGTAACCACAGTGACACGATTTTCACGATAATCCATGGTCACTGGCTGCCCGGGTGCTATATTGCGTACAATTTGTGCACGTGATACCTGTTTAATCTGTTCATCAGTCAAACCCGACTGTCCAACAAGCTTTTGGGCTTCATCTGGCATACAGTTTTTTTGTTGAGAACGAAATAATGCCCACTCCTCAACGACTTGTCCATTTGGCAAGTGGCAATAACCCGTTTGCCCTTCTGGTCCATTGCGAATTTCCAGCTTTCCTTTTTGCTCAACACAATACTGGCTGGCCGGATTAGGCATACCGATTTTTGGCATTTTTTCACCTGAATGCGGATAAGACGAACATGCTGCTAATGGCAGCAGTAAAGCAGCCCATAAAATATTCTTTTTCATTGAATAATATCCTTTTGAATAAAAGTCGTTGTTGTTTATGAAAATCCAGCTTTCAAATTACAACGGGACCTCATAAGAATGGAAGTCCCGTTTATCATTTCACTGACAACTGATACGATCAGACACTCAAAATACTATTGAGTGTCTCCTTTACGTTCTTGGATTTAACTTTAGGTTGCAGTGCTTGAAGTGCTTCTTTTACACGCGTTTTATGCGGCTCGGCCAAGGTGTACCAGCGAGATAATACTTGTAAGAGGCGTGAGCCTAAAATCGGATTTTTTTCGTCAAAATACTGAGCCAAATCGATATAGTGCTCTACCCCATAACTCCATGCATTGACAGGATTATTACTTAAACCACCACTCACCGAGCGTACACGGTTTGGTGTTCCCAAATCATAATCTGGATGCTGAGTAAGTGTACGAATAGTCTCTGCTGTAGCATTAGGATTCGCCGCCTGAATCATAAACCACTGATCAAGCGATAGCGCCTCATCCTTATAACGGTTGTAGAAGTCATCAAGTGCCTGCTGTGCCTGAGGCGCATCGTTCCAGACCAGTACGCGTAACGCACCTAAACGCTCTGACATGTTGCCAGTTGTTTGATACTGAGTGTAAGCGAGCTCGAACACTTCATCGTCACCTTGGCGCGCCATCATGCTGAGCATGATATTTTTAAGCGCACGCTCTCCCATTGCTTGAGAGAAATCGTGTTGTAGTGCTGGATTCAACGCTAAATAGGTTTCTTTCCAGAACCCATTTAATGCACGTGCTAGGGTTTCTAAAACAGAATTACGCTTTTCCTGCACTTGCTCAGGCTGATAATCGTGATCGATACGACTTCCCAAATAACCCTCTGTTGGAACATCAAAAAGTCGTGACGCCAATAATGGATCCTGACGTACTAGCGTAGGTAACGTTTTTTGAATGGCGTCGATATAAGGTTCAACCGAGTGTTCTTGCAATAAAATGCGCTCAAGTAAGGTTTGACTCGCCTGCCACTGATTAAATCCATTGGTTTCGTGCTGAATTAAAAATGCCAGCTCTTCATCGGTATAATTAAAGACCAGATTCACCGGTGCAGAAAAGTTACGTAGTAACGAAACGACAGGCGGCTGATCGACACCTGAAAACTCAATACTTGCGTGATCTTGATCAAATAAATACACACCGTCTTTCACCTGATTTTCAAACAAATCTGGACTATTTAAGGTGTATTGTTCACCTGTTTGCGGGTTAAACAGCGCCAAAGCGACAGGAATGGGCACGGCCTTTAAATTTGGATATTTAGGATGCGCTTTAAGACTTTGCTTAAAGTTTAAACGATAGGTGCGCTGATCGGGGTGATATTCGCTCTCAACTTCGAGCTTTGGTGTTCCCGGTTGGTTGTACCAGATCAAAAAGGCGGATAAATCGACACCCGATCCAGATGAAAGTGCATCAATCCAGTCTTCAACCGTAACTGCTTGACCATCGAAGCGCTTAAAATACTCATCGGTGCCTTGGCGGAACTTTTCTTTGCCAAGAAGTGTCGCCATCATTCGGTTAATTTCGGCACCTTTTTCATACACCGTAGCGGTGTAAAAGTTATTAATTTCCACAAAATGATCTGGACGTGGTGGATGCGAAAGCGGACCAGCATCTTCTGGAAATTGATGCGCTTTGAGTACCGCGACATCGTCAATGCGTTGTACCGCAGCAGATTGAAGGTCTTCAGAAAATGACTGATCTCTAAAAACGGTTAAACCTTCTTTTAGGCACAACTGGAACCAGTCACGACAAGTAATACGGTTTCCAGTCCAGTTATGAAAGTATTCGTGTGCAATCACGGACTGTACACGCATAATCGCGGCATCGGTGGTGTATTCTTCATCGGCCAGCACACAAGAGGTATTAAAAATATTTAAGCCTTTGTTTTCCATAGCCCCCATGTTGAACTGGCTGACCGCTACAATCATATAATTGTCTAAGTCGTATGGACGGCCATAGTGCTCTTCATCCCAACGCATAGAATGCTTGAGTGCTTCCATGGCAATTTTGCATTTTGGAATATCTTTTTCGATGGCATATATTTCAAGTGCAACATCGCGGCCTTCGGAAGTCGTATATCGATCCTTCAGTACAGCCAAATCACCAATCACACAGGCAAATAAATAACTTGGTTTTTTAGTTGGATCTTGCCAGATGGCAAAGTGACGGTCTTCACCCACGGTACCTGTTTCAAGCAAGTTACCGTTAGCCAGTAATACAGGATATTTTTTATCGGCTTCAACACGTGTAGTGAATACTGACAATACATCTGGACGGTCAGGATAAAAGGTAATTTTGCGGAAACCTTCTGGTTCATTTTGCGTGACAAACAAATCGCCGGCTTTGTATAGACCTTCTAGCTGGGTATTACTTTCTGGATGAATCACCACTTGGGTTTCAAGTGTGAGTTGATCTGGTGCATTGGTAATCACCAATTGCTCATCATCAAGCGTGTAATCTTCACTGTTAAGCGGCTCGCCATTTAATTTGATGGATACCAGTTCAAGATCACGCCCCAATAGTACCAAATCACCAGCAGCCTTTCGTTTCATCACCAGTGTAGAAAACACGTGCGTATGATCATCGTGTACCTGAATATCAAGGTTGATCGAATCGACCAAGAAAGATGGCTGTTGATAATCTTTAAGATAAACCGTTTGATCTGCCGAAATATGAGGGTTTGCCGCAATATTCATATATTTTCCTATTTTGCCCTTATGCATGGCATCAGTCATTATTGTGTATGCATTTGATCATACGCCAACTTAATCAATGTGTCTGCGAAGTTTCAATTTAAAATTAAGATGCGTCTTATCGAATTATTTTTCAATTGTAAGTACGTACAAATGTTCAAAAAACGTTTTGTTTGGCTAGAGTTTTTTAGCTCTTTCTTTTGCTTTGTTTAATTTTGACTGAAAGTAAGACAATCTATTTCATTGTAACGCCGACTTACATTTTTAAGTTTCGATTACATTTTGTGCACGTTTTTTGCTTGTATTAGTAAGACCAGGTTGGCCAATATAAAATAAATAATGTCGAAGAGGTGATCGATATGGAACTCACACAACACTTACATCGCGTTGAAAATATCAAAACCATTCATGATTTGCACAGGGCTGGCGTTTGTCCCAATGTTATTGCGGTGTTCATGACCGCAGAAGGAATTGAACTTAGCGCACAAGATGTCACAGCCATTGTGAATACTTACGATGCTTTGGGTAAAGAAAAAGCACCTTCGCGCAAGGTCAAAGCCCTTATTGCAGCCAAAAAACTTAGCCAACACGACGAATCTTTGCCTTGCCCTGTTTAAATTTATGTAAAGTAGAAGGCTCAAAGATTTAACTTTGAGCCTTTTTTGTGTGTTCTATTTATAGAGAGCTTTGATCTGATCATTTGATCTGTAAATCTGGATGTCGCAATTTGAACAGACGCGATATAATTCAACTCTCGTTCTTTACCTGAGTGCTATTTTGAATATTCTGCAAAAACAACTTGATGAAAGTAGTCAGTGCCCACTGTGCCAAGCCGCTATGTTTTGGGTTGAGGTAGAAGAGTATGAGCAGGATGTTCAATTTCAAGAATGCAGCCATTGTCAGCATCGTGTATTTCAAGATCATAAACGTGTGTGCCATTGCATAAGCTGTACCGAACAACGCAAAAAAATGATTAAACAAGCTCGTCAACAAGAGCAGAAAAAAAACCAGATTAAAGATGACAAAGTGTTCAATCTTGAAGACTTGAGCTTGATGCACAAACTGTTTTTATTGGCTTTACTAGATGATCATGTGCAGGAAAATATTCCGCACGATGAATTTGTACATTGGCATGCCATTAAGTACCACAGCATCAGCCCACATTATCTTTTCAACAATGCATTGTATAAAGAGCTGCTGCATTTGGGTATTTTGGTTATTCCTGAACATCTTGATGAACAACAACAGATTGCTTATTTGAGGGTTCGACTCGATGGCTACTCCGACCCTAGCTTGTTTAGTATCGTACAACAGCTCAGACATTGGTTTTATGAAAATCTAAGTATGGGAATTCCTTATAAAACGACAGAAGACGTCAAAAACGTATTGTTTGAATTGTTGTATCAAGAAATTGTGCAATTTATGCAAATGTACTGTCGAACATGGAATATACAAATTGCAGGCAACCGTCATTTCCAGCAATTTTGTTATAAACTTCTTGATGGTTTGGCAGTGGGCCAAATTTACTATCTGATCCAAACTGCATTAGAGTATTTGTATACCCAAAAAGCGCTTCAGCCACGTAATGAAAGCTTCATCAATACGAATTTACTAAAAAAAACGCTAGAACAATATCGAGAGCGTGCCATTACAGAACGATGGGAAACCTCAACCTTACCTCGCCCCATAAATTTACCTTTAAGTAAAATGAGTCAGATATTTTTGTATCGGTTTTTATCTTATGATGAACGCATCTTTATACAACCGATATGGAAAGCATGGCGCAAAATTGAGCCGCGCCTTAACTTTTTTTCTTTAAAACGGTGTATGAATTGTGGTTCAAACGACCTTGAGGTCGATTATGATGCGACAGATTATGTGTCGTTAATTTGCCGAAACTGCAAACATCAAGATCATTATTTTACCAAGTAAGCTTTTTCTTTTTAGGGGTCAGCCATGTATAACTCATGCAACATTATTGAACATGTTATTGGTACTTGGGAAAAATTACAGGCACAAGCACCGCTGGTACAATGTATTACCAACAGCGTGGCAGCCAACTATGCGGCAAATGTTTTGCTGGCAGCGGGTGCCTCACCTGCAATGATTGACAATCCATTTGAGGCTGAGAGTTTTACCCAAATTAGTGGCGCACTTAGCATCAATACTGGTACCCCGACCACAGAGCAGATGCAGGCCATGATGATTTCAGCTCAAACGGCGCACAAACATCACATTCCTTGGGTGCTGGATCCTGTAGGATACGGGCCAATTCTCAAATGGCGAAGTGACGCTGTCGATGCGCTATTACAGTATCACCCCTCGGTTATTCGCGGTAATGCTTCTGAAATTAGTGCTCTTGCAGGGCGCCTGACCCAATCTAAAGGTGTAGACAGTACCCTCAAAAGCGATGAGATGTTTCATCACGCACAGCATCTTTTAACTAAAACCAGTTGTGTGGCGATTTCAGGTGAAACCGATTATATCCTGTCAAATGCGATGACCTGTATTGTCAAAATTCAAGGTGGTAGCCATTTACAGCCACGCATCACTGCAACAGGTTGTGCACTGGGTGCTTTAGTCGCAGCATACTGTGCTGTCGCACCTGTTCATTTGGCTGCAATTACTGCGCATGTGCATTTTGCAATTGCCGGAAAACTTGCTTTTGATCAAGCACAAACGGTGGGGAGTTTTAATATTATGTTTATGGATTATATCCATATGCTCGATGCAAACTTGATTGAACAGTATGCGCGTATTGAATTAATTTCTGATGATTGAAAATCTCAGTTCTATATTTTTAAAATATCTAGAGACGATTTTAATCGTCCCTAGATAGGTTTATTTCAGTAGCAAATAAATATCGGTGACCAAATCAGCTTCTTTCACTTCATGTACAAAATTATGATAATGAAAGAATACTGGATAATCGCCCGCTTCTTCCTGTTGCGCTGGTAACCAGTTTCTAAATAAAAAATAGACGCTATCACGTATATGATCATGACTTCCCAAATGCCGAACAATAGCATAGCGTCCCGCGGGAATTTCACTCATTTCGATGCCTTCATGATTAGGATCAATCGGCTTAGTGATTGATCCTGCAATATCGAAGCGAAATTCTTGTTCAGGCGTCTGCTCAGGATCCGAAAAAGGAATACCATAGGTTGCCGATGTTTTAACGGGAGACAACCCTGTTCTTTTACGCCATTCGATAAACTTGGCTGCAGTTTCAAATACTTTTTCAGGTGAACCTTGATGAGAAATATAAGCGATCTTCTCGACAGGTCGTTCAATAATGGTAACGTTCATTTCTAGCTCACTTTTAGGGGTGAAATAAACAAACTTCCTGTGCCAATTTTGCCAGTTTGGCTCAACTCTAAAGACACTGGGCGTTTGATCAAATGAACGTTTAAATGCTCTTGCAAATGCTTCTGGACTATCAAAACCAGCATCTAAAGCAATCTCGATCACTTTTACTTCTGGTTTAAATACAAGCTGAAATGATGCGCGTTTTAATCGCAACATTTGCGTATATTTCATTACATTCATGCCCAGATGTGCATAAAAAATACGATGAAAATGAAATCTGGATAATCCAGCAACTTCACTCAATTGTTGTAAATTTAAAGATTCATCCAAATGTTGTTGAATGTAATCACACACGCGTTTTAATTTCAGATCATAAGCCGTCATAGCTTTAATACATGTTCATTTGATAGATATATTATGAAATGATTAAACATGCCGATCCTGATCAAAATTGCGATTTAATCACTTGTTTGAAATAATCCTGTTTGGGCATTTCGACAATTTCAACACAGCTTTGGATCGGTTTTTTCTGATTCATCAAACTCTGATTGCTAGTTACTGTCTGTAATACCTTTTCACCTATCTCAGTCTTTTGTTGTTCGGTACGTCCAGAGAGCAAATAAACTTTGACATGCACATAGGCCTGATTATGATCTCCCTCTCCAATCAAAAAGATATCATCTTTTCGGGCACGGGATTTAATATCTATCGCATCGCAATAGCCTGTCTCGATGATGCTGATATTGATTTGAGACAACAGTTGCTTCGGATCGAAATATTCAATATTGGCCGAATAATCCACAATAATATGGGGCATACGGTTTGACTCCCTATTCTATAAATAACAGTGCAAGACGTACCTGATCATAGCCCATTCTCGGACTAGTGAGATCCACAATCGGTTTGAGTTTGATTGAACCATCGTCATTAAAATTTTCTGGCCGTTTGCTTTTTTGCACACGTTTAAACAATTTACGTACTTGCTCGACTACTTCATCACCCGGGTGGGCCACCGAAATATCCAGTCCTTGCTCACGGTGTAAACGCGCCAGATGATTAATAATGGTGGCCGGTGTGAGCCCTCGCTCTTGGGCGATATCCTGAATGTCGTACCCGCCCTCAAATAGCTCACGAGTTTCATCTAAGGTCGCAGAGCCATAATTTTGCTTTTCACCTTTGGCGAGTTTTTTCTCGTTACGGGCAATTTCGGTTTCATTGAGCGTACCGCCACAATGTCGAATAAACGCTTTGTGCTTATCGGTTAAATCAATTTCTGCAAAATGATCTTCTGCCTCTTGAGACAACTCTTGAAAACGTTTGTCTGCTTTAAGCGCAAGGGTATCAAGCTCCAAAGCTTGCTCGTTAAAACCAAGTAAACGCAAACCCGTTAACGACTTGAGCCGAGATAAAGCCACATAACCCTGACCTTTTTCAAACGTATGGGTTAGATTAATTTCTGCGGCTTCCAAAGTCATACCTTGGCTTTTATGAATGGTAATCGCCCAAGCCAAACGTAATGGAATTTGCTGGAAACTTGCAATCACCTTCCCGGCTTCGTTTTCGATCGACCATGTTTCAGGCTCTACCAGCAACGTGGTTCCATCTGTCATTTTGACTTTAGGCAGTAAGCCAAATTCGTCGTCTTCTTCAAATCCGATCACTTCGCCTAAACTGCCATTGATATATCCCATATCGAAGTTGTTTTTTACAAACATCACTTTGGCATGTTTTTTAAGCGTAAGCTCTTCGGGCGCGCGTACCGACGATTTTAATGTTTCAAGTAATTTTTCATTGCCATCTAATGTAGCATTGAACTGATGGCCATCATTTTCAATTTCATTCAAATGCTGAAAATTGATCGCGTCTACATCCATATTGTGGGTGTAAAGCCGTGTAAACGTATCCCCAATATCATGCTGACGCGATGACAATAAGGCTTGCTTATGATTTGGCTGTATATTTTGCGCTCGAATGGCATTTAAAATCTGATTTAAAATTTCATCGTCCTGACGGTGTTGCTCTGTCAAATAACAAACTCGAAATTTTGCCTCAACCCACGCATCCGACATAAAGCAAAATTTATCGCGGTTGCGTTCATCATTTTTACCAACAGGCGGCAACTGAAAAAAATCACCGGCCACAATGACTTGTATACCGCCAAATGCTTCGTCGCTTTCTTTAAAGTATTTCAGAACCTGATTTACCAGATTAAGCTGTTTGGCATGTAACATTGAAATTTCATCAATAATCAGCACTTGAGCGTTTTCAAGGTGTTCTTTTAAATACTTGCGCTCTTTCATACGTTTCAGATCATCATCGGATAGATGATCCTTAATGCCAATACCTGCCCATGTATGAATGGTCATGCCATTCATATGCGTCGCCGCGATACCTGTTGAGGCAGTAATGGCAACGGGCACCTTACGCGCCTTTAAATACTGAATGTACTGATTAAGTGTATAGGTTTTACCTGCACCGGCCGAGCCCGTTAGGAATACATTTTCTCCGGCTTTTAATAACTTCAGTGCAGTTTCTTGCTTCATAATCCAACGACTTCTAACAACGAGCACATAGCTTAACGACTTTGACATAAAAGTAAAATGCTAAAGCTCAATCGATTAAAATATCGCTTAAAATACAAAATCTTAACTCAAAAATTCTTGGTAGGTGTTTGGTAGGTACACATTATTTTACGCTCAGATAATACTAGTGACATGGTGAAGGACACCTAGATAACAAGACATAAACAGATTGAATAAGGAATATCTCAATGGCGTTTAAACAAATTGCAGATCAAACCAACGGTTTTTTCATCCCGAGCGTTTCACTTTTTGGTCCAGGATGTGCCAAAGAAATTGGAAATAAAGCAATTGATTTAGGAGCAAAAAAAGCTCTAATTGTGACCGATGAAGGCCTCTTTAAATTTGGTGTAGCCGACACAATTGCAGAATATCTACATAGCGCCGGTGTAAAAAGTCATATTTTTTCAGGTGCAGAACCTAATCCGACCGACATCAATGTACATCGTGGTGTAGAGGCCTATACTCACAATGACTGTGATTTTATTGTGTCTTTAGGAGGCGGCTCATCACATGACTGTGCCAAAGGCATTGGACTGGTGACTGCCGGCGGTGGTCACATCCGTGACTATGAAGGAATTGATAAAAGCAAAGTCCCAATGACGCCGCTAATTTCAGTCAATACTACAGCAGGCACCGCTTCTGAAATGACACGCTTTTGTATCATCACCAATACAGATACGCACGTAAAAATGGCAATTGTCGATTGGCGCTGCACACCATTGATTGCCATAGACGACCCTAAACTTATGATTGCAAAACCAACAGGCTTGACCGCTGCCACAGGGATGGATGCCTTGACACATGCGGTTGAAGCTTATGTATCGACAGCAGCCAATCCCATTACCGATGCCTGTGCAGAAAAAGCTATTAGCATGATCAGTCAATGGCTCAGACCCGCAGTAGCCAACGGTGAAGATATCGAAGCGCGCGATGCCATGAGCTATGCTCAGTATCTGGCAGGTATGGCATTTAACAACGCCTCATTGGGTTATGTACATGCCATGGCACATCAATTAGGTGGTTTTTATAATCTGCCGCACGGCGTATGTAACGCCATCTTATTGCCCCATGTTTGTGAATTCAACCTAATTGCGTGCCCTGAACGTTATGCCCGAATTGCAGAACTGATGGGTGTAAATACTCAAGGCTTGAGTACCACTGCCGCGGCATATGCAGCGATTAATGCGATACGTGAGTTGTCTTCTTCAATTGGTATACCATCTGGTTTAACAGAATTGGGCGTTAAACCAGAAGATTTGGCAGTTATGGCAGAAAATGCACAAAATGATGCCTGTATGCTTACCAATCCACGTAAAGCAACGCATGCACAAGTGGTCGAGATGTTTAAAGCAGCACTGTAACTGGCTTAAACAGTAAAAATCCTCTTCTGAGTAGGTTCTCTCCAACCAACTTACTCGGATTTTGGGAATATCTACATCATGGATATTCCCTTTTTTTATTCACATGTCGTAATTGACAAAGTTTAAATTTCAGATAACGATGAAGACATTATGATTCAATAGAAAAAACAAGAATGTCAGATTACAGCGCCGATCTCTTAGGTGAAGGCTATGAACAGCAAATCCTGAATTTTCCTGACGATTATGAAGGTCGAGTGATCGCCACACTGGTAAGAAAAAAAGCCAATCATACTACTGATAAAGCTGTGCTATATATTCATGGCTATATTGACTATTTTTTTCAAAAAGAAATGGCCGAGCAATTTAATCTACATAGTTATGATTTTTACGCCCTTGATTTACGCAAATATGGCCGCTCTAAACTCCCCCATCAAACATTTTTTAATGTGCACGATTTACGCGAATACGATGCCGAAATTAGTCGGGCACTTGAGCTAATCGAGCAAGAATCTCATCATCAAGTGTTGCTTGCAGGACACTCTACTGGCGGGCTAATTGCCACTTTGTATGCTGCACATTATCGTCAGAATTCACTGATCAAAGCACTCTGGGTAAACAGTCCATTTTATGAGTTCAATTTGAGTCTTGCCGAAAAGAAACTGGGAATTCCGCTGTTGAGTCAGGTTGGTCGAGTATTGCCGCGTCAACCTTTTCCGAGCAAACTCAACCGATGGTACGTTACCAGTTTGCATCAAAGCCTAAAAGGTGAATGGGATTTTGATCTGAACTGGAAGCCAGTATCTGCACCGACCGTTTTACTTAGTTTTGTACATGCTATACATAGTGCCCAAAAAGAAATTCACAAAGGTGTGTATATTGATATTCCTGTACTGGTGATGCATTCACATCAAACTAAAAATCCGAAACGCTGGCATAAGAGCGTCACACAAAGTGATGTGATTTTAAATGTAAAAGACATTCGCAAATACGCTAAAAAAATCAAGGGCGATGTGACAATCCAGAGCATCCAAAATGGTGTGCATGATTTGGTCTTATCAGCGCCCGCTGTACGTGAAGCTGTCTATCAAAAGTTATTTCAATGGCTTAACAGCAAAATCAGTTCATACTGACCTTATCCTTCATAATATTTGACCAATAATTGGTGTGCCGGATGATCCAGTGGAAGCAGCTCGGTTAATCGTTGTACAGCATCTATGGCTTCTGGAAAGCGTGCTAGATGCTTAAGCAACATATCAGGCTCTTTTGCTTTGTAAATTGCATCACTCAGACGTGATTCAAGACAGTCACGCCATGTACAAATAAAAGGACTCTCCGAGCGGGATAACAGCACACCTGTATACAGTTGTAAGGCCATAGCGACATAACCTGCATTAAGCGCATCTTCTGCCTGTAAAAAATCTGCCTCTACATGTGCCAGTAAGCGATAAGGTCTCGATCCGAGTAAGCCACCCAAAATATCACGCAACTGAGACATTTCAGCTTTGAGCGTCCCTACACTGACCTTGCGCTCACCATAAAGTGCATGATGCAGTTTTTCCAGATTCAGCCCTTGTGGACATAAAGTTAAAATAGTTAAAATTTCAACTTGTCGTGGCGTTAATACGAGCGCTTTGCCGTTAAATAATATCTGCGGTGTAGAAAAAGCACGAATAAATAAGTGCTGTCGCTGATGCTCGATAAGCGCATTTTGAATGATGGCAGCACAACGCTCTGCCGCCAACATGCCTAAAGCATTGTGATTTTTCCAAGTGGCGGATAAATCGACAACACCCACAGGTTGTTGTGTATAAGGATCTAAAATTGGCGCAGCGTAACACACCCAATCATGCACAGAAGACATGTAATGTTCATTGGAAAAAACACAACTCGACTGCCGGGTTTTAAGTGACAAAGCCAAAGCATTCGTCCCTACAAGCTCTTCTTTCCACTGACCACCAGCAACAAAATGGACTTTCTCAGCAGCGCTTCGCATTTGCGCACTTGGCGCTGCCCATAAAATCGTGCTGCCTATATCTGCCACCGCAATCACCATCGATGATTGCTCAGCGACGTGTTTAAGATCATGTTGACACGCCTGAATCGCCACATCTAAAACACTGGGATTTTTGTTTGAGGCAGGTTTGAGCAAAGGTGCAGCTAAGCGCTCTTTAGGAATATCGGCAGATGCAGATCGCTGCCAAGAGCTCGCAATACTTTGTTCAATTTTTTCAGCATGTTGCGGCGTCAATACACTTTGATTTCTCAGTTTATCAATGGTATGCCGCTGGTGAATTAAATCCTGTTTTGTAAACATTTGTCGTTCCCTTGCAAATTCTCATTATTTCCAACCTTTCTCCAACCTTATTTCTTCTATGCTAATTAAATAATGTACAAAAGTACCTTATACCAAAGCTGTAGATGCTTCAATCATAGATGAATAATAAGCAAAGGAATACTGATATGCGATACATCGACCCAAACCAACCCGGTTCAAAAGTTCAATTTAAAGCACAATATGAAAATTTTATTGGGGGTCAGTGGGTACCTCCTGTTAAAGGCGAGTATTTTGGCAACAGTTCTCCCGTAGATGGCAAGGTATTCACTCAAATTCCACGCTCTAGTATTGAAGATATCGAGCTTGCTCTTGATGCGGCGCATAAAGCAAAAGCCGACTGGAACAGCTCATCACCGACCGTTCGTTCAAATTTACTACTTAAAATTGCAGACCGTCTAGAAGAAAATCTTGAGTTACTTGCCGTAGCAGAAACATGGGAAAACGGCAAACCGATTCGCGAGACACTGGCAGCAGATATTCCACTGGCGATTGACCATTTCCGCTATTTTGCAGGATGTATTCGCGCTCAAGAAGGTGGAATTTCTGAAATTGATGAAGATACCATTGCCTATCATTTTCACGAACCGCTCGGTGTGGTTGGACAGATCATTCCGTGGAACTTTCCAATCTTAATGGCAGCGTGGAAACTTGCACCAGCACTTGCAGCGGGTAACTGCATTGTATTAAAGCCTGCCGAGCAAACGCCTTCAAGTATCTTAGTATTAATGGAATTGATTCAAGATCTAGTTCCACCTGGTGTACTCAATATTGTAAATGGCTACGGTGCCGAAGTTGGTCGTCCACTGGCGACGAACCCGAGAATTGCAAAAATTGCATTTACCGGCTCAACAAAAGTTGGCCAGATGATTATGCAATATGCGACTGAAAATATTATTCCGGTTACGCTCGAACTGGGCGGTAAATCGCCTAATATTTTCTTTGAAGATGTGCTGGCACAGCAAGATGACTATCTTGAAAAAGCACTTGAAGGCTTTGCCATGTTTGCACTGAACCAAGGTGAAGTATGTACATGTCCATCACGCGCGCTGGTACAGGAAAGTATTGCCGATCAGTTTCTGGAATTGGCAGTCGAACGGGTTAAAAAAATCAAAACCGGTCATCCACTTGATACCGACACTATGATTGGTGCTCAAGCATCTAAACAACAGTTTGATAAGATTATTGGCTGCATCGATACTGGTCGAAACGAAGGCGCGCAATTGATGACGGGTGGCGATCCGCGTCACGATGTTGATGGTGGTTTTTATATTGAACCGACTATTTTTAAAGGTGACAACAGCATGAAAATTTTCCAAGAGGAAATTTTTGGGCCAGTACTATCGGTCACCACATTTAAAGATTTTGACGAGGCCATCAAGATTGCCAACGATACTATGTATGGCTTAGGTGCCGGTGTATGGTCTCGCTCTGCACACACTTCATATCGTGCGGGCCGTGCAATTCAGGCTGGCCGAGTCTGGACCAACTGTTACCATTTATACCCTGCTCATGCCGCATTTGGAGGATATAAGCAGTCTGGTATTGGACGGGAAAATCACAGAATGATGCTTGATCATTATCAGCAAACCAAAAACTTGCTGGTGAGCTACTCAACTAAACCAATGGGCTTCTTCTAATCACGTTGTAACGTACTCCAAAAAAGGCCCACGATGGGCCTTTCTTTTTAGCAATATCGAGGTATGGCTCTGCATTTTGTTCTATGCATACTTCAGGTATGATCGCATGAGATCTTTTTAATATTGTGTAATTTACGCCATGAAAACTATTTATGCAGTTCAACATTTGGCCTTTGAAGATCTCGGCTCGCTTGAAGATCTTTTTTATGAGCTCGGTTTTAGAGTGCGCTATTTTGAAGCAGGTGTAGATGACCTCAAGCCTGCCTTTGAGCATGATGGCCTTACCATCATTTTAGGTGGTCCAATCGGTGTGTATGAAGAAGCCGACTATCCATTTTTAAAACAAGAAACGGCACTTCTTAAAGCGCGCTTAGCGGCGAATAAGCCGACGATTGGAATTTGCTTAGGTGCTCAGCTTATTGCCAAAGCACTCGGTGCCAAAGTTTATGCTGGCGAGCACAAAGAAATTGGATGGAGTAAGCTAGACATCAAGGCCACACCAGAGAACCCATTACAGGGGCTGATCGATCAACCGGTTTTACACTGGCACGGTGATACCTTTGATTTACCTACGTCAGCGACGCTGCTGGCAAGTTCAGAACATTATCCGCATCAAGCCTTTTCATGTGGAACGAATGTACTTGCTTTACAGTTTCATTTGGAAGTGTGTGGTGATAACTTTGAACGCTGGCTCATCGGGCATACAGCTGAGCTTCGACAAGGAAATTTTTCAGTTCAAGCGCTTCGCGCCGATACCGCACGCTATGCTCAAGGTTTATCTCACGTGGCACGTTCGATTCTCTTAGATTATCTCAAGCAGCTTAACCTAGTATAAGTCAGCTTTATTTCTGATCTTTTATTCGTCACTGGAAAATTGATCGATCACTTGCTGCTCGGTCATTTGAGGTGACTTCGTTAGAAACTGATAATAATCTGGCTTGTGATCGGCATAAATCTCAAGATGGATTTTGGCATCGGAAGCTAAGTCGAATAATTCGGCATTAATGCTGTAATACTCTCGTTCGTTCAGCTTGTAAAACAAATTGGTGCCGCACTGCTGGCAAAAATATCGCGCTGCCCATTCCGATGAGTCATATTTTCGAACAAATTGCTGCCCAGTAAGCTTGATTTTTTGAGTCGATTCAACTGTCAAAGCTGGGCCTCCTCCCCATGTTCTACACATGCTGCAATGACACACTGTAATTTCCTCAGAATTGACCTCGACGTCAATCTGCACTGCACCACACAAACAAGCGCCTAACATTTCTTATTTTCCTTATTGGTTTAAGTCGGCTTTTATACTATCGAAAAAAAACATCACATGGCTAAATATTGCACTGTGATGCTTTAGATTTTGTAAACACTTATGCGCTTTTAATACTCAGCTTAATTGCAGCCAGCGTCGCTATTCAATTTTGAGCTGAAATTCATCTTGGCTAATTTTAATCTTGAGCTTTTTGTATTTACGCTTACTGGCATCGAGTGCTGAGTGCAAAACCTCATTAGAAAAAGTTGTATCATTCATCAACTCCGAATAGATTTTATATCCAATCACAATCTTGGATGGCTTTTCCCCATTATGTTTAAAATCTTCAATTAATTGATCAAGATATGCAACATTTGCTTTTTTCATCAGATTTATTCTTTCAGCCTTCATACTTATTTAAAGTACTTAGATTTCTTTACACTTTGATTAATTTTAAAAAATTAACGACTACATGATCATTTTTTATTGGAAATTTAAACTGAAAAGCAGCAATTTTGTTCTATAAACCACCATCACGTTTTATCATTCTCTACAGCATGCGTTACAGGTAAGTTTATTATGTCCCGAAGACCGCGTGAACAGGTTCATTATCTGCATCTTAAGGAGTTAGGTGGATTAGAAATGCTGAGCGCACAATACTATCAGCAAACATTTTCTCGTCATGTTCATGAAGGCTTTTGTATTGGTGTAATTGAAGATGGTGCGCAGCGTTTTTTCCGTACTGGTGCTCACCATGTTGCGCCCAAAGGCGATATTATTTTAGTCAATCCAGATGAAATTCATACAGGTTCTTCGGCTGTTGAAACTGGTTGGCGCTATCGAGCAATTTATCCAACCCCTGAACTATTGAGCCGTCTTACTCAGGATTTGGTTTCTACCCAGCGTTTCATTCCTTGGTTTACGCATGCTGTGGTTCATGATGAAGGTCTTGCCCAGCAACTCAGATTATTATTTGATCTTCTTGAGCAGCCACAGAATATTTTACTTAAAGAAACGCTTTTTCTATCTACCATGGCTTGGTTGACTACACGCTATAGTCAAACAAAGCCGTCATTGTTGAGCTTAAGTGATGCCAAAAGCAAAATACTTACAAGCAAAGAAATGATCGCAACACATCCCGAACATGATTTTTCACTGGGTGAACTCGCAGGCTTTGCACACTTAAGCCAGTGGCATTTTTTAAGACAATTTAAAAAACATGTAGGTTTTTCTCCGCATGCGTGGCTTGTTCAATGTCGTATTATGAAAGCACAAAAATTATTACGTGAAGATTTGACGATTTCAGATGTCTCACAACGTTGCGGTTTTTCAGATCAAAGTCATTTCACGCGACATTTTAAAAATGCACTCGGTATCACACCCGGCGGTTATATTCGAAGTTTAAAATAAGCAAGTTTATGCAATCAAGATCAATTTTAGGTGGCTAAAATCGTACTGTTATTTTCAGATGTAAAATCCAATCATGATGAATAATGTAATATCGAATTATTTTAACTTGGCCCATATACGTGATTTAGTTACGGGCGCCTTAAAAATTACTCCCTTGTGCATTGCTGTTTTGCCATGGGGATTACTGGCCGGTTCGATGGCGATTCAGGCTGGACTTTCCCCTGCTCAAGCCATCGGGATGTCTGCTTTTGTATTTGCTGGTGCAGCTCAGTTGGTTTCACTTGGTATGATCATGGCGGGCGCTCCACTCATTAGTATTGTTTTGTCTGTATTTCTGATCACCTCACAACATTACCTATACGCGCTCAACTTACGTTCATCTGTGAAAAATGAATCTTTCGGCAAACGTGTATTATTTGGATTTGTTTTAACCGATGAGCTCTTTGCAATCAGTAGCACTCAACCACATTACAACTACCGTGTACTACTCGGTGCAGGAATCTGGTTTTATCTCTGCTGGCTTGTGTTTAGTTTTTTTGGTGTGCTACTGACCTCATCATTTTCACAACTTGAACACATGCATCTGGATTTTTCTATTGTTGCGACGTTTATAGCCATTATTGTGCCTCTCATTCAAAACCGACATGCTCTGATCGGGGTGATCACCACGCTTGTTCTGACAGCACTAAGCCTATATTTAAATATCTTGATGGGTGGATTAATTGCTGCACTGATTGGGATGTGCGTAGCGGCATGGTCTGAATCTAAGGAGAAAAAAGAATGACATGGACATTTATGCTTTTACTGGCGGGAATTGTCTTTTTAAATCGTTATATTTTTTTAGAACCTCGTTTTCCGATCAAAATTCCCGACTGGCTTAATCGTGCCTTGCGCTATTCTGCACCTTGTATTCTTTCATCGATTTGCGTTCCGATTATTCTGATGGATAATCATGTCTTTCGAGAGCACATTATAAACCCCTACTTTATTGCCACACTGATTACCATATTGGTTGCCTATGTTATTCGACATACACTAGCCACAATCTGTATAAGCCTGAGCAGTTTTTATCTTCTGGTGTATTTAATGGCCTGATTTGGTTTCAGTTAAAACGCTGACTTGGGCGTATGTTTTTCCGTGTCGGTTTGTTCAATATTCTCATCATATCGAAATTCTTATCATATCGAATCAATGAGGATGCGCAAGATGTGTAGCTTATCCGACATGCCAATACAGGCTAAATTTTAGTGACAAATATCATAGTCGATAGCCAATAAGTTGAACTCATGCAGCCCAAGTGAATTAAAAACTTACTTTTTGTAATTAAACTCGTTTTTATTGCCTAAATCGAGTACATTCAGGACAACAGACTGCGTAATTAAACGCAGATCGTACATTAAATTTTAATTGAAAATTAACGCATTCTAAAAATTATAGTTTGAATTAAAGGACAAAATTATGTTCAAGCACATACTTTTGAGTTCTGTTATTGCATCTTCGACCTTTCTTTTATCTTACACTGCTCAGGCGTGTACTCGTGTGGTATATCAAGGTAACAATCAGAATATTCTCACTGCCCGATCCATGGATTGGAAAAGTGATGTAGGTACCAATCTGTGGATTCTACCTAGCGGTATCAAACGCAGTGGCAATTCAGGTAAAAACTCCATCCAGTGGACGTCCAAATACGGAAGCGTTGTTGCTACTGGTTATGATGTTGCAACCACAGACGGTGTCAACGAAGCAGGACTCAACGCCAATCTATTGTGGCTGGTGGAATCACAATATCCAGACGAAAAAACCTCGAACAAGCCTAAATTAACCATTGCCGCGTGGGCACAATATGCGCTCGATAATTTTGCAACCGTAAATGAAGCGGTTACAGCTTTAGAAAAAGAGCCGTTTATTATTGTCAGTGATGCAGTTCCCGGAGAACAAAGACTAACCACATTACATTTGTCACTTTCCGATGCCACGGGCGACAGCGCTATTGTTGAATATATCAATGGCAAGCAAGTGATTCATCACAGTAAGACTTATCAGGTGATGACCAATTCCCCTATTTTTGAAGAGCAGCTTGCCTTAAATGAATATTGGAAAAAAATAGGGGGAACAACATTTTTACCGGGAACCAATCGTGCAGCTGACCGATTTGCTCGGGCATCGTTTTATATCAATGCCATTCCCAAAACTGAAGATCCAAAAGCCAGTCTTGCTTCTGTATTTGGCGTGATTAGAAACGTATCTGTTCCTTATGGCTTAAATACTGAAGAAGAACCTAATATTTCATCGACCCGATGGCGAACAGTGGTTGACCATAAACATAAAATGTACTTTTTTGAATCGGCTCTTTCACCCAATATTTTTTGGATAGATTTAAAAAAGATTAACTTTAAAGATGGTATAACAAAGAAACTGAATTTAGGAAAAAATCAGGAAAATGTCTATGCGGGAGATGCAACCAGTCAGTTTAAAGCATCAACCCCATTTCATTTTTTAGGTAAAGACGATTAAGTCGAAAGTTTCTCAAAATTGGATGAACGAGGAAAAACATGAAAAGAATTTTTGGGTGGTGTACAGCACTCTTTTTATTGCATGGTTGTGCAACTGTTCCTCAAGATACGGCTCCACCGGATGATGTGGCAACGGCGGGACTGCTTTTGTGTCAACCGACCGAACAGTGCCCGATTATGAGTGCACGCTGGAATCCGGAAAATAAGAGCCAATTAAGAATCGATGTTCGCCTCAATAGCTCGTATTTGTATTACGACATCAAAAAGGTGACTTTTATTGTTGATGGTAAGCATTTATCTTACAAACCAAAACAGCCTACCGTCTTACGTTATGTGAATCGTTTAGAGCCTAGACGTTCGAGTAACTATATTGTGGTACCAAGTAGCTTTTTATCTGAATTTAAAAACGCAAAATCGATTGAAGTACAAATCAATACCGATCATGGCCCAATCAAACGTGCCATGTATAAAGATGGACAACAATCAAGCGCCTATAAAAACTTTATCGAAGTGTATAACAAGTCATAAAAAAACACCTCACGCCATCGATGGTGTGAGGTGTTTTTTTAAAGTAGCGTCTTAAGGCGCGATTGGCTCAAAAGGCGGAATCACATCTGCATTTTGTGCACGATGGCGCATAAAATGATCCATTAACACAATCGCAAGCATTGCTTCTGCAATTGGCGTTGCCCGAACCCCAACACACGGATCATGGCGACCTTTGGTTAAAACATCGATATTTTCACGATCGATATTAATGGTTTTACCCGGCGTAGTGATACTCGCAGTTGGCTTCAAGGCAATCGCAACGCGAATATCCTGACCGCTTGAAATTCCGCCTAAAATACCCCCTGCATGATTCGCCAAGAATCCATCAGCGCTCAACTCATCACGGGTTTCATGCCCAAACTGGCCAGCGACAGCAAAACCGTCGCCAATTTCGACACCTTTTACTGCATTAATGCTCATCATCGCATGTGCAATATCGGCATCAAGTCGATCAAATACAGGTTCACCCCAACCAACTGGAACATTTTCCGCTACGATTTCGAGTTTGGCACCACAGCTTGTACCTTGTTCACGTAAAGACGTAACTAAAGCTTCAAAACGTGGAACGGCATCAACATCACCACAGAAAAATGGATTTTGAGAAACTTCATTCCAGTCGAGTTTTTCTGTTACTTCAGTTCCGATTTGTGTTACGTGCCCGCGAATGACAATACCAAACTTCTCTGCAAGAAACTTTTTCGCAATCGCGCCAGCAGCGACACGCATAGCCGTTTCACGTGCACTTGAGCGTCCGCCACCGCGATAATCGCGAAAACCATACTTTTGCGTATAGGTATAATCGGCATGTCCAGGACGGAAAGTTTGCGCAATATTGCCGTAATCTTTCGACTTTTGATCCGTATTTTCAATGTACAGACCAATCGATGTACCCGTAGTTTTACCTTCAAACACACCCGAAATAATTTTAACCTGATCGGGCTCTTTGCGCTGTGTTGCAAACTTTGAAGTACCTGGTTTACGTCGATCAAGATCCTGTTGTAAATCCGCTTCAGAAAGTTCAAGACCCGGCGGAACACCATCTACAATTGCCATCAAGCCGACGCCATGCGATTCCCCACAGGTGGTGACTCGAAACAGCTGTCCAATACTATTCCCTGCCATAACGTTTCTTCCTTATCCCTCTAATGATGCTTGAAATAATTTCTGATGACGACGGCACTGTTCAGCAGTCAATGCAAAGATTCCCGAACCACCTTTTTGGAATGTCAACCAGTGGAAATCAACCGTATTAAAGTTTTGACGCATCGCCCACTCAGAATTACCCACCTCAATCACAATCAGACCGTTTTCGCTTAAGTAATCAGCCGCTTGAGCGAGCATTTTACGCACTAAATCTAGTCCATCCTGACCTGCTGCCAAAGCCAGTTCAGGCTCATGTAAAAACTCTTCTGGCAAGTCAGCCATATCTTCGGCGTCAACATAAGGCGGATTGCTGACAATCAAATCGTACTGATTTTCGGCAGGAATTTTTGCGAAAAGATCCGACTCCATTAGTGCAATTTGATATTGCTTATTGTGATGTTCGACGTTCAGCGCAGCCACTTCAAGTGCTTCTTTTGAAATATCTGTTGCATCTACTTCTGCATCTGGATAGGCATAAGCCAATGCAACAGCGATACATCCTGAACCTGTACACATATCTAGAATTCGATGCGGTGTTTTTGGCGCAGCATTTTCTGGCAGATTGTTTTGTGCCTCTCGCATTTGACCATTTTCATCGAGGCAATACGGCGCAAAACGTTGTTCGATCAGCTCTGCTACCGGTGAGCGAGGGATTAAAACACGCTCATCAACATAAAACGGTTTATTGGCAAAATAAGCAAGATTGAGCAAATATGAGGTTGGCGTACGCTCATTGATACGGCGTTCGAGTAAACTCAAAAATTCGGCTTTTTCACTTGGCAGCAATTTGGCATCTAGAATTTCTGAGTCTGCCGCCCATTCAAGTGACAACGTTTGCAATACCAATGCTGAGCTTTCAGCAAAATAATCTTCTGTCCCTTGTCCTAAATGAGCATCATATTGACGTAATGCAGTCACACCAAAACGAATAAAATCACGAATTGTGCTTAAACTTTCTGCTGCTTCCTGTAAATGTTCAGGGCTGATTGTCGGTCGCTCCACTCAGGGATCTCCAAAAGGTTGTTATGCAAAACGCGTTATCATACCTTGTTTTGCCAAGCTTTATAAGATCAAGATGGTATGCATTTAAAGGAACTGTGATCACGAGGTGCGATCATGTCATTCAAATCATTCTGTGTTAAAGATTCAAAAGCCTACTCATCATGAGTAGGCTTTTATTTTTTGTAAAACTAAATAGTATTAAAAATCTTGCTGTGTTGGACGTAGCACAATTTCATTGATATCGACATCTTTAGGCTGTTCAATTGCATAGGCAATTGCACGTGCAACACTGTCGGCAGGAATTGCCATTTTATAAAATTCTTTCACAGTTTCTGCGCTTTGCTCATCGGAACTTCCAAATTTTAGTTCACTATCGATAGCACCCGGACAAATCGTGGTGGTACGAATATCGCCACCCACTTCATGTCTTAAGCCTTCAGAGATTGCTTTTACTGCAAATTTAGTTCCACTATACACTGTGCCACCTGGGCTAAAGACTTTGATTCCTGCCACAGAAGAGATATTGATAAAATGGCCTGATTTTTGTTTTTGAAATACTGGCAAGGCCGCTGCGATACCATACAAAACACCTTTGATATTGATGTCGATCATCCGATCCCACTCATCAGTTTTGGTCAAACTCATTGGTGCAATCGACATAAGCCCAGCATTATTCACCAAAACATCAATACGACCATAGGTATTCATAGCAGTATCAATGAGCGCTTGTACTTCAGTTTGAACTGTAACATCAGCTTTGACAGCAATTGCTTGGCCTCCATTTGTAACAATGGTATCGACCAGTTGATCTAAACGGTCTTTTCGGCGTGCAGACAACACCAGTGTTGCACCTTGTTTTGCTAGGTGCAACGCTGTTGCTTCACCTAAGCCACTACTGGCACCTGTAATAACGACCACTTTATTTGCAATGTTGTTCATGCTCATACCTTTTATGTATTCGTTTGATCAGAGGATTTAAGTATTTCAAGATTATCGATTAAAATAAATGAAGATAAAGTGCTTTCAGAATTCCATAATTTGGAATTAACTAATAAAGGATGCTCATTTACGTGCAAAACAAATTAGAAATGTTGCGTATTTTTTGTACGGCAGCCGAGTCCAGAAACTTTAAGGAAGCAGCCAAAAGCTTGGGAATTTCACCTCAGGCTGTCACACGTGCTATTAAAGAACTCGAGCAACAACGTGGTGAAATTCTGTTTTATCGAAATACCCGTCAAATTAAAATCACGACCGATGGAGAACGGCTAGCATTGTCTGCGCGAGAAGCAATTGATCGTGTCGAAAGGATTTTAAATGAAAAGACAAGCACGCCGCCTGATGAAATGAGCGGTTTGATTCGTATTACTGTTGCTCCATAATTTGGTCGTCGATTTATCATTCCTGCGGTCACAGCTTTTTCAAAACTCTATCCAGAAATTCGCATAGATTGCATACTCACTGATACGCATAGCGATGTGATCGATGAACGAATTGATATTGGTATACGATTTGGTTTTTTGCCCGATAGTCGTTATGTTGCACGAGAAGTCAGCAAAATCCATTTTTTTGCTGTGGGTACCCCTGAACTCATCGAAGAAGTTGGCGCACCAGTGACCATTGAGGAGCTTGATCACTTTCCACTCACCGCTCTAATTGATTATAACTCAGGACGCTATTGGCCTTGGAGTTTTAGCCATGGTCGTAATTATATTCCAAACAAGCCACGTTTTAGTACCGATGATTTAGATACAGAATTTCAAGCCGTATGCGATGGCGTTGGCTTTGGCTATATGCCCGGTTATCTGGCGATTCCTCATTTGAGAGATGGCCGATTGGTTCAAATTTTAGAAAATGATCTGGCATCCAACTGGCATGTATATCTATATAGGCCGCAACGTGGTCCAACCGCGCTACGGATTAGACGACTATTTGACTATCTGGTCGATGCCTTATCTGACATTGAAACATAGCCAAAATGCAATAAACTTTAAGATATACATACCGTTATCAGTGATTGAAGATACAATTAGTCAAAATGATCGATATCAACCACAACCTTAATTGAAGCTGAGCCATCCTTGACAGCATTTTGAGCCTCAATCGCCTGTTCCATACTGAAGCTTCTGGCATCCACAACTGGACGAACCTTATTTTGTTCAATCAATTGGGTGGCCTGCGCAAGTATGGCACCATGCCGCGCACGGTCAAGTCCTGTTAGCATAGGTAAAAGAACAAACACACCAGACAACGTGGCACAGCGAAGTGAACTTATAGCAAGATTTTGTTCACTAAACGCGGCACAACTGGTGATATGACCGTAATATTTGCTCATACCAAGTGAATCTTTGAGTACATTAGCACCGACTGTGTCATAGACAATATCAAAGCCTTCTCCGGCGGTATATTCATCTAAAATTTGATGAGCTGTGAATTGATTATAATCAATCGCTTGGGCACCCAATGAAGTAATTAACTCCTGATTTTGAGCAGAACCCGTAGCCCAGACTTTGGCACCGAAAGTTTTGGCAATTTGAATGGCCATACTGCCTACACCACCAGAGCCACCTTGTACCAATACTCTGTGATCAGCTTGTACTTTGGCATTGTCAACCAATCCTTCCCATGCAGTTAAAAAAGTTAAAGGAACCGCTGCTGCTTCACGCATTGTCAAGTTTTTAGGTTTATGTGCAATCAATCGTGCATCGACTGCCATATATTGCGCCAGTGAACCTTGCAGACCACGTACACCACCCGCCAGCCCATAAACATCATCACCAATTTGAAAGTTTTGAACATCTTCGCCCACAGCCACCACAGTACCCGCCATATCCGTACCAATGACAGCAGGCAATGTTGGCATGGCATACGGTGCCAGACCCTCTCGAATTTTATAGTCAATCGGATTTACACCACTAGCTTTTACCTGAACCAGTACCTCGCCTCTCTCTGGCTGTGGAATCGCTAATTCAGTATTTACAAATTTTGTATCACCAAAATTTTGCAGTACCAGCGCTTTCATGGTGTTTTTCATTTTCATGTCCTGTATCAAGCAAACAAACGTTGTAGTTTTACAATAACATAGTGATTTCAATCACATAATGATGGGAATTGGATTTAAATCTTCCAATTTATGGAATAATTAAAATATTTAAAAATAAGTCTTTATAAATATGAATTTAAATAAAAAAAGAGACACCGCAGCATCTCTTTTTGAATGATTTATTGTGTTATTACTTATTTTTTAGCAGCAGTTGCTTCAGTGGTGATGTTGACTGTGATCTTATCTCCCACATTTGGTACGTAGTTGCCGATACCGAATTCTGAGCGGTTAAACGAAGTGGTTGCATTAAAGCCAATCGCTGGAACTTTTGCCATTGGGTGCTCACCTTGCTTGTTAAGTACAGCATCAAGCACCACAGGTTTGGTAATGCCTTTAACGGTTAAATTACCTGTAATTTTGAAGTGTTTTTTGTCCTTGGTTTCAACTTTAGTACTTTTGAAGGTAATGTTTGGATACTTGGCTGCATTAAACCAGCCTTCTTGCTGGAATTCTTTATCTAGAGCTGGCACATTGGTGTTTACGCTACTGACTGGAATCGTCACGTCTACCGATGAGTTTGCAGGTTTAGCGTTATCGACTTTAATGACACCTTGGATGTCACTGAAGTTCGCACTTGGTGTTGAAAAACCAAAATGGTTCCAGCTAAATACGGTTGCTGTATGCGTTGGATCAATTTTATAATCTACTGGCGCTGCAAGTGCCAATGTACTGCTGATCGCAACCGCCAAACCTAAAGATAATGATTGAAGTTTCATTCGATGTTTTCCTTTTAAATCATGTTATTTAGTCTATACATTCAACAATTTAAATCATTCTGATTTATAAAACGATATGTTGCATGGATGAAACACCACACTTTAAATTTAATTTTTCTTAATAATTTTGAATTTTATTTATTTAAATTATACATTTAGAGAATGCAATAAAAGTTGCTCTAAAGAATTTATCTTTTTTTAAAAGACAAAAAGCTACATTATTGATTCAATCGATCACAATTACAGGCAAAAAAAAAGCCCTTGCAAACAAGGGCCTTTCTTTTAAAGCGCTAAAACTTAGTAGCTTTGTACCGCTTCAATTACAGCTTGGCTAGTAATACCAAAGTGCTGGAACAAATCTTTTGCAGGTGCAGATTCACCATAAGTGGTCATTCCGATCACTTTACCGTCGAGACCTACGAACTTCCACCAGTAATCGACATGCGCCGCTTCAACCGCAACACGAGCACGAATGCTCGCAGGCAATACCGCTTCACGATATGCTGCATCTTGAGTCATGAACAACTCTGCACAAGGCATAGATACCACACGAACGCCTTCAAGCTGTGCATAGGCATCCATCGCGATAGATACTTCAGAACCTGTTGCAATAATAATCGCTTTCAATTCGCCTTTTTCTTGTGCCAATACATAACCACCTTTCGCGGCATCTTGAATTTGTGCTTCAGAACGTGACTGGAATGGTAAGTTCTGACGAGACAAGATCAATGCGGTTGGACCATCTTTACGCTCAAGCGCAGATTTCCATGCAATTGCTGTTTCAACTGTATCAGCAGGACGCCATGTATTGAGGTTTGGCGTACCACGAAGAGACGCGATTTGCTCGATTGGCTGATGTGTTGGACCATCTTCACCCAAACCAATTGAATCGTGGGTATATACATGAATCACACGTTGCTTCATTAATGCAGACATACGTACAGCATTACGCGCGTATTCCATAAACATCAGGAACGTTGCAACATAAGGAACAAAACCACCGTGCAGCGCAACACCGTTAGCAATGGCTGTCATACCGAATTCACGTACGCCATAGTAAACGTAGTTTCCTGCCGGGTTGTCCTGCACACCTTCACACCCTTTCCAAAGTGTCAGGTTAGAACCTGCTAAATCTGCTGAACCGCCTAGCATTTCTGGCAATAACGGACCAAACGCTTGCAAGGTGTTCTGGCTCGCTTTACGGGTTGCAATTGTTTCTGCTTTCTCATTCACCTGCGCAATAAATGCATCGGCTTGTGCAGTAAAGTCTGCTGGCAAATCACCATTTACACGGCGCAATAATTCTGCTGCTTCAGTTGGATATTTTGCTTGATACGTGGCAAATACATCATTCCATGCAGCTTCAGAAGTTTGACCTTTTTCATTGGCATTCCAAGCGGCATAAATATCTTGCGGAATAACAAATGCTTCATCGCTCCAACCCAGTGCTTCACGGGTAAGTTTGATTTCTTCTGCACCCAATGGCGCACCGTGACAGTCTTCTTTACCTTGCTTGTTTGGAGAACCTAAACCAATAATTGTCTTACAGATAATTAAGGTTGGTTTAGTAGTTTCTGCTTTTGCTTCAATCGTTGCCTGACGAATTGCAGCGGCATCATGACCATCTACACGAAGAACTTGCCAACCGTAAGCCTTAAAACGTTGCTCAGTATCATCACTGAACCAACCTTCAACCTCACCATCAATCGAGATGCCATTATCGTCATAGTAAGCAATGAGTTTGCCTAGACCCAATGTACCCGCCAATGAACACACTTCATGTGAAATGCCTTCCATCAAACAACCATCGCCCAAGAAGCAATAAGTGAAATGATCAACGACTGTTAAGTCGTCTTTATTGAATTGAGCCGCTAGTGTTTTTTCAGCCAGTGCGAAACCAACAGCATTTGCAATGCCCTGACCTAAAGGACCTGTTGTTGTTTCGATACCTGGTGCATAACCATATTCTGGGTGACCCGGTGTTTTTGAATGAAGCTGACGGAACTGTTTTAAATCGTCAATTGAAAGATCATAACCAGTTAAATGCAACAAAGCATAATGCAGCATTGATCCATGACCGTTAGACAGTACAAAACGGTCGCGGTTGGCCCATTGCGGGTTTGCTGGATTATGGTTTAAAAATTCACGCCACACCACATCAGCAATATCTGCCATCCCCATTGGTGCACCAGGATGCCCTGAGTTTGCTTGTTGCACAGCATCCATAGCCAATACACGAATTGCGTTTGCAATACGACGTTCGTTTAAAGGGGTCGTCATAGGTCAGTATCCAAATTAAAGCTGATAAGGAAGAAGAAATGAATCAGAATTCAAACTGTGAGTATTGTCTTAAAAAAAACTGAATGGGTAAAGCCTAGAGTGACGTTTCATGTTTGTTTTTTTGAATTCAGCTACAAAATGTCTAAAAATTAACTGATTCTCGATGATTTTTAAATTACTCAAATCTGATGAACGAATCTAAAGGCAATAAATTTAAACACTCAATCTTGTTTAAAGTGAATTTGATTCATCTTTATATACATCTTTGTTAGCTTCAATCAGTTATAGAGTTTTCGATTTAATACACTTCGGTGAAAAGAATTGGATGATTTCACATAAATTTCATCTGAGATTGATTATTGTATAACTGAAACTTAGACAAAACACTATGCTTTATAAGTTCTATTGATATAAATTAAAATTTATATGAATTGAAATAAATTCATTGATTTTAGTCAGCTTAAGCTAGTCCTGAAGTCTAAGTCGATGTAACATATCCCGTCTTTTGAATTAACTGTGATAGGACTTTCATGCGCGAGTACGCTGTTTTTACTTCGGAATCTGTAAGCGAAGGTCATCCCGATAAAATGGCAGATCAGATCAGTGATGCTATTTTGGATGCGATCTTAAAAGAAGACCCATACGCACGGGTTGCTTGTGAAACACTCGTAAAAACAGGTGCTGTGGTTCTGGCTGGTGAAATTACCACAACAGCGAATGTTGATTTTGAAGCGATCGTTCGTCAAACCGTAAATGGTATTGGCTACCATCACTCTGATCTCGGATTTGATGGTTCAACCTGTGCGGTCATTAACATGATCGGCAAGCAATCACCTGAAATTGCACAAGGTGTAGATCGTCAGAAACCTGAAGATCAAGGCGCTGGCGACCAAGGTTTGATGTTTGGTTATGCAAGCCGTGAAACTGACGTGCTTATGCCTGCACCAATCTCTTATGCGCACCGCTTAATGGAACGTCAAGCCGAGCTTCGTCGCTCTGGTGTTTTGCCATGGTTACGACCAGATGCAAAAAGCCAAGTCACATTCGCTTATGAAAATGGCAAACCTGTTCGCTTGGATGCGGTTGTTTTATCGACTCAACACGATCCTGAAATTTCTCAAGCACAGCTAAAAGAAGCCATTATTGAAGAAATTATCAAGCCAGTTATTCCAGCAGACATGTTCCATGCCGCTACTAAATTCCACATCAATCCAACGGGTTTGTTTGTGATTGGTGGCCCAGTGGGTGACTGTGGCTTAACAGGTCGTAAAATCATTGTAGATACTTACGGCGGTATGGCACGTCACGGTGGTGGTGCGTTCTCTGGTAAAGATCCATCGAAAGTTGACCGTTCTGCTGCTTATGCAGGGCGCTATGTGGCAAAAAATATTGTCGCGGCTGGCTTGGCGGACAAATGTGAAATTCAGGTGAGCTACGCGATTGGTGTGGCTGAGCCAACTTCGATTTCAATCAATACGTTTAATACTGGAAAAGTAGATGACGAATTGATCGTGGCCTTGGTGCGCGAACACTTCGACCTTCGTCCATTTGGTATTACCCGTATGCTTAACCTGCTTCAACCGATGTATAAGCAAACTGCTGCTTACGGCCATTTTGGTCGCGAAGGATCAGATACTGCCTTTACTTGGGAAAAAACAGATAAAGTACAAGTGCTCAAAGATGCATCTGGCCTTTAATTGCTAAGTAATTGATTAAAAAAATGTCCGACACATGTCGGACATTTTTTTGGTTTTAATTACGCGTTATTGATTCGATTTAGTCGGTTTATCATGATTAAAAATGTCCAGCAAAGTATGCTGATTAGGTGTGTCATCTTGCGCCTCGACATAGAAATGAAAGGTTTTAACCACCATCACTACGGCTAGACAACCCACTAAGCAAAATACCCACCACCCGTAAGGACTACGGATATGATGCGAACCACAGTGAGGACATTCTTTGTCTGTTGATGCAACGACCTTGTCACAACACGCACAACGATATTGATACAGCATGGGCTTCCCCCTGTCTTAGTGCTGATTTATTTTTCTAGTTTCGTTTGCATAATTAAGAACCAAATATGGATCTTTAATTGCATACTATGACAATGTGTACGATATTTCAACAGCAAACCATTTCAATCAAATGACTCAATAGTGCCAAAATTGTTACATTTTTGGCACGGCTAGTGAAAAAAAGTTTCAACTGTTAAAATGTGAAATGTCATGCAGCAATTAACCTCATCATATGGCTCAACTTATTAACAAAGGTGGTTTCCGTGAGCGCGCGAACCGCAGCCGTGGTTATCAGCAGTCTGAAAATCGCCAAACTGCACTCCTTCCCAACAAATATCAACCCAATCACGGTACTGAAGCTTCTGGCCTCACATCAGATCAAGAGACTTCTGATAAAACTGATGACAATAAAAAAGCTGAATGAAAATATCATTCAGCTTTTTTTCAACTCAGAAAATCGTTTATTTCTGATCTTTGTGCTCGATTTGTTTCTGATCTGGCTTCACTTCGCGCGCTTCACCATCAATTACATTTGAATCTTGAAATGGAGATCCACCACCCTGCTGATTCTGCATATTTTGCATTTGACGCATGAGATCTTCAAATGGGTTTTGGCCATTCGCTCCGCCAGCACCTCCCATCATGCCACCCATCATTTTGTTCATCATGGCTTCTTGACGCTTAGCGAGCGTTTTCATTAAGGCATTACGGAAGAATGTTTGTACCCCTGGAATTAAAATCAATAACGCTAAAATATCGGAAATCACACCCGGTATCATTAGTAAAAAGCCAGCCATCGCCGTTGCAAGTTTCTTGCTGACCGCTGGATCGTTACCAAGCTGACCTGACATCTGCATTTGTTGTAGTTGTGGCATGATGGTGGATGCACTTGAACGTAACATGTTCAAACCAATGAAAAAAGCGATAATAAACCAGAAAAACACGTACCAGCCGCTTATGAATTGAGCAATGCCAATCCATACAGCAATTTCCAGAATCGCGCCAAGAACAACAATAAGAAGTAAATTCATTTAAAACTATGTCTATCTCAAAAAATTAAAGGTTTTATGCAGTATCAAGACCGACTCAAAGAGAATCAAGCTTTTTTCATGCGCTTATGTAAAAATATGGGCATTATTTTATTTTTAAAGTCTTTTATGCCATTAATCATCGGAATTGATCCAGGTTCGCGTTTAACCGGTTATGGAATCATTGAAAAAAATGGAAATGACCTACGTTTTATCGATGCCGGCACGATTCGCACCGAAACCCAAGGAATGCCAGAGCGATTAAAACGAATTTTTGCTGGCGTTGAACGCATTGTAAAGTTTCATGGCCCAACCGAAGCTGCGGTTGAGCAAGTATTTATGGCACAAAACCCCGATTCTGCTTTAAAACTCGGTCAAGCACGCGGCGCTGCGATTGCTGCATTGGTCAATTTAGATCTAGACGTGGCTGAATATACCGCACGTCAGATCAAACAATCGGTGGTTGGATATGGCGCAGCCGACAAAGAGCAAGTGCAAATGATGGTCATGCGTATTTTGAGCTTAAGCATCAAACCACAAGCAGATGCTGCGGATGCCTTGGCTGCTGCAATTTGCCATGCCCATGCATCGGGCAATATGAGTAAATTTGCAGTGCTCAATGCACTTGGCGGTATGGCCAGAGGCCGCAGCAGATACAGTAGCCGGCGTCGTTAAAATGAAATCTAAGGATTAACGACCTGATAGATCGCATCAAGCATTTGGTGCGCCTGAATCCCTCGTTGGCCCGATTGCGCCAGTCGATCACCTGCCTGTCCGTGTAAAGTCACAATATCCGATAACGAAATATGTGTATCGAGTTGTGCTTTCAGACTGGCAATCATACCTGCCAGTACATCCCCCATACCCGCCGTGCCCATGCCAGCATTGCCAGTTGTACAGATGCAGAGCTGATCTGGTTCTAAAATAAGACTACCAGCACCTTTGAGTACCCATTGTCCGGAAAATCGCTGATAAAGCTGCTCAATGGCAGTCACTCGATCTTGTTCGATCTCTTTAGCAGAAGTATTTAGTAATCTCGCCGCCTCGCCAGCATGAGGGGTGAGATATACGTTTTGTGAAAATGTGAAACTGTGTTCAGCTAAAAACCAGAGTGCATCGGCATCGATGACTAGATGTAATTCAGCACGTTTCAGTAATACAGGACACCATTTCATAAACTGTTTTTCTGACCATTCATCACGGCCAAGCCCCATACCAAAACAAACCGAATCGATTTGCTGAAGTAAAGTCAGAATTTCATCTGAAGTTAAAGCTTGAATGTCTTTAATCATGATGTTGGGCGCTCGTGCCAAAATAGCAGCATGATGAGTCGCATCACAAACCACACTCACTTTTCCGGCGCCAGCATGAAAGGCTGCTTCTGCTGCCATAATCACCGCGCCGCCCATATCACGATGGCCACCAACAACCAGTACATGGCCATATGTTCCTTTATGTCCAAAGGCTTGGCGTTTAGGCAACATAATCTTGGCAGGCTTTAAAAGTGCGGTCGCTCGCAACGAAACGTCAGGTGGAAGCAAGTCAATCAGTTGAACTTGTCCAGAGAACTCAGAACCTTGCCCTGTATGCAGTCCTATTTTGTGGGCAAGCACGGTATAGGTAATATCTGCTTTAATTGCTATAGGTAAGCACTGCCCCGTATTTGCATTTAAGCCACTAGGTAAGTCAATCGCTACTTTCAACCCCGAAAGCTGATTAAAGTGTTTAATCACCGTCTGCCAGTCTGAGTCGAGGTTACGATTTAAACCATGACCAAATAGCGCATCGATATGACAATCATATACATCGGGTACATCGAAAGATGAATGAATATTAAGCTGATACCTACGCGCCGTTTGTACGGCCTGCGCAAGATCTGGAGATTCACCTGCCGGAGCAGCAAAAATAGTAACCTGATAACCCGCTTGCTGAAGATAAGCCGCCAGAAAATAACCATCACCTGCGTTATTCCCCATTCCACACCAAACCGCGATTTTACAAACACTTAGGCTATTTTTTTGAATAAAATGATCTAATTTATTGCAAATTGACCATGCAACCTGTTGCATAAGCCCGAGCGATGAATTTTGCTTTTGGAACCATCGTTGTTCCCATGCTCGGATCTCTTGGCTGTGATAAACTGCTGCATGCATTTTGAATTCTCCGTTATTTTTTAATTTATGCCACTTGATCAGCCGCATGGCAGCATTCCCCTTACCCAAGATGATCCAGAAGAACTCAAAAGCTGGATTAAATCGCAGGCCTTAGCGCTGGGTTTTTCTGATTGTGTCATCGCTAAACCAGATGCTCAAGACCAAATGCCACGTTTTAAAGAATATTTAAAACGTGGTTATCATGCCGATATGCATTATCTGGCAGAAAATCTCGATAAGCGTGCCGACCCAACCCTACTGGTGCCGGGCACCAAAAGCATTATTTGTGTGCGCATGAATTATCTGGTAGAAAGCCCCAAGCCTCGATATGTGCCCGATCAACCCAATTCGGCCATTATTGCGCGTTATGCACGCGGGCGCGATTATCATAAGGTCATGCGTGGGCGCCTCAAAACATTGGCTGGAGTCATTAAAGCGCGCGTTGGTGAGTTTGAATCACGTCCATTTGCCGATTCTGCGCCAATTTTTGAAAAATCACTGGCGGAGAGTGCCGGAATGGGCTGGACGGGCAAGCACACCCTACTCATTCATAAAAAATCTGGCTCTTTTTTTGTGCTAGGTGAACTATTTACCTCTTTGGAATTACCCTTTGATCAGCCTGCCACAGCACATTGTGGCTCATGTACCGCCTGTATTGATATTTGTCCAACCCAAGCGATTGTCGAACCGTATATGCTGGATGCACGCAAATGTATTGCCTATTTAACCATTGAATATAAAGGCATCATTGCTGAAGAATTAAGAGCTGGTATTGGTAATCGTATTTTTGGATGTGACGATTGCCAGCTCATTTGCCCGTGGAACAGTTTTGCAAAAATAGCTTCAATTCCGGACTTCAACCCGCGACATGGATTAGATAATATTTCACTACTTGAAATATGGACATGGGATGAGGCCACATTTTTGGCAAATACTGAAGGTAGCCCAATTCGGCGAACTGGCTTTCAATCATTTAAACGCAATATTGCGATTGGTTTGGGAAATGCACCCTACTCAGATGAAGTCATCGAGGCCTTAAAAATGGCGCGCGAGCAGCATGATGAAATTGTACAAATTCATATTGATTGGGCAATTGAACAACAATTGAAAAAACAATACCAGATCCATTAAAAAATGATGTTTTTTGCCCTTCGGCTTTGGCACGAATTCTGTATGATTAGGAACTAGTAAATGCAATCATCATGGACTATGACAATGACATTACGTAATGATTGGACTCGTGACGAAATCCAAGCACTCTACGATCAACCTTTTTTAGATTTGGTATTTCAGGCACAACAAGTGCATCGTGAGCATTTTTCTGCCAACACGATTCAAGTAAGTACGTTACTTTCAATCAAAACAGGTAAATGCCCGGAAGATTGTAAATATTGCTCTCAATCTGCACATTATGATTCTAAATTAGAAGCAGAAAAGCGTATTGCCGTCGATAAAGTTATTTTAGAAGCGAAAGCTGCTAAAGAATCTGGCTCTTCACGTTTTTGTATGGGTGCTGCATGGCGTAACCCGCATGAACGCGATATGCCTTATGTGCTTGAAATGGTTCGCGAAGTAAAATCACTGGGCCTTGAAACCTGTATGACACTTGGTATGCTGAATCAGTCGCAAGCTGAGCGTTTAAAAGATGCAGGGCTAGATTACTACAACCACAACCTCGATACATCACGCGAGTACTATAACAATATTATCAGTACCCGTACCTTTGATGATCGTTTGAATACGCTTGATCACGTTCGTGGTGCAGGCATGAAAGTGTGTAGTGGTGGTATTGTGGGCTTGGGCGAACAGAAACAAGATCGAATCGGCTTGTTACATGAGCTTGCAACGCTTCCAATTCATCCTGAATCTGTGCCAATTAATATGCTGGTGCCAATTGAAGGTACACCATTGGCAGAAGTTGAAAAATTAGATGTGACTGAATGGATTCGTACCATTGCTGTAGCACGTATTATCATGCCACAGAGTTATATTCGTCTCTCGGCAGGCCGTGAATCTTTGAGTGATTCAGATCAAGCATTGGCATTTATGGCAGGTGCAAACTCCCTATTTTCCGGTGACAAACTTCTCACTACACCGAATGCTGGTGAAGGTAAAGATCAGGTTTTGTTTGCAAAATTAGGCCTTGTTGCAGAAAAACCAAAAGTATCTGTACGTGCCATGGCTGTCGATGCAATGTCAGCTTAAGTTCAGTTGGTAAGAAAAGCCCTCAAGTCATTTGAGGGCTTTTTTATATTGATGTCACTAAATTTCCATATTTTGCAGTTAAATACATTCCTTCTCGAATCAAATCTTCACCTAGTGCGTGACATACCCGTAATTGGTTTGTTGCTGTATCATAATGTAATGAATCAAAAATATCAGGATGATGAAATAACCAGATAATGGTTTCACTCAAATCTTGCGTTACTACATGGTCGAGTTTTGACATTTCGTTTCTTTAACAAATCTAAAAATATTCAAGAATAATCATAATTGTTAATCCACATAAAATAAAGTATAGTATTTAATGCTAATTGGATAAGTACGTATTCTTTAATTTGTCTCTTATTAAAATTTATATGTAAAAATCAAAGATGGAAAACGAGTTTTCCACCTTTCAGCTAAATATATTTCTATATTTAGTTTATCTTATAAAAATTAAAATCAAACACTGTTTGGTTTGAGTGTATAAAAGCTATCTTTCTGCTTAGAAAGTAAATTAATAAATTCAGGAATATTATCAATTGACAAAGTATATGGATTAAATTCATCAATATTATATTCAGAGAAAAAATTAACAATTTCCTTGTGAAAAATAGCATATTTCATATGCCATTTAGAAAATAATCTGTCTGTTACATCCTCACAATACATTAATTCACAATTTTCATGACGAGGATCATTTAAGATTTTGTTATGAAAAAGATCATTAATTTTGATTTTGTTACCTTCAAGACACTGAACGAAATAGCCATTTCCATAATAAAGTGCACCACAAATAGCATTTGGGGTATTAAAATTTAATGCTTCAGTTAAAATATTAAATAATTCATTCATTGGATTATCGCATTCTTTTAACTTACTCACATACAGCATTCTTGCATCGCTCATACTTGTCTCGATATATAATAATTTAAAAAAATTAAAATAATACAAATACTTGCTGAAGGGATTTGTGTTTTTAATCACTTAAAGAATACTCTAAACTTTTTGTATAAGTAATAACTAAAATGAAAAATATTCTTCTTTGATCAAATTTTAACAAATATTGATAGAATCTGCCTTTATATTAAAAATATATTTAAAAATAAATACTTATTCTAATAATGTAGATTTATTGATAACTTACAGAGATTAATTAATATTATTCCACACCTTAAAAGTGTGACAAATTTAACAATTCCATTGCAAATTGATACATATTTTTATTTTATCCTTATCAGATCTGTTGAATTTATACCCACTATAAATGCTTGAATTTCATAAAAAAACGTTTTTCATATCACTTTTCCTAGATTTCCATTTACGGATATCTCGATATCATTTAAGCAAATTTGATAGCGTACCCACGCTTATTGCTAACTCATGCTTTGAAGTTCTGATGTGGATGATTATTCTTTATCCACTTCAAATTTCTTACGTTCATCAATGGGCTTTATTAGAGTGATTGATGTATAAATAATCAAAGTATATGTGCCATACTGTGTATTATCTTTCCTTTACAACAAGCATCTTTCGGAGTCATTAAAGCTTAGAATAGAGCTTACCCGTTTAATTTATTAATAAATCGCCAAAAACAATTCGAGTTGGTCAATAATTGTCTTTGATTGCTTTACTCAACAAGATGACATGAGCTAGAATCCGAATGTTTTGCAATATAGCGTTTTTTTGCAATTTTTTTGAGAGTTTACGCTGTATCTACTTAATAAAAAACTTGTAATATATTTTGAAATTCGCTAAGATTGCGCTCAACGCAAATTGTTTGAAATACAATAACTTGCGATATAGGGCCTATAGCTCAGTCGGTTAGAGCAGCGGACTCATAATCCGTTGGTCCCGTGTTCGAGTCACGGTGGGCCCACCAGATACAACCTCATAAACCATTGGTTTATGAGGTTTTTTAATGCCTACCATCTTTGGACCATCGGATTTTTGTGTCTATCTTGTGGTCCATCATGTCTTATACTCCTGTGGTCTGATTGCTTGTTACTCTCATTCTCTGCAAGCAATTCATCTTCTCTGGCTCATCAACAATTGTGATGCTCACTTCTCTTGCTTCGCTTCAGAGCAATCGGCGATGAACAGAGGCGTGTATTGTGGGGGCACAATGTAATTGATCTTCAGTTTCGATTGTAGCCCAGACGCTGTAATGGCTTAGACAAGAAGCTTATGGGGGACTTTTGCTAGTAAGGCTTTAACATATGATTGAGATATCTCGTACAAATATATGTTTTCTTCTCTGCACTAAATACAAGGTATAGGAGTAATATCTAGTAGCCAATCTATAAATTTCAGATGATTGTCATTGGTGAGGAATTCAGAGAAGTTTTCAACAACTTAAATTACTGTTAAAATAAAAAAATTACTATATCGATGAACTTATAATGACTAAAAAATTATATTACTGGGCTGAGAACTTAGAAAATTATAGCTCTGATATTGACAAAAGCTTTCCTCTTTCAATTGAAATAAAAAGACTAAACTTTTTTATCGGTAAAAATAATTCTGGTAAAAGTCGATTTGTTAGAAATTTATTTACAAATTCTTCATATACAATAAGTGACTATTCCTTTCCTGATTTAACAGATTTTTTTACTGAATTAAAAATTATTTTTGAAAATACTCATGGGAGTCTTTGGATAGGAAATACAAGTTCAGGTTCAGATCGATCTACATTATTAAACTCAATACAGGATGTAATTAATTTTCCGACTTATCCAAAAGGTAAGTATAAAGATAATTATTCTAAAAATATAAGTCTTTTAGCGAAAGCAAGGTTTGAGCATACAACAGTCATTGAAGATAAAGTTAAAGAAATTGAAAAGTATGTTAGTGATTATGAGTCTACATTAATATCTGAAGACAATAAGTTTTATATACCAGTATTACGTGGAATGCGTCCTGTAACTGACATTACAAACAAAAAACCATATATAGAACGTGCTCAAAAAGATTATTTTTCAGAAATATTAAAATATAATCAAGAAAATATAGTAACAGGTGAATGTTTATATTACCAATTAAAAACTCACTTATTAGGTGAACCTGAACAACGTGACTTAATTAAGAGTTACGAAGAAAAACTCAGTCTATACTTTTTTGATAATGAACCTATAACACTTATCCCCAAGCATGATCATGATGTTGTCAATATTAAGATTGGGTCTGAAAAGCAGTTCCCAATTTCACATCTAGGAGATGGTTTACAGCAATCTATCATTTTGACTTTTGAAGCTTATATAAGAAATTTAGATAAAAATGGAAATAAAAAAAGTCATGTTTTTTTTATAGAAGAACCAGAACTTAATATGCATGCAGGAATGGTTCGACAATTAATGAACTTCTATCTAAATGAAACTAATCATTTTTATTTTTTTACAACACACTCAAATCATTTGTTAGATATGGTCGATGAATCAGATGAGGTCATAATTCAAAAGTTTGTGAAACAATATAAAGAAGATGATACTAAAGAATTCGAGTTTAAAGTTTATCGCTGCGATAAAGATCATGAACTATTAAACTCATTGGGTGTTCGACCATCATCGCTATATTTAGCTAATTGTACAATTTGGGTTGAAGGAGTTACAGATCGAATGTACTTATCGAAGTTAATGCAGCAATATATTCTAGAACTCGATCGCAGTGACTGTTCCTTAGAAATCGAAAAAGCCAAAAAATACAAAAGCTTTATGGCTAATTTCCACTATGCATTCATTGAATATGCAGGTGGAAACATTACACACTGGAGTTTTATTGACGATTATCCCGAGAAACAAGAAGCTCTAGATTTTCTATCTAATAGTAAGGGATTAACTGCTAAGGCTATTACAAAAAATATTTTACTTATAGCTGATGGAGACAATGTTGATAAGTCTGAAAGACTTATTGAATGGCAAAAAGAACTTAATAAAAATAATGTCTATATTTTACCATGTAAAGAAATTGAGAATATCTTAAGTCCTGAAATTGTTTATAAGGCATGTTTAATACAATTTAATGGAAAAAATAAATTACTATCTGAAACAATCTTCGATGAACGAACTATTGGTAATATAAAATTTAATGGCTTTAATAGTAAAACAAAAAAAGGTTTTGACATAGGTAAACTTGAAGTTAAAAATTTAAATTTAATCAGTCATAAGGGTATTGGGGAAATTATTGATGATATTATACGAAGTGATAGTACTTTAAAATCAGATCTACGTTTGTTTTCTGATAATTCTGGCACTATTTCTAATAAAGTGAAATTTTGTGAGATATGTAAGATTCTAATGAGCTATGAACATTGGCAACTGACAGAGCAAGCAAAAGATCTTTGCCAGAAAATTTTTAGTCACATTGAAAAATGTAATTTCTAAATAAATTTTTATAAATCAATCTATAGGTATATTCTTAAAATATTTCATCAATTAATGTCACTGAGCAAAAATACCAATATTTATGAAACCGATAATACCTATACATTTATTTAGATCTACATCTGTTTTATTATTAATATATTGATTCTTAATTATAGCTATAAGTGAAAATTTATATATACTTCAATTATTAGTTTTATTCTTATCTAAGATTTTACATGTAATTAAATAATTCTAAAAAATATATTATTTTCATGGTCTATTCATACAGGAAAGACTTTGTTGCACAAACCTATGTCTAAAGGCTTATTCCACAATATAATTTTCAAATGAATAAGCCTACACCTAAAATTTATCGTACAACCAATTGGTCTTCATATAACCGAGCACTCGTTAATCGTGGAAATATTTCTATTTGGTTTGATCCTGCTACGCAATGGTATGCTCCATCAAAAGGCAAACAAGGACGAAATCAAACCTACTCCAACGTAGCCATCCAATGCTGCTTAATGATTAAATCCTTATTCCGCCTGTCTTTACGTATGGTCACCGGCTTTGTGCAAAGTCTGATTAAACTTTGCGGATTAAATTGGACAGCGCCAGATTACACCACGCTTTGTAGAAGACAAAAACATATTGATATTACAATTAGCTACCAAAAAAGTAGCGATGGACTGCATCTACTCGTGGACTCTACAGGCTTGAAGTTTCTAGGTGAAGGTGAATGGAAACGCAAGAAACATGGACCTGAATATCGTCGCCAATGGCGTAAGCTCCATATTGCTATAGATACTGAAACCCTTCAAATACGTGCAGTACAACTTACCACAAATAATGTCAGTGATTCACAAGTACTCGAAGATTTACTTGATCAAATCCCACCTAATGAACGAATTGATTCAGTCTATACAGATGGTGCTTATGACACAAAGCACTGCCGACAAGTCATTTTAGATCGAGATGCACATGCAGTCATTCCACCTAGGAAGAATGCAAAGCCTTGAAAAGATAAGAAATTGAGATCTTTAGAGAGGAATGAATTATTAAAAACAGTCAAACGACTAGGTAGATATCTTTGGAAAAAATGGTCTGGTTATCATCGTCGAAGTTTAGTGGAAACCAAAATGCATTGCATCAAATTATTAGGCGATAAATTAACAGCAAGGAGTTTTCCTAGTCAGGTGAATGAGATTCATGCACGTGTAGCAGTCCTCAACAGATTTACGGAATTAGGTCACCCTCATACTCAAGTTGTCACTTGAATTTTAGCTCAATTAGGGTAGCTATATTTTTCAAACTTTTGTGCAACAAAGCCGAGAGATGATAGAAGTTACTCCTAATGTATAATTACGAAAAACCTCGATAATATATCGAGGTTTCTTATCGCGTATTTAAAAATAAATCAGCTTTAATTGTAATTACTCTGGAAGCATACAACCTTTAGCTTTAAGGCTATTGATCACCCAAGTTCGATCATTTTCACCTTTTTCGATCTGATCTAACTGTTTTTGTTCAGCTGTATGTTTACTATTTGCTTTTATAAAAACGTCTTCAACATGATCAAATGGTACGCTGAGTAAACCATCCTCATCACCGATGACTAAATCACCTGGTTCAATGACCATACCATTAATAGCGATAGGCACATTAATTTCACCAGGACCATCTTTATATGGTCCACGGTGTGAAATACCAGCTGCAAATATAGGAAAAATACCTTGTCCAATCACAGCAGAATCACGAATTGCACCGTTAATGACAATACCAGCTACACCTCTTTTAATTGCATAGGCAATCATCATTTCACCAATCAAGGCATTAGATAAATCACCACCAGCATCAACAACAATTACATCACCAGGTTCTGCAATATCAATTGCATAGTGGAGCATCAAATTGTCACCTGGCCGTGCTTTAACTGTTAGTGCAGGACCGCAAAGATAACCTTCTTTATGCATTGGACGTAAAGCTACTCCACCCGATGTCATGCGATTCATTGAATCACTCACATTTGCAACAGGTAAATTTTGATAATGCTTGACCCATGAAGAGTCTACTTTTCGTACGCGGTTCAAAACTCTAAAACCAATTGTCATTATTGATATCCTTGATTCATACAAATATCCGATGTTTCATCATACAGGTTATTTTTGAAATGTCATTTTATTTTTAAACATTGAAAAGAGATTTATTAGCTTTATTTTAGTTAAAAATACAAAAAATAATTTGTTTTTGAAATACCATTTCATTATTATTTGTATTGTTAAAAAATGGATTTTATGAAAATGAGTTTCAAAATTTTAATTACTGGCCCGAACTTAGCTCAAAATGCTGTTGATTTTTCTAGTGAACACGGGCTAATGCTTATTCCTACACAGCCATACATGGCGCCAGATGAAATGATTGCTTTAATTCAACATGAGCAGCCAGATGCGATTATTGTCCGTACTGGAAAACTCACCAGAGAAATGATCTTTGCTTGCAATAGTTTAAAGGTGATAGCTAAGCATGGTGTTGGGTTCGATACCATCGATATTCAGGCTGCTGCAGAACGAAATATTCCAGTAACGATTGCGGTAGGAGCTAATGCCCAATCTGTTGCAGAGCATGCATTTGCATTGATGTTTAGCGTATCGAGACAAATTGCTTGGTTAGATCAACGTGTGAGACAAGGGCATTGGGATAAATCGAGTGCGAATGGTGTAGAGTTATTTGGAAAAACACTGGGCTTAGTTGGACTAGGTTCAATTGGACGTATTTTGATGGAGCTTGTCGCGCCATTTAAAATGAAAGTTAAGGTATTTGATCCATTTCTTAAAAATTTTCCACAAGTCGATTATGTTGAGCAGGAAACTGATTTCAATCATCTATTAAAAAGCTGTGATTTCATTAGCTTACATTGTCCACTGACCAATGAAAATCGAAAATTGTTTTCATACGAACAATTTGATCTGATGAAGGAAACGAGCATTTTGATAAATACCGCTCGAGGTGAACTGATTGATACCGATGCTTTAATTGATGCACTTCAGAATAATAAAATTACAGGAGCAGGTTTAGATACGTTCTATCCAGAGCCACCCGAAGCTTCAAGTCCACTATGGACATTAAGCAATCTAGTTGCAACCCCGCATGTTGGTGCAAACACCACCGATTCTCGCAATCGCGTGGGTCTACTTGCTTTAGAGCAAATTCTTTCAGTATTAAACCGTCAACAGTTAGAACCAAGAGCAATTGCAAACTGGAATCTACTTCCAAATTAAAATACAGAATATAAAAAGGATTTTTTATGTCTACTGAAATTAATCAAATCAGTGCTATTGAAAAAGAAACCATGCGAAAAGTCGCGTGGCGCATTCTACCATTTCTAATCGTTTGTTATGTCATCGCTATTATTGATCGTGGAAATATAGGAATGGCTTCTTTGCAGATGAATGCAGATCTTGGCTTAACCGCCAAAGCATTTGGTTTTGCGAGTAGTTTATTCTTTTTTGCCTACTTTTTATTTGAAGTGCCTAGTAACTTAGCCATGCAAAAATTTGGAGCAAAAAAATGGATTGCCCGAATTATGATTAGCTGGGGCATCGTTACAATGTGTACGGCATTCGTCAATAGTCCTACTTCATTATATGTCATGCGTTTTTTACTTGGTGCAGCTGAGGCAGGATTTTTCCCAGGGGTTATTTTATATCTAACCTATTGGTTACCTGCAAGTTACCGTGCTCGCATGGTTGCTATCTTTATGGTTGCAATTCCTGCAGCAAATTTTATAGGTTCACCATTATCGGGCTTACTAATGTCTTTTGACGGAATGCTTGGTATGCGTGGATGGCATTGGTTATTTATATTAGAAGGAATTCCTGCCATTATTTTAGGTATCGCATGTTTATTTGTATTAACCAATCGTCCTTCTGAAGCAAAGTGGTTATCTCAAGAACAGCGTACTTGGTTAACAGAGCGTTTAGAACACGAAAATCAGGTTAAAAAGCCAATTGGTCATATTTCGTTATGGCAACTACTCAGAAATAAATATATTTGGGCGATGATCATCATTTATTCAGGTGCTTCTGCTGCGGGAAGTACCATGAGTGTCTGGGCACCGCAATTGATTAAATCTTTTGGTTTAAGCACATTAGAGATTGGTCTTGTCAATGCGATTCCTTACGGTGTGGCTGCTGTAGCCATGATTTTCTGGGGCAGAAGTTCTGACAAGAAAAATGAGCGTCGTTGGCATACTGCATTAACCTTATTTATGATTGCTGCTGGCTTACTCATTGCTTTGTTTACATCCTCTCTTGTAGGTACTATCTTCTTGTTAAGCTTAGTATTAGTTGGAGCTTATTCGATGAAAGGACCATTCTGGGCATTAGCATCATCATGGATGTCACCAACTACTGCAGCAGCAGGCTTAGCAGCAATCGGCGCGTTTGCAAACTTAATTGGTGGCGGTATTATGGTAAATGTTTATGGCGCAGTACATGATGCTACTGATAGTTATGCTATTGCTTTAATTCCACTTGCCGTTTTAAATATTGTAGCGGGTTGTCTCGTATTCTTTATGTCATCGAAGAAAGATGTTATCTCATCTGAGACTCAAGATTTAGCTCATAAATCAACTTAACTTTACACACGAATAAAAAGCCTCATATGAACCTATGAGGCTTTTTTTATTTTTAATGCGTTTTTATACTTCAAATACCTCAAGCTGAAGTATAAGGGCTTTCGCCTCCTAATTGATGAATTAGCTCATCAGCAACTTTATACAAAAATTGACTAACTGATTTTGCACGTTCAAGAGTGAAACGGCTTGCAGGACCTGAAACAACAAGTGCACCCATCATTTCATTATTAACACCAAAAATGGGGAGTGCCATAGATGCTGCATGTGGGTCAGTAACACCCATAGAGTAAAAAGGTTCTTTTCTAACTAAAATTTGCTCATATGTTGCACGTAAGGCTTGTGCACCAGCTGCTTCATCCATAGGACGAATTTCGCCTGGTTGAATATGTAGTCTTAATCGGTGGTTTGAATTTACTCGATATTGACATAAGCGGTAAGCACCATGCTTTACATAAAATGATGCCGTTTCACCAATCTCATTTACTAATTGATGTAAGTAGGGCTCAACGTGTCTTTCTAAATCAAAAGCATCCTGATAAATCGCATTGAGTCGCATAACCTCACTTGCAAGTGTATAGCTCCCATCCGCTAATCGATTGATGAAACCATACGTTTCTAGTGACACGATCAGCCTCATAATCGTTGCTTTATTGAGATCTGTCCTTTCTGCAAACTCAGCCAAACTTAATGAAGTATCACCAAGTCTAAAAGCAGTTAAAACTGTTAAAAGGCGATCTGCTGAAGCAATCCCTCCTATTGCAGGACGGGGTTTAATTCTGACCATATGTACCTGAAATTTTTTGAAAATAAATTTTTAGCTATCCTATTACAGATATACTAGTTGACTATAGTAGTTTAACTAAAAATATTAATAAATTGTGGTTGATTATTGGATAAATATTTTTTTAACAGCATTTTTATCTCAACTATCTATATTTAAAGGAATTTTTATTAGAAGCTAAATTAAATTGAAAGACTGTATTTAGTGCATGGATTTTGTTGATCTTACTGTAAAAGTCTTTTGTGCATAAATTATCATTCCATAGTTTGATATAATGCATCTTAACCTCTAACAAAGATTTGTAGATGTTAGTGTTACCACTTCCTAAATACTGTTATAAACTCTTAACTATTTATAAACAATTCATTTCCTATGCGTAAGAAAAATGGTGAAAACTTAATGTCTATCCCTTTATGGAAAAGTTAAGTCTTGAGCATGGTATCTCATCAATTAATAGAAATGGAAACAAGAAGAATGCTCGTTAACTAGGAAAAGAATTTTTAGATAAATTATTACTCAATAGCATAAATAATTATGTATAAATGTAATTTTAAAAACACTTAATTAATTATATGTTTTCGAAAATGAATAGCCATCATTCTCCTAGACAAATATGGTCTATTCTAATTACATAGGAGAAACAATTATGTAGGATGTAAGCAGACTTATGTATAAAAAATTATATAGTATTTTGTAAATTATTGACAAATAAAATATTTATTTGTTCTCCAGTCTTTCTAAAATTATCATGTAGTACCCCTCTCATCATTCTCTTAATTCACTTTCATTCTCTGTTTTCGCTTAGCGTTTGTTATTGCAAAGCATGCTGTAACACACAATGCAAGTGAAGACGAGATGTGCAAATGCATAGGTGGAAAAAGTAGTCAGATCGAAAATGATGGGATTTTTTGTTAGTTAGCATCATCTACTGGAAAAGTATAAGGTGGAGTTTGGTTATGATAAATGATTTTGTTGTAATCGGGACTTGCAGCGAGTTATTGAGATTTTAGGGTTTATCAGAACCTTATAGATTATGAAAAAGCTCACCTAAAGATGAGCAATTACACTTAAAATTTTAACTACTATTGCTATGAATTTGTCTTATATCAAATATACATGTTTCTCCCTGCCATTATTCTACTTAATGCACCTAATATGGCAATTTTAGAAGTCATTACTAAAGCTGCTGTCCAATCATGTGATAAATCAAAAATCTTACCAAACAATAATGGTTAGACCTAGCATCATGCTAGCACCGCAGCCAAAACAAAGTATAAGTGACCAAATTAATGTAAATTTTGGAGCAAATGCAAAATCTGTAAATGCTATAGCTGATAGTTAACTGGCCATAACCGCAGCTAAGCGGTGATCATTCATACGATGTAATGTAGCAGCTAAAATCAATCCCGGAATTGCTGTGGCTAATTGAAGAAAACCGTGCATTGAACCTGCTTGAGCTGCTGATATTTATTTGATTGGATCTAATTTTTTTGAATAAAATTCATGAATTGTACCAACTCAAATCTAATATGACGGTTATCAATGTTTATTAAAGAGCATCAAGTTAAGTTTAAAATAGTACAATTAATTCTCTTTAATTTTTATAGAAATTCATATCTAAAAAGCGTTTACAAAATTGGTGGCTACTCATTGATTGATTTTTATTCTCCCTAGCTAAAGCGTGAAAAAATACTAGTCCTTAACTAAGGAGGGATAGCGCTAGAATAGTTTTAGAATCTATTTTTTATATCATAGAATTTTACTAAATTTTATTCTTCCTAATCATCTCAATTGTCATTTTTGTTAACGGATTATACTGATTTCCATAATCTTCGACTATTTCAAAATGATTGAAATAAGGTTGCATAATGAATTTTACTTCTTTCTGACTATCCTTTAACTTTTTCACAAACTCATCTGACTGGCGCTTAAACTCATCAGATTCTAGACTTCCATAGGATACTATGAGTGGTACATTTATAGTCTCAACACGCTTAATAGTACTCATATCAATTTCAGTTTTATCGTTGAAATTCATATATTTAGATCTAACTGACAATCGTACTGGATTCATATCATATAAACCTGATATTAAAACTGCCCCTTTAATGAATCCTTTAGGTAAATTTTCACTCTCCCAGTTGGTTGTTGTTATAACACCTGCTAAATGAGCACCTGAAGAGTGTCCAGCAATGTAAATCTTATCTTTGTTAATTTTTAGAGAGTACGAATTATTATAAATCCATTTTAGGGATGTTCTTATTTGTTTCACCATTCCATCTAGGCCTACTTTCGTAACATCATCGAAATCAAGAATTGCAACACTGATACCATTCGCTAGAAATGGATTCGCTATAAAGTCGTAGTCTTTTGCATTACCGCTTTTCCATGCACCTCCATGAATGAAAACTAGTAATGGTGCGTTTTTACTTGATGATTTATAAAAATCTAATTTTTCGTTAGCAGACGCTCCATACTGAAATATTTTAGGATTACCTAAACTTTTTCTTGTTAAATCACTACGGTAGCTTACCCTATCCATAATTTGTTTGGCATTTGGTGCCCACTCAGTTTGAGTATAATTTTTATCTAACTCCGATTGTGTGTAATTTAAAAATACTTTGGCATGTGTATTGTCCTCACCTGATTTTTCGGCAAGCACGCTGTTACTACAAGTTATGAGAAGAATTGAACTAATTACTTTTACTAGCTTTTCGTAGGTCATTGTATACATCCTGTTTACTGTCTAACGTAAAAGTAGCCTAATCATTTTAGTTCTTCTATCCAATTAATCCAGAATTCTATCCAGAATGGGTTTAGATTAGTATTTTGAGTTAAATTTTATCCAATAATTTTTTTGAGATAATGAATTTCTATAGAAAGTTGCTACATCAACATAACTTTTAGCATAGATTAAATCAATTTTTAGGGGATCTTTTTCATACTGAAATCTATCAAGTGAAACATAACATCCTCTCCTTATACATCACAGATTCACTTGCATTTTGTGTAATTTTATTGAGTACAGATCAGTTCCTTTTTTTACAATTTCTTAGTAACTTAATTCAAGTTGTATAAATTTCAATCAATGGCTTTTATGAAATTTTTATTTATAACCTCGAATCGTGGATAAGAAATTGTCTTGCAAAATAAGTGGAAATGAATAGAGCCATAAGCTTTTCTTATGCTTACAAGTTTTGGATAGGAGAAGTATACGCGAATCCTGATAATCATGTATGTCATGATGTGTTTTGAAGTGATAACATGTGATCATCGCACCATATTTTATTCTTTACGGTCTGGCTTCATGCATGTTAAGAGTTTATGGTCTTTTGCGGTCTATCCAAAACTTATTATATTTCTGTGGTCTATCTTTAAGGTCTTTTAGAGAACTGAGGTCTTTTCGCGGTCTATTGTACTTTACATTGAAAAATATTGTCTTTATTAACTGACACATAGAAAATTTAATAAATTTATTCTTACGGTGTATTTTTAGGTGATTTTTTAATTTTACTTTAAAATATATAGACTTAGTATTTTATGCATGGTCTCGTTGATTTTATTAATAAAAAAATCATCAATCTATATTAAGATTTTGTTTTTATTATATTTTTTTGAAATTTGTCTTTACTCATAATCCGTTGGTCCCGTGTTCGAGTCACGGTGGGCCTACCATATAAAACAACCACTTAGGTGCATTAATCCTAAGTGGTTTTTTAATGCTTGAAATTCATGCAAGCACTATGTGACCAGTTCATCTTTTCTGGCTGATCAAAGATTATGATGCTCTCTTCTTTTACCTGGCTACAGAGCAATAGGCAATGAGCAATGCCCTCTACTAAAATTAATCATAGACGCTTATTTTCGTAGCCACTTATTTATTAATGAGTACTAACTTTTTGAGTCAAGAATTAGTAGCTATTGAAGCTAGGTTCATGAAAGAAAACGTCGTACATGTAGTTGTATGTTGAGAGTATGACAAGTCAGCCAGATGACTAAAATATTATTTTTAGACTTTTGTTAAATCAAAATAAAATTAGCGAGATAGTTTTACTCAGTCATTGCATGAAATTTCTATACTCGCTAATTTTAAATTCTAATTAATTTAAATCCATTGGCTGGAAATAATGTCAAATTTTATTAATAAAGTTGATTCACTGAGTCCTCTTGAACTCCGAATACACCATCTGTCTTTTCTATTTCATTAACAATTTCTTTTACCTTAGATTGAGGAACAGAGACTACAATGATACTTAAATTATCTAATACATATACTGTTTCTAATTTTTGATTCTGTATTTTACTCAAAACTTTTTGCTTCTTGGTAGCATCATAATGAACTATGAAGTTAGTATGATCTTGTTGATGAGCAGATCTAAATAACTCCCATGCATCTACTTCTGACCCATCTGAAAGCTTACAAAATGCAAACTCATCACCAGCTAAATTTTTTTTGGTGAAAGATTTTCCACCTATTTTTTCACAATGAACACTGGCAGGATTGGGCATACCAATTGATTTAATATTATTAGTATTACTAATAATACTAGATGTGCATGCAGTGAACAAAAGTGATGAGGCTAGTGTTGCAATTAGGTTTTTTTTCATAAGATCATAAACTAGCTGAGGAAAAAGGGTATTATCAGACAAAATTATTCGATGAAGTATGATAAGTGTATTTATTTCGATATAAAAATTTTTAGAAAACCTTTATTAATCCATACTTCAGATAATAATTTACTTAAAAAATTAGCATGAGAAGATGAAAAAATGGATATTTCGTTTTATGATTTCTTTAAGAGTCGAAAAGCCATAAGCTTTTCTTATGCTTACAAGTTTTGGGTAGGAGAAGTATACGCGAATTCTGGTAATTACCTATGTCATGATGTGTTTTGAAGTGAAATCATGTGATCATCGCACCATATTTTATTCTTTACGGTCTGACTTCATGCATGTTAAGAGTTTTGGCAATATCGCATAGGAAATTCGTACTATCCTTTTCTTGAATGAGCTAAAAATAAAAGAGTGCTGGAAAGACGAATAATAAGTTGCTTATGCAACATCTGTATGAAAATAAGGTTGATCAGTTCTACATTTTTTAAAAATTACTTCTCGTATTAATTTTTCATTTTAGATCAATTAGTATTCATAATAAGCATTAATTCTGCTGTTAGTTCTCTTGGTTATTCCTGCTTCTAGCATTCATATTTTGATATTCACTCTTGATCTTATTTGTATACCCTGCCTAAGCAGGGCGAATAATCAAAATTAATTTAGATCAATCAACTATATGAATTGATAAAATGTAGTAGCAAAAAAATAATTTTATTTCATATGCAATATTCATTTAAGGATGAACAATAATTTTTACAGCAGACTCATTATTATGAATCAATGTTTCAAAGCCTTTAGAAACAAGATCATCTAAAGCAATCCGTTGGGTAATAAAAGGTTCTAGATTAATTTTACCTTGCTCAACTAAACGAATAGTTTCCTGATGGTCATTGACGTAAGCTATCGTGCCACGAATGTCTAGTTCTTTCATTACTACGCTATGTACATTAATCGTGGCAGGATGGCTCCAAATAGAAACAATTACAACAACACCCGTTGGTTTCATCGCTGCGACGAGTGTATCCATAACTTTATTCACACTACTACACTCAAAAGCAACATCTACACCGCGGTCTTGGGTAATTTTCATTACTTCATTTACCACATCAACCTGAGATGGATCCAGTACATAATCGGCAACTCCGGCCTCTATCGCTTTTTCTTTACGCTTTGCACTTAGCTCAGTGATGATAACCGTAAGGCCTTTGGCCTTTAAAATTGCGGATAAAAGTAAGCCTATTGGGCCAGCTCCACCAACCAATGCTACATCACCTGCTTTTGCACCACTTCTGACATAGGCGTGATGACCAACAGATAAAGGTTCTATCAACGCTGCTTGGTCTAAAGGAATATCATTTGAAATAGGATGTACCCAACGGCGTTGAACTGCAATTTTTTCAGAAAGACCGCCACCCCGCCCGCCTAAACCAATAAAATTCATATTTTTTGATAAATGATACTTATCATGTGGGCCAGTTGGTACATCGTCAGCAATAATATAGGGTTCAACTACGACATGTTGTCCAATTTCGATATCATCTACGCCTTCACCAACTGCATAAACCACACCTGAAAATTCATGTCCCATTGTTACAGGTGCCGACTCTCCTGAAATTGGATGTGGATGACCACATGGTGGAATAAAAATTGGCCCTTCCATGAATTCATGTAAATCTGTACCGCAAATACCACACCATGCAACCTGAATTCCAACGGTGCCTGGAAGTACTTTCGGCTCAGGGATATCTTCAATTCGAATATCCCCTCGGTCATAAAAACGAGCTGCTTTCATCATGTATTCCTTATGTTGATACTAACGCTAAACCATTCCGCCATCTGTCAAAATAAACTGACCTGTAACTTAATTAATGCAACTTTATTGTTTAAACCTTTAAGCACATTGCAGACCCCTTAAATATGAATTGCACGTTGCATTGCAGATAAAACCGACTCATGCATCGCTTCAGACAAAGTAGGATGAGGGAAAATGACCTGCGCTAAGCTTTCATCCGTCGCTTCTAGATATTTTGCGATGGCAAAACCCTGAATATGTTCGGTAACTTCATGCCCAACCATGTGAGCACCTAACAATTCACCTGTTTCCTGACTAAAAATAGTTTTAATGAATCCTGCGCTATCACCCAAAGCCAGTGCCTTACCATTGGCTTGCAAAGGAAACTTACCCACATTGATATTCAAGCCCGCAGCTTTTGCTTTCTGTTCTGTCAAACCAATACTGGCCACTTGCGGATGGGTAAAGATACAGCCCGGAATTTGTGTACGATCTAAAGCATGTACATGATCTAGGCCTGCGATTTTCTCCACACAAAGAATGGCCTCGTGACTGGCCTTGTGTGCCAAACACGGTGCGCCTGCAACATCACCAATTGCATATACGCCCACAATATTAGTTTTGCACCATGAGTCGACTTTAATAAAACCATTCTCTAATTCGATACCTAAAGCTTCTAGTCCCAGATTTTCAGTATTTGGTTTCACACCAATTGCTGAAAGTACCTTTTCAACGCTAATGACTTGCCCACCTGTGGCAGTTTGAATATGACAATGTACTTGAGCCTGATCAGTTTCTATTTTTTTTACAGTTGCTTCGGTTAAAACCTGCATACCCTGCTGTTCAAATTGCTTTTGTACATACTTCGCAACTTCAATGTCTT